>Ga0208316_1000163_pt1 | contig 77716 bp, 74 predicted proteins | sample MalvireepMed_231_FD_184240 | JGI IMG/M metagenome (GOLD analysis project Ga0208316, IMG submission 184240) | Marine viral communities from the Global Malaspina Expedition - Malaspina viral metaG DeepMed_231 (SPAdes) (version 2) | ecosystem: Environmental > Aquatic > Marine > Oceanic | place... | reverse complement strand
GACTAAATTCCTGATCTTGCAACCTGGGGAATTGGCGCCGCGTTTGCCATCGGCTGGACACCCTGTATAGGCCCCATACTCGGGGCCATATTGGCGCTCAGCTCCACGCATGCCAATGCTGAGGCGGGCATGCTGTATCTGGCGGCGTATTCGTTGGGGTTGGCTCTTCCTTTTCTCGGAACCGCCCTGTTTATTGAACACTTTCGGCAACGAGTACGCTGGCTCAGTCGCTGGAGTAGACTGCTGAGAGCGCTTGCTGGCTTGGTGCTCGTTGTAATGGGAGTAATGGTGCTCACCGGTCGGATGACACTCTTTGCGTCGTGGATGTTGTCGACGTTTCCGGTTCTCGGAAGGCTTGGTTGAGCTTCCTACAGCCAAACTACAGGGAACGGTCCATGGCTTCATGCTCAAATACTGCGTATAAACAGGTTTCATGAACAAATGGGGCCGCTATTTCGTTAACTAATGGCTTTGCATTGCCGAACCATTGAAGCGGCTCATTGTTCTTCAGGACTGAATTAAAAACCGGTTCGCAGTGGAGGATCTTGAACGTTCGCTTTTGTTTAAATTACGTTATCTACCGGGGTTGCCCTCCGGAGAGGAACCACAATTTGTTCGGAGGCTTGCGTGCAAACGCAGGCATTTTTTTTATTTCATGCCATTCTGATAAGCAATATTCCGCGCGCGCTGAGCCTGACGTCGATCCGCTAGCCCGACCACCAGAATACCTAGACCAATCAGGCAGAACCCGAAAATATCCGAACCGCCCGGCTGTTCATTCAGGATAACGGCAGATGAAAGCAACCCGACCGCTGGAACCGCGGCGGAACTCAGGGACATGGTCACCGCAGGTAAAGACCGGATGGCTCCAACCTGAGCCGCCACACAGAGCCCCGATGCGATCGCCCCACTGAAGAAAATGTTCACCAGAAAGGCCGGCTCCCAACGAATGCTGGCTGCATCTTCGACAAGTAAAGCTAACGGCACCAACAGGAAGACGGACGACAGCAACTGCCAGGGAATAAGCGACAAGACATCGCCCCTCCAACGATGCCGGCGCACGTGAACCAGCCCCGCCGTCCAGACCAGAGTCGCAAGGACAATTAACCCGCCCCCACTCATCATGCCGTCCGCGTGCCAGTCGACGGCGAGCGGATTGAATATGGACATCAGGCCGGCAAGCCCGAGCCCCGTGCCCAGCGCACGGAACAGCGTGAACCGTTCGCCCAGGAACAACGCAGCGGCAGGCACCACCCAAATCGGCGAACTGTAGGCCAGGATCGCCGCCCGGCCGGCCGGCATGAACTGCATACCCATGGTTACCAGGGTGATAAATCCCATGTTCTGAAGGATGCCAACGGAGAAAACCACGGGCATGTCCGATCGATGCGGCATTCGGAGAATCCCCATGAAGCGGGCAATCATGAACATGGTGAGCGTTCCCAGAATCATCCTCAGGGTTGTGTACAACAGAGGCGGGCTGTAGCCCAGCCCCATCTTGAGGACGGGAAAGTTAATACCCCAAGACAGAGCCGTGAATGCCAACAACAGGTAACCGTTACGCCAGGCGTACCCGGCACCCGCTGATGGCATCGAGTCGGCGGAATTCACCATGGTCAGTGCTCAACCTTCAGCGCACTCTCATGCCAGTTGCGCAGGGCGCGGTCGGACATCCAGACCATCAGTGCGAACAACAGGATTCCTGTTACGGTGATCAGAATCAGTGCCGCAAACATTTTGGGAATCTGCAGGTTGTAGCCGGATTGCAGGATCATATAGGCCAGGCCGGCCTTGGCGCCCCCGGTACCAGCAACAAACTCGGCCACCACCGCGCCGATCAGAGCCAGACCGGAACTGATACGCAAGCCCCCGAAGAAATACGGCAGGGCGCTCGGAATACGCAGACGCACCAGTTCCTGCCAGCGGCTGGTACGGTACATCCGGAACATACTCAGCAGGTTCGGATCAACACTGCGCAACCCCAGCGTGGTGTTGGAGATGATCGGAAAAATCGCAACGATCACCGCGCAGATGGTCAGAGCCCAGGTGGTGTCGTTCACCCAGATGATGATCAGTGGCGCAATCGCCACAATCGGTGTTACCTGCATCAGTACCGCATAGGGAAACAGGCTGATCTCGATCCATTTGCTTTGCACAAACAGCAACGAGGCCGCCACCCCCATGACTACCGCAATGACGAAAGCCAGGAAGGTTACCTTCAGGGTCATCAACAAAGCGTTAAACAACGGACTGAAATCAGAGACCAGTGACTGCCCGATATCCACGGGGCTGGGCACAATGTATTTTGGGACATCAAACGCCACCACCGTCAATTGCCACATCAACAGTACCAGTACCCCCACAAGCAGAGGGGCAGCAATCTGAACAAAACGCTCATTCTGTATCAATGGTGTTTTCATGAGTCATTCCCCTCTTTGTTTTCCCCCATGGCACTGGCTCGTTCCAGGGCCTGTGACACCTGCCGGCAATACCCGGCAAATTCGGTGGATACCCGAAAATCAGGGGCGCGCGGGTAAGGCTCTTCAATCTCGATGTCATCCACGATCCGTCCGGGGCGTGCCGCCATAACGACCACCCGGCTGGACAGATACACCGCCTCGTAAACACTGTGAGTCACAAAGACAATGGTCCAGCCCTTTTCTCGCCAGAGCTTCAGAACATCGTCATTCAGTTTGTTACGAGTCATCTCATCGAGGGCACCGAAAGGCTCATCCATCAACAGCAGGTTGGGTTCGGTCACCATGGCCCGGGCGATGGATGCTCGCATTTGCATACCGCCGGAAAGTTCCCTCGGGAAGCTCTCATCGAACCCCTTCAGACCCACCATATCCAGGGCGTCATCAATTCTTTTCTCGACGTCCGGTCCGTTGCCAGCGTGTTCCAGATCCAGCGGCAGACGAATATTCTTTCGCACCCGGGCCCAGGGCATCAGCGTGGCATTCTGAAACACGAAGGCCAGTTTCCGACCCTTACTACCGACCACCCCGTAATCCTGCTCCCACCATTTCACCGTGCCGGTGGTTACTTCCCCCAGACCAGCCATAATCCGGAGCAAAGTACTTTTGCCACAGCCAGACGGCCCCAGAAGACTGACGAATTCACCCTGCTTTATGGTCAGATCGGCTCGTTTAAGAGCGACCGTGCCATTGCCATAGATCTTGTCGACCCCGTCCACTTGAAGGACCGGTCGGCCCGCGGCGAATGTCTCCGCCACGGGGGCATCAACATCCGGTTCCCGGCCCGGATTCAGGAGTGTCACTTTATTTGCTGTCATACGGATATCTCCAGGGCCGGTCGAGAGAATGGCCGACCTGCATCAGGATTGGGTTCGATGCTTACGGCAACACCGGCTCTTCGGGCAGAAACTCCAGGGTGTAAACCTTGCTGAGATCAAGGTCTGCCGACGCAAGACCTGCGCTGACCATGAAATCCTTGATTTTCATCCAACGCTCCTCGGTCATTACACCAATACCCAGCGAGCCGGCGTCGCCGCCGGTAACCAGCTCATACTCCTTCATCTTTTCGATGCCATAGGCAATCTGCTCCGGCGTCATCTCGGGGTTTTCCTGCATTATGAGCTTGTTGCCGGGCTCCGGGTTCTCCAGGTAGCTTTGCCAGCCTTCCATGCTTGCCTGTACAAACCGTTTGACCACGTCTGGCCGCTCTTCAATCATGTCGGTTGTGGTTTCAATGGTGGTGGCATAAGGAGGGTAACCGTAGTCCGACAACAGGAAGACGTTCGGTTCAATTCCCCCTTTCTGGATTGCGAAAGGCTCAGAAGACAGGTAGCCCTGCTGAACAATGTTTTCATCGGTCAGGAACGGCGCAACACTGAAGGTATAGGCGTGCACAACATCGTCTTCGAACCCGTATTCCGCCTTCAGCCATGGCCAGAAGGTGGAATGGGCATGAGTCGCCAGGTATACCGGCAGCCCCTCTTCCTTGATCTGTTCAATGGATTCAACGTGGGGATGCGCCACCAGAGACTGGGGGTCACCCTGCATGGAGGCAGCGACGGTCATAACAGGCAGCCCCTTCTCAACGGCATTGATGTTGCCGATGGGATACCCCATGAGCAGGTCATAGCGGCCGGTTACCAGTAACTGGGTTCCGTTTACCTGCGGGCCACCCATCCGGATCTCCACATCTAGCCCGTGCTCCTTGTAAAGGCCTGTTGCCAGTGCTTGATAAAAGCCACCGTGCTCAGCCTGGGCATACCAGTTGGTTCCAAACACAACCTTGTCCAACTCGTCCGCAGATACCGGCGAAAAGGCGACCAGGCCGGCCATCATGATCGAACCACCCAGAACGGTGCTCAGCTTCATCTTCATGGATACTCTCCTGATTCAGGCGGTTTACGCCTCTTTTAATTGACCAACTGTTCAGGTTTTATATAGCAACCTGCATGCCACTTAGAAAATTAGTTTATATATATATTTAACAGTGCATTAGCCGTCAAAACGAACAATAAAACGCACCAGTTTGAAACAAACTCTGGCCAACTGCTCTACTTTTGAACAAGCAAAAAAAACCGCCCGAAGGCGGCGAAAGGACTACACAACGTCACGCTTACACTTTTCCTGCGACTTGGGTGGAATAGGCCGCAAGTTCAACCGACGATGGCTCGGGTATTACCCAGCCTGACAGTCTCGCCACCCTTGCTCCTAATGCGCGGGCAATGGCGAGTTCATTGTCATCAACTCCACGGGTTCCATCGAATCCAGTGACCGTGGTCGCCCCGTAGGGTGAGCCTCCTTTTTCGGTCCGCACCAGTTCCGGAACACTGTGGGGAACACCGGCCAACACCATCCCATGCTGCATAAAGGGCAATAACAAGGAGAGCAAGGTCATTTCGTTTCCAGAATGCATGCCTCCCGTGGAAGTAAACGCGGCCCCGACTTTGCCAATCAACGCACCTTGCCGCCAAAGTGGCGCCACTTCGTCGATAAAAGCTCTGAGCGGTGTACTCATCAATCCATATCGGGTGGGAGAACCCCAGACAATACCCGTTGCCCAGTCAAGATCATCGGCAGTGGCTCTGGGCAGCTCACGGAATTCGGCCTGGGCCGCGATAAAATCAGCCCGCTCCGAATCCACGCTGAACTCAGGCTCATCAATCGCCACCCGACAAAGACGAACTTCGGCACCTTCCGACGCCGCGCCTGACGTCACTGCCCGGGCGAGCGCCAGAGTGCTGCCGTACCTGGAATCAACAACCACGGTGACCCTACTTGCTGTCATGGCGCCCCCCCCCCTTCATCGTCCGTGCTTCTGCCAGAATATTTCATGCACTTTAGCGGCGGCGTCCTCCAGGACCGGCCCGATCACCTCGACCTCGCGCTGTCCAGATTCAAATACCTGCCGGCAGGGCAGATCCAGCGTCGGATTTTCGGGATGGTTGCCGGTAATGTTCTTCAGCCGGTGCTCGCTGAGCCCGTAGACAACTCGCCCCAAACCGGCCCAATAGGCCGAACCAGCACACATGCAACAGGGCTCGGCGGATACATACATGGTGCAACCGGCCAGAAAGTCTGGACGCCAGGCCTTGCTGGCCCGGGTCATCAGAACCCGCTCGGCATGACCTGTCATATCTTGATCTGGCAAATAGGCGTTGCCTTGCTCCATCAGGATGTTCCCGTCTCCATCCACCAACAGCGCAGCAAATGGGTGCACACCCTCCTCTGCCAACGTGTCGGCCATTGCAAGCACGTGATGCATCATTGCCAGGTCGACATCATTCAATGAGTCCAACTCAGACATATCGTTTACCTCGTACGGGCCCGCCAGGCTTTACTTTTTGGGCAGGCTCCAGGGGAAGAATATCTGCTGCGTCCACTGAACCGACTTGAACAACAGCAAGCTGACCACCGCCAAGAAGAAGAGCCCGGCGAATGCCTGCGGAATTCGAAAAAACGACGTCGAAAACTGGATGAAGTAGCCCAATCCCGCTTCGGCGGCCACGAACTCCGCAACCACGGCCCCGATAATGGCCAGGGTGATGGCCACACGCAGGCCGCTAAAAATGTGGGGAACCGCATAAGGAATACGGATCTGCCAGGTTTCCCGACGCAGCGGAGCATCCAGCGAGCGGCTGAATTCAACCAATTCCTCGGGCGTTTCATTGATCCCGGTAGCCGTCGAGACCACCAGCGGGAAGAAGGTCAGCAGAGAGGTAATCAACACCCGTGACGGGTCGTCGGAACCCATCAGTACGATAATCAGCGGCGCCACCGCCACCACGGGAGTGGACTGGATGACGACCAGCAAAGGGAAAAGGGTGCGGGTCAGCAGCTCCGATCGCATCATGGCAATGGCCATTGGAATTGCCACCAGGATGGACACCGCAAAGCCCATCAACGCCACCCGCAGGGTCGCCCACAGATGGGTGAACCAGCGGGTCATCTCGACATTGAAAAATGCCTCGACGATGGCAGATGGGGCCGGTAGCACATAGGCCGGCAGCGAGAATCCCTGACAGACCAATTCCCACAACAGGATCAGCACCACAAAGAACAACCAGGGCGCCGCCGTCAACAAGGAGCGACCTGCTCTACCTTCAAGCTTCAGGCTCATAGATATGCTTCCTCAGACGCTCAGTCAACTGGCCGAACCTGGGGTCGGATATAGTATGGGTAGTGCGTGGCCGGGGCAGATCTACATCCACCATCTCCAGCACGGTACCGGGCCGCTTGCTCATGACCAGCACCCGATCTGCCAGCAGCACGGCTTCGGCAATGGAATGGGTAATGAACAGTACGGTCTTGGGGTTTTCTTGCCAGATCTTCAGCAAGTCGAATCCGATCTGTTCCCGGGTCATCGCATCAAGGGCCGAGAAAGGCTCGTCCATTAGAAGGATATCCGGGTTCAACAACAACGCGCGGACAATGCCGACCCGCTGCTGCATGCCGCCGGACAGCTCGTCCGGCATTTTGTTAGCAAAACTTTCCAGACCCGCCATGGCCAACAGCTCGTCAGCACGCTTCTCATCGTCTCGACCATAGCGGCCGAACTTGTGCTTGAGCGGGAAAAGCACGTTCTTGCGAACGGTCAGCCAGGGCAGCAGCGTTGGTTTCTGAAACACGATACCGACGTCGTCCCGGGGTCCGGAGACCTGCTTGCCAAATACCGATACCTCACCCTCACTGGGGGTCAGCAGCCCGGCAATCATCCGCAGCAAGGTAGACTTTCCGCAGCCGGAAGGCCCTACCACCGCCACGAATTCGTGGCGACGGATGTCCAGGTCGATACCGGTGACCGCAGGCGGGATCGCCGGGTTCGGATCGAAGCGGTGCCCGACTCCGGAGAGTCGCACAAACGAACGATTAGTCGCAGGCTCGGTCACGCTTACAACGCCTCAAACAGGGTCCGGTCGATGATGACTTCCGGATCCAGAGCGTCACCTGCCAGCTTTTCGGCCTGCGCCACCCAATCCCAGGTCAGTGCCACACGTTTCTCGGTGAGGGCACCCAGGCCATCACGGTCGCTGACGTCATTCATGATCAGCTCCATGGTGTCGCCAATCTGGCCGGTCGCTACGTCCACATCCACTTCCGGCACCATGGTATTCAGAGCTTCTGCAGCCTTGCGCGGATGCTCGCTGGTGAACTTGAGCGACTTGTCGAAGGCCCGCAGGAAGCGCTTGGCCACATCCGGGCGTTCGCTCAGGAAGGTCTCACTGGCTACCACCGAAGCGGAGTAAAGCTCCAGGCCTGCATCCGACCAAGGCAGCACTACCAACTCATTACCGGTCGCCTTGGCCTGGTCTGCAAACAGGGCAATATTCGTGACCCAAGCGATAATCGCATCCGTTCCGCCGTTCATCAGCATGGGCCCAAGAGCTCCCGGGTCGGCCTTGGTCAGATTAACTGCGTCTTCCGCCATGCCGTTTTCTTTCAGCACCAGCGGCAGGAAGGCATTGGACGACGTGAATGGCGACGTTGCGACTTTCTTGCCATCCATATCCGTCATCTCACTGATGCCGCTGCTCTTAAGAGTAAAGAACGCGTGAGGCGCCTGGTTGAAAATGCTGTAGACGGCTTTAACCGGCAGGGAATTGTCCTGAGCCTTGGCGGCCATCAGAGCGCCAATATCCGCGCTGCCGATGTCGGCCTGGCCGGTGGCAATCTTGGTGATAGCGTCGGTGGAACCCCGACCACTGGCGATTTTGACTTCCAGGCCTTCTGCTTCAAAGAAACCCTCCTGTACACCAACGTAAACGGGAGACTTGTCCCCCCCTGGCAGCCAATCCAGCTGGTAGACGACTTTATCAGCCGCCAAGGCTGCCTGTGCCATCAATCCGCCAGCCAGCGAGGCCGCGATCAGAATCGAGCGTGTGAAACCTTTGTGCATGAGCATTCCCCTTCATGGTTATCGTTTGGAGCTTTATTGATCATTCGGTCAGGTTTTATTAATGATCTGCAAATGACAGGCCAGAAAAAATCTGCGACCGTATAAATTGAAATGAATTCCACCTTTACCACTGAAAACACTCTGATTTTCGGCTCCGTACCGCGCAACGGTACGCCACCCAGATTACTCTCCAGGAAAAGCGAAACGGGCTATGACCAGGGCCTTTCCGCGCGCGAATCTGGTGCAGCAAATGGTGAAACGCCCTGAGATGAAGCCACCCCAGACATCCGCGCATCATGTCTGAAATCCCGAAAGCCTTAGTATTTCTCGCGATCCCCTCGATCACCGATATTTCCTGCCTGGCACGCTTTATGAATTACTGACCAAGTAGACAGATTTAGAGCTGAAACCCGGAGTCAAACCATGAACACCACGAATAAAACAGACGGTCCACTACCCATCATTGACCTGACGTTACTGGGTGGAACCGAGCAACAAAGGGAGGCGCTTGCGCTCTCGCTGGCCGAAGCCTGCCTCCATACAGGGTTCTTCTATATACGCGACCATGGCATCCCCCAGGCGCTGATCAACCAGGTTTTCCGGGAGTCACAGGCGCTCTTCAACCTGCCTGAGGAGCAGAAGCAGGCGATCCATAAGGCTAACTCCCGGGCGAATCGGGGCTATGAACCGATGAAAGGGCAGACTCTTGAGCCTGGCACGCCCCCAGACTTGAAAGAAGGTTTTTACATAGGCGAAGAACTGGACGACGCGGATCCTCGCGTTCAGGCGGGCCGATTCAATCAGGGCGCGAACCAATGGCCTGAAACACTGCCCAGTTTCCGGGACACCATGACGGAATACTTCAACGTCATGAACTCGCTTGGCGCGCGCATCATGGAGGCTCTGGCGCTATCACTGAATCTGAAACCCGGTTTCTTCGAGGAGTTCTGCCATCAACCGTTATCCACACTGAGGCTGCTGCACTACCCACCTCAACCCGCCAACCCGGCCCCAGGTGAGAAAGGTTGCGGGGCCCACACAGATTTTGGCGGCGTCACCGTCCTGCTGCTGGACGACAACCCCGGGCTTCAGGTGTGGGATGCCCGCAGTGAACGATGGATTGAAGCAAACCCCATACCCGGCACATTTGTGGTCAACCTGGGCGACATGATCGCCCGCTGGACCAATGATCGTTACCGATCCACGCTACACCGGGTGGTCAATTCGTCAGGCAAAGAACGATTCTCCGTACCGTTTTTCTTCAGCGGCAACCTAGACCACACCGTGACCTGCCTGCCCACATGCCTTTCCGAGGGTGAACAACCCCATTACCCACCAACAACGGTAGAGGCCCACCTGATGGAGATGTACCGGAGGACCTATGCCTGAGTCCATAATGACCGCCGTTCTGATCCATGGCGCTTGGGCCGGAGGCTGGGTATGGGAAGCCATCACGCCTTACCTCGAAGACCAGGGCTTCAGGGTCATGGCGCCCGACCTCCCTGGATGCGGAAAGCGCCTCGGCAACCCGGCAGAGGCATCCCTTGACCAGTGTGTTGCCGAACTGGAAGAAATGCTTCAGCAGGTCGAAGGTCCTCTGCTTCTCGTGGGACATTCCGGTGGCGGCGCCGTCGCCACCCAATTGGCGGAAGCCATCTCCGAGCGTGTCGTTGGTGTTGCCTTCCTGGCGGGCATGATGCTGCCTTCCGGAACAGGTTTTGGCGAAATCGTCAGAGACATGCTTGCGCAGCATCCGGAGGCCTCCGGAATCGGACCGTTTCTGACCTGGGAGGACGGCGGACGGGTTTCCAGGGTGCCGGCAGACGCCATACGCCAGATATTCCTGCAGGACGTCAGCGACTCCATCGCTGCCAAGGCCATACCCCGCTTCACATCCCAGGCCGAGCGCAGTCGGGCACTGGTCCCCCATTGGACCGAAGCCCGTTTTGGCAAGCTACCGAGGCTTTACATCGAGGCGAAGCAAGACCGCTCTGTCATTTTGCCGGTGCAACGGCGAATGCAGCAGCTGGTCCCGGGCACCACGGTCGTTTCGTTGGACACCGGTCACGTGCCCCAGGTCGCCGCTCCCGGCCCCGTTGCCGATGCGTTAGCAGAATTCGCCGCCAGCCAGATGTAAAAAAAGGACGGCCTATACGGTCGTCCTTTTGGTTCAAGGGATCGAATACCCGGTTCAGTCGGCGTAAACCGCCTGAACATAGGAAAGATTAAAAGCCTTTTCCCAGTCCAGATCATCTGGCAGTGTGCCTGCTTCAACCATATCCTCAAAGAAAGCCTGCCAGCGCTCACGGGTCATCATCCCGTAACGACCGCCCTCTGCAGCGCCGGACAAAAGAATACCTTCCTCCTGCATTTTCGCATGGCTATAGGCCAGCAATGCATCCTGCATTTCGGGATTGTCTTCCTTGATCAACGCATTTGCAGGCTCCGGATTCTCGAAATAGGCTTTCCAGCCCTCTGCGGTCGCGGCAACCATCTTCTGCGCAATTTCCGGATTCTCTTCGATCATTTCAGCCGTCGTATCCAGCGTTGCTGAATAGGCTTCCCATCCGTAGTTGGCGAGCAACAGGCTCTTGCCCTGAACGCCAGCCTGATCCAGGAAAAAGCCGTCATTGGTTACATAGCCCTGCTGAATCGTCTGCTCATTCTGGATGAACGGTGCGAAGCTGTAGTCGTAGGCCTGCAACTGGTCATCGGTGTAACCATATTCGGTTTTCAGCCACGGCCAGTAGGCGACGCGTCCGGCGGTCGGGACGCGCATCGGCTTGCCTTTCATCGCTTCCAGAGAGTCATTGCCAACACCTTCGTGGACCACTAGCGACTGAGGATCTTTCTGAAAGAACGCCGCAACCGTCACCAGCGGGATTCCCTGGTTGACGGCGTTGAACGACTGCAGAGCGTAGCCCATGATGAAGTCCACCGAGCCGCCCATGAGCAACTGGACATTGTTCACCTGGGGGCCACCCATCTTGATGGTGACATCCAGCCCGTGCTCCTCATAAATTCCCATCGCTTTAGCAGCGTAAATGCCGCCGTGCTCAGCCTGGGCGTACCAGGTTGTGGCGACAGTGACCGCGGTCAGTTCCTCTGCCTGAACAAAGCCGGCAGCAGCGCTGAGCGACAGGGTGAGGCCGGCCGCAAGGGTTTTCAGTTGTTTCATGGTAACTCCTCAGTTTTGGGCCTGGGCCCCGTAGGTGTTGGTGAGCTTTTCATTCAGGTGCTGCCCTGCCGAGATGGGTGCATAGATCGGGGGATTGCCGGCCGTGGCACAACTCTCGATGCAGGCTATTTCCGACGTCTTGTTGGGGTGACAGAAAAAGGCAATGGAGTAACGGTCCCGAGAACGGTGCTCTGGAGCCACATTGACCCGATGCGGTGTAGAGCAGAAGACATGGTTGGTCCAACGGTGCATCAGGTCACCGGTATTGACCACGACGGTGCCGGGTATCGGCGTCGCACGGATCCAATCTCCCGAACGGGTACAGACCTCAAGACCGCCAACATCATCCTGGAATAACAGGGTTATGCTGCCGTAGTCGGTATGAGCTCCGGCGCGGCTTTCACCGTTTTCCGGCTCAAATCCTGCAGGCAGTGGCGGGTAATGCAACAGCCGCAGGGTATGGTCGTGTTCGTTGTGGGCATCCTTGAAAAAATCCTCGGGTTGATCCAACGCCAGGGCGAAGGCTTCCAGAACCCGATCAGCGGTATGAATGCATTCCCCGAGGAACCTTGTCATGACGCTCTTGAAAAGGGGATGACCCTTGGGCCAGAGATTCTTGTGGCTGTCCAGACCCGGCCGTTCCGGCGCCAGGTTGAACGCCTCTTTCAAGTCACCCGGACGGGCGGGATCAAGCTTCTCCCGTTTAATGCCCACATAACCTCGATTACTCTCCGGGCTGAACCAGGCAACCCCTTGTTTCTCCTCCAGTGGCAGGTCAAAAAACGCCTTGGCACCGGAGAATGCCGCTTCCAGCTGCTCCGTTGGCATCCCGCAGCCAGACAGGTAAAAGAACCCCCAGTCCTGACTGGCCCGGCGCATCTGTTCCGCCACCACCTGGCGCTCTGCTCTGGTCCCGCTCCAAAACGGCCCGAAATCGATGACGGGTATTTCCTGGCTCTCATCCGGCATGCTTTCTCCTGCAGAACTTCTGATTTAGTTATCCAATTGGTCAGGTTACTTGCAACTGACGTGCCATAAAAAAAGCCCTTAACTCACCCTTATAGAGGTAATTAACCCTATCCACTGCATCAATTAAGTGCGCCCTGCTACTTTATTGACCATAAAGTCAGGCTTTTACCGCGGTGAGCAAGGCATTACTCTTGCATGACCTTCAGCACCCTTTACCAGCAAGAAGATTCCAGCAATGACAGACACCCTGTTACTGAAGAATGCCCAGGTCATCGCCACCATGGACGATGACAACAGAGAGATCGAAAATGGGTACATTCTGGTCCGCAATAACCGTGTTGAAGCGGTTGGTCCGACCGCCGACTGCCCCGACTCCGCAGACCGCACCATAGACCTGAAGGGCCACGTGGTGATCCCCGGCCTGATCAATACCCATCACCACATGTTCCAGTCCCTGACCCGGGCGCTACCCGCAGCCCAGAATGGCGAGTTGTTCGACTGGCTGAGCGCCCTGTTCCCGGTCTGGCAAAACATCACCCCGGCGATGCAACGGGCCGCCAGCCGGACTGCCATGGCAGAGCTGATGCTCTCGGGATGCACCACAGCCGCCGACCACGCCTACCTGCATGTCAACGGCATCACGCTGGACGATAGCTTCCAGGCGGCCGCAGAAATGGGTATCCGTTTCCATGGCGCCCGCGGCGCCATGAGCCTGGGCCAGAGCAAGGGCGGGCTACCACCGGATGAACTGGTGGAACAGGACGAAAGTGCCATCCTCCGGGACATGTTGAGGGTCGTGGAAGCGCACCATGATCACCGCCCTGATGCCATGACCCGGGTAGCACTGGCACCCTGCTCACCCTTTACTGTAACGACTGATCTGATGCGCGAAGCAGCCACCATGGCTCGGTCATTGAAGGTGGGATTACACACTCACACCGCGGAAAACTGGAAGGATCTCGCCTTCAGTCAGGAACGCTATGGCATGACGCCCACAGAATTTACGGAAGACGTGGGCTGGGTCGGGGAAGATGTCTGGCATGCCCACTGTGTTCATCTGGATGAACCCGGCATTGCACTGTTCGCCCGAACAGGCACGGGCGTCGCTCATTGCCCCTGCTCGAACATGCGCCTTGCCTCAGGCATTGCGCCTGTCCGGAAAATGCTCGACGCCGGCGTGAAGGTGGGACTCGGCGTGGATGGCAGCGCCTCAAATGATAGTGGCAATCTGCTGGACGAGGCGCGCTTGGCCATGCTGTCAGCCCGGGTGAGGGATCAGGAACCCGGCGCCATGACCGCGCGGGAAGCGTTGCGGGTCGCTACCCGCGGTGGCGCGGAAGTTCTCGGCCGCGGTGATGTTCTGGGGCGGATCCAACCGGGCTACTGCGCGGACATCGTGGCCTTCCGTACCGATGATATTGCCATGGCGGGAGGCCAGAGCGATCCACTGGCCTCCCTGGTGTTTTGTACCCCACCCCGGGTCAACTGGAGCATCATCAACGGTCGCGTGGTGATTGAGGAAGGCCATCTGCTGACCCGCTCCCAGCCTCACATCATTGAGGAACAGAACAGGATGGCGGAACAACTTATGAGCTGACCCTCCATGCTGTCCGGTCAGCCGTTCGCCGGACAGCAATCGGGCCGCGTCACTTGCCTTTCAGGCAATGGTAGCCCCGATCAAAGTAGACCAGGCCACCAACCTCATCCTGTTGGCGAACATTCGCGACCGCGCAGAACAGAATATCGTGAGTACCCACGCTCACCCGTTTGCTCACGGTACAGTCGAAGCTTACCAGCGCGTCTTCCAGGACCGGTGCACCGGTCACTGCCGTGCTCCACTGCGCACCGGCAAAGCGCTGGTCCATGGTCGTTTTACTGCCGAACAGGTTCGATAAGTCGGACTGATGATCCGCCAGCGTGTTGACGCAGACACTGTCATTCTGCTGGAAAGCGTCGTACACCGAAGCGCCACGGTTCAGGCACACCAACAAGGTGGGCGGCTCGTCACAAACGCTGCAGACCGCCGTGGCGGTGAAGCCAGCGCGGCCACCAGGACCATCGGTGGTAACAACACTGACCGCTGCAGCCAGGGTCGACATGGCGTTGCGGAACGACTGCTTATCCACGAGCGGCGGCATGGCAAGCACCTCACGAAGTTGCGGTTGAGGTTTCATAACTCTCTCCTTACGCCAATCGGCAGGCGTTGTCGAATTCCAGACGGGGCAAACGGCCATACAACTTTTCCGGGTTGCCGTAGCCAAGGTTGATCAGAAGATTGACTTTCCAGGTGGTTCCGGCGAAGAACGCCTCATTGACCTTTCCGGGATCAAAGCCGGACATCGGCCCGGTATCTAGGCCCAGCGATCGGGCCGCCATTATCAGGTAGGCGGCCTGCATCGAACTGTTGCGAAACGCGGTTTCGTAAGCCATTTCCGGGCTGCTGGTAAACCAGCTACGGGCATCGCCATGGGGAAACAGCTCCGGCAGTTGCTCGTAGAACTCTTCATCATGAGCCACGATCACGGTGACCGGGGCGTTCATAGTTTTATCTAGATTACCGCTGGACAGGCAAGGCGACAGTTTCTGCTTACCGTCAGCAGTTCGAACAAACACGAACCGGGCCGGGCTGCAGTTGGCTGACGTCGGAGCCATTTTTACCAGGTCATACAACGCCCGAAGCGTGTCATCCGGGATCGCCTTCTCCATCCAGCCGTTGTGGGTGCGGGCCTCGGTAAACAGGTGGCCGAGGGCCGTTTCATCAAGTTGTTGGCTCATAGGGCCTCCTCAGTGGTTAACGCCTCTGCGGGCAGACGATGTTTTCGGAGGTGGTCCAGCATCAGTTCGTTGAACCGTTCGACCTCTGTGACGTTGACGGCATGGCCACCCTCCGGCAGAAGCCGAATGCCAGAATTGGGCAGACGGCCTGCCAGCTTCTGGGAACAGGTCCAGGGCACCAATGCATCGTCACGAGTCGCAAGCACAAGCGTCTCCGCATGCACCTCAGCAAGTTCCTGCGGAGCCGGCTGCCAGGCCTGAAGCGCTGCCATGCGTCGTAAAACGTTCGCCTGGGACGGGAAACTGGCCAGCATATGGGTCGACTCCTGCTCCAGCCACTCACTGTTAGCTGCTATCCATACGGGTGGAAACAGGAACAGAGGCTGGGCTTCCAGATAGGCCTCGGGGCCGGAATGCAGCAGCAACTTCCGGCGCACCGAAAAGCAGCGGCGGGAATGCGCATTGGGTTCTGACCAGGCGTTGATCAACAGTAGGCTGGCCACCAGCTCCGGAGAACGCCGGGCCAGTTCCAGACCGATCAGCCCGCCCAGGGCATGGCCAATGAAATGCACAGGCTCGGCAGCCTGCTCTTCCAGCAGTTCGCCCAGTTCTGCGGCCATAGCCTCAACCGTATAGAATTCCGGGACGTCGCCCCGGCTGCGGCCGGTGCCGAAGTGGTCATAGACCAACACCCGGTAACGATTGGTCAGAGCTGGCAACTGGGGGGCCCAGTAATTTCCGGACCCGCCAAGCCCGGCACTCAGCACGACGGTCTCACCGTCGGCCGGGCCATGGCTTTCCCAGTAGAGTGGGCTTGCGGCGCCAGTCATCATTTACCTACGTGCGCAATACTGGCGATTTCAACCAGAGCATCCGGCTTAACCAGACCGCATTGAATGCAGTAGCGGGCCGGCTTCTCTCCCGGGAAGTACTCCGCATACACCTTGTTTACCGCTGCGTAGTTGGCCCAGTCGGTAACCATGATCATGTTGAAAGTAACGTCGGCCATGGTTCCGCCAGCTTCCTCAACCACGCTCTTGATAATCTCCAGAACGTGACGGGTCTGGGCTTCTGCATCGCCGACATGAACCACGTTGGTGTCCTTGTCGAACGGCAGGGTCCCGGAAACGTACACAACGCCGTCGGCCATGGAGCCGGGGACGTAAGGGGCCAGTGGTTTTCCTGAACCTTCGGGAATAATGGAAGTTTTTGGCATGGTGTATCTCCGTCGTTTATGCAGTGGTGGTTTCAGTTAGAGTCGTTGCCGCCTCGCCTTTGGCACCGCCGAAGGTCTGGCAGAAATTTTCGGTGGTGGACACCCATCCGAAGAACGTTTCAATGTTGTAAAGCGCCGCCTGTTGAATGAACTCCGGGCCGGCCTGGTGCGTGGCATCCCCCAGCACCACACCGAAGTACTCCAGGAAAAAACCGTCTCGCAGGGTCGATTCAACGCAGACGTTGGTCGCGATCCCGGTAAAAATCAGGTTGCGAATGCCTCGGCTGCGCAAGACGCTATCAAACGAGGTGTTGAAGAAACCGCTGTAACGGGGTTTGGGAATAACAATATCGCCTGGCTGAGGCTGGAGCTCGTCCACCAGGTCATAGTCCCAGGTACCCTTGGCAAGAAGGCTGCCATTAAGCTCCGGATCCTTGCGCATGGTTTTCAGGGCATTGGATTTGTACCAGTTCGGAGAACCGGGGCCACCTGCTTCCACGTATTCGGGATCCCAGCCGTTCTGGAAAAAAATGACCGGAATGCCCGCCGCCCGGGCCACGGTGATCGCTTTCTTGATCTGCTGGATGACCGGACCGGTCGTGGAGACATCAAATCCTGCCCGATCCAGGTAACCGCCGATCGTGGAATAGGCGTTTTGCATATCAACCACCACCAGCGCCGACTCACTGGCCCGGACATTCAGGGGCTCAGGTTTTCCTGGCAGTTCCAGAACCGGTTCAGCACCCGTATTCAGGGCGTAACCCGATTGCTCCGTTGCGATGCTCATACCGCCTGCTCCAGTTCCTGGTTAATGTGTACCCGGGTTTTCATCAGCGGCTGAATGTACTTGCCGAAGTCCTCAATGCCCTGAACGAAATCGTCAAAGGTCAGCATCACCCCACTGACACCCTCGACCGTACCCACTTCATCCAGCATGCGTGCGACGTTCTCGTAGGAACCCACCAGAGTGCCCATATTGATGTTCACTGCGGACGTCGGGTCGGCCATCTGACGGATGTTGGTGTCCGATTTGGACTTTTTGTCTGCTGCACCCTGCTCACCGAGCCAGGCCACGGCTTCTTCATCAACACCGTCCTTGTAGGACTCCCATTTTGCCCGGGCCGCTTCATCGGTTTTGTCGGCAATCACCATGAACAGAGCCACGGAACTGACGTCTCGCTTGGCTTCCTCGGTAGCCTTCACGAGGCGTTCCACGGTGGGTGCGAAGGCAGTCGGTGTGTTTACGCCTTTGCCGAAGCAGAAGTTGTAATCGGCATACTTGGCGGTGAACGCCATGCCGGCCTCACTCTGCCCGGCACAGATAACCTTCATGTCGGCTTGCGGCACGGGGCTCACCCGGCAGTCATCCATCTGGAAGTGCTCACCCTTGAAATCACTGTGGCCGGTCGCCCAGAGATCCCGCAACACCTGGGCATACTCACCAAGATACTCGTACCGGGAGCCAAAGAATTCATCGCCCGGCCATAGCCCCATCTGGGAGTATTCCGGCTTCTGCCAGCCGGTCACCAGGTTGACTCCAAAGCGACCATTGGAGATGGAATCGATGGTGGATGCCATCCGTGCAACGATGGCCGGCGGCATGGTCAGGGTTGCCGCAGTGGCGAATAGCTGGATTTTACTGGTGACAGCAGCAAGACCCGCCATCAGCGTGAAGGACTCCAGGTTGTGCTCCCAGAATTCCGTTTCACCACCAAAACCACGCAGCTTGATCATCGACAGTGCGAAGTCGAAACCATAGCTTTCTGCTTTCTGGGTAATCTGCTTGTTCAACTCGAAGGTCGGCATGTATTGGGGGGCGTTTTTTGAGATCAGCCAGCCGTTGTTGCCGATGGGAATGAAGACGCCGATATTCATCTGCTCACTCATGGGGTTCTCCTTGATGTTTCCGGTCGGGTGGCGCAAACCAGAGGCCACCATCGTTGACTCACGTTCCCTGACACCAACGCACAATACCGGCCAGAATGGCTTTTATTGTTTTAAATCAATTTTCTATGATTTTCATGACAACTATTACAGACCATTTGGTCTGAAATAGAGCACTCGGTTTGTGCACGGCGGGCATTTTTGGGGCGATACCGTTCATGGCGGCTAAAAGGCCTATTCAAGGAGAAATCCGGTGCTAGAATGTGCCTGCAGTCAATCCAGCGGAGAGATATGTGAGCGTCACCAGAAAGGGCGAGAAAACAGCCAGCCAGAGCAAACGGAAACCACAACGGGTTCCTTCCGCTGCGTCGCTCAACAGGCGGCTGCGTAACAGTGAAAAGAAACGGGCAACCATTCTTGACGCCGCGCTCAGCACCTTTTCCCAATACGGGCTGCACGGTGCCAGCATCGACCAGATTGCCCTTCAGGCCGATGTCTCCAAGACCAACCTCTTCTATTACTTCAGCAATAAAGAAGAACTTTACGTCAACGTGCTGCGGGAGCTGCTGGATTTGTGGCTCAAACCGCTCCGGGCATTCACGGTCGAGCAGGACCCTGTAGAAGCCATACGGGATTATATTCGGGTCAAACTGGAGTTTTCCCGGGACCATCCCGCTGAATCCCGACTGTTCTGCATGGAAGTCATGCAGGGCGCGCCGTTGATGCTGACCGAACTGCAGCAACCACTGCACGATCTGGTAGAGAACAAAATCGAGGTTATCCAGACCTGGATTGATCAGGGCAAGCTGGCGCCCGTAGAGCCATACCATCTGGTTTTTTCATTGTGGGCGACCACTCAGCACTACGCCGACTTTCGCGTGCAGGTAGAAGCTGTGGCAGGGAAAACTCTGGAAGACCCGGACTTCTTCCAGGAAACCCTCAGCAGTCTCGAAACGATCATCCTTGACGGAATCCGCCCCCGCTGAACGCAGCGGAGCTCTCCCCCCGCATCTCTCCTGCCCCTAATTTGGGCTCAAACTAGAACCATGCGCTCTAATTTAGACCATTTGATCCATATCATTTTTTCAGAATCCGCTAAATAGTTGTTTTTTAACAAAATCGAAAAATGGCACGCTTGCTGCTAAGTCAATCAGCGAGCGAGAACGACTCCTTTGCTTTTCTTACCCGGGCCTTTCTCGCAAAACTGAATTGATGGAGGTTGTGCCATGCAGTTGCAACATGTACCAACGATCGACCTTGCCCCTTACTTCGAAGGTACTCCCGAAGGCAAGGCTCAGGTGGCAAAGGAGGTCGACAGGGCCTGTAAGGATATTGGTTTCCTCGTCATTACCAACCACGGAATCCCCGCGGAATTGGTGGATCGCGTCTATTCATTGAGTCGCGAGTTTTTCAACCTGCCAATGGCCGAGAAACGAAAAGTGGATCGTCCCCGACCTGACATGGTTCGCGGTTACAGCGCAGTCGCAGAGGAAAGCCTGTCCTATTCGATGGATGAAGCCGCCCCAGGTGATCTGAAAGAATCCTTCTCGATCGGCCCCAGCGGCGTTCCAGACGACAATTACCATCTTGGGGCAGACGCGGGGTCTCATTTCGCCCACAACGTATGGCCTGAAAACATTCCCGGCTTTCGAGAAGCTTATGTTGAATATTTTGGTGCCATGAGCCATCTGGCCCGCTCGCTCATGCGCATCTTCGCCCTGGCCCTTAAACTGGACGAGCATTTCTTCGACGACAAGATCGACAAAGAAATCAGCATGCTGCGGACCCTCAGCTACCCCAACATGGGAACCAACATTGAAGAGGGGCAGATGCGCGCAGGCGCTCACACTGACTATGGCAGCCTGACTATTGTCAAACCCGACAAGTCACCGGGTGGTTTGCAGGTCTGCAACCAGAACGGGGACTGGGTCAGCGTGCCTTACGTTGAAGACAGTTTTGCGGTCAATATTGGTGACCTCATGATGCGTTGGACCAATGACCAGTGGATCTCAACCCTGCACCGTGTCGTCAATCCGCCGATGGACGCCGAGGCCACCGAACCACGCCAGTCCATCGTCTTTTTCCACCAGCCAAACTACGACGCCATGATCGAATGCCTACCCAGCTGTCTGGACGAAGATGGCAAAGGCAAATACCCGGCGGTCAGCTCTGGCGATCACCTGAAGTCGAAATTCGTCAAACAGACCACCTTTGGTGGCACTCAGGAGGTGGCTTGAAATGGGCACGCTCTCTTACGTCAATGTTTTCGCCAGAGATATAGAAGCCCTGAGCGTTTTCTACCGGGATCTGTTCGGATTCAAGGAAATCCCTGAGATCCGCTCCCCCATCTTCCGCGGCCTGGATACCGGGCGCTCCTGCATCGGTTTCAACGCGCTGGACGCCTACGAACTGCTCAAACTCAATGACTACTCGGACACCAAAGGGTGCAAGTTCCTGCTGAACATCGATGTGGACAGCAAGGAAGAGGTGGACGAGTACGTGCCCCAAGCCCTTGCCTCCGGTGCAACGCTCATCAAAGAGCCCTACACCACCTATTACAACTGGTACCAGGCTGTACTGCTGGACCCTGAAGGCAACGTCTTCCGAATCAATCACATGATGTAAAACCGCCTTTCCCAACCAAAGGAAGTACCAAGATGAAAAAACTCATACTCAGTGCCTGCTTTGCACTGGCCGGTTACCTGGGCCTGTTGAACACCGCTCACGCTGAGGGCCTCACCCTCAAAGACGAACCAAAGATCGCCATGCTCTATATCTCTCCGACCAATGATGGCGGCTGGACCCAGGCGTTTGATGAAGCCCGCCAGCGCCTGGAAGAGGAACTGGATATCAAGATCCAGTACGTGGAAAGCGTTCCGGAATCTGCTTCCGCCATCCGTCCGGCCGTCGAGCGCTTTATCAAGCGTGGCGCCAACATCATTATCGGTACGGCATTCGGTTACTCCGATACCTTCAAGTCGCTGTCCGAAGACTATCCGGACGTCGCCTTCCTGAACGGTTCCGGCACCACCAACGGTCCCAACCTGCTGTCGTACTATGGCCGAACCTACGAAAGCCAGTACCTTTGCGGCATGGCAGCCGGCGCGGCGTCTGAATCCGGCAAGCTCGGCTTCGTCGCCGCCAACCCGTTCGGCGTCGTGAACTGGACGATCAACGCCTATGCCATGGGTGCCCGGGAAATGAACCCGGACGCGACCGTTACCGTGGTCTATACCGGCGCCTGGAACGATCCCACCAAAGAGCGCTCTGCAACCAAAGCCCTGATCGATCAGGGTGCCGATGTCATCGGCCAGCACGTCGATACCCCGACACCGCAACTGGTCGCCCAGGAGAACGGCGTCTACGGCACAGGGCACCATCGTGATTTCCGCGAGTTCGCACCGAAGGCCACGGTTTGCTCGTCGGTCTGGGTCTGGGACCGCTTCCTGAAAACCGAGCTGGAGAAAATCATCGCCGGCAACTGGGTACCAGCCCCCCATGGTGCGCTGCTGTCCATGAAAGAAGGCGGCACCGACATCGCCTGCTGTGGCCCCAACATTGATGAGGAGGAAGAAGCCAAGATCATGGCGGCCCGCGAGAAGCTGATGAAAGGCGAACTGCAGGTTTATGCCGGCCCGCTGACAGACCAGAACGGCACGGTTCGCGCGGCCGAAGGCGAAGTCGTATCCGACGGCGCTCTCTGGCAGATGGACTGGTTTGTCGACGGAGTGATAACACAGCAATGAGTAAACAGAACGCGATCCAGCTGAGCAGCGTCAGCAAGACCTTCGACGGTTTCAAGGCCCTGTCCGACGCTGACTTCACCGCCAGGTGGGGCGAAGTTCATGCCCTGCTGGGCGAAAACGGAGCCGGAAAGTCGTCCCTGATGAACATCGTGGCCGGCCTCTATGGCCCCGAAGGCGGATCGCTGTTCATTGATGACAACCCGGTAAAACTCAAAGGCCCGAAAGAAGCGGCGAAACTCGGCATCGGAATGGTTCACCAGCATTTCAAGCTGGTGACGCCCTTCACGGTTGCCGAGAATATCCTGCTGAACCTGAGCCATCTCCAGACCAGCGGACTTTACCGGGAACGCCTGCGCCGGGTGTCTGACGACATCCGCGCCATGGCGGACCGCATCGGATTCGGGATTGATCCCGACGCCCGCATTGATCAACTTTCCATCGCTGAACAGCAGCGCGTGGAAATTCTCAAAGTTCTGCTGGCCGGCGCCAAGATACTGATTCTGGACGAGCCTACCGCAGTGCTTACCGAGGAAGAAGCCGAACGCCTGCTCACTACCGTGCAGGGATTTGCCCGCGAGGGCGCTGCTGTCATCCTCGTGACTCACAAGATGAATGACGTGCTGCGCTATGCCGATCAGGTCACCATCATGCGTTCGGGGCGGACCATCGAAAGCCTGAAACCCGATTCGGTATCCGTGGACGAACTGGTGCGTCTGACCGTGGGCGAATCGGCGCCGGAACAGAGTGTCTCGCGAGCAGAACATACACCCGGGGCGCCCTATCTGAAGGTCAAAGGTCTTTCCAGCACCGGTGGCCACCGGGCCCTGAATGGTCTGGACCTGACCCTGAACAAGGGCGAGATTTACGGCATTGCCGGCGTCGGCGGCAATGGCCAGAGCGAACTGGCGAACGCCCTGATGGGCATTCCAGAGAATGTCGAAGGCACCATGGAGCTGATCGGCGAGGGTGATCTGGCCGACTTAGATGCCGCCCGTCGCCGCGCCATCGGTGTCGCCGCCATTCCTGCGGACCGTTATGGTTCTGCGCTTGCCGGCCCGCTCTCCATCGCCGACAACTTTGCCCTGGGTGACATCCATTCCGGGCGATACGGCCCGTTCTGGTATCTGAAAACCCGGGCCATCGAAGCGGACGCGGCAGAAGCCGTTCGGCAGTTCGATGTCCAGGGCGTTCGTTCGCTGAAACAGAAATCGGCACTGCTGTCCGGGGGCAACGCACAAAAGCTGGTTATCGCCCGGGAGTTCAGCCATCCCCCCAAGCTCGTCCTTGCCCACAGCCCCAGCCGGGGCCTCGACGTCAAAGCGACCGAAGCCGTGAGGGAACGTCTGCGTGCGGCCCGGGATGATGGTGCAGCGGTGCTCCTGATCAGCGAGGATCTGGACGAAGTCATGGCCATGGCCGACCGGATCGGCGTCATGTCCGCCGGACGTATCGTGGCCGAGTTTTCACAGCCTGCCGATCGTCAGGCCATTGGCCAAGCAATGGTGAACCATGTCTGAATTTGCATTACAACGACCGTTGATCAAGCGCAGATATACCCTGGAAGTCCGCCAGCAGATGGCCTGGCACTGGCAGGCACTGATCCTGGCCGGCTCCATGATCCTGGGCCTGCTGATTTCCGGCACCATTCTCGTGGTCGCAGGGGTCCCTGCAGGCGAGCTGCTGAACGAATTTGTAATCCTCACTCTGTTCGACACCCAGAGCCTGACCTCCGTGCTCTTTCAAGCCTCACCGCTGATCATGGTGGGCCTGGCCGGTTGCCTGGCGTTCCGGGCAAAATTCTGGAACCTGGGCCTGGAAGGCCAGATGATCTTCGGGGCCATCGGCGCCACGGCGATTACCATGTGGGATATCGGCGCCCCGGGCATGCGTCTGCCACTGATGATCGCCGCCGCCATGGCCTGCGGGCTGCTGTGGGCGGTTGCCCCCGTGCTGCTTCGGCTCAAGCTGCAGGTCAATGAAATCGTCTCGACCCTGATGCTCAACTACATCGCGATCAACGTGCTGCTGCACCTGATGTACGGCGCCTGGAAAGACCCCAAAGACGCGTTCCCCTACTCTCCGAAGTATGAAAGCTTCGAGCTTCTGCCGGAGCTGGGCAATGGACTCAGCCTGTCGATTCCCATCGCCATTGGCATTGCCCTGCTCGTACTCTGGTTCGTCAACATCTCCCGTGCCGGTCTTTATCTGCGATTCGTGGACAAGAGCCCCAAAGTCGCCAGTGCGGTCGGGGTCCCCGTCGCCAGGACCATCCTGATGGCGGTGCTCTTTTCCGGAGCCCTGGCGGGGCTGGCTGGCCTTATGGTCGCTGCGGGCCAGGAGGGTCGCCTCACCCATTCCTTCTACGTGGGCTATGGCTTTTCCGGCATTCTGATCGCGTTTCTGGCCCGGAATAATCCCATTGCGGCCACCTGTGCCGCGTTGCTGATTGCCACCCTGTTCGTCGCCGGCAGAAGCCTTCAGGTGTTCTACCAGATCCCGTTTGCCATGGTGCAACTGATCCAGGCCGTACTGGTGATCTGCGTCGCCTCTTCAGATTTCTTTATTCGACATCGTATTCGCCGCGTGCAGGGGGGAGACTGATCATGGACCTGATTACGAGCTGGATGGGTAACATCCCTGAATTTGCCGTTCCTTTTGCCCTCGCGGCCCTTGGACTGATCATCACCGAGAAATCCGGTGTTCTGGCGCTGGGCGCCGAGGGCCTGATGCTGGTTGGGGCCGTTGCCGGCATCGGCGCCTACCTGACCTTCGAGCACACCGCGCTGGCGCTGATCATGGCCATGATTGCCGCAAGCGTGGTTTCCCTGCTGTTTGCACTGATGGTGCTGGTCATGCGCATGAACCAGGTAATCTCGGGTCTGGTACTGGTGTTCTTCTGCCAGGGCCTGACCACCCTGACCGGAACACTGATGGGCTGGACCAACCAGCCTGTCCCCGGACTTGAAGCCATTGCCTTCTGGCCACTCTCCGAGCTGCCCTACCTCGGCCGGTTCTTCATTCAGAATCCCGTCGTTTATCTGGTACCGGTGATTTTCCTGGTTTCCGTCTGGGCCCTGAATCGCACAACCCCTGGTCTGCGCATGCGTGCCGTTGGCGAGAACCCGCAAGCAGCAGACGCTGCCGGTATTCCGGTACTGGCTTACCGGCTGGCGGCGATCGTGATCGGAGCCGCGTTAATTGGTCTTGCCGGCGCATTCATTGCGGTTCTCAGCACCAAACTCTGGATTTCGAATATGACCGCAGGTCGGGGTTGGATTGCCGTCGCACTGGTCATTTTCGCTCGCTGGTCCCCCTGGAAAGCCCTGGCCGGAGCGATCCTGTTCGGCTGTATCGAAGCTCTGATCCCCCAACTGGCGGCTTCCGGTATCAAGCTTTCGCAGTACTTTGTCTTTATGGCGCCTTACGCCATCACCCTGGGCGTCATGATCTGGGTGGCAGCATCAAAGCGGGACAGCAACAGTCAGCCCGGTGCCCTGGGGACACCGTTCATACGGGAAGAGCGCACCTGATCCGGCGCAGAACAGATACCCTACTGATCACCAGGAGAATACATTGAGCAAGACTCTGTTTATCACCGGTGCAACCTCCGGCTTTGGCGCCGCCACGGCCCGACGGTTTGCCGCCGACGGTTGGTCCATTGTTATCTGCGGCCGCCGGGAAGAGCGCCTGTACGCATTGGCCGATAAACTTGGATCCATGGCACCGGTGCATCCCCTGAAACTGGATGTCCAGGATGCCGAAGCGGTGACACAGGCGATTGCCTCGCTGCCCTCAGGTTTTCGCCAGATCCATACCCTGGTCAACAATGCCGGCCTGGCACTGGCACCGGCTGCCATGCAGGATGTTCAGCTTTCCGACCTGCACACCATGATCAACACCAACATCACCGGGGTGGTTAATGTGACCCATGCGCTGCTGCCGACGCTGATCGAAACAGGCGCCGGAGCCAACATCATCAATATCGGCTCCACCGCCGGTGAGTGGCCCTATCCCGGCAGTCATGTCTACGGCGCCAGCAAGGCGTTTATCAAACAGTTCTCCTACAACCTGCGCTGTGACCTCCTGGGCACCGGGGTGCGGGTCACCGATCTGGCCCCGGGCATTGCCGAAACCGAGTTTTCGGTGGTTCGCAACAGCGGTAACAAATCGGCAGCGAACTCCGTCTACGAGGGAACCGTGCCGTTGTCGGCCGAAGACATTGCCGAGCAGATCGCCCACATCGCCAACCTGCCCGACCACATCAATATCAATCGGGTGGAGATGGTGCCGGTGCGGCAGGCCTGGGGACCTTACGCCATTCATCGCGAACAGGGCCCGAGCCACGAACAGGAAGCCTGAACATGCCGAAACTCAGATACGCCTGGCCGGTCGTCACGAGTCGTACCGCCCTCATTGTGGTAGACATGCAGCGAGTCTTCTGTGAGCCCGAAGGCGATCTTTACGTTCCATCGACAACAGCAATCACGCCACGAATTCAGCAACTGACCGACGTTTGCCGAAAGAACGGCGTCCCCGTTGTCTATCTGCGTCACATCGTTCGCGGTGACGGCAGTGACACCGGGCGCATGAGCGATATGTATCCGGATGTCGACGAGGTTCTGGCGCGTGACAACCCCATGGTTGAGATTATCGGGCAGCTTGCGCCACTGACCGGAGATGTGGTGGTGGACAAACTCTTCTACAGCGGCTTTCACGGAACCGACCTGGACACCATTCTACGTTCCAGGGATGTGGACACCCTGATCGTTTGTGGCACCGTCACCAATGTTTGCTGTGACACCACCATTCGCGACGCCGTTCACCGGGAATACAAGGTTATCGCGCTGAGCGATGCCAGCGCCGCCATGCCCTATCCCGATCTTGGCTGGGGGGCCGTTACTGCAGACGAGGTTCAGAAGGTCGCCCTGACCACCTTTGCCTACGAATTCGGTGAGGTGACAAGCACGGTCGATATAGTGCGGAGGCTGCAGAGCCGGGAGTAACTCCCGGCCCGCCAGATCATCAAATCAGAGGCTACTCCTGACCGGACTCATACTTGCGCTCAGGAGGGGCGAAACCAAAGTCCCTGCCGTCCACCACTTTGACATCATCATCCCATGGCAACCGGTATTCGCCCCGCACCATGTCCTGCATGAAGGTATACGGGCAATCTCCGGCACCGCCCTTTACCGCCACATACCCACGATGGCCGAGCTGGTAAATGTTGTTCTCGACACCCCAGTGAATACGGGCTTCGTCCACCAGATCTGGCCGCACTTCCGCGGTAATAATCTCGTCTGCAAAGCCACTGCCTTCCACCATAGGCACGCCATCGAAATTGACCACCATCCCCTCACCCATGGAGTTGAAAGTACCATCTGTACCGGCCAGACAGACGTTGGCAGTGACCATAAGATTGCAGAACGCGTTCGCCTGGTTAGTGATCTTCCAGGCATGACGGATGGGTGGCGTGTATCCTGCGGTCCGCAGCATGATGTTCGCCCCTTTGTAGGCGCACTCTCGCGCCACTTCCGGGAACATACCATCGTGGCAGATGGCCAGTGACAGACGGCTGCCATTGGGCCCATCGCAAACCGGGATTCCCAGGTTGCCCGGTTCCCACGGTTCCACCGGCACCCAGGGATGAAGCTTGCGGTAGAACAACTGCACCTCGCCGGTGTTATCGATAATGACACCGGTGTTGTAGGGGTTCCCTCCGGGATTGCTCTCCATAATGGAGAAACAGCCCCAGATGTCGTGCTCACGGCAGGCTTCCCGAAAAGCATCCATCTCCGGGCCGTCACGATCACACATGATGGCGGGATCAATGTTCATCGAAAGACCATGCAGGCAGTACTCAGGGAACACCACCAGATCCATCACCGGAGACTGCCGACGGGCTTTCCCCACCAGCTCACATACCCGGCGGGTCTGGGCTGCCAGTTGTTCCGGAGTGGCAACATCGGGTAATTGCAGTTGCACCAGACCGATCACCACCCCGTTCGGGGACTTGTTCAAACCACCAAATCCGCTCATTACGCTTCCTCTCACATGGTGTTTAGATAATGTCGGAAGCTAATTAGCAGGAAGCGTGCCAGGCGTTGCAGAGTCTGAACCGGCATCGGTCCCCAAGGCCCGCTCCCGCCGGCGCATTTGCAGTTGGGCCAAGGTTACTTCCCGGCTCTTTGCCTGGCTTTCGTGGATATGGGCCCGCAACATTACGGCTGCGCCGTCCATATCATTAGCCAGGATACGTTGGCAGATCTCGTGGTGCTCCCGGTAGGTCTGCATGACACTGTCCTGGTCCGGCAGGCCCAGACGACGCACGATCCGAATATGATTGTTAACGTCGCGCAGGTATTGCACCAGAATCGGGTTGCCACAGAGCTCGGCCAGCCTGATATGGAACAGTTCCTCTGCGTCCTTGAACTCTTCGGAACCAGACATGCCATAACGGGCCTGCTCGGGATCCCAATCCTCCGCCAGCTGCGCCACCTCCCGATAGGGAATACGCTGCCCCATCAGAGCAATACCTTCCAATTCCAGACCAACCCGGACGTCGTAATATTCCGCCAGCTCAAATACGTCGAGCTGGAGGATGTAACAGCCGTGCTTGGGGCGGATGGTAAGGTAGCCTTCCACCGCCAGGCGCTGCAACGCTTCCCGAACCGGTGTCCTGCTCACCCCGAAGTGCTGAGCCAGCTCGGTTTCAGTAACCCGGCTGCCCGGATAAAGCTCCAGATTCATGATGCTCTGACGCAAAGTCTCGTAGATGCTGCCAGTGGTTCCTTTCCTGAATGATTCACTCACGATTCTTTCCTTGTCATCTCGTTGCATACATCTTATCCAAGTCCCATTGATTTTCAATCACTATGACACGCCATCGAGAACCTTCCGCTGCACCAAAGCAATGCATATACACCAATACGCGCACCATCGTGATGCAACCAAGATTATGTTTTTGCACGCTTTTTCAACACCAAATAGGAAGATAACTGTATTCCTTGCCAGAACCATGCACCTCTTTGCTACGTGGCATGAACCATGCAACCTTGTGTACAACAAAGATTTTAGCCAAGGCATGGTTCCATGGAGATTCAGCTTTACAACATCACCAAGCGGTTCGGAGAGGTCACAGCCAATGATGGCATCTCGCTGGATATCCGCGAGGGAGAAGTCATCGCCCTGCTCGGCGAAAACGGCGCCGGCAAGAGCACCCTGATGAAGATGCTGTTCGGACTCTATACACCGGACGAAGGCAGCATTATTGTCAACGGTCGTGAAACCCTCATCGACTCCCCGCAGAAGGCCATGTCACTGGGCATCGGCATGGTCTTCCAACAGTTCAATCTGGTGCCGGCACTGTCGGTTCGGGACAACCTGTTACTGGCCTACCCCAAACCACCCTTCTGGACGTTCCGCCGGCTGTTTTGCGAAGGCACCTCTCAGCAGAACGTTCTCGCCTACCTGGAGGAACTCGCGCCCGGCCTGGACCCCAACACCCTGGTACGCGATCTTTCCGTGGGCCAGCGCCAACTGCTGGAACTGGTCAAGGTTCTGAATCTTAATGCCAAGGTTCTGATACTGGATGAACCGACGTCGGTTCTGCCACCACAGGAAGCGGAACGACTCTGGGAGCTGATCCGGAAAATGGCCGAAGCCGGAAGAAGCATTGTCCTTATCACCCACAAAATGCAGGACGTCATGGCCTGCGCCCACAGGGTGGTCGTGATGCGTGCCGGCAAAATGGTACAGGCTCTGACCAGAGAGAACTGCAGTGAGGCCTCACTGGTCAGCCTGATGATGGGCGACAGCAGTCAACGTTCCGACATCGACACACATCGGAATGCCGACCTCACTGGCAAGCCGCCACGAATCAGTCTTCGTGGGCTCCACGCAAACCATGGCGTCCAGTCCATTGACAACATCAGCCTGGATATCGGGCCGGGTGAGATCCTTGGTATTGCCGGGGTTTCCGGCAACGGCCAGCATCTGCTGGCAGACGCGCTGGTTGGCCTGGTCCCGCTTTTCCGTGGCGAAGTCATTATTGATGGCGTGGTACTCCAGTCCGCCAGCCGCGCCCCGAAAACCTCTGACCGGGTTGCATACATACCTGAGCAACCGGCCGTGAACGCGGTGGCCGGCGATCTGTCGTTGACCGTCAACGTGGCTCTGTCCCATTTCCGGCAACTGCGTTTCTTTCCTGCCTGGGGCCCGGAAGAGGAAAAGACCAGGGACATCATCCGCCGTTATCAGGTTCGTCCTGACAATCCGGCGCTGGCCGCCGGACAACTTTCCGGAGGCAACCTTCAGAAACTGGTGGTCGGACGTGAACTGGAAGGCCCGCGGGATCTGATTGTCGCAGCTTACCCCACCATGGGACTGGACGCTGGCGCTGCCCATGACATTTATCAGGCTCTTTTCACAAAAGCCCGCGAGGGCGCAGCCGTGCTATGGATTTCAGAGGACCTCGATGACCTCATGTCCTACGCCCACCGGATTGCAGTACTTCAGGGCGGACGAATCTCGGGACTGTTCAACCCGGGCCAGTTCGATCGCCTAGACATCGGCCGGGCCATGACCGGAGAACACCTTCCCACCGCTGACCCCGCACCCGCTGAACCTCAAGCGAGAATTGCATCATGACAATAACCACCCAACCGGCCTTCAGATTCGGGCTACGACTGCTAAGAGGCCCCACCGGCGCAGTGCTAATCATGGCGGCCACGTTTGTGCTGGCGGCACTGACGTTCTTTGCAATCAATGGCCGGGAATCCATATCCCTGTTTCAGGAAATGGTCATGGGGGCCTTCGGCGATGGCTATTCATTCAGTGAGACCCTGGTCAAGACCGCTCCCATTCTGCTGACGGCACTGGCCGTCGCATTGCCTGCCCGACTCGGTCTGATCAGTGTAGGTGGCGAGGGTCAGCTCTACCTTGGCGCCCTGTTCGGCACGGGCGCCGTGCTGGCCGCCGTTGACCAGCCCGGCTGGCTGCTGATGCCGCTCATGCTGATTGGCGCCATGGCAGGCGGCGCCCTTTGGGGCGTCATCCCCGGTTTGCTCAAGACCCGTCTTGGTGTCAACGAAACCATCTCAACCCTGCTACTGAACTACGTGGGCGTGTTGCTGGTGAGTTTTGTGGTCCATGGTCCCTGGAAGAACCCGAATTCACTGGGCTGGCCGGCCACCATCGAGTTCCCGCAAGGCGCCATCCTGCCCCAGTTCTTCGATACCCGGGTTCACATGGGACTGATATTCGGAGTGGTTGCGGCCATCATCCTTCACATTCTGGTGACCCGCAGTCGCTGGGGACTGGGTCTCCAGGTCAGTCGCAGCAATCCGCGCGTGGGCGCCACCTCCGGCATTTCCTATGAACGCAACGTGCTGATCGTGATGGCCATCGGCGGGCTGCTGGCCGGCCTCGCCGGTATCGCCGAAGCCTCGGTGATCCAGAACCGCCTGCAGGACGGTCTTGCCAGCGGCTACGGCATGACAGGCTTCCTGGTTGCCTGGCTCGCCGGCCAGCACTTCCTTCGCATTATCCCGTTATCGGTGCTAATGGGGGGCCTTCTGGCGTCTGCCGACTCGCTCCAGTTGTACGCCCAGCTCCCCAAGGCCAGCGCCGATATTCTACAGGCGCTGCTGTTCATCATCGTGCTGGCTGTTGCCAGCCTGTGGCCCAATTGCCCCAAGGCCTGATCGCGCCAGGCCCGACAGCTATTCAAAGGACACTGTATGGAATCGTTTGTAACTGAACTCCTCACCCTGCTCTTTGCTGCCCTTCGAAGTGCCACCCCGGTACTGGCAGTCGTTCTGGGTGAAGCCATGACTCAACGCAGCGGCGTTATCAACCTTGGGGTGGAAGGCCAGATGCTGCTGGGGGCGATGACCGGCTTTGCGGTGGCCTCCATAAGCGGCGACCCCTGGCTGGGCGTGCTCGCCGCATGCTGTGCGGGCATCGCCCTGTCGATGGTTCACGCCATTCTGGTGCTTGGCTGTCGGGCCAACCAGATTGCCAGCGGGGTAGCCGTTTTGATTCTCGGAGGTGGGCTCAGTGCCTACTACGGTATTCCCTTCGTGGGCAACAAGATCGACGCCCTTGGCAACCTCAATCATACCTTCGTCAGCGATATTCCGTTGCTGGGCCAGTTCCTGGGTCCCATAACTCCCACTGTACTGATCACTCTGCTGGCGATTCCGGCCATATCCATTTTCCTGTTCCGCACCCGTACCGGGCTGCGCTGGCGTTCTACCGGTGAATCCCAGGAAATCACTCGCAATCTGGGCCACAACCCGGTGCCCTACCAGTTAGCCGCCATAGGTTTCGGAGGGCTGATGTCAGGTTTTGCCGGTGCCGCGCTCGCCGTGGACTACACCGCCAACTGGGTAGAGGGCATGACCGCAGGCCGGGGGCTGGTGGCCGTCGGCCTGGTGATTGTTGCCCGCTGGAACCCCTGGTACGCATTGCCGGCAGCGCTGCTGTTCGGGGCCTCTGAAGCCCTAAACCTGAAACTGCAGTCTTGGGGAGTACCCATCTCGCCCTACCTCCTGGCAACGCTTCCCTATCTGATTCCCCTGAGCGTGCTGATGCTTAGCTACCGCGGCCTGCGTGCCAGTGGTGGCGGCATGCCGGCCGGTCTCAGGGTGGTATTCCAAAGTGCCCGATAACCGACTTAAAAAACCATCAAACGGAGAATGATTATGAGAAAAGCGATCCGCACCCTGCTAGCAACCTCAATCCTCGCGGTCAGTGTCCAAGCTGCCGCCGACACCAAAGTCGGCTTCATCTACGTTGGACCAAAATCTGACTATGGATACAACTACGCCCAGGATCAGGGCCGTCTCTATCTGGAAGAACACATGGACGATGTGGAAACCGTTCATTTCGAGAATATTCCAGAGAACGCCGATGTACAGCGTGTCATGGAGCGCATGGTTCGCTCCGGTGTTGAAGTGGTTTTCCCGACCAGCTACGGCTACCTTGATCATGCCCTGAAAGTGGCGGAGAAGTATCCCGAGGTACATTTTGCCCACTCCGGCGGCCTCAAGACGTCCGACAACCTGATGACCTACTTCGCCGAAATCGATCAGGCTATGTACTTGTCCGGTGTTGCCGCAGGCCTGACCACCAAAACCAATAAACTGGGTTTTATCGCAGCCCACCCGATCCCTCAGGTGCTGCGTAACATCAATGCCTTTACCCGGGGTGCCCAGAGCGTGAACCCGGACGTTACAACCTCGGTGATCTGGACCTCGAACTGGTCCGACCCCACCAAAGAAGCCGAAGCCGCAGAAGCGCTGATCAGCGACGGCGCTGATGTACTGACCGGTCACGTTGACTCGCCCATCAACTACGTGCAGGTCGCTGAGCGCCGGGGCGTTTACTCCGTGGGCTATCACGCCGATGCCAGCCAGTTTGCACCAGAAGGCTGGCTGGTGGGTGCGGTCTGGAACTGGGGCCCGATGATGGTGGACATCGTCAAATCGGCAGAAGACGGCACCTGGAAATCCGAGCACCTGCGTGGCGACCTCCTGACTGGTGCAGCCAAACTCAGCGATTTCGGCAGTGCAGTAAGCGAAGATGATCAGCAAACGGTACTGGACCGCCAGGAAGCCATTATGAACGAAGAGTTCCAAGTCTGGGCAGGCCCGGTTATCGCTCAGGATGGCACGGTGTTGGTTGAAGAAGGTGACGTCATGACCCTGGAAGAAACCGAGAAGATGGACTTCCTCGTAAACGGCGTGAAAGGTCGTCTGAAGTGACCACGACCCACCCTGTCACGGTTCCCGATGCACGGCCCTACGCGTGGCCCTGCATCGCGCCGGTGCCCCCCCACCGGCTGGCCCTGGTGATTATCGACATGCAGAAGGACTTCTGCGCCCCGGGAGGGTACATCGACTCCCAGGGCGTCGATCTGGCCCCCGCCCGGGCCACCATCGAACCAATCCAGCGGGTACTGGCAGCGTTCCGCGCGCTGCCAGGCGCTCTGGTCATTCACACCCGTGAAGGTCACCGGCCGCAGCTGGCAGACCTTCCGGTCAACAAGCAGTGGCGCAGCGAACAGGTCTGCCCCGGCATCGGCAATGCCGGCCCACTGGGCCGGATTCTGGTGCGCGGCGAGCCCGGCTGGGAAATCATTCCGGAACTTGCTCCAACGCCGGATGAGATCATTATCGATAAACCCGGCAAGGGCGCCTTCTACGCCACCGACCTGGATCACGTACTGCGGCTTCAGGGGATCACCCACCTGGTGTTTGCAGGCCTGACCACCGATGTGTGTGTGCACACCACCGTCCGTGACGCCAATGACCGGGGGCTGGAAACACTGATCCTGAGAGACTGCACGGCCGCCACAGAAACCCGCCACCGGGATGCCATTTTCAGCATAACCGAAATGCAAGGCGGAATGTTCGGTGCCACGGCGACATCAGAGCAGTTTCTCGCCGCCCTGGCCCTATCAAACACGCTTCCGGAGTAACCAGCCATGACTGCAACCCTGAACTCTCGCCCCTATGTCTGGCCCTACGACAACAACCTGACGAGACACAATACAGCCCTGATCATCATCGATATGCAAACCGACTTCTGTGGTAAGGGTGGCTATGTCGACACAATGGGCTATGACCTTTCGCTGACACGCGCCCCAATTGAACCGATCGGCCGGCTACTGGCCCGATTCCGGGAACTAGGAATGCCGGTGATTCACACCCGCGAAGGACATCGCCCTGATCTCAGCGACCTGCCCGAAAACAAACGCTGGCGCTCCCGGCAGATCGGCGCAGGTATCGGTGACCCGGGACCTTGCGGACGCATACTGGTCAGAGGTGAGCCGGGCTGGGACATCATTCCGGAACTGGCACCAGAATCCGGAGAACCGATCATCGACAAGCCTGGCAAAGGCTCATTCTATGCCACCGACCTGGAGCTGATACTCCGGACCCGCGGCATCAGAAATCTGGTACTGACGGGCATTACCACCGATGTCTGCGTGCACACCACCATGCGCGACGCCAATGATCGGGGTCTGGAGTGCGTGCTGGTTGAAGACTGCTGTGGCGCCACCGATCAGGCAAACCATGACCATGCCATCAAGATGATTCAGATGCAGGGTGGCGTGTTTGGAGCGGTCACCGATTCCCAAAGCCTGATACAACGGCTCGAGTCTCTTTCCGAGCTACCCTCATAACCCACGGAGTTCAGTAATGACGGATATCACCATTAACGCCCCAGACATTGTAGCCGCCGTCACAGACGCCTTTGAGGCTTATGAAAAAGCGCTTCTGGATAATGATCTTGACGTTCTCGACAGCTACTTCTGGACATCTGAGTTCACCATTCGCTTCGGCGTGGCAGAAAATCTCTATGGCGCTGAAGCCATCCAGGCTTATCGCCGGCTTTGCCAGCCGGTAGGTCCGGGGCGCACCCTCCATGGCACCCTGGTGACGACCTTCGGTGACTCTTTTGCGACCGTCAGCACGCAGTTCAGCGATGGCCAAACAGACGATCAGGGTCGACAGATGCAAACCTGGGCACGGTTCCCGGATGGCTGGAAGGTTGTCGCTGCCCACGTCAGCGTGATGCGGACAGCGTCCTGATCACTCCGGTTCCCGGTGCTCGTAGGTTGCGTTCAACCGTGACGCAAGATAATCCGCACAGGTAATCGGCTGATACTTTGGCGCCTGGTCCGGCACGACATCCCGTGGGTCGACAACAGAATCCGGGTTCACTTCCAGGAAGAACGCAATGGAATAGCGCTCTTTTTCGGGTGGCCGGACCCGGTGTGGTGTGGAGACATAGACGTCGTTGCTCCAGCGCATCAGACAGTCTCCGATATTGCAGACGAACGCACCCGGCACATGGGGTGCCTGAATCCATTCGCCCTGGCGATTCAGCACTTCCAGTCCGGCCACGGCATCCGTCGCAAGGATGGTGACATTGCCGTAGTCACTGTGGGTTCCGGCGCCACCATCTTCCCGTTTGTTGCTGCCAGCGCTCGGCGGATAGTGAAGCAGTCTCAGGGTAGCGATCGGCAGTGTCAGGTGCTGGGCAAAGAATTCCTCATCCAGCCCCAGATCAATACTGAAGCCACGGTGAATGGTTCTGCCCAGCTCCAGACAGTGGTCGAAATAGTCCAGGGCACGCTGACGCCAGCCGTCAATCGAAGGCCAGAAATTGACTCCGCGAAAAGGTTTTCCCGCCAGGACATCCGGGTGATCGTCCGGGAAATCCGTACCGATATTGAAGGCTTCCTTCATATCCGCACCGGACTCCGGGTTCAGCTTCTCATCCGCCATCGCCACGTAGCCACGGTTATGGGGTGAGCGCTTGATCGACAGGACTTCTTTCTCGGCTGTCGGCAGCGCAAAGAGTTCCTTTGCCAGAGTGAATGCATCCTCGCAGACCTCCTGCGGGATTCCGTGGTCCGTGACAAAGAAAAAGCCGACTTCACGGCAGGCCCGACCCAGCTCAGCGGCGATGGTCCGACGCCGAGCCGGGTCGTCGCTGCGCAGGCCAGCCAGGGAAATGATGGGTAATGCAGACATTGTGTTCTCCTGAATATCGTCGCTATCAGACCATGGACAGTCGGGTGTGGGACAGTTTGCGGCAGGCCTCGTGCAGTGCCAGTCCCTGCTTTTGGGCATCGGCAACGACAGCCTGCTGGCTGACCTGAACCGCTTGGCCGTTCCGGAGTAATTGCCGGCCGTCCACCCAGACACCGGACACATTACCGGGGCCGGCGGCAAAGACCAGGTTCCAGAGCAGGTTCCCGCCCTGCTCGTCCACCGACACCGGTGCCATATTGGCGCCACCCAGATCCAGCAACAGCAGATCGGCTTTCTTGCCCACTTCCAGGGAGCCGATTTCCCGATCCAGACCCAGCGCCCTGGCCCCGTTGATCGTTGCCATCCTCAGGATCTGATCGGCAGGCAGCACGGTGGCATCCAGCCGCGTCGCCTTCTGGATCAGGGAGGCAAACTTCATCTCCTCAAACAGGCTAAGACTGTTGTTACAGACCGGCCCATCGGTACCCAGGCCCACGGTGACCCCCGCCGCCAGCATTTCCGGCACACGGGCAACACCGCTGGCCAGTTTGGCGTTACTGACCGGGCAGTGGGCGATGCTGGTGCCGGTATCCGCCACCCGGGCAATTTCATCGTCATTGAGCCACACACAGTGGGCCAGCAGGGTCCGTTCCCCCAGAATTCCGTAGTGATCCAGCATCGCCAGGGAGCGCCGGCCAAACTCGGCCGTGACCGCCTGTTCCTCTTCCTTCTGCTCACTGCAATGGGTGTGAATGCCGACACCGTATTCACGGCTTAATCGAGCGGCTTCCCGATAGGCGTCTTCGGTGCAGTAAAACAGGTGCTCCAGCCCCATCCAGACACGAATTCGGCCATTCCGGGTTTCGTGGTGGGACCGGATCAACTGCCGGTTTTCCTCTCGGGTCGAGAAGAAATCCTTGCCGGGACGGTCGGCCACGTAGGGTGCCAGTTGCACCCGCAGCCCGAGATCAGCCGCGGCATCCGCGCAGCGATCCATATACCGGAACATATCCATCACGCAGGTGGTGCCGGATTGCAAGGCTTCCAGGTAGCACAAACGCGCCGAATGGTAGGCAAACTCTTCGGTCATGGCCCGGTGCTCCAGCTGGTACCAGGGCAGCCACTCCATCAGGGGCATGTTTTCGGTCACACCGCGCATCAGGCTGGAGTGGGAATGGCAGTCGATCAGACCAGGCAACAAGGCATGGCCACCGGCATCGATCACTTCCACACCTTCCGGAATGGTAACCTCCTTGATATCGCCAACCTGGCGGATAACACCGTCTTCGACCACCAGCGCACCATCGGCAATCACCCGATTCGCCGGGTCCACCGTGAAGATCGCGGCGTGACAGAGTGCAAAACTCGACATAGCTCCCCCTAGGTTTCCGAACTCGTCTCTTTGAGCGCATCAACCGCGCGCTTCAGGCCGCCGTATCCGGTGCATCGGCACAGATTTCCGGCCACCGCCTCCTCAAGGTCAACGGTTTCACCGCATCGGTGCTGCCGCAAACCGGACACCAGTGACACCGCGATACCCGGCGTACAATAACCACACTGCAATGCGCTTTCGGTCGCCAGTGCCTCTTTCACCCGGATAAAATCCGGGTCCTCGGTCAAACCCTCGCCCGTTTCTACCCGGCAGTCTGAGAGTTGCCAGGCCATCACCAGACACCCTGGCACGGCCTGACCGTCCAGCAGCACGGTACAGGCTCCGCACCGGCCGATACGGCAACCGGCACGGGCAGAGGTGATTCGTCCGGCGTCCCGCAGGATGTCCAGCAATGTGGTTGCCGGCGATACCCACAGTGAAACGACATTTCCGTTCAGCTCAAAGGTCACCGGTTCCGGAGTGCAGGGTTCCGGCTGAGTATTGCGGGTCATGAGAAGTTCTCCTCCTGAGCACAAAGCGCGGACAACAGGTAGCCGGGGTCCACCGGGAGACGCTGCACCCGGATACCGGTGGCCGCCTCGATCGCCGAGCAGATGGCCGGTGCCACCGCCTCAATGCCCAGCTCTCCGACCCCGCGGACCGGAAAAGAGTCGGTCGTCGGTGTGTTATCCAGAACATCTACCCGCTGGTCAGGCGCATCGTGCATGGTGGGGATCATGTACTGATCGAGGTTGTCAGCGAGGTAGCGTCCTTCCAGGGTTGGCATGTCTTCGGTGAGGGTCATGCCGAGCCCCATCATGGCAGCGCCCTCGATCTGTCCCAGATAACCGGGAGGGTAGATGACACGGCCCGCTGCAGTTATATGGTGAAGGTCCGTAACCCTGACACGCCCGGTCAGACGATCTACGGCCACCCTGGCCACCGTCGCAATCTGCAACTGGAGGTAACGACCCACCGGTTGATCCTGGCCCGGGGCTACAGGAAATGCCTGGCTGGAATCAACAACCATTTCTGCCGGTTGGCCTTTTTCTGCCAGTTCCTGGTAACTCAGGACCTGACGGCCATCAAGAAACAGGCCTCCAGGGCCGCAATCCAGTTCGTCACGAGGCAGATTGGTCAACGACCTGGCCTGGTCCCGCACAAGGTTTTTCCAGCGCGGAAGGATGTTTGCCAGAACACCATGGACCAGAACAGAGCTGCGAGAAGCACTGGTGGGACCGGAATCCGGTCCACGCGAGTTCCCGAGGACCACGTCGATATCGCAGGCCGTGCAGCCCAGCCCCTCACACACAAGGCAGACAATGGCTTCGGCAAGGTTCTGGCCATAATCGGCGAAGCCAAATTCCAGGCGGATCCGGCCTTCAGCTGTCAGACTCACCCGGCCGCCACCACTGTCAGGGAGGCCGTCGCCGAGTCCGTTACCCTGAGCCCCCATCGCCATGCCGGTACCGGTCAGCCAACGCCTGCGGGCGGCAGCACCGGCGGGCACCCAGAGTGGTGATGCGGCAGCCGCTGCCAGGACCTCTGTCGGTGGTGCTGTCCAGCGCACAGGCTGACCCCGACTTCCGGGTTCATCAGCAGTACGCAGATTGATCCGTCGAAACTCCAGCGGGCACATGGTCAGCTTTTCGGCCAGGGCGTCGAGCTGGGATTCCACGGCAAACGTTGCCTGATTTCCGCCAAACCCGCGGAACGCTCCGGATACGCCGTTGTTGGTGTAGACCAACCGTCCGGTAACGGAATACGCCTCGATCCGGTAGAGCGGGGCCGTGGCGTGATCCAGAAAATTCTCCAGCACCGCCGGCCCCAGGCTTGCGTAGGCGCCTGTGTCCAGCAGCGCATCGACACGGTGGGCCAGAATCCGGCCCTGGCTGTCACAGCCTGTGGTCATCACCACCGACACAGGGTGCCTCTTGATGCCAACGCGGCAGGACTCGAAACGATCGAGATGGACCAGTACCGGTAAACCGGTCTGTAAGGCCAGGATGCCCGCCACCGGTTGAATGGTCAGTTCGTCCTTACCGCCAAACGCCCCACCGGTAGGAGTGGCCTCCACCGTAACCTGAGAGAGCTTCAGTCCGAGAATGTCGGCCAGCTGTTCGGCATCACGGTGGCCTGACTGACAACCGACCCGAAAGACCACGCCACCGTTGTTATCCGGAATGGCTACACCGCCTTCGGTCTCCATGAAGGCATGCATCTGCCGGGGCGTCTGGTAGTGATGCTCCACAATCACTGCGCATCGTGCGAAGGCGGCCTCGCTATCGCCGCGCGTGAGGCTGTCCCGGGCCAGAAGGTTGCTTTCGCCATGCAGGGGCGCCATCTGTTCTGCCATTTCAGCCTGATCGACAACAGACAGGGGGTCGTAGTCGACATCAATCACTTCCAACGCCGCCCGTGCCTGTTCCAGAGAGTCTGCGGCAACCGCCGCAATCGCATCGCCCTCGTAGCGGACCCGGTCCTCACATAACACCGGCTGATCACGAACAACAATGCCAAAGCGGTTCAGGCCCGGTACATCCTCCGCCGTCACCACCGCTCTGACGCCCGGCATCGACCTGGCTCGGGTCGTGTCCACCCTCAGGAGACGGGCATGGGCGTATCGGCTGCGCAGGATGGCTCCGTGCAACAGGCCGGGAATGTGCTGCTGATCGGTGGCATAGCCAAGCCTGCCTCCAATGCGTTGCAGAACACCGGTTCCAGCCATACCGGGCTGAGCTTTAAGTTCCAAGCGCCACCTCCGACAACAGCCCCGTCGTCATTCGCCGCAATGCCATGCGCAGATGGGAGTCCTGCCACCCGTGGTCGACCAGTTCACAATCAAGCACTGCCCCGAAATCATCCGGCGCTAGAGCAGCCCAACCGTTAAGAAACGCTTCCGTTGCTGCCAGACGAAGCAGGCCTCCTTCGCCACCCACCGCCAGGCGAAGCCGGTAACCATCATGAACACAAGCCAGAGTGGCGCGGGTCGGACTAAACCGTGCCCGGTATCCGAGCTTTTCCAGCGACATCCGCCACCCCCTGCAGTCCGGAATCGTAAAGCCACGCAACAAATCCTCCGATGTCCGCTCCCGCAGCCATTGGGAAAGTGGCAATATCCGCACGCCTGCGTGACCGACTACGTCCACTCGGACATCAAGGGCCATTGCCAGCGCAGACAGATCACCACCCACAATCAGATTGCCGCCAACCGTTCCCAGGGCCCGGACACCCGGCCCCGCCACCAGATTCAGAAACTTGGCCAACGGCGGCAGATAGTCTCGAACCAGAGGGTGCCGTGCCATCTCTGCCAAAGAGGTCATCGCACCAACGGTCAGCCCATTCGGACCGTCTTCCAGACCCCAGAAGCCAGGCCATGATGCATTCAGCGCCACCAGGTTTTCCGGCCAGCATTGATCCCGCTCATAGGCCGGTTGGAGCCATGTGCCGCCCGCCGTGTAAGACGCCCTGCACTGCCTGGCCAGACTGACCGCCTGGCTGGGAGAATCGGGGCGCAGAACCCGGACCGCTCGCCTCGCGGTCACGAAGTTCAGTTCGGATATGGGGGCTGACACAGGGATACCTTAGCCGTTAGCCAGGATGGGTTTAATGGATTGCTGCAGGTCGACCTCATCACAGTTCTGACCCAGCCCCTGACGATCAACCACCAGATAATCGGCATCGGCCGTCAGGGGCAGCAACGGTGCATGCCATGTGCCGGCATGGTAAGTGACCCCCTGATGACCTTTGACCAGGAATACTCGCACCGCAGCTTCGTCAAAGTCTCCCGGAGGTGCAACGACTGCCAGGAAGTCGACGTTGTTCATGGGTATGAATGACTGACTCCCGAGCGGGTGACGCTCCATTAGAGCTATCTCCAAAGGAGTCAGGGGCTGGCCACGAAAGATCGACAGGATACCCCGGTCTGTCGCACCCGAAAGCTCCACCCGGGACAAGGCATGAAAGCGCTCGGTGCGCCCCTGATTAATGGGAAAGGATTCGGCCCCGTCGGTATCAATCACATCTCCGAACAGCGCAAAGGCTTCGCGGGTCAAAGGCTCGGCAACAAGACTTCGATAACGGCTCATGACACGGGTTTTCCGAACAGGCGGACCCGGCTGACGCCGCCGTCCGGAATGATATTGAAACGGATATGGGTAATCGGCCCCAAATTCTTCAATTCCTGAAACTGATGGATGCTGTTAGCCGTCAACGGCTGCTCGTCCATCAAGGAATGCCAGAACATGCTCTGGGTAATCAGGGACTGTGCCGTACCTGCCCCTTCTTCCACGCAGGCCGCCTGAATGGAACAGGCCGCAGGGAAATTGCCCTTAAAGTGCGCGGTATCCACCTCAATGCGTTCAGCAATGCCCTTATGGCCCAGGGCCAGAATGCACCAGTCGTTACCAGGCTCACGCCGTCGGCGTGTTTCCCAGCCATCCCCCATGTTGATGCCGCGCGCCGGACGCAAAAGCTTGCGCGGTTCGCCATAGTGGGCGTCGCTCCATGCCACCTGGTCACCGCCGTATTCGAGCGCCAGCAGATTCCGGCTCTCATCCGTCGCTAACAGTGTCGCCCAGTCACAGAAGGGCTTACCGTAGGCTCGCAGGCGCGCCAACCCACCATCCGGATATATGTGCAAGCGCAGATGTGTCCAGGGCCGATCGGACTCGATGGTGCAAAATCGGTGGTCATTACCCTTCAACTCCGTGGCCGGCACCAGCCTATGCCAGTCCGCCTTATCATCCGGCTCACCGTCAGGACTGAAGCACGCTTCCAAAGAGGCCGCTGGAGCATAGTTCCCTGTAAAAAAGCTGGTATCGAAATCGACACCCATCAGAACTCCCGGCATGGCCAGACGCACGATGCACCAGTCATGGCCCGTTGTACGCCTGCGTCGCGTTTCCCAACCGTCCATCCATTTCCCGTGATCGTCATAGCGATCGGGGAAGAACACAGGCAGTTCCGGATCAAGCATGCGCTCTCTGGGCGCAAAGAACTCATCCGTCACCTGGGTCACTTCCGCTCCCAGACTGCCATCCGCCAGGTTCAATCCCAGACGGGTAAATTCCGGTCCCTCTACGACAGGGGCCACTACGGCATCGGTCATTCTAAAACTCCGGTATCAGTCGGGTTGGTAAGGGTGAACCTGCTTCCAATGGCGGGCGATATCAATGCGCCGGCACACCCATACACGTTCGTATTGCTGGATATAATCAAGGAAACGTTGCAGTGCACGGAATCGGCCCGGACGGCCTACAACCCGGCAATGCAAGCCGACAGACATCATTTTTGGAGCCTCAGCACCTTCTTCATAAAGCACATCAAAGCTGTCTTTCAGGTACTGGAAGAACTGCTCTCCGGAATTGAACCCCTGGGGTGAGCAAAAACGCATGTCGTTGGCTTCCAGCGTATAGGGCACCACAAGATGGGGTTTCTGTTCGCCCGCGCTGGTCTCCACGGTAGTCCAGAATGGCAGGTCATCCCCGTAGTAGTCGCTGTCGTATTCCAGGCCGCCCTGCTCAACGACAAGCCGTCGAGTATTCGGGCTGTCCCGACCGGTGTACCAGCCCTGCGGGGGCTCTCCCGTGAGCTGCGCGTGCTGTTCGATCGCAAGCTCCAGATACTGACGTTCTTCAGACTCGCTCATGTCCTGGTAATGAATCCAGCGCTGGCCGTGGCAGGCAATTTCGTGGCCGTCATCCAGGAACGCCTGGACAACGTCCGGGTTTCGGGCCATCGCCATAGTTACTCCGAATACAGTCAGAGGCAGCTCCCGCTTCCGGAATTCTTTCAGGATGCGCCAGACGCCGGCACGGGATCCGTACTCATAGAGAGACTCCATACTCATGTGCCGGCTCCGGTAGGCTTGGGCGCCAATGATGTCAGAGAGAAAGGTCTCTGAGTGCTGGTCACCATGAAGCACACAGTTTTCCCCACCCTCTTCGTAATTCAGTACAAACTGCACCGCGATCCGGGCATTTCTGGGCCACTGGGCATGGGGAGGATGCTCACCATAGCCCTGCATATCCCTCGGGTAGGAAAAAGAATCGTTCATTTTGGTTCCTCAAGACCGCAGCCCCGAAGGATCATAGCCGTCAGAAAATCAGCCGCATGATCGAAGTCGCGCTTCTCGTATTCGGCTTTGTTTTCCACCATCAGGATCTGCACCTGGAAATCGGCGTAATGTTGGGTTGAAGACCAGATCAGAAAAATCAGCTGCACCGGGTCGACCGGAGCCATGCGTCCGTCGTCAATCCAGGACTGGATAACCTCCGCCCTGCCCCGGACCCACTCGCGCATATTGGTCCGCAGGTGATCCAGCAGGAAGGGTGCACCCTGGATAATTTCCATCGCAAACAACCGGGACGCCAGAGGGTACTTGCGCGACATTTCCACCTTGTTCCGGATAAACGTCGCGAGGGCTTCCGCGGGGTCGTCTTCCGGACTGATCTCGGTGAATACTTTGTTCCAGCGCGCAAGAATGTCGTCAAACATGGCCCCGTACATGCGCTTCTTGTTGCTGAAGTAGTACAGCACGTTGGACTTTGGCAGTCCTGCCCGCTCGGCAATATTCTGGATCGTTGTACCCTTGTAGCCGTTCAGAGCGAACTCTTCCTCGGCGGCAATCAATATCCTTTCCCGGTTACGCTCCCGGATCCTTCCCGGGCGATACGTCCGCCCCTTTTCCTTGCTGTCCTTTTTGACGGCAATGGCGCTTTCTGCAGCAGAATTGTTTGTCATGAGGCTCTCACTTGTTGTCCATTTGTTCAGGAGTCCGACAGCTAGATTCTGCCGGACTCCTGCACAGGATCAAAAGTGGAATTTCACCAGAGCACTGACGGAGCTCTGATCGTCCATCAGGGTATCGCCAAGACCGAACTTGTTGTTCCAGTACTGGTACTCAATACCAGCATAGAGAACGCCCGGAGCACCCCAGAAATTGCTCACGTCCAGTTTGATCTGGGGTGTGAACTGAAATTCGGACTTGTGGTCAGATTCGGCAGTCGACCAGTCGATGTAGCCGTCGATCAGGAAGCGGGCAGCACCAACCTCGAACGGAGCGCCCCAAGTAACAGTCAACTGGTAATCATCACTGACCTGCTCGTTATCGACATAGTAAACGGAGGTAGTGAAATACATGAAACCAGGCAGGTCCCACGCCAGCCCTAGACCACCCATGTAGTTGTTGACCTCCGTGCCGCCACCGAATTCATATTGTGCGGCAATAGAGACGTCCTTGACCGGACCAAAGCTAATGTCCGCGCCTGTCAGCCAGCTGGTGCTCAGGTTGGGGGCAAATTCACCGTAGACGTTATCGGAGCCTTCCACATCGCCCTGACCCTGTTCACGATCGATGAAGAAGAAGGTGCTTCCCCAGTTGTGGGCTGTCGCGTTCTCGAAGGTGAAATAAGTCGCCTCGTATTCAAAACCACCATTGCCGCCGGCGTCGAACTCAACACCCTGGTACTGATCACTATGCAGGATGGAAATGCTCGACGAGCCGAAGAATTTCTCAGCCTGGGCTGCCGGAGCAAAAGACGCTGCAGCAACACAGCCAGCGATCAGTGTTTTACGAAATGTTTTCATGGTATTGCCTCTCAGGTTACGTTCTTTTTAAGTCATTGTTGGAGCAAGGTTGATCGTTATTGTTAGCGTCCCGGCCGGTATGGCTGGCCGAGGGAAAGGGGGGTATTAAGTCGAGTTCGGGCCGGATTCCAGGAAAGCAGGACCAGCATCAGAATGGTGACTACGTATGGCAGCATCGCCAGGAGCTCCGTTGAACTCTTCCATCCCAGCCCTTGTAGAACGAGATGCAAAATACTGGCTGCTCCGAACAGGTAGGCACCCAGCACAACCCTCTCAGGCCGCCAGGTGGCGAACACGACCAGCGCCAGGGCTATCCAGCCCCGCCCGGCCGTCATGTTTTCAGTCCAGAGTGGGGTATAGGCAAGAGACAGGTACGCACCGGCCAGGCCGGCCATGCCGCCGCCGAATGCCACCGCCAGGTAGCGTACAACCAGCACTTTCAGGCCATTGGCATTGGCGGCTTCCGGGTCTTCACCCACTGCGCGCAACAACAGGCCACCACGGGTGTGGCGCAGGAAAATGGCCACACCGACAAAGACAATCAGAGACAGATACACCAGTGGATCCTGATCAAACAGGACACGCCCCAGCACCGGGATGTCGCTCAGAAACGGAATGGCAACACGGGTGAAGCCGTCAATGGACTGACCTACAAAGCCGGCCCCAAGAAAGGCACTTAACCCAGTGCCGAAAATGGTCAATGCCAATCCGGCAGCGTACTGATTGGCCGCCAGGGACACCGCCATGAACGCAAACAGCAGCGACATGCCAGTCCCGGCCAATACCGCAGCAGCCACACCGACCACCAGACTGCCACTGGTCAGAGCCGCGACAAACCCGGCGACGGCGCCCATCAGCATCATGCCTTCCTGCCCGAGGTTCAGTACCCCGGAGCGCTCACAAATCAGTTCACCCAGGGCCACCAGTAACAGCGGAGTACCCGCAACAACGGTGGCAGCCAGCACGTTCGTCAACAGTTCCATTTCAGGCCTCCCCGGGGGCAGGCTTGGCTGCCATGGTGGTTTGCCGCGCCGGCCGTTTCAGACGGATGCGATAGTGGATAAAGGCGTCACAGGTCAGCAGGTAGAACAGCAGCAATCCCTGGAACAGACCGGTAACTGCCTTGGGCATATTCATGGCGATCTGGAGCATTTCTCCCCCGATGAACGTCAGCGCCAGCAGCGCACTGGCAACCACAATGCCCAGGGCATGCATACGACCAAGGAAAACGACGATGATGGCGGTGTAGCCATACCCGGGAGACACCTGTGGCACGAGCTGACCAATGGGTCCGGTGACCTCCGAGGCTCCGGCCAGGCCGGCGGTGGCACCGCCTACCAGGAAGGCAAACCAAGTCAGCCGTCGGGCTCCAAAACCGGCGAAGGCCGCTGCCCGATGATCCTGTCCCACCACGTTGAGCTGAAACCCGATAAAACTGCGGGCAAAAAGTACCCAGACCGCGACGGCTGCCAGCAACCCGAAGGCCAGCCCCAGGTGCAACCGTGTACCGGGAATCAAGGCTGGCAATAGGGCCGAGTCAGAAAACATCACGGACTGGGGAAAGCCAAAGCCATAGGGATCTTTAAGAGGACCATGCACCGTGTACAACAGGAGATTCAGTGCGATGTAATTGAGCATGATGGTGGTGAGAATTTCGTTGCAATGCAGGTGCGTTTTCAGGCCTGACGCAATGGCCGCCCACACCATACCGGCGAGCGTTCCGGCCAAAAGTACAATAGGCAACACCCAGAACCCGTCGACATCCACCAACTGGACCGCCATGATGCTGGCGCCAAGGGCTCCCATCAAAAAATGTCCTTCGGCTCCGATATTCCACAGCTTGGCTCGGTAACAGACCGTCAGGCCCGCCGCGCACAACAGCAGAGGCGCCATCTTTAGCCCCAGCTCCGCCAATCCGATCAGATCACTGACCGGAGTAATAAAGAAAAAGGTCAGTCCTTTCACCGGATCCTTACCCATGGCGAGGAAAAGGATAAAACCGGTAATGACGGTCAACACCAGTGCAAGCAGTGGTGATGTCCACCGCATCAAAGCAGAATCACAAGGACGGCGCTCAAGCAGCAACATGGTTCGCCTCCGCAGATTCAAACTCGCCGGCCATCCACTGTCCTAGTTGCTCAATACTCAGCTCAGACGCCATCGCCAGGGGGGATATTCTCCCATTGCAAAGCGCACCCAGCCGGTTACAGAGCTGATAGAGCTCGTCCAGGTCTTCCGATATAAGGACAATGGCCGCCCCTTCATCGCGCAGCTGAATCAGGGCCTCATGAATTGCAACGGCCGAACCGACGTCTACGCCCCAGGTCGGGTGCGACGCCACCAGAAGCGTGGGATTCTGCAATGCTTCTCGGCCAATAATGTACTTTTGGAGGTTACCGCCCGAGAGGCTCCCTGCGGCGCTATTTTCGCCGTTACAGCGGACGTCGAATCGTCGAATTACTTCACGGGAATACTCTCGAACCCGACCGAACCGGATCAGTCCACTCTCAACCAGTCCCTGTCCGGATGCAGTAAGCAGCGCATTGTCTGCCAAGGACATTTTCGGAACAGCACCCCGCCCCAGGCGTTCTTCGGGAACAATCGCGACACCAAGTTTTCGGCGTTGGTCCGGTGCCAGGTTTTCAATGCTCTTTTCATCCAACACGATACGACCGGAATCAACCCGAATTTCTCCAGATAATGCCTTGAGCAGTTCATCCTGTCCGTTGCCGGCAACCCCTGCGATACCTACAATTTCACCCTTGCGCAGTTCCAGGGATACCTTTTTGAGACTTGTGCCAAATGGATCATTGCTCGACCAATTCAAATCCTGGACTTTGAGAAGGACGCGCCCGGGGTCCGCCGGGGTCACCTGAGTTGAAATCGGCGTGTCCTCACCGACCATCAATCTCGCGATGTCCGTCGCTGAAACTTCTGCCGGACGGCAATCACCACTGACACGCCCCTGACGCAACACCGTGGCGTTGTGGCAGAGGCTTCGCACTTCTTCGAGTTTGTGACTGATAAACAGAATGCTGCAGCCCTCTTTCGCGAGTTGGCGCAGCGTGGCAAACAACGAGGACACTTCCTGCGGGGTCAGGACCGACGTCGGCTCGTCGAGAATCAGCAGCGTACTCTCCTGGATCAGACACCGAACGATTTCTACCCGCTGGCGCTCCCCGACGGACAAGGTACTGACGTAACGCCTCGGATCCAGCGCCATACCGTAGTGTTCGGAGACCTCGCGGATACGCTGGTCCAGTTTCTTCCGGTCACGGGCTTCAAAGGGCGGCAGACTGAGGGCGATGTTCTCGGCGACGGTGAGGGTTTCAAACAGTGAAAAATGCTGAAAGACCATTCCGATCCCCATGCGCCGTGCCTGAGCCGGGCTCGTCACCCTGACCTCGTGACCGTTCCAGAGCATCCGGCCTTCATCCGGCTGGACAACACCATAGATCACCTTCATCAGAGTGCTCTTACCAGCACCATTCTCGCCTAGAAGCGCATGAATCTCGCCGGCTTGCACTGTGAGATCAATACCATCGTTAGCCCGGCAACCCGGGTATTCCTTGACGATGTTTTCCAGTTTCAGGCGCAACGCCGCAGTCATAAGAAGCCTCTTTTCCCGTTATGTATTCCTGGCCGACCTGCTAATAAACTGACCAAGCAATCAACATTTCGAACAGCAGCAATATGCTTGCCAATAGTTAATAAAAATAAAAAAACACTTTACTAAACCAATTGGTCAGCTTTTTGCAGAAAGCCTAAGGAGAACAGCGGAATGCCTTACTCAAGGGAGGGATGGGGTACCGCGCAATACTGCAAATAGGCTTCTGGCGGAGAGAACCGTGATCGAATTTCTTCTGAACGGCCGAATTGAAAAAGTTGACCAGTTCGACCCAAATTTGAGCATCCTAGAATGGTTACGCACCAAAATGCGCCTTACCGGCACCAAAGAAGGCTGCGCCTCCGGCGACTGTGGTGCCTGCACTGTGATTACAGGAACAGCTGACCAACACGGCAACACCCGTTACGAAGCAATCAACAGCTGCATCACCTTGCTGGGAAGCCTTCACGGCAAGGAGCTGATTACTGTTGAAGCCTTCCAACAGGAACCACGCCATCCGGTTCAGCAAGGCATGATGGAGAAGCAGGGTGCCCAGTGTGGTTTCTGCACGCCGGGCATCGTGATGTCCCTGACGGCTCTGCACGCCAACCGCAAGGGCGGCACGGTCAGCAACCATCAAATTCTTGAGGCCCTGTCTGGCAATCTCTGTCGCTGCACCGGCTACCGTCCGATCATAGACGCCGGTAAGGATGCCATGGTGAAAGAATGGACACCGGATACCGAGCACCCGGCGGCTAGCATGGTCCCCGAGTCATCAGAATCTGCGCTGAGCCAGTTTCACCGGAATAACATCACCATGGAAGCAACCGGAGGGGCCCGGTATGACGCGCCGGTCAGCCTTGATGACCTACGCTCGTTACGGCGGACTTATCCCGATTCAAGGCTGGTGGCGGGCAGCACAGACCTTGCACTGGAAATCACACAACAGCTTTCTTCCTTCGATCACCTGGTGAGCGTGGAGCGTATTACAGAGCTGAAAGGGTGTATCCGGGAGGGCGACGAACTGGTGATAGGTGCTGCCACCACCTATCAGGAGTTCCGGGCGTCGCTGTGCGACCTTTGGCCAGCCTTTGACGCCATGCTCGATCGCCTGGGCTCACTACAGATCCGAAACCGGGGAACCCTGGGCGGCAACATCGCCAACGCCTCGCCCATCGGGGATATGCCTCCACCTCTGATCGCACTCAATGCCTTCCTGGTGCTCGATGGCCCCGCCGGACAGCGCTCGATGCCCATTGAGGATTTTTTCCTGGGCTATAAACAGACTGCCCTGAAATCGGGCGAATTCCTCCACTCCGTTCGGATTCCGGCACCCAAAACCAACGAAGCGCTGCATATCTACAAGGTTTCGAAGCGATTGGACGACGATATCTCTGCTGTCCTGGGCGCCTTCCGACTGACCATAACCGATGGTGTGGTCAGTGACTGCCGGCTGGCCTTCGGCGGCATGGCTGCCACGCCCGCCCGGGCACTGCAGACGGAAAATGCGCTCAAGGGGCAGCCCTGGAACGAGAACAGCGTGGCCGCTGCGATCAAGGTTCTTGGCGGCGACTTTTCACCCCTGAGTGATGTCCGGGCCTCGGCCTCTTACCGGCTTCAGGTTGCCGGCAACCTTCTTCGCCGCGCCTGGCTGGCTTCGGACTCACTTCCACGCGAGCAACTGACGGTGACCGACTATGCGTAAACTGCCCCTGAACACATCCACACCGGCCCATACTGCCCAGGGGCTGGCCGGACAAAGCGCCAGGCACGACAGCGCATGGAAGCACGTCAGTGGTCAGGCCCGCTATATTGACGACTTACCCATGCCGGAAGGCACTCTGCATGCCGCTGTCGGGCACAGCCAACAGGCCCATGCCCGGATAGTCTCCATGGATCTGGATGCCGTCCGCCAATCTCCCGAGGTCATTGCCGTGGTAACCGCCAGGGACGTGCCAGGCCACCTTGACATCGGCCCGGTGTTCCCCGGTGACCCGGTACTGGCGGATGACATCGTGGAGTTTATCGGTCAGCCCCTGTTCGCCGTCGCCGCGACCTCCCACGAAGCTGCTCGCAAGGCAGCCAGACTGGCGAACATTGAGTACGAACCCCTGGACGCGGTCATTACCGTAAACCAGGCTCTGGACAAGGACCTGTTTGTTCGCCCGAGCCAGACTCAAATGCGGGGCAACCCGGATCACGCTCTCTCCCAGGCAACCCACCGACTGACCGGCGAACAGGTTGTCGGTGGACAGGAGCATTTCTACCTGGAGGGACAGGCCTGTCTGGCAGAACCCACCGAAGACCGGGGCATGTTCGTTCATACCTCCAGCCAGCATCCCTCCGAGGTACAAAAGCTGATTGCCGAGGTTTTGGGGTTGCCCATTCACGAGGTCCAGACCGAGGTTCGAAGGATGGGCGGCGGCTTCGGCGGGAAAGAGACCCAGGCGGCCCAGGTCGCCTGCATCGCAGCCCTGCTGGCCAATGCGACCGGCCGACCGGTGAAGTACCGCCTGTCACGGCCCGACGACATGATCCAGACTGGCAAGCGGCATGACTTTTTCAACACCTATGACATCGGGTTTGATGACGAGGGACTGATTCAGGGGGCCGACATTATGGTGGCCGGCCGTTGTGGTTACTCTCCGGACCTTTCCGATGCCATCGTCGACCGTGCCATGTTCCACGCCGATAACGCCTACTATCTGGACCAGGCCCGGGTCACCGGCCACCGCTGCAAGACCCACACTGTTTCGAACACGGCATTCCGGGGTTTTGGCGGACCACAGGGCATGATGATCATTGAACAGGCCATGGATGATATTGCCCGCCATCTGGGTCGGGACCCGCTGGATATCCGAAAGCTCAACCTGTATCGCCCCGGGCGGGACACCACCCATTACGACCAGACCATCGAACAGCATGTACTTCCTGAGCTTCTGGAGACGCTGGAAGCCAGCTCAGACTACCGTCAGCGGCGTTCGGAAATCACCAGATTCAACCAGTCCAGCCGGGTACTCAAACGCGGCCTGGCGCTGACGCCTGTGAAGTTCGGCATCTCGTTCACCGCGAAGCACCTGAACCAGGCCGGGGCCCTGGTCCACATCTATACCGATGGCAGCATCCACGTAAATCACGGTGGGACCGAAATGGGCCAGGGTCTCTACATCAAGGTCGCACAGGTGGTTGCGTCTGCCTTCCAGGTCGATCTTGAACGAGTCAAAGTGTCGGCGACACGCACCGACAAGGTACCCAACACTTCACCAACCGCCGCCTCTTCCGGCTCCGACTTGAACGGCATGGCCGCGTTGGACGCCTGTGAAAAGATCCTCGCGGGCCTGACGGAGTTTGCTGCGCAGAACTGGTCGGTCTCACCAGAAACCATCCGCTTCTCGGATAACCAGGTGCAGATCGGAGAGCTGGAGATGCCCTGGGAAACCTTTGTTCAGACGGCCTATATGAATCGGGTACCGCTGTCCTCCTCCGGTTTCTATGCCACTCCCAAGATCCATTACGATCCGAAAAGCGGGACGGGGCGCCCGTTCCTGTATTACTCGAACTGCGCTGCCTGTGCCGAAGTGGTGGTCGACACCCTCACCGGCGAGTATCGGGTTCTTCGTACCGATATCCTGTTTGATGCCGGACGTTCCCTGAATCCCGATATCGACATTGGTCAGATCGAAGGCGGATTCGTCCAGGGTATGGGCTGGCTGACCACCGAAGAACTGGTCTACAGCGATGACGGCAGACTACTCACAACCGGTCCTGCCACCTACAAGATTCCAGCGGTATCGGACTGCCCCCCGGACATGAGGGTTACTCTGCTGCCCGACAGCCCGAATCGTGAAGCCACAATATTTCACTCCAAAGCCGTCGGGGAACCTCCACTAATGCTCGGTATCGCCGTCTGGAGCGCCCTGCGTGATGCGGTCTCCAGCCTCACCGACTATCGCTTCAGCCCGCCGCTGGACACGCCCGCCACTCCAGAGCGAGTGCTGGATGCCGTCACCGCAAGCCAGACCTGGGCCGACAAGCAACAGGAGGCTTCCTGATGGAACGTCGAAAGCTCTGGTATCAGGCCGTTGCAGACTGCGAAGCACGCGGTGAGCCCTATGTCCTGATTTCTGTGCTCGGGGTGACCGGATCGGTCCCACGGGAGCCGGCCAGCAAGATGGTCGTCACCGGCGAACACAGTTATGACACCATCGGTGGCGGGCACCTGGAGTACAGGATCTGCCAGCAGGCCCGGGAAAGACTGGCGTGTCGGGACTATACCAGCGACCTGGCTCACTTCCCGCTGGGCGCCAGCCTTGGTCAATGTTGCGGAGGAAGCGTGTCTGTGCTGCTGGAAGCACATCCCGGGTGTGAGCAGGAACTGGTGCTATTCGGTGCCGGCCATGTCGCCAAGGCGCTAGTCACCATTCTGGCCGAGCTGCCGTGGCGAATTACTTGGGTAGACGAGCGTTTTGACCAGTTTCCGTCTGATGTGCCCGCCAATGTCCATGTCCACCACACCGATGATCCCGTCGGTGACGCAGTTGACCTGTGCTCCGGCAAACAGGTTCTGATCCTGACCCACAATCATCAACTGGATTTCGACCTCTGCCGCGCCCTGCTGACCGCCGGAAACTGCGCGAGTCTGGGCCTGATCGGATCAGAAACCAAGGCAGACCGATTCCGCAAGCGCCTGGACCACCGGGGCTTCAGTGTCGATGCCATCAACACCCTCCGCTGCCCCGTTGGCCACCCTGATGTCCCGGGCAAACGCCCGATGGAAGTGGCCGTCTCGATCAGCGCCGAATTGCTGGCCCTGACCACACCTCACCAGACAGTGTCCGCTAGGCGCGGCCTGCCCTGGCAGCAACTGCGGGGACTGATCCAGAGCACCGATACAAAAGAGACAACCGAATGACCATTGAAGCACTCAACGCCCTACCCCACGAGGAAGCCGAAGCCCGGTTCCGGGACTGTTGCGCGGCGAACCCCTGGATTCAGGGCATGCTCGACGCACGGCCTTACGGCAGCGCTGAAGCCCTCTTTGCCCGTAGCAAAGCCCTCTGGACCGAACTGACCGAGCAAGATTGGCTGGACGCCTTTGAGGCTCATCCGAAGATTGGAGATCTCAACAGCCTGCGTGCCAAGTACGCCAATACCAAGGCCATGGCCAGTGGCGAACAGGCCGGAGCCAGCGTGGCCTCGGATGACGTTCTGCAACGCCTCAAGGCCGGTAATGACGCCTACCTCGCCAAGTTCGGTTTTATTTTCATCATCTGCGCCTCCGGTAAATCGGCCAGCGAAATGCTGGAGCTGCTGGAAGCCCGCCTGTTCAACAGCCACTCCGAGGAACTTGAGAACGCAGCCAAAGAGCAGGCAAAGATTAGCGAGTTGCGATTGGAGAAATTGCTATGAGTGCCAAAAGCCCCATTACCACGCACATTCTTGATCTTGGCAGCGGCCAGCCTGCGGCCGGTGTCGCAGTGAGCCTCTATCGGCTTCATGACCAGGATCATATCGCGATTGCCAGCGGGACCACCGATGCCGATGGGCGCGTGATGAACTGGTTCGATTCCGCCATTGAGGCCGGCCACTATCAGCTCAGGTTTGCGACCGGCTATTGGTACGAAAGCCGCGGGATGGAAACATTCTTTCCCGAGATCTGCCTAGATTTCCGCGTCAATGATCCGGATGTCCACTACCACGTTCCCTTGCTGCTGAATCAGTGGGGCTACTCAACCTATCGGGGAAGCTGATGACCAACGTGACAGATCCGCACCTGCCGGAAGGTTGTGAGGCCCACCGGGGCACCGTGCTCCATTTCCTGGAGGACCCCGGCAATGAAATGGAGCCGGCTGCAGGCAGCATGGCTCTCTTCGAGGACGGACTCCTGATCGTGCATCGGGATAAGGTAGTTGTGGCCGGTGATGCCAGCGAGTGGCTGCCTCGGTTGCCGGCAGGCACCCCGGTGACCCACTGGAAAGGCCAGCTGATCCTGCCCGGTTTCATCGACACCCACGTACACATGCCGCAGTTGGGGGTTATGGCCAGTTACGGTGCCCAATTGCTGGACTGGCTGGAAACCTACACCTTCCCGCACGAGGCGCGATTCAGCGATTTGGACTGGGCCCGGGCCGAAGCGAGCCGGTTTACCGATCTGCTGCTGCGCTACGGCACCACCTCAGGCCTGGTATTCTGTACGTCCCATCCGGAATCGGTGCACGCTCTGTTCGAGGCTGGCGAACAACGGGGGATGGCGCTAACTGCCGGCAAAGCGATGATGGATCGCCACGCTCCCGAAAACCTTACAGACACCGCACAGGGCAGCTACGACGACAGCCTCGAATTGCTGGGCACCTGGCACAAACGCGGAAGGCAACGTTACGCGATTACGCCCCGGTTTGCCGCCACTTCGACGCCGGAACAGCTGGCGCTCGCCGGTAAGCTGGCCGCTGAGCATCCAGATGTCATGGTGCAGACGCACTGGGCGGAGAACACCGGCGAAATCGATTGGATCCGTGAACTGTTCCCGGAGCGCTTCAGTTATCTGGACGTTTATGATCACTACGGCCTGCTGGGCGACCATACCATTCTCGCGCACGGCATCCATATCGATGACGTCGACCGCAAACGACTGTCAGAGACCGGCACCCGCATCGCCTTCTGCCCCACCTCCAACACCTTTCTCGGCAGCGGACTGTTCGACTTTCGGGAGGCCCGCGAAGCAGGAGTGACTGTCGGGCTGGCCTCTGACGTTGGTGGAGGCACCAGCTTGTCCATGCTGGCCACCATGGCTGAGGCCTACAAGGTTTGTCGCCTTCGTGGCCAGCCCCTGACACCCTGGCAGGCGTTTTACCTCGCCACGCTCGGCAATGCCCGGGCCCTACATCAGGATCAGCAGACTGGCAGTTTCCAACCAGGGCGCCATGCGGACTTCGTGGTGCTTGATCCAAGCGGAACGCCTCAGCTGGCCATGAAACGGCAATATGGGCGTACTCCCTTCGAAACCCTGTTCAACCTGATGATACTGGGAGACGATCGGGCCATTACCGCTACCATCGTCGCCGGCGAAATACGCTATCAGGCTGTGGGCGCAACCATCTCGCCTTCCTCTCTCAAACCCACTCATTTCACTCTAGGAGCCTGAGTCATGGAAGCCTATCTCAGTGAATGGTTGTCCCTTTTGGTCCGCTGGTTTCACGTTATCGCCGGAGTTGCCTGGATCGGCGCCTCGTTCTACTTCATCTGGCTGGACAACCACCTTCGGGAACCACCGGAGTGGAAGAAGAAAGAAGGTATCCAGGGTGACCTTTGGGCCATTCATGGCGGAGGTTTTTACGAAGTCGCCAAATACAGACTGGGCCCGAAGGCAATGCCCCGGGAATTACACTGGTTCAAGTGGGAAGCCTACTCGACCCTACTCAGCGGTCTGGCACTGCTGTTCGTCGTCTACTACATGGGGTCGCCTGGCTATCTGATCGACCCATCCAAAGCGGATCTGAGCATCGGCGCTGCTATTGCGATCGGATTGGGCACAATTGTCGCGGTACTGGTGATCTACGAAGCATTGATCCGAAGCCCACTCGCCGATAAAGGTAAGGCTTTTGCGCTTGTACTGTTCACCATTCTGGTACTGGTCGACTGGGGGCTGTTTCAGGTGTTCTCCGGACGTGGCGCTTATATTCATGTAGGCGCCGTAATCGGGACCATCATGGTCGCCAACGTTTTCCTGGGCATCATTCCCTCCCAGCGCGCCCTGGTCGCCTCGGTCCGGGCAGGGGAAGTAGCAAACGACCAGGTCGCCCGCCTGGCCATGCTGGCCAAGCTGCGCTCCACTCACAACAATTATATGACGCTACCGATCATCTTCATCATGATCAGCAACCATTACCCGCTTCTCTACAGTCACCCCCACGGTTGGGCTGTTCTCGCCGCCATCGGTTTCATTACCGCCTTTGCACGGCACTACTTCAACCTGAGACATCGTGAGATCAACCGCCCCTGGATATTGGTAGTCGCGGCTTTGCTGACGGTCGGGCTTATCTGGATTATCGCACCGACGCCGTCGGTCACTACCGCGGACGCCAACAGCCCTCAGATCAGCGATGAGACAGCAATGACCATCGTGAACACTCATTGCGTGGCCTGTCATGCCAGCAGCCCCAGCCATCCGGCATTCCAGTCGCCGCCAGCGGGTATCAAACTCGAGACCGTTTCGCTGCTGGCTGTCCATGCCGGCAAGGTGCGCCAAGTGGCGGTGGACTCCCACTACATGCCGCTGGGCAACCTCACCGGCATGACGGACGAGGAACGGCAGCAACTGGGCCAATGGCTTCGGGCCAACGGGCCCTGACATTGCTCTGAAAAAAAGGGCCTCCCCAGAGAGGCCCTTTTGGTGGAGGGCATTACTTCCTGTCTTCGGCCGCCTTTTCCACAGCGTCAAAGTTTGCCTGGATTCGCTGTAACAGATAATCACTGGCAGAAATGGGCGGGTATTTCTTTTCCGGCCCCTGAATGATCTGGTGTTTGTTCGCCTGGCAAAAGAACGCCATGCTGTAACGGGGACCGTTGTATTCGCCTGCCTTCGGCATCCTGACCCGGTGCAGGGTGGACTTCAAACGGTCATCGCTCCAGCGCATCAGCATGTCACCGATGTTGCAGGTGATTCTGTCTTCTTTCGGCGCCACATTGAACCATTCTCGATCATCCCCCTTGCCCTCGGCGTCTTTGCCGGGGCTGACCTGTAAGCCACCTTGCCCCTCCTGTTGAAACACCATGGTCAGGCAATCAAAATCCGTATGGGCACCAGCACGCCAGATCGAATCGTCCAAACGAGCATCGTCAGCCATGGGCAGGTAATGCAACAAACGGAGCGTGCTCTGATAATCCTCTTGGCTTCGATCGTGGGCCCGGGTAAAGAAGTCCCGTCCAAAGCCGAGGCGTTCGGCAAAACACGACAGAACCTTCATACCCAATTGCCACGCGCGGTGCTCGAAATCCAGCATGACCCGGTTGAACTCCGGGACCACTGTCTGGTTCGGCCAGAGATCATCCATATGTGGAAGGGTTATCTGATACGACTCTTTTTCATCCGCCGTGCCGGTGGATGGCCGTACCTGTGATTTGAACTCCCATCCAGCATTCAGCCCTTTTTTCAGCGGGAATTCTTGTTTACTGCTTTCCGGCAACGCAAAAAAGCGCTCGGACAAGCCAAAAGCATGCTTGACCAGATCAAGTTCAAGCCCGTGATTAGACAACTGAAAGAAACCCACGTCAGTGGCGGCTTGCCATAGTTGGTCGGTAATCTCTTCCCGGCGATGCTCGAAGTCGGAAAGATCGATAACCGGTATATCTCCTTCGACCTCGCGGCCCATACCGCCAAATGTCGTTTCTAAGTTCAATTCTTTAAGAGCATATTTTTCTGCAGTGTTAGTCATTGTGCCTCCCGGCATATCGTCAAATAATGGAAGGGGTTCCGGAGACGGACAGGGCGGGTATGCGGGAGGCAATGCATTGCCATCGCCGCCAACCATGCCCTAAAGCGCATCCGGTCGACGACTGAGCAATGACCCGAAACCGCGCATTCGGCGGTTCCTGACTGCTTCTACTCAGACTCGCAGGCGATCCCTGGGGAACCTTACCTGCTAGTTAGAAAGAAGCAGAATTTGTGCCATACACCTGAACCAACGACCTCGTTCAAATTCAGCTGCTTGGACCTTTAAGCGGGGTTGAGGCGAACTCCGAGAGAACCATTCGGGTGCACCCGGCGGGTACAGGGCACCAACGTAGTGCCCAAAGTCGCGCAGCTGCGAGCCAATCCCCTAGCCTGACCATCCGGTCAAAAATTGGACGCAATTTTGCATGATAGTCCGGGGTAACCATCAATCAGAAGAGTAGAAGCGGTCAGAGGAACGCGCGATACCGGCAAGACCTCGGGACATTGCTCTTGAACATCGAGAGGGGCAATCATTGGACTACCTTATCAAAAATACTGTCGCAATAGCGTCCACCGAGTTTCCGGATGCTCGAGACCTACGCATCCGGGGCGGATACATTACGGAACTGGGCAACGCCCTGGCCCCGACACCGGAGGACCCGGAAACAGTCATTGATGCTTCCGGCTGCGTGGCTTGGCCGGGGCTGGTAAACACTCACCACCACCTTGCCCAGTCCATCATGAAGGGCGTACCGGAGGGGCTGAACCAGGACCTCGGAGGGTGGCTCGGCAGTGTCCCCTATCGGTTCTGGCCAAAGGTGACGCCAGATCTTATGTACCACGCCGCCCGCCTTGGACTGTTCGAACTGATCCGCTCCGGCACTACTACCTGCGCAGATCATCATTACCTGTATCACAGCACCACCACGCCGGAGCTGGAAGAAGCCGTCTGGCAGGCCGCCGAAGAACTCGGTATCCGGATGGTTGTCTGCCGAGGCAGCGCTACGGAAACAGGCTCTCATGAGGGCATGATCGAACACAAAATCGAGCCTGAATCCGTCGATCAGATTATTCAGCGTCTTGAAGAAACTCGGAAAAAGCACCACCAGACCGGTCCAGACGCCATGAAAAAGCTAGTAGTGGCGCCGACCAGCCTAATCCATTCGAGTTCACCGGAAGGCCTGAAGGCCCAAGCGGAATGGGCAAGAGCAAACGGATTAAAAATGCACTCCCACTTGCTTGAGGTGACGTTCGACGAGACTCAGGCACGCAAAAAGTATGGCCAGAGCGCAATCGATTACGCGGAGTCCTGCGGCTGGCTGGGGCCCGACGTTTGGTACGCCCACCTGGTTCATAGTGACGCTCATGCCATCGAACGCCTTGCTGCTACTCAAACTGGTATATCTCATTGCCCCACTTCGAACTGCCGCCTTGGAAGCGGAATCGCGCCGGTGATCAGGCTGGCTGAGGCTGGCGCCCCCATTTCCTTGGGAGTAGACGGCTCGGCCTCAGCCGAGTCCGGATCGATGTTACAGGAGCTGAACCTGACCTGGCTGATTCACCGCGCGCAAAACGGACCCGATGCCACGACACTGGAACAGGTTCTTGAGTGGGGAAGTCAGAGCGGCGCTGACATTCTGGGTTTGTACAATACCGGCAGCCTGGCTGTCGGAAAAGCGGCGGACTTGGTGCTGTATGACATCGACAAGCCACGCTTTGCAGGAGTGCACGTTCCACTGATGTCACCGCTGATGTGTGGTGAGCCAGTGCACGTCAAAAACAGTTTTATACAAGGCACACGCATAGTCAGTGACGGATGTGTCGCCGGCCTTGATGAAACGGAGTTGACACAAAGCGTTCGGAATAGCGTTGCGGCACTTCTGAACGGAGTCTGAACAAGCACTGCCCAATAAAAAACCGGCAAGCGCTTACCTGCCGGTTTTTTATCAGTAAAACGCAAGCTTTTACTGCGGAAGCGTAGCGCTCATACCTTCAACATACCAGTCCATGCTTGCGAGCTCTTCCTTGGTCATTGAGACACCTTCAGGCACCCGAAGTTCACCGGACTGGTCTTTCAGGGGACCTGTGAACGGGTGGAACTCGCCGTTGTCGATTGACTCAATTACCGAATCCACTTTGGCTCGCTGCTCATCGGTGAGGCGTTCTGAGATACCAACCACCTGAATCACGTCATCAGAAATGCCGCCCCAGTAATCGGCCGGCTCCCAGGCCCCGTCCATGACCGACTGCACGGTATCGATATAGTACGGCGCCCAGTCATTTACCACAGACATCAAGTGCGCCTCACCACCAAACTTCCGCATATCAGAGGCCTGACCGACACCCCAGTTGCCCCGCTTGTCCGCTGCAATCAGCGGTGCCGGGCTATCGGTGTGCTGAACGATTACGTCTACTCCCTGATCCATCAGGGCATTGGCTGCATCAGCTTCTTTGGCGGGGTCGAACCAGGTGTTTACCCAAACGACCTTGAGCTCAATATCCGGATTCACCTCTTTAGCACCCAAGTACACTGCGTTGATGTCGCGAATTACTTCTGGAATAGGAAAAGAGGCGATATAGCCCAGGGTATCTGTTTCGGTCACCAAGCCGGCGGCCGTTCCAGTGACATAACGACCTTCATAGGTGACGGACAAATAGGTGCCAAGATTTTCACCTTGCTTGTACCCAGTAGCATGCAGGAAGGTAATGTCGGGAAATTGCTCTGCTACACGGGCCGTCGGGTTCATGAATCCAAAGGAGGTGGTGAAGATGACATCATTGCCGGCCTGGGCTAGGCGCCGAATGGTGCGCTCGGCGTCAGCTCCCTCATTCACATTCTCAACATAGGTGGTATCCACTTTATCACCAAAATGTTCCTCAAGGGCCAGACGCCCCAAGTCGTGCTGGTAGCTCCAGCCGTGATCCCCGATGGGACCAACGTAAACGAAGCCGACCTTCATGGGGTCTTCTGCCAGTGCGGACATGGACATACTTAGTGTGGCCGCAAGTACCAGGCTAGATTTGAATTTCATGGATAATCTCCTGAGCTTTTGTCTTATTTCGCGTTTTAGTTTAAATCGCTTACCAGACGGATACAGCAAAAAGCTGGCCAACTGCTCAGGTTTTTCAGACCGTTGTTTTAAATAGGATTTATGGAACCTTGGCTTTACTCTTAGAAATACTAGGCACCAACTTGGATCAGTTTTTTCCGACTGCACCTTAACAGCTCATTTACTTTCGTTAGGATGAACGACAACTGAAAGTCGGGCATAGATACGGTTGAAAACTGCGATGTTGAGACAGCAATCTCGGATACGTATTTGGCCCAATTCGACGCCCCAAGAAGTATAGATTTTGAAGGCATGGGTCCTGTGCCTAAATGCAGTTATGGAACATGGGAAATTCTGGCTGAGCAGGAATGGTGGATCGAAGGTGCTTACTCTGGTCAATACCTACAACACGCTCCGATTCGCGCAGATGGTTGCGTTTTCCCCGGTCGGGTACGACTCGCAGTGCAGCGGAAGATGGTAGGCAGTCATGAACCAAGATGCTGAAATAGCGCCTTTAGAAATTGACTAAGCCTCAAGTCAGCGAGCCCTCGTGCTGTAGTAGCCTGCAAGACGGGATTACTAAAGCCCACATGATTACGAGCCTGTTGCATCGGAGGCTTTTATGCAGATCGCTGGCCCCTGCAAATCCGACTTTAACGGGGGGCCGATTTCCCGGCAACGGGTTGCCAGATAACGGATAAGCTGACACCCGAAAACAAGTCCCCTTACTAAGAAACTCTACACTAAGAAAGTCTGAACAAATAAGATAAGCACTAACGGGCAACCAGGTTGTGTACAGTCTCGCAAAAAATGTCAGAATCATCTTTACGAAATTCACGCTGCGAAAGCAGGCGGAGGTCCAGACCAAATGACCATCGAAACCGGAGTTTTGACCGCCATGGCCATCAGCATTATCGGCGCAGCCATCCTCACCGGCTGGTGTCTCTACTCACGATATCAAGAAAAGCAAAACGTCAAGTAAGCCCCACAGAGCAACTTCTTCTCAGGGAACCAACCCAACGTATTTTGATGTGTTCTGCTCATAATTGAACGGCGCCAGCGGATATACGACGGCTGCCCCGGCGTGTGCTCCACTCCAGCATCCAGAGTGTTCCAAATCCAGTGTATTGGGCTTTCCAACTGAGTGGTACTGAATAAAGCTGCGGTAGTCCTTTGCAATCTGCGAAGTTCGCTCAAGGCCTGCCAACATTTTATCTATCTTGTAGGTCGTATCCTGCGGCGGAACATCGCCACTGCAGCGCATTGCGGCCACTTTCCCAGCTCGGGCATCGTAAGTGAGGACAGCCAGGTCTGGTCCAAACCCATTTTTTTGAATCAATTGCTCGCCGATTTGTTCCGCAGCTTGGTAGTAAAGCGCCGCCCTCCAGTACCTGCGATTCCACAGGGAGAACGTACCCTGTAGCGCATAAACCATCAGAGTGACCTTCGATGCGTGCTTTCTCGAAACATACATTAAATTGGAGTAGATGTGGTCATGATCAAGCCACTGGATATACAGCTGCTCCGGATCTTTCGAAAGAGGCAACCGAAACTCATAACCATCGAAAATTGTATCTACCCGCTCATCGAGCGCCATTGCAACAAGCAAGCGGGCCGTAGCATCCCCGTCATTTGCAGCTCGGTCCATAATGTCTCGTGCCCGCGTCTTGTCAAAGTCCCATCCCGACGCTGGGAAGGATACCGCCAGCAGCATGGCCGCCATAATGCCGCACACGCACTTCGTCATACCAATACCTTCTCGTTGCCGCTTTGAAAAAACCAATGTCATTATCCCGCCACCCTCTATTTTAGGTACTTCAACAGCAACTGCTTAAAAATCTCATTTGCATCTGAATCATCTGCTGGATCGTCGTCTAGCAAGTAGCAATCATGTTCGCAGACGTGATTTCCATACAGGCTGAGCTCAGCTTTTACACCATGCCGCATGATCTCTATCACCTCAGCTTCGTTTGCTGCCTCAAACGGAATTTTCACTGTGAAACGTTGCCCACAGTAAACTGCCGATGCGCCTTGCTCGACAGAGCCGCATTGCAGGTCGGATTTTCGTTTATCAATTTTGGCGTCACCGCCGACGACATTGCCCTTCGTCAGCGATATCTCCCCTCTGGTTGCCTGTGATTGCTGGTAGCCCGTCTGCGCGGAATCCTCGGTCATTGGTTGAGCGGATACCAACAGGGCGTTTTTATAGAGAATGAAGTTCGAGACGTTCCTGCCAACTGATAGGCGCACCGGTAGAGGGTGAGCGAGATCGTATCGCAGGCTTTTATCCACTCGTCGACTCGAGACAAGATTCACGGCGGCAGTATTGTTGAAAACCTTCAGGGGGCCTTCCGGTATTACCTGACTGCCCTGAGGAATAAGCGTATAGACCAGCCGGTAGTAGGTGTCCCACCAGGACTGATTCACGATGATATCTACATAGATATGGCCTTTGATCTGGTGAGCGTCGACAGCCGAAACATCATAGGATCGGAGAACGATGGCATATCCAGCGTTCAGTTGATGCCGCGGGCCAATCAGAAAATCGTCCAGGAGACGCCGATACTCGCCGACCGACTGCTGAGCCTGATCCCAACTCCGCACATCCTCAATTCGCTGATCCCACGTTTTTATCTCCTCCGGTACGATTCCGGCGATATCCTTTTCAGCCAGAGTCACCTGCAGACGCACATGCACCCCATCAAAGATTTCACGCTCTTCTAAAAGGTCGTAGCTGTGGACCCGGCCACTCGTAACAGCGGTGGCCATTGAATGAAACTGGTCGTCATTCATTGTTGTCACGGAAAACACCTGACTACCTAACGTCTCGACCAAGGCCTTACTCAAGGCCGCATCAATAGCGGAGTCCCGATCCGACCCTGTAGCACCCACGGTTACAACGGTGTTTGCAACAGCGAAAACCGGCGGGATGAGAGCAGCTGCCACGCTGATCAGAAATCTCAACATCACATTCATGAATCAGCCCCCTTTTACCCAGCCGAGGAGGAAGCTCTCAGCAACTGCTTCCTCGCCTTCCCACCAAACTCGTTCAGCAACAACTTCCGACCGCACGAATCCTGTGACGCTGGAGTGACTCATGTTGACTTGTTGACCGGACTGCGCTGCAACGGCTCTTATGGACGCGCCTTTCAAACGATTGACGAGAGCAACTCTTCCCGCATGCCGAGCCTTGCGTCGCGCTTCGTATTCCACAGAAATTCGCAGTTCGTTTGATCCGCGCTGGGCGGACGCTTGCTCCTGAACAACCGCGTAACGGTAACCGTTGACTCCATTGCGCCTCGAGAGCGCTGCCAATCGGTAAGCCTCAATCTTGCGGAGAACTTCTGCCCTATGGGCGCGAGCCACTTCATCACGCGCAGCCTCAACAGACTCGATCGGAAGGCTCAAGCGGAAATACCCGTTCACAGCATTGCCGGAGGAGTGAGCAACAAACTCTGAATCACCGCCCTGAAAGAAACTCTGCGAGGCACTGTCGGTATAGCGTTCCCCCGACACTGAATACTGAGCGATGCCGCCTTCACCTGTCTGTGAGGACTCCACGAGCTTCTGGCTAGTGATCACCACGCCGCCGACAGCCAATAGAAACTGTGCTTGGGCATCACTTCGTGCCCGGGTCTTTGCCTGCGCTATTGAGTCGCCCTGCCCTATTCCCACAAACACCATCCGCCTGCCACCAGGCTCCCGAAATTGAGTTTTTGAGGTCCACGATGGAAGCTCAGCGGACTTCAGCACAGGTGTATCGTTTGCGCTGGCCATACCAGATGCCATAAAGAGAAGACTGATCCTGATGAGAAGAACACCTCTGTTCATCATTCGTCCTCCTCGAACCGACGCATATCTTCCAATTCACCGGACCTTCCAACATGAAGCGAATTCATCGTCATGGCGGCCTGAACAAATGCGTTGAAGAAGGTTTTGCCGGTTCGGCTATCCAACCATTGCTCAAATCGAGAATTCTCCACTGTCATTGAGTTCACGGCGTGAACAGACAGCTGCTGTGTAATCCGGTTCAGCTCCTGCACTGGGTCTTGTACCCCACTCTGCGTATTAGCTCCGCTTTCAATTCGCTCGACCTTGTCCTCCACCTGGCTCGAAAAATAGTTAGCGATCTGGCGGCGTGCATCATCCATGGCAGCATCTCGCGCGCCCTTTTGCGTGCTGTGCCGGTTACTCATCCCAATCACACGGACGGCCTGGTCTGCTGAATCCTGTCTTGCGACCGGCATAAGTGTCCACGCTGGGCGAGCGCTTTCTCCGTCAGATGTCCAGATAAGCTTGTCGGCGACCACGGGAGGCTCGTAGGTAGTAGTGCAGGCGGTCATAAAAATGACCAGAGAGAGTGTCGCAGAGAGAGGAATAGTCAGTTTGAAATTTACCATTTTGCACCTGTGTCGCAATTGAGGGATCGGCTTCTATTTTCCTCATGAATTACGATCTGCAACCCGGTCACTTTCAAACTGAAAAAGAACTACTCATGTGTATTGGGTGGTCGGGGAGGTTCGCCGGCTCTTCCCATAATTTCCCATAAAAGTCGGATAGCGCTGTCATAATCTCTGGCCGTCGTCGGCGCGAAATCGTGAGCTCTATAAAACTCATGAATCTGCCTTCGGCCAATTTGTTCTGGCGCCCTGCCGCACCACTTAACAAATCGTTCTACACGTTGGAGCTGGCGTTTCCTTGCAACTTTCCCTCCTCGACGGGCATGCTGATGCAGCTTATAAAAGAGTTCTTGATTCATGGCCTGCCTCCAATATAGGAACTCACAACGTCAGTCCTGCCGTGTCCCAGTTCGACTGCAATCACTTTTCGCGCCGCCATATCGTCCGCTTTCGATGCCTTGCCGCCATTAAGCGGCGGAAGTTCACCGGTAAGCTTCTGGTAGCGATCGCATGCGTACCCAGCTCGAAGGTCGTGCAACCCGGTCATTCCGTGGGCCTGGAGAATCTCTCGAGTATCTCTCAAGTCTCCCTCATAGAACTGGGCCCAAGTTTGATCCTCTGGCACTAGAGAGCGAGCCTCACCTTGAGCCGCAGAGGAAAGCTCCAGTGCCGCCAACTGTTGTTCAGTAATGATCGGCACTTCCCGTTTTCGGCCACCCTTGGTGCCGTGAATGATCGTGACCTTTTTACTTTTCTTCGCTTCTGTAAAAGCGGCTTTTGCATCAATCAGGCTGCTTTCTTTAGATCGCAAACCAAGGTCTCGAGCCAGACACGTGATCGCACGTCCTCGTTCACTCATGGCAGCCATTGCCGCGTCGACCGAACCGCGGTCTTTCGATGCAGGGGTGTTTTCACGCACGTGACACCGCTGAGGTATTTTGCAGGTCTTGGTCGGACTCACAGATTCCCAAATACCTCTTGTGGCCGCTTGCATAACGGTATTCACCGCGGATACAAGATTCTGGGCATAGGCTGCAGACAGATCACCTGCCTCAACCTGACGAGCTAGCCCCTGACCATAATCAGCGACGAGATCAACTGTAATTTCCTCAAGTCTTCTCAGCCCCCTGTCTTTAGCGAACTGAAAAAAAAGATTGAATCGATCCCCAATGGTGGCTGCCGTCGAAAAACTGGCATTGCCGTCGGCCACCTCCCGATTCATGGCAAAGCGCCCGGCTTTGGCCATGTCACGAGTTTTCAAACCAAAATTATTTCCTCTCATAACTTTTTCCCTGGCTGTTAAGTGATGCGCTGTGCTTCAGGTGCACGCAAACCCTCTGAGAGAAGACGCTTTGAGTGCCGGTGCGTCATGCCGGAATTCTGGTAAGCGGTGCTCTCCATTGCGGATTCGAGTGCTGTGGCGAGGTAAGTCGCGCGCGGTACCGACCCCGTCGTGATAGGACATTGGGTAGCACAGCCCCGGCGTAGGCATTGAGCCCCGCGCTCCAGGTGGCGCGGCTCGAGCAATGGAGAGGGTAGTTAAAACTGAGAAAACCCGGCCTGAAGCCACTTTTTCGTCCAGTTTCGTCCACCGAAGTTGGCGGCTAATCCCGCGCGTAGCGCGGCCTAGCATTACATCGCTCTAACCTGTCTCTGTGTGTAATGATTTTTTTAAAAACAGTAGAACGAGTGACAATGCCCTAGTGGTGGCCTTATAAATCAGCCAGAACTATTCCACGTACGGCGAAGTCGAGTCTAAAAATAAACGTTGAGGTTGGTTTGCAACAGCATTGCGGCAAAACGCATGCATGCGGCAAAAAAACTGAACGGAAACTCTCCGGGGGGATCATCAAATCCCTACTGAGAGGCTGAAACCGGGAGGTCCGGTACAGCGGTCTGAAGTGACTCAATGTTGTGAGCCTTTGCGGTACTGCCGATTGGCAGGCGGCTTACCATCTAGTTCGAAAGCGTGGCCGCAGCTGTTCGAGGCCCAGCTAGCACTATTCCGCTATGCGTCGCGGACAGACGTCGAATCAAATGTTTCCATAATCTGAATGAATCCGCAAGTTCTGGAAACAAACCTACTATCATTCTCAGCCCTGTTTTTTTCAGAGTTTTGACTGCGAAGTGTCAGGTGTACCCCTGGAGAACCTACAGGTTCACCAGCGGTACCTTGGCGTAGATATCAGTCGACGTCACCGAAACCTGTGTACCCAGAGGTTCACCCACGGTTCACATGAGAAAATGGCCTACCGACGCTCATCCGAACGAGTGTACCCACAGGTTCACCCAAGGTGCACTGATTCAGAAAGCAATCTGGAGCCGTTTTTTCCATGTGAACCCATGGGTTCACTGGCGGTATACACGAAAACTTATCCTTTGGCTCCTTTCTAAGACTTCTCGTTTCAATCGAACTGCCGGGCTGCAAAACGAGGCGCAAAAACTGTCGTTTTGTTGCGAACAAGCGAATTTCCAATCGGATATCTTGGTTATGTAGGGCTAAGGGCCCTTCAACCTGGAAATGCAACTTTCCCTCAGTAATCCGAGAAAGGATCAATTAATGACCGATTCAATCGATGACATCCAAGAAAATCATCCACTGACCGATGAAGAAATTGAGGAAAACCCGGGGGTTTCCTTAATAGCGCTAGTGATTTGGAAGGCACTTCTTGAGTGGGACTTTGAAAACTTTATCACGCCCCGAAGCGTTCGGAAAAATCTTGGCCTTACGCCCAAAGTACAGAAAGAAGCTTTTGAGGAACTTTCTGCGGCTGGGCTTCTGGTTCATTACCGCACCCAGGTTTATAAGAACCGGATCGAAAACTGGGTGATGGTTTTCCGTCGTTCCTACAAGCGCCTCTAATATGACGTTTTAACAGGTAGGAGGGCTGAATGCCGCTGATGTTGGTCATCACGCGGCTTCAGCCATCAAATCAATCTTTCGCCAGGAACATCATCAAGGATCAACCCTAAGTGCATAGGGTTCTTGTCCCCCCCCCCCAAAAGTATGGGTCAATTAAATCCCCTGTCCCGGGGCTTTTAAGAATCAGTCCACACCCAACGCCTTGAAAACAGCATCCACCGGATCCGCATAGAAACTCGTCTGGAATTTAGTAAACAACTCCCCAGGCACGGTCGGAATATCCCCAGCACTGGTAATCGGCAGAGCCACTCGCTTACCACCACCATCAAAGGCAACCTGCAAACACTCAGCGAGACTCTGCACGGCGTTCACACTGCCACCCAGACTCATGTCACCAAGTACGACGAGCTGTGCCTGGGCTGGTCGCCCCATGATCCCGGAAGCAAAGGCCACAAGGCTGGGAATGGATAGCGACTGGATGGGGCCGCCGTTTTGCAGATCCACCACGTGCAGGTGGAAGTCGTGGTCCATTACCTTGGTCGCGCCAGAGATACGTGAGATATTGGCCTTAAAATAGTCAAAGGCCATTTTCACCTGCTCTTTGGCCGCAGGGTTGGTAACCTGGCCTGAGGTGGCCAGTTTGCCGGAGCCTTTCGTTACCTGAAGCTCGATGCGGTAAAGGGTCGGAACCCCTTTGGCGCTCACACCGATCGTATGTACTACTCCCGGTTTTGAAGGGCCTTCCGGTATCAACTTGCCACCACCCTGCTCTTTGACAGTGACAAAGTGTTCTTCCAGATCTTCGTTGTCGATGTAGCTGAAATGCACATCGTAGAATTCCATGCCACCGATCTTCTTGAGCTGTTCCTTAACCCTGCGACGCACTTCCAGGGCGTATTCCAGGCACTGGCGCACGGCTTCCTTGTCAAATTCGCCGTGGGGGTACAGCAACTTCAGCAGGCCGGAAACTGTCTTCCGCACGGCAATCGTATCCCGCTGATTTAGGTCCCCACCCAGCTTGAAATATCTATCCAGAGCATCAGCAAAACTACGCTTGCGCATCTCCCGGTAAAACTCAGCCAGGTAGTCCACAATCAGCCCGTATCGGTTGGTGAAGAACTCAGGACGCATCTTGGGAATTTCCCAGCCGGGGATGTAAGCGTGGAACCGGTCAAAGAAAGCAGAATCGATCATCTGTTCAGGGAAGGGAGCCAACAGATGGCTGGTTTTGACGAGCGACTCTACAGACTGATTGATGTTGCCCACAAACACCATGGAGGCATTGGCTTCCATCTGCTCACGGCCGCGGGCGAAGGAGCCGGAGGCCATGTAGTCCTTCATGATCTGGACGCCATCCTTTTCCTTGAAGTTGATGCCCGCCACTTCATCAAAGGCCACAAGGTCCCACATGCCCACCAGGCCGATTTTGCGGCTGCTCATGTTGTAGAAGAGGTTCGCCACCGTTGTCTGACCGCCGGACACCAGAATGCTATTGGGTGAGCACTCTTTGTAGATATGACTCTTACCCGTGCCCCTAGGGCCCAGCTCACAGACGTTGTAGTTGTTCTCCACAAACGGAATCATCCGCGCCAGCAGGTGCCACTGCACCGACTGATCCAGCGAGGCAGGCTCCATCCCAATTGAACGAATCAGCGTCTCCCGCCACTGGTCAACGGTCAGCGCGGCACGGCCGGCGAACAACTCAGCCATATTCATGTTGGGCATCTGAATCGGCTTAAGGGTGCTTACGCCAAAGGGCGAGCCTTTCTGCCCTTCCTCATGGTAATAACTCAGAGTCGCAATCACCCAGATCCCGCCGACCAACAGCTTCTCGTTTTCTTTAACGATACCGGCCCCAATCTCCGCATCCCTGATGCCCAAGTTGGAAAAAGCCGCCTCGTAACAGTCTTTCTTCTCGTTCAGGCGAACGGTCACCCGGTCGATCACCTTGTAACTGCCCCGCTCACGCACCAGGGATTTCACCTTCTCCGCTTCATCCGGGCGCACGTAGTTCTCAGACAGCACCGTTTTAACGTTACGCAGGCCCGTCTCGATGACTTCCGGGTCATCGGAGGCGCAATACATACCCAGCAGGTACTCCAGCACATAGACAGGCACGTTCGCGCCCTCTTTGATCTGCTTGGTCAGATCCTTACGCACCACCCGGCCCGCAAAGTGCTCATTAAGTAACTGATCCAGATCCTTATCTGACTGCATGGCCCCTGCCTTAGAAAAAGTCATCGGTAAACGCCAGGTCAATCACCACCCGGTAACGTTCGATCTCGGTGTTCAGGTCTTTGTCTTTGAGTATCAGGAAGTAATCCCGCTTGCGGTCAAAGTCCTTACCGGACAACGACAATCGCACTTGTTTAACCCGCTCCGTCATGGAATCTGAAGCGCTATCAAAGGTTACCACCTCTTCGCTGGATACCTTCTCCGCCCCTTCGTAGATCGCGACCGCTATGGTTACTGGCAGCACCTGATCGCTCACGGCTTCCGTCTGCATCAGGTCAAACCGCTGGATGTTATTGACCATCTTCAGAGTCGGCTTGGGCGAGATGACCTCCACCTTACGCTTGGAACGGCTTTCAGCCTTCTCACCGCGCAACTGCTTCACCGTCAGCACCGGCACCACGATCTCCTGCGGCATAGCGCCACCGTGGACAAACCGAGCGCCTCCAACAAAGTGGAAACGGTTGGCCCCTTTGGGAATCCAGAACCGGGTATCAGACGCCGTTCCAGCGGTATGGCGGGTAGAGCCACACCAGGCATCTTTGGCATCCGGTAAGTCGTGGCCAATGACGTAACGCTTTTTACTCTTGAGCGCATTGCTTGGCTTGTCTGCAAGCGAGGTTCTGTCTGCGGCTTCCAGCTTACTGTGCTGGAACAGAAAACCATGGTCTGCGGTCACCAACACCGTGCTGGTATTGAAATGCATCATGATCTTGCGGGTCAGTTCCGTCAGCTCGTCAATGGCGTGTTCCACCGCATTGAAGGTTTCTGATTCCGTCGACGCGCTATCCCCCCTGGCATCCACCACGTTGTGGTAGACATAAACAAGGTGCTGATCCCTAAGGGCCTCGCGACCCTCTTCCCGGCTCCAGGCTTTTACGGTTTCTGCCTGCACCGCCATCCCGTTGTAACTGGCCAGAACCCGATTGCGGTTATCGCTGCCCTTGGTGGATTTGCCGTCTACAAACACGTCATCACTCACCCCCTCCCGGTATTCCAGGGTTTGATGAGGCAACAGAGAGGCCATACCCAGCGTGGTATAACTGGGCAACACCCCTAACTGGCTGGACAGCTTCGCCTCGCTGTAGCGTTTCACATTGATGCGATCCCGCAACTCCACCGCCGCCTCATAGCGAAACGCATCACTGATGATTACTACCAGGCGTTTATTGCGAGCGCTGTCCAGCTTGGGCTTTACCAGGGTGTCGTAGAAGTGGTGCTGATTGGGCACACCACCAATGGCCCAGTGCTCCAGTAGCTTCTCGCCTTCCACCAGGTCACCCCAATTGCGGGCCAGTTGGTCCAGATACCAATAGGCATAACACTGCTCTACGGCCTCATCCAGCGCCTTCAGAATCTCCACATGCGCCTTGCGAGAAGCCGCGCAGTAGTGGCGATATTCGGTGTCAAACCGGTAGAGGTCGGCCTCATAGGCCTGATAAAGCGCCTCAGCACTAGTGAAATGAAAGCCCTCCGGGTGCGCCTGGCGTAACGCAAACAAATCAATCGCAGCGGACAGCGCTGAATAGATGGTCCGGAATCTCCGGCGAACATCATCGTCTTTGTGACGAGACGCCCAATAGCCGTCTAGCCGGTCCGAAATAACCCGGGCGAACAGGTTCAAATCCGCTGGCCGGGCTTCCGGAATGGCTTTCACCAAATCGACGATAATGCGGTTCTCAGCTTCCCGGAAGGTGGCGACATTGGCTAGCACCTCAATCGAGTAGTCCTCAATGCGGGACTTGATATTGAGGGCCGTGGAAACCCAGTCGGCGATCACATCGTAGGCGGGGTAATAGCGAGAGCTGTCGCGCCAACGGGACAAGAGCGCCCGCGAGGTGGCTCTGGCATTGGCCGATGAAATGGCCACCGAGCGGGCCCAGTCCGGGACTTCTGAAATGCTTTCGCAAAAACCCGTGGCCAGCAGGCGAATTAGAAAATGCCCGAAGCTAAATGGGGCCTCACCGCGCAGCTCTTCTTCGGAGGCTGGATAACCCACCTCCTCCTGGAATGCCCGAACCAGTGGTGGCACCAGACCATACTTCTCTAACTCGTTGATGGACTCCGGCACCTGCTCCAGCCCGCCATCAGCCTTCACCAGCTCATCGCCCAGCGTAAACAGGATATTAGCGATATCCGGCGATTCGGCCCGGGTAACCACCGCAATCATGGCCAAATCCAACGCGACTTCGTCAAAGTCCGGCTGGACAAAGCGCTTGAGAGCTGCCAAACGGGCCTTACTCAGAAACTTCTCACGCCGGGCAAGGTGAGCCCGAAGGCTCTGCTGCTGCAAGCCCAGCTCGTTGAAGATGATGGAAATGCGATCCGCATGGAAGGTGCGGGAATACAGTTTCATGTCCAGCAACCAGTCGTCTTCCGGTTCCGGCTCTGCGTGGGGGAAATACAGCAAGTACCTGCCGCTCTGGTCTTCCAGCTCCAGTTTCAGCTTAAGGGCCATAGACGACTCGCCGGCCATGTCTACCACCTGAACATCCGGCAAATCGATATTGGCCAGCTCATCGCCAAAGCTTTGCTCGGGGTCGTACCAGAACACCAGTCGGTGGTTTTCGGAGAAAAAAGCTTGCTGAAGCCCTTGGGTGAGCTTTTTTGAGTCCATGAACCACGCCTTATTCAAACATCTTTTTATTCAGTATGTTAGGACAATGTAACACAGGTTTGCGAGGTCAAAGGATGACAACGCAAAACATAGTGCCTACAGACACCCCTTTTGATCCGAATATTCTGACTTATGCAGTAACCGGCGCTTCCATAGCCTGCTTTCTGGAAATACTCAGCGACTCCCGATACTCCGCCGCTTCCGCTTTCATGGTCCAGTGTATTTCGTTCATGCCCTGCTGCTCCACCGCCTGGCGAATCTCTGCAACGTTCAGGTTAAAGAATTCCTTGCGGGGGTTAACCTTGTTCACTGATGCCTCATCAAACCGGCGGTGCAGAGCCTTTTCCAGCGCTGGCGCATCGTCACTGTAGATCATGGCATGGACATCAAAGTCGAAGGGAACGGACGCATCACCCAGCTCTTTCACCCGGTCTGAAGGCTCCAGCCGGCGCGTCATACCTATCTTGAATACGTTCTCACCAAAGCTGCCAATGTTACTGATGACATAAACATGGCCTCGCCTGGTCTGTTGCGCCATCGAAATCGCCCGCTGCCCCCGGCTCTCTGCCTCTGCCAGTTTGAATTCCAGCTCAGCGAGCTGGGCTTCGTACTCTGCACGCTGCTCACCGTGAGCAGAAGCCAGCTCCTTACGAGCAGTCTCCATGGCCTTTTGTAGCATGCGTTCTTCTTTTTCGGCCTCTTTAATGGCCTTCTCTATTTCGCGGCGAGCTTTTTCTTCCTCACGCATTTGCTCCCGAATGGCCCGCTGCTCCTCCCGTTCGATCTGCCTCAGCTCGTGAGTGGCAACCGCCCACGTTAGCTCTTCCAAGCGAGCCTCCAGGTATTCCTGGTTAATGCGAGCATTACGAAATGGCATACCGTTGTGATTCACCAGGGCGAACGCATCCAGGATTTCCTGTTTGATCTTGCCGTAGTTGTCGTGCTTGACCTTGGCCAACGCCGAATCGACTTTGCCGTTGAAGGCATCCACGGCGAAATGTATTGCAAAAGCTCGTCGGTTTGCCTCCGCATAATCGCAGGCCCCCGCGTTGCCATTTTTGACCATGTCCCGAACGCGCTTTCTTGCTCGCTTCAATTGCTCGCCGGCTTCCTTATGGCTGTATTCCTCCGCCAGCTCATCCAGAACCGCATGATTAGGAATGATATAGTCATCTTTGTAGCCTTGGATGGTGTTGCGCATGGCAACCACAGTGGCCTCGTACAGGTCAGCCTTCCCCTTGGCCGCGAGCGCGTCACCAGCTACTTCTTCCGCCTGTCGTTTGGCGAAATCGAGTACCCTCTCAGCCTCTGCCCGACCGTCAGCCTCAATCTGATCGGCCTTCAGCCTTGCCTCTTTGAGCGCTGCCTTTGCTTCCGTACTGATTTGACCTGCCTCTTCCGTGGCCTCGCTCAGTCTTTTCTGAGCTTCGGAATACACACGTTCCGCATCATTCCTAACCGCCTGCGCCTGCATCTCCGCCTTACCCAATAACAGCCGGGCGTGCTGTTCCATATCGGTAATGGGCTTGTACCTGGCATCCAGATCGGCACTGTATTTTTCCGCTTCCCTTTTCTTCTCTTCAGCCTGCTTCAAAGCCAGCATCGCCTCCGCCAGCTTTTTCTTCATAGCATTTCGGCTTCGCCTGGAAAGCCACGCGATCACGACCGGAGTAAAGAAAATAAGAAGGGTGACGATGGCGATGACACCATCGATGGCTGAGGTTGGCTCTTCCATGTGTTTTCCTGATTATCGTTTTTGGTTTTCAGTAAATGCCTGAGTAGCGCAGGCAGTGCTCATTTGAGGGGTCGAATAAAACTGTCCCAAAAGTACTCGGCGACGCCCTCGCACGTGAGCAAACGGTCACGACCGTACCCGGACATTCCGCCCATCATCGAGCGGAACCCAAGCATAGTTCCATCGTCTTCTAACGTAACGGCATCATTACAGCTATTGGTCGAGACCCCGGCTTGGCTGTAACAAATATCTCCCAGCGCCATACCTCCGCCGGTTTTCCATATGCCACAGTGGCAAACTCTTTGCCCATTTTGGTAAAGAGAAGCCTCAAAGCTATCGGCATCCTTCTGGTGAAAATCCTGCTCCAGCTCGGGATTCCGGGCGCAGATCTCCTTCAAGGAATTTTCAAAGAAACGAGACAGGAACTGAATTCCTTCCCGACGAGCAAGGTCTTTATCTCTGTCACTGAATTCCTTTCGAATGCCCAAATTGCTGCTGCGAGGACCAGAATCGACCGGCTTTACGAATGATGGCGATGTAGCCGGGCGGGTATTGTCAGTAGGAGAGTTCTGGGCCGTGGCACCCAATTCCTTCAAAACAGATTTGATGGCCTGAGCGACTTGGTAGAAACCATCTTCGACGTGAGTGAATTTCGAGATCGGATAACCATCCTCTGGGGTGGCCATCAGCTTTCCGAATGGCAGATCATGCCAGTCACAGGTTTTCAGAATCACCGGAACCACACGCGCCTCACCTTTATTGTGCCGCTTGAAGGCGTGCTTCACTTCAATGTCGTAGCAATAATCTGAATTGATGAAGTCGGGGCTAATCAGCAAAAGGATGATGTCTGCATCTTCAAAGTGCTGGCCTATTTCCCCATGCAGTTCAGTACCGGCTGTTATGCGCCGGTCATGCCAAGTGGAAATGAGCCCTCGTCTTTTGAGCGGCATCAAATGCTTTTCCAGCTCATCCCTCAGAGCCTCATCCACATGGGAATAAGAGAAAACCAGCTTCGCCATACATCATCCTTAACTTTTCAGAACCTAAACCAATGATCGCAATCGCTGAAGAAACGCAACCAGCTTACCGCTGTTGAGATCCCCATGCCCCAAACCAAAATGCGACCAGAGATCTAAAACCTGTTGTTCTTTTGAGCTGGGCCGTCTGGAACCGCCAGGCCCCACGGGGCAGGCTCCCGATGAAACACCTACATTAATGTCCGACGTATTCACTACCACCTGCACACACACCGGCTCGCCGGCTTTCTGACGCCACCTTATCTGCTCATGAAGCCAGCTTTCAGAAAGTCCTTCCAGAGACTGCTCCATTCCTGCAACGGTTACTGTAATCATAAATATGACTCCTTCGGTTCAGTTCACCTAGACAGTCTCACAACAAAGCGACAGAAAGCGTCGCTTTTAGCATTTTTGGCCATCAGAACCGAAGAAAAATCAAACAACTGCTGCTCTTGATAACTGAGAATTATTGAGCACGTTCCTAGTCTTCCAAGGTAACCAGTTCAGCTAACTTGGCCACGATTTCAGTCATTGGTTCCTCAGCAGTGCTCAGGCCGCTGCGTGACCCGAGCAAGGGGCTTACTTCACGAAGGGCCTCATATGTAGTGTAGTGTACGATGGGAACGAGCAGATCACGCGCCAAGAGTGCTGAAAGCTCTTTATCAGCGATGCCTTCTGCATTGACTCGTCTCAGGAAAGCGGGGGTTACCAATACAATCCCGACCCGCGACCTTGCTAAACCCTTATCGATTTCGCGCAGTAGCGACGAACCAAGAAGCACGTCTTTTTCACTGAACCAAACAGAAACATCTTTCGATACAAGCAGATCGTGAAGCTCTTTTGCAGCTCCTTTGCGATCATCCCAAGCATGGCAAAGAAAAGTGTCCCGTAGGTCAGGAACTGATGCCCGCTCTTCAACGCTTTCACGTATGGGTGTAAGTGTCCTTACTTCCGAAGGTGTGTACATGACGGGTGAGCTTGCTCGGGACCAGCTGTAGTGGTTCAATGATTCCGGACACCAACGTAGGTGGTAATATCGCCACCATAAACGAGGTGTCTGATGACCAGAAAGCGACGTTCTTTTTCTCCTGAGTTCAAACAGGAAGCAGCCAGCTTGGTG
>Ga0208316_1000162_pt1 | contig 77999 bp, 69 predicted proteins | sample MalvireepMed_231_FD_184240 | JGI IMG/M metagenome (GOLD analysis project Ga0208316, IMG submission 184240) | Marine viral communities from the Global Malaspina Expedition - Malaspina viral metaG DeepMed_231 (SPAdes) (version 2) | ecosystem: Environmental > Aquatic > Marine > Oceanic | place... | reverse complement strand
GATGCCGAAATTGGGCCGGGTCTGGCTTTCGACCTTGGCGGCGGTCTGGGCGCTGGCCGGGCTGTCCGCCAGTCCCGCCAGACCGATCAGGGCCATGCCCGACACGACGGCGGCGAGGGTGACGCGGGCGGGGGTGAAGATGGGCTTTTTCATTTCCAGCGCCTCTATCGGCTTTGCGCGCGCGAGACCTGGGCCAGGACGGCCTGCAGGCGGGACGCCGACGGGGTGAAGCCCGACAGCGCGGATTCGATGCGGAAGACCACGGCCTCGGCCTTGTCCTGATCCGCCACGCCGGCCACGCCGAGGGCGAAGTAGCTGGACATGGCGAACTTGGCCTCGGGCGAGCCCTGACGGTCCGCCTCCTGGAACCAGTGGAACGAGCGGGCGTAATCGGCCGGCACCCCGACACCCTCCGCATACATGACCGCCAGCACCAGCTGGGCCTCGGACGAGCCGTTGACCGCCGCCAGCTGGATGGCGCGCAGCCGCTCCTGATAGGACAGCCGCCCCTCCATGGCGTGGCCCAGCATGGCCTCCAGGGTTTCCACCTGCCGCTTGGACAGGGCGTTGGGCGCCGAGGCGACCGTGTCGGTCACGCCCAGGTAGCGCAGGGCCCGGCCCACATGGACGAAGGGCAGTTCGGTGATCCGCGTCAGGGCGTAGTCATAGGCGTCGCCGCGCGACCGGCTTTCGTCCGAATGGGGCACGCCCGAGCGGGGCGCCTCGTTGGGATAGAACTCGAACGGCGGCACCCACTGGCGGGCCTTGGCCTCCACGAAGGCGCCGTAGCGCGAGCGGGCGGGCGTCGAGGCCTCGAAGTCGCGCAGCAGCACATAGGCGCCCACGTCCCCGGTCTGCACCGCCAGATAGTTGTAGAGATAGGCGTCCACATCATTGCGCGGGAACAGGTTCACGGCCGCATGACGGCCCGTGCGGCCCACCCTGCGCGGACCGGCCGGGCCGGCGCCGTGGCCCCAGGCCTCGCGGGCCTGAACATTGTCGATCGGCTCGCCGAAGGGGCCGTAAAGCTCGTCGTGCAGACGGGCCAGGGTGCGGTATCCGTCCGCGTCCTGGGTCGACAGCACATAGATGACCCGGTCGCGAACCTCTTCCTGTTCTTCGCGGGTCATGCGCGACAGCTGGCCATCCAGGCGCTGGTAGGCGACGCGGCGCTCGAAGGCCCGGCAGTCGTCATAGCCGGACAGGGGTCGCCATGCGCCGAGACCGCTGCGCCGGGCGCTGTTGATCGGCGCGAAACCCTCGGTGTTGGCGAGGGCCATGGCGTACCAGACCGAGCTCTCGATGGGGTCTTCCAGATTGCGGTCGGTGGCGCGCACGGCGGCGTAGCGTCCGCCCAGCTCCAGCTGGGCGAAGAAGTCGCCCCGGAACGCCAGACGGCGAAGGCGCCGGATGCCCGCTTCCTGATCGTTGAACTCGGCGCCGGTGACGGACGCCGGGCGCGGACAGGCGGCGGACGCCGGATCGCCGCGCGACCAGAACCGCAGGCCCCGATCGCCGAATCCGGACAGCATCATCGCGCCGAGAACGGCCAGCACGATCACCACCGCCGCCGCGATGAACGGCAGCGGCCCGCCCCCGCCGGAGCGGGTGAACCGATCGAATCCACGCCTTCTGGACTCAGGGTGGTCGTGATCGTCCATAACGCCCCGCTGACTAGAGGACCCAGGCGGCCCGCGCGTAACCCTGTTCGACCGGGACGATCCGGTCGAGTTAACCTTCTGTCAAGGTTAACGAGAGGTTAACGTCAAGCCCGCCCAAGCGTTGCCGCATGATGGCGAAATTATGCGTTCACAAGGCGAATCAAAGGCTTGGCTGTTCGCCTGACGCACGAGCAGGCGGGGGCTGTCACAAAGGTTTCTGTGGACCTATATCCCCCGGGCAACAGGAGAGCCCATGGCCTACGCCGCCCGAGACGACCGCCCCGCCGACAAGGCCGCCCGCTATGCCGAGGTGGAGGCCGAAATCCTTGCTGTGCTGGACGGCGAGCCGGATCGCATCGCCCGAATGGCCACGGTCTCGTCCATGCTGGCCGACGCCTTTCCGAGCTTTTTCTGGACGGGATTCTACGTGGTGGATGCGACCAAAGGCGACGAACTGGTGGTGGGTCCCTATCAGGGCACGCTGGGCTGTCTGCGCATCGCCTTCGGACGCGGCGTGTGCGGGACGGCGGCGGCCGAGCGCCGCACCCAGATCGTCGAGGACGTGCATGCATTCCCCGGTCACATCGCCTGTGATTCGCGCTCTGCCAGCGAAATCGTGGTCCCGGTCCTCGACCCGTCCGGCGCCCTGATCGCCGTGCTGGACGTGGACGCCACCGAAAAGTCCGCCTTCGACGCCGTGGACGCCGAATGGCTGGAACGGCTCATGGCGAAGGTGTTTGCGGTTGCCTGAATTCTCCTCCCCATCGCTTGAGATGGGGAGGCGGCGCGGGCGCGACTGAGCGCCCGTGACGGAGGGGGCGGCGCGGGAGTCAGGGATTGGCGACCCGTTCCGCAATCACCGAGCCGCCCCCTCCACCACGCGGGCTGAATCGCCCGCGCGGTCCCCCTCCCCACGATGTGGGGAGGAGTCGTCAGTCCTCCGGGTCTCCGTCCCGGAAGCGCCATTTGCAGATGAGGGCCGTGACCGCCAGGGTCAGGGACACGCTGTTGGCCGCCACCAGCGGCCAGGCGCCCAGCATGACGCCGTAGACCGTCCATAGCGAAAAGGCGCCCACCGTCAGGGCGTACATGCGCAGCGACACCGACGAGGCGTCACGCTCGCGGATGATCTTGAGGATCTGCGGCACGAAGCTGGTGATGGTGCACAGGGCCGCGCCCGTGCCGATGACATTGATAAGGATCTGATTTTCCACCGGCTCTCAACGGCGGCGGGGCCCGGTGGTTCCTACTGCGAGGCGGCGGGGCGCAGCAGCGGCGCGATGTCCTCGTCGTCATTGACGCTGTCCGGGAAGGCCGGCGCCCGGAAGGCCCGGCTCTGCTGCTCATAGGCGTAGCCCAGCGACAGGATGCGGGCGTCGTCCCACCGGGCGCCGAAGATCGATAGCCCTACAGGCAGGCCGCGCACGAAACCCATGGGAACCGTCAGGTGCGGATAGCCCGCCACGGCGGCCAGGGTGCTGGACGAGCCGGAGAAATTATCGCCGAGAACCGGGTCCGTGGGCCAGGCCGGTCCGCCCGTGGGCGCGACGAGAGCGACCACGTCATGCTCGGCCAGCAGCCGGTCGATGCCTTCGGGTCCGGCCAGACGGCGGGCGGTGTCGCGGGCGGCGATGTAGTCCGGATCGTCCAGCCCGCCGGCGGCCTCGGCCTGAACGAAATACTCCTGCCCGAACAGGGCCAATTCACGCGGCGTCGCCTCGTTGAAGGCGATCAGATCGGCCAGGGTGCGGGCAGGCACCTGCGCCGGGTCGGTGGAGGCCAGATAGGCGTTCAGCCCGGCCTTGAACTCGGTCAGCAGGACGGTGAACTCGGCCTCGCCCATGGCCCCCATGTCCGGCCCATCCGTGATCTCCACCAGCTCGGCTCCGGCGGCGCGCAGATCGGCCAGGGCCGCCTCGAACACCGCGTCGGTCCCGTCGTGATAGCCGCTCAGGAAGCGCGCCACGCCGATGCGCACGCCCGCCAGCGAAGCGGCGTCCAGCGCCGCGCGGTAGTCGGTCCGGCGGGCGTCCGCCTCGGCCGTGGCCGGATCGGCCGGGTCGGTCCCGGCGATGACGGACAGGATCAGGGCGGCATCCTCCACCGTGCGGGTGATGGGGCCGGCGGTGTCCTGGCTGGCGCTGATGGGGATGATGTGGGTGCGCGACACCAGACCCACCGTCGGCTTGAAGCCGACCACGCCGTTGGCCGCCGCCGGGCAGACGATGGAGCCGTCGGTCTCGGTGCCGATGGCCGCCGGAACCAGCCCCGCCGCCACCGCCGCCGCGCTGCCCGAGGACGAGCCGCAGGGATTGCGGTCCAGGGCATGGGGGTTGCGTGTCTGGCCGCCTACGGCGCTCCAGCCGCTGATGGAGCCCTCGCCCCGGAAATTGGCCCATTCGGACAGGTTGGCCTTGCCCGCGATCACGGCGCCCGCCGCGCGCAGCCGCGCCACCAGCGGCGCGTCCCGGCCCGGCGCATTGTTCACCAGCGCCAGCGACCCGGCGGTGGTGGGCATGTCGGCGGTCTCGATGTTGTCCTTGATGAGGACGGGAACGCCGCAAAGGGCGCCGACGCCAACCTCCCGGTCAAAGAAGTCACTTCGGAACAGGGCCGTGTTCCAGCGCAACACGGCATTGGTGGACCCTCGATCCAGATCGGCATTGACGCCGATCGCGGTGATCGCATCTCCCCATCCCTGCGGAGACTCGATGATTTCCGCCGCGTTTCGTGACTCAGCCAGCACCTCCGCATAGGCCCGCACGTCTTCGACATCGGGCCCGCCCGGGTCGAAGATCGGCGCCGCCGCATCAACGGGCTGCTCGGCCCAGCAGAGTAAGTCTCCGGCTTCACACGGATCGCCACAGTCAGCCGCCTGGACCACCGCCGGCGACAACAGCAAAGCCAAGCCCAGAAAGAGGGTGATCCACCCCTTTCGCCCATTCCGGCGAATGCCGAAATCCAGATCCCGCGCGGCGCCTTTGGACGCATGGTTCATCTGTCTGCCCCCTTGAGACTCTGCCATCTGGATTCCGGCGCTCGCCGGGATGGGCGGTTCAGTTATTCGCTCCGCTCCCCGATGGTGCGGTCCAGGAAGTCCAGATAGGTGCGCCACTGGTGCAGCTGGCGCGGGTTGCCGCGGATGCCGTGGCGCTGGCCGGGATAGAGCATGGTCTCGAACGGGACGCTCTGTTCCTGCAGCGCGTTGAGCACGCGGGTGGTGTTCTCGAAGATGACGTTGTCGTCGGCCATGCCGTGCAGCAGCAGCAACCGCCCGGTCATCAGGTCCAGCTGATCCACCACGTCCGAGGCGGCGTAGCCGTCCGGGTTGTCCTGCGGCGTCGACATGAACCGCTCGGTGTAATGGGTGTCGTACAGGCTCCAGTCCGTCACCGGCGCGCCCGAAATGGCCGAGGCCAGGCCCATCTCCGGTTCGGTCAGCATGTGCAGGGTCATGAACCCGCCGTAGCTCCAGCCCATGGCCGCGATGCGGTCCGCGTCGATGTACGGCAGGCTGCGCAGATAGTTCGCGCCGGCCACCTGATCCTCGATCTCCACCGTGCCCATGTTGCGGTAGAGCGCCCGCTTGAACGACGCCGCCCGATCGCCCTCGCCCCGGTTGTCGATGCGGAAGACAACGTATCCGGCCTCGTTCAGAAGGCGTGTGGTCAGGGGCTGCCACGAACGGCGCACGCCGCCGCCCGACGGTCCGCCGTAGACCTGGATCACCGCCGGATAGCGCCGCGACGGGTCGAAGTCCGGCGGCGTGGTGATCTGCCAGACCAGCCGTGCGTGGTTGGCGGTGTCCAGCACGCCGTATTCCGGCGTCCGGTGCCGGGCCAGATAGGGATAATAGGGATGATCCTCGTCCAGCCGGTTCTCCTCGATCCAGCGGATCAGGGTTCCGTCGGAGGAATACAGACCCGTCTGCGAGGGCGTCTCGGGATCCGAATAGGTCCCCACGAAGGCCGTGCCGGGCCCGTTCATCGCCACGGTCCACCAGCCGCCGTCGGGGGTGACGGGCTCCAGCTGGCTGACCATCCGGTCCAGCCGCGCGCGCCACAACCGCTGGGTGGTCGGCGCCTCGCTCATGTGATCGCACATGGTGACCTGGTTGCCCGGCAGGCGGCAGGTGGTGTGCCCGCGAGGGATCGGGAAAGGCAGATCCTCGACGGGGGTGGGCACGCTGAGCGAGGCGGTGAAGAAGACCTCGCCGGTTTCCTCGTTGACCCCCTCCAGCGCCTTCACCGGCCAGTCGCCGTGGGTGAGAGACCGGACCATCGTGCCGTCGGCCTCATAGAGATGGAGGTGACGCCAGCCGGTCTCCTCCGTGGACCAGATGAACCTGCCGTCGGACAAGGCATGGAAGTCGTGGGTCAGCTCGACCCAGGCGTCATCGGTCTGGGTGACGATGACCCGGCTTTCGCCCGTGGCCGGATCCACGGCCAGCAGGTCCAGGGTCTGCTGGTCCCGCGACTGGCGCTGGACATAGAGCACGCCGCCGTCGGCGGACCAGTTCACGCGGGCCAGATAGATGTCGTCGTTCTCGCCCATATCCACCTCGATCCGCTCGCCCGAGGCCACGTCATGGATGAACAGGTCGACGACGGCGTTGGGCCGCCCGGCGCGGGGGTAGCGTTGCTCGATGGTGGTGGCGCCGCCGCCCTGGATGTCCAGGCGCGGGATCACATCGACGGTGCTCTCGTCCACGCGGGTCAGGGCGATGCGGCTCTCGTCCGGGCTCCACCAGTAGCCGGTGTCCCGGTCCATCTCCTCCTGGGCGATGAACTCGGCCGTGGCCCAGGTGATCAGGCCGTCGCCGTCGGTGGTGACGGCGCGCTCATCGCCGCCAGCCAGCGGCTGGATGTACAGGTTCTGGTCGCGCACCCAGGAGGCCCAGGTTCCCTGCGGCGACACCTTGGCGTCGATCTCGTCGCCCTCGGTCTCGGTCAGGCGGCGGACCTCGCCGTTGCGGTCGGCCAGGAAGATGTCGCCTTCCAGCGGCGCCAGGATGTAGCGGCCCTGCTCGTCCCAGGAATACTCCACCACCCCGCGCTGGCTGATGCGCATGCGCTCGCGCCGCGCCACCTCGGCCTCGGACAGTTCGCCGGCGTCCGGGACCAGCGCCCGGGCGTCGATCAGCTTGTAGGGCTCGCCCTCGCCGGTGGGCGCGGCCCACAGGTCCAGGGTGTTCACATCATCCTCGCGCGACCGCAGGAAGGCCACCAGCTCACCGTCCGGCGACAGGCTGACCCCGCGCGCGACCGGACCGTTCAGGCTGGGGTCGGCGAAGACGCGCTCGGGGGTCAAAACGGGGGCGGCCACGTCCAGCGATTGGGCGAAGGCGGGCGGGGCGATAAGCAGGCTCGAGGCCAGAAGCAATGTGCGCATGGCGGCCAAGCTAGCGGCTCAGCGTCCCGTGACAACACTTTCCGCCACACCGGTGAAATAAGCAGGGGTATCGGCGCGCCGCAGAAAATGTCGCGCCCGCGAACCTTTCGCATGCGAAGCGAAGGGCTTAAGTCGAAGCCCCATGACCGACACTCTCGCCGTCGCCGCAAAGCCCGCCAAGCCCAGCCCGTATCACGAGGCTGAGGTGCTGTGGGTGAAACACTGGACCGACCAGTTGTTCAGCTTCGGCCTGTCGCGGGCCGAGGATTTCCGCTTTCGCTCGGGCGAGTTCGTGATGATCGGCCTGCCCACCGAGGCCGGCAAGCCGCTGGTGCGCGCCTATTCGGTGGCCAGCCCCTTCTGGGCCGAAGAGCTGGAGTTCTTCTCCATCAAGGTGGCCGACGGCCCCCTCACCTCCCGGCTGCAGAAGATCCAGCCCGGCGACACCGTTCTGGTGGGCAAGAAGCCCACGGGCACCCTGGTGCTGGACGCCCTGACCGGCGGCGAACGGCTGCACCTGATCGGCACGGGCACGGGCCTGGCGCCCTGGCTGTCCGTGGCGCGCGAACCGGAGACCTATTCCCGCTTCGGCCGGGTGATCGTGACCCACACGGTGCGCAAGGCCGAGGATCTGGCCTATCGCGAATTCTTCGAGGGCGGCATCCACGAGGACCCGCTGATCGGCGACGAGGCGAAGGCCCAGCTGACCTATTACCCCACCGTGACCCGCGAGCCGTTCCACAATGCGGGCCGCATCACCGACCGCATCCGCTCGGGCGACTACTTCCGCGACCTCGGCCTCGAGGAAGGCTTCGATCCGGCGAAGGACCGCGTCATGCTGTGCGGCTCCATGGCCATGATCAAGGAGACCGCCGAGCTGCTGGAAGGCTACGGCATGCGGGAAGGCTCCAACGCCGAGCCCGGCGATTTCGTGCTGGAACGGGCCTTCGTGGGCTGACCGGGCTTGGCGGGCGCCGCGCCCTCCCCTAAAGCCGGGACCATGACCGCGCCCATCTCCATCGACCCTCGCACCCCGCCCGAAGACTGCGCCGACATGAGTCAGGTGCGCGAGGGCGTCGACGCCCTCGACCGCGTGCTGGTGGCCCTGCTGGCCGAACGGCAGCGCTACATGGAGGCCGCCGCGCGCATCAAGCCCAGCCGCGACGTGGTCCATGACGATTGGCGCATCGAGGACGTGGTGGCCAAGGTGCTTGCCGCGTCGCAAGAGGCCGGCCTGTCCCCCGCCATCGCCGAGCCCGTCTGGCGCAAGCTGATCGCCCAGTGCATCGCCCATGAGTTCGGGGTCTGGGACCGGACGCGCAGCTGACCTCTTCTCCTCCCCGCTTCCGGGGAGGGGGACCGCGCCCGCGAGGGCGTGGTGGAGGGGGCGGCTCGGCGCCTGCCGTCCGAAACGCCAATCCCTTACCGCCTGTGCCGCCCCCTCCGTCACGGGCGCTGAGACGCGCCCGCGCCACCTCCCCATCTCGAGGGATGGGGAGGAGACCGGCGCCCGCTCGCTGGGTGATTCAGTCCAGCATCCGTTCCAGCGTCGCCAGTTCGTCCGCTTCCTTTGACGGCTTGTCCCAGCGGATGCGGCTGATGCGGGGAAAGCGCATGGCGACCCCGGACTTGTGCCGCTTCGACCGCTGCAACCCCTCAAACGCCACCTCCAGCACCAGGCCGAACTCCCGGTCCGCCCGCACGGCGCGCACGGGGCCGAAGCGGTCGGTGGTGTGGTCGCGCACGAACTTGTCCAACTGCTTCAGCTCCTCGTCGGTGAAGCCGAAATAGGCCTTGCCCACCGGGGTCAGGACATGGGCGCCGTCGGCGTCCTCCACCCAGACGCCGAAGGTGTAGTCGGAATAGAAGCTGGACCGCTTGCCGTGCCCGCGCTGGGCGTACATCAGCACCGCGTCGATCAGGTGCGGGTCGCGCTTCCACTTGAACCACGGCCCCCTGGGGCGCCCGGCCTCATAAACGCTGTCCAGCCGCTTCAGCATCAGCCCCTCGGCGATGGCGGGATCGCCCGGCGGCGGCGCGAGGCGCAGGGCGGCGAGCTCTTTCCACGTTCCGAAGGGCTGGATCGGCGACAGGTCGATGCGGTCCGAAGACGCCGCCGCCACGAAGGCCTCCAGCCGCGCGCGGCGCTCCACGAACGGCAGGCCGCGCAGGTCCTCGCCGTCCGCCGCCAGCAGGTCATAGGCACGCACCCCCGCCGGATTGGCGGCGATTAACTTCGCATCCACGGTCTTGCGGTTCAGCCGCTGCTGCAGGTCGCCGAAGGACGCGACCTGGCCGTCGCGCATAACCAGCAGTTCCCCGTCGATGACTCCTTCATAGGTCAGGGCCTCCAGCACGTCGGGAAAGGCGCCGGAGATGTCCTCGCCCGTGCGGCTGTACAGCCGCTTCACCCCGCTCTCGGACACCGCCTGGACGCGGATGCCGTCCCATTTCCATTCGGCGGCGTAGGCGGCCGGGTCCAGCTTCGGCAGGTCGGTCTCCTCGTCCAGCGGCTGGGCCAGCATGACGGGGCGAAAGCGGCCGTGGGCGTCGGCGGAGGGCCGCTCGGCCTTGCCCTCCAGCCAGGCGAGCAGGTCGGCGTAGGGCGGCTCCTGGGCGTGCCAGACCTCCTGGATGTCGGCCACCGCGACCCCGCCGAAGTCCGCCGCCGCCTGCCACGCCAGCCGCGCCGAGACGCCGACCCTCAGGCCGCCGGTCAACAGCTTCAGCAAGGCCCAGCGTCCGTCGGCGTCCAGCGCGTCCAGCCAGCCTTCCAGCAGCCCCTGCACCTCGCCGCGCTTCGCATGGGTCAGGGCGTTGATGACCTCCGACAGCTCCGGCTCGCGGTTGGCGCCGTGTTGCGCCGGCCAGATCAGGGCGACGGTCTCGGCCAGATCGCCCACATAGTCATAGGACAGGCGGAACAGCTCGGGATCGACCCGGCCCTCGACGGCCTGGCGGATCATGGCGGGTTTGGCGGCCTTGAAGGACAGGGCCCCGGTCAGGGCCGCCAGGGCCCAGCCCCGGTCGGGGTCCGGCGCATCGATCAGATGGTCGCGCATCAGGGTCAGCTTGGCGTTGCGCGACGCGGTCATGGACAGCCGGTCCAGCAGGGTGGCGAAGGCGCGCATCAGCCGTCGACCTCCCCGCCCATCTCTTCGTCGTCCTCGTCCTCATAGCCCACCAGATGCAGGGCCCGGGCGTTCAGGCCGTTCAGTTCGGCCCAGCGGCACAGGGCGTCGTCCCGCCCGTGGGTGATCCAGACCTGATCCGGCCTCAGCTCGGTCAGGGTGTCGGTGAGCTCGTCCCAGTCGGCGTGGTCCGACAGGATCAGCGGCAGTTCCACGCCCCGCTGCCGGGCCCGGGCCCGCACCCGCATCCAGCCGGAGGCGAAGGCCGTGACCGGATCGGGAAAGCGCCGGCTCCACCGGTCCGCGATGGCCGAGGGCGGCGCCACCACGATCTTCCCGGCGAAGTCCGCCTTCGATCCAGTGGCTGGCGCCAGCGGTCCCAGATCGACGCCGTAATGTTCGTACAGCCGGTTCAGGCGCTCCAGCGCGCCGTGCACGTAGATGGTCTCGTCATAGCCCGCCTCCCGCAGCAGCCGGATGACCCGCTGCGCCTTGCCGAGGGCGTATGCCCCGACCAGGTGGGCCCGCTCCGGGAACTGGGCCACGGACTTGAGCAGATGGCCGATCTCGCCCGCGTCCGGCGGATGGCGGAACACGGGCAGGCCGAAGGTGGCCTCGGTGATGAAGACGTCGCAGGGCACCGGCTCGAACAGGGCGCAGGTGGGATCGCGCCGCCGCTTGTAGTCGCCGGACGCCACCACGGTCAGGCCGCGATGGCTCAGCACCGCCTGGGCCGAGCCCAGCACGTGGCCGGCCGGGGCGAAGCGCACCGACACGCCGTTGACCTCGGTCGTCTCGCCGTACGCGAGACCCTGGGTCCGGCCCGCGAAATCCTGACCGTAGCGCTCGCCCATGATGGCCAGGGTCTCGGGGGTGGCCAGCACGGAGCCGTGCCCGGCCCGCGCATGGTCCGCGTGGCCGTGGGTGATGACGGCCCGGTCCACGGGCCGCGGCGGGTCGATGTAGAAATCGCCCGGCTCGCACCACAGGCCTCTCGGCGTGGGACGCAGCAGGGCTTCGGGTTTCAGGACGGAAGGCGGCATGGCGTGATCATAAGGCGCCTTTCACCAAGCCGTTCCCAGTTCAGTGGACCAGCATCCGTCCGGCGCCGATGTCCAGGATCAGGCGATCGTCGCGGAACAGGCCCATGCCCGCCAGCACCGCCGGCACCCCCGGCAGGGCGCTGCGCGGATAGGCGTGCACCTCCACATCCTCGTACAGGCGGTCGCCCAGGGTCAGGGTGCGGGCCGTGACCACCTGCCCCGCCAGCACGCCGCCCAGAACGATGCTGGAGGAGTCGCGGGCCTCGCGGCCATCCAGAAGCCCGGCAGCCGTGGCCGCCTCCATGTTCAGGCTCAGGGCGGGCGAGGCGCCGGTGTCCACTACCGCGTCCAGCACCGCGCCCTCCACCGACACCCGGGTCATCAGCGACCGACCCTCGCGCGTGGCGGGCAGGACCTGGGCTCCCGCCGGCGCCACCGTCGCCTCGTCCCGCCCGAAACGCAGGCGGCGTCGCGGGAAATCGATGTCCAGCGCCATCCGGCTCAGCACGTCATAGCCCAGGATCAACCGGGTGTTCAGACCGCTGGCCGCCAGCGGCCCCAGATCCAGCACCCCCGCCGTCAGCCCGTTTAGGGTCATCCAGCCCAGCCGCACGTCCGCGTTGACCGCATGGCCCAGCTGAGCCCCGCCGCCCAGGCCATAGGCGATCTGGGGCGGGCTGAGGCGGCGCGGCAGATCCAGTTCCTCGGCGAGGGTGGCGTCCACCACCGACCGTTGGGCCCCGCTGTCGATCAGGGCGTCCACCGCCACGCCGTCGATCATGGCCCGGGTCGAGACGAACAGGCGGTGCTCGGTGGCGAAGGCCAGCCAGCCACTGGTCCCGTCCTCGGCGAAGGTCGCGCCCGGTCCCGGCCAGAACAGGTTCTCCCGCGCCCACCACGCCGCCGCCCCGCCCACGCCGAGCAGGCCCAGGCTGGTCAGGACGGAACGGCGCGATCGGCCGCGCGGGCGGGAGGAGGAATCGGGCATGGACAGCCAACGTAGCGGTTATCGGCGCGTTCCGCGCTGCGGCGCGGCGTCCGGGAGGGTCAGCGGCTCTTCTTCTTCACCCACATGGCGGCGTCGGCTTCGGCCAGCCAGGTTTCGGCGTCGGGCTGGCCCGCATAGGCGCGCACGCCGAAGGAGCCGCCCAGGGGCACCCGTTCGCCCTCCCACTCGAAACCGTCGGCGTTGAGGGCCTCCAGCAGGCGGCGGGCCTTGTCGCGGCCTTCGTCGGCCCCGGCGTTCAGCAGCAGCAGGGCGAACTCGTCGCCCCCCAGACGGCCCACGGCGTCGCTTTCGCGCAGATTGGCCAGCATCAGTTCGGCCACGCGCTTCAGCGCGGCGTCCCCCGCCGGATGGCCCAGCGCATCATTCACGCCCTTGAAGCCGTCCAGATCCAGATACAGCAGCACCGCCGGCACATCGTGGCGGCGGCAATAGGCCAGCGTCCGGTGCAGCGCCTCCATGAAGCCGCGTCGGTTCAGGGCGGGGGTCAGCACATCGTGGTCCGCCGCGGCCTCGGCCGCCTCGGCCCGGGCGCGCAGGGCCTCGACCTCCGCGCGCAGACGCCGGAGCTCGCCTTCCAGGTCGATCGCGAGCGCGCCGCTCACCGGACCCTGACCACCGTCGGACACTCCCGAACTCCCCGCCGGGGGCGCGACTCACCCCCGTTTCACTCACCGATGCTAACGCACCCGGTTGCTCGCGCAACGCCGGTCCTATAAGCCCGCTGTTTCCTTGACGCCGGAGGGTTCATGGACCGCTCGACGCCCCTGGTCGCCATCGTGATGGGCAGCCGCTCGGACTGGCCCACCATGAAGTGCGCCGCCGATGCGCTGGACGCGCTTGAGGTCGCCTGGGAGGCGCGCGTCGTCTCGGCCCACCGCACCCCCGACCGGCTGGTCGCCTTCTCGCGCGGCGCGAAGGCTGAAGGCTTCAAGGTCATCATCGCGGGCGCGGGCGGCGCGGCCCACCTGCCGGGCATGGTCGCCTCCATGACCGAGCTGCCGGTGCTGGGCGTGCCAGTGAAGTCCAAGGCGCTGAAGGGGCTCGATTCCCTGCTCTCCATCGTCCAGATGCCCGGCGGCGTGCCGGTGGGGACCCTGGCCATCGGCGAGGCGGGGGCCACCAATGCGGGCCTGCTGGCCGCCCAGATTCTGGCCCTCTCGGACGAGGCCCTGGCGGATCGACTGACAAAGTGGCGCGCGGACCTGACCGCCTCGGTCGCGGAGACGGTCGAGGACTGATGGCGCGCTTCCCCCTCGCTCCCGGCTCCAGCATCGGCATTCTCGGCGGCGGCCAGCTGGGCAGGATGCTGTCGCAGGCGGCCTCGCGGCTGGGCTTTGACGTGGTGATCCTCGACCCCCAGGCCGAAAGCCCCGCTGGCCGGGTGTCGCGCCAGCAGATCACCGCCCCGTTCGACGACCCCGACGCGCTGGAGGCGCTGGGCCGACTGTCGGACGTGGTCACCTTCGAGTTCGAGAACGTGCCCTCGGCGGCCGTGGACCTGCTGGCCGTCAACGGCGCGGCGGTGGCGCCGGGCCCCACGGCGCTGGCGGTGGCGCAGGACCGCTCGGCGGAAAAGACCTTTCTGAATGCGGTGGGGGCCGCGACGGTGGACTTCGCCTCCATCGATTCGGCGGACGACATCACCGCCGCCCTGCCCCGCATCGGCCTGCCCGCCCTGCTCAAGACCCGGCGCGAAGGCTATGACGGCAAGGGCCAGGCGTGGGTGCGCTCGGCCGACGAGGCCGAAGCCGCCTTCGAGGCCATCGGCCGCGCCCCCGCCATCCTCGAGGCCAAGGCCGACTTCGTGCGTGAGCTGTCGATCATCGCCGCGCGCGGGCTGGAAGGCGAGATCGCCGTCTATCCGCTGGGCGAGAACCGCCACGCCGACGGCATCCTGCGCACCACCCTCGCCCCCGCCGAGGTGCGCCCCGACACCGCCGCCCGCGCCCGCGAGATCGCCGAGGCCATTCTGGACGGCCTGGCCTATGTGGGAGTCATCGGCGTGGAGCTGTTCGAGCTGGCGGACGGAACCCTGCTGGTCAACGAGATCGCCCCCCGGGTGCACAACACCGGCCACTGGACCCAGGACGGCTGCCTCTGCGACCAGTTCGAACAGCACATCCGCGCCATCGCCGGGTGGCCGCTGGGATCAACGGACGCCGTGGCCCGGGTGGAGATGACCAATCTGCTGGGCGAGGACGTCCTCGACTGGCCCGCCCTGTCCGCAGACCCCGCCGCGCGCCTGCACCTCTACGGCAAGGGCGAGGCGCGCCCGGGCCGGAAGATGGGGCATGTGAACCGGGTGCGGTCTCTCTAACTTCTCCTCCCCGCCTGCGGGGAGGGGGGCCGCGCGGGCTGAGTCGCCCGCGTGGTGGAGGGGGCGGCCAGGTGTTTCAGGCAAACGCGCCTCGGCCGCACCTCCGATCCAGCCCAGCACGTCCACCAGATGGTCCCGCACGTCCGACGCGGCGATCCGCATGACCTTGACGCCCTGGCCGGCCAGCCAGTCCGTCCGGCGTTCATCGTGAGCGCCCTGCTCGGCGGCCAAGTGTGAGGCGCCGTCCACCTCGACCGCCAGCTTCGCGGCGGGACAATAAAAAACCGAGGATGTAGGGGCCGATCGGTTGCTGGCGGCGGAACTTCAGGCCGCGCAGCTTCCGGCCTCTGAGTGCGACGTAGAGCCGGGCTTCCGGCGGGGTCAGTTCGCGCCGGAACCCCCGTGCGCGCTCATGGGATTTGCTGTCCGCCATCGGCGCCGCCCCCTCCACCACGCCCTGTCGGGCGCGGTCCCCCTCCCCATGAATGGGGAGGAGACTTCTAGCCTCTGTACCGCATCCGCCCCAGCCACTCCGTCGCCTTCCTCAGCGGCGCATCAAAGTCCTTGCCGGCTTTCCACTTCTCGAAGGTCATGACGTTGTCGATGCGGCGCTGGACGAAGGCTTCGGCGGCCTCGCGGCCGTCGAACCAGCGCATGGTCAGGGCCGGGATGAGGATCCCCGACAGGATCATGCGCTTGGAATAGTGATTCTCGTCCGTGGCCGTGTCGCCGGCCCAGCGCCAGATGCGGTCGGCGCTCTCCCACGCCAGCTCCAGCCCCAGATCGGCGTTGGTGGGCAGGGCCAGGAAGCCGGCGCACCGTTTCGTGGCCTCCAGATCCGCCGCCCCGGCCTCCATGCGGGCCGAGATGCCGGCGAAGATGCGCTCGCGGATCTTGAGGCCTTCGGACGACAGGCCGTCCAGCGCGCGGGCGTCATGGCGGCGCGACAGCAGGGCGGCCAGATCGCGCGGCCCGTTGGGCAGCAACAGTTCTTCGTCCCCGCGCGACAGACCATTGGCCTCGCAGGCCGCCCGCACCAGACGGCGGTTCCAGCCCAGCGCCCGGGCGCGCTCGACGGCGGCGTCCAGCACCGCCTGCTCCATGCGGTCGGCCCAGTCTGGTTCTGTGCCCGGTTCGGAGGCGGGGTTTGCGCGCGTGTCCATGCTATGGAGATTACGCCCGACCCGCGTGCGTGGCGAGCCTGCATCACAATCCGCGTCGTTTCGTCCGCAAACCTAGACAGGCTCAAACCGTTCGTGTATCCGCACGCCTTCCTTGCGGGAGCCCGTCTTCCGCGAGAAATTGTTTTTTGTTCGCCCGTCTCCCTTGGATAAGGACGCGGCGGGCGGCCAAAGGAGAGATACCCCTGGTTCAGATTTTCGTTCGCGACAACAATGTCGATCAGGCGCTCAAGGCGCTGAAGAAGAAGATGCAGCGCGAAGGCAGCTTCCGTGAGATGAAGCGCCACGTGCATTACGAAAAGCCGTCGGAAAAGCGCGCCCGTCAAAAGGCCGAGGCTGTTCGCCGCGCCCGCAAGCTGGCCCGCAAGCGCGCCCAGCGCGAGGGTCTGCTGCCCGCGCCGCCGCCGCGCCGCTAAGGCTGCACGACAGCTGAAACGATCAGGCCGCCCCGGTTCGCCGGGGCGGCTTTTTCGCGTCGGGTCTCAGCAATCGCCGTCGATGCAGTTCTGGAACAGGACAGCCAGGCGCTCGCACAGTCGGGCGGTGTCTTCCTCGGACAGGCCATAGCCGCCGGACATGTCGCGGCTGAGCGCCATGCCCATCAGAACGCCCAGAACCATACGGGAGCGCACCTCGGCGTCGTCGCCGCCCAACCATTTGATGAATGGCGCGTAGAACCGCTCATAGGTGGACCGGCGGATGATTTCAGCAGCCTTGGGCGATCCGGTGGAGCGCAGCATGATGAGCAGGCCGTCCAGCTTGCACTCGTCCATCTCGGGCGGGTCATAGACCAACTCATAGGCCAGCTCGCGGCCAAAGTCGGCGCGGTCGCCCTCGAACCAGTCCTTGGCGCTGCCACACGAGTTCAGCACCTCGGCGAACAGGTCTTCCTTGGACCCGAAATAGCGGGACACCAGGGCCGCGTCGACGCCGGCCGCGCGGCCGATATCCCGCATGCCGACCTCTTCATAGCCCTGATGGGTGAAGAGCTCGCGCGCCGAATCCAGAATGCGCGCTCGCGTGTTCGCGGCGTTTCGGGGTCTTGCGCAACAGTCGGTCAGAACCAATCTCCAGACAGCTCGAAACAAGCGTTGCCGTTTTTGAAGTCAACGGCTGTTGACAAACATAGGCCATCGCGAGCAGTAAGTCATCAGACGTTGACTCGCGGCGATCTCCCCATCGCTTACGCGCTCCGTCCCGACAGGAGAAGACCCCCATGCGACCGTACCGCGTGATCGCCGCGAGCGCTTTTGCGTTGCTCGTCCTTTCCGGCTGTGGAGACCCCGCCGAGGGTCAGGCCCCGCCCGAGGCGCCCCCCGTTTCGGTGGCGACGCCCCTCGCCCGTCAGGTGACGGACTGGGACGAGTTCGTCGGCCGCTTTGAAGCTGTCCAGACCGTGGATGTCCGCGCCCGCGTGGGCGGCTATGTCCAGGCGGTCCACTTCCGCGACGGCCAGATGGTCCGGCGTGGCCAGTTGCTGTTCACCCTTGACCCCCGCCCGGCCCAGGCCGCCCTGGCCGCGGCGCGCGCCTCGGTGACGCAGGCTGAAGCCCAGCTGAACCTGGCCCGCGCCGAGTTCGCCCGCGCCGAAGGCCTGCTGGAAGCCCAGGCGGTGTCCCAGGCCGAGTTCGACAGCGCCCGCGCCGCCGTCAGCCAGGCCGAAGCCGCCGTCGCCAGCGCCCAGGCCAATGTGCGCGCCCGCCAGCTGGATCTGGAGTTCACCCGGGTCACCGCCCCGTCGTCCGGCCGCGTGTCCGACCGCCGGGTGGACGTGGGCAATCTGGTGGCCGGGGGATCGTCGGCCGCCGACGTCCTGACCACCATCGTCTCCGGCGGCCCGATCCACTTCACCTTTGAAGGCTCCGAAGCCCTGCTGCTGAAGTATCAGCGCGACGCCCGCAGCGGCGGTGCGGCCCCTGTGCGCATCCGGCTTCAGGACGAAGGCGACTATCGCTGGTCCGGCACGGTGGACTTCACCGACAACGCCATCGACCCGGCGTCCGGCACCATCCGCCTGCGCGCGGTGGTGAACAACGCCGACGGCTTCCTGACGCCAGGCATGTTCGGCCACGCCCGTGTCGCCGGCTCGGAAGCCTATCAGGCCCTGCTGGTGCCAGAGACCGCCATCGTAACCGACGGCCCGCGCCGCATCGTCTACGTGGTCGGCGCCGACGGCGTCGTGGCGCCCAAGCCGGTGCAGCTGGGTCCGACAGTGGACGGCCTGCGGGTCGTGCGCGCCGGCCTGGCGCCCGACGACCGGGTCATCGTCAACGGCTTGCAGCGGGCCCAGCCCGGCCAGCCGGTGACGCCGCAAAACACCGAAATCACCATCGAGCCGCGTGAAGAGTCGCAGCCGGTGACCACCGCCCAGGCGGCGGCCACCGCGACCATCGCCGACTGATCGGAACAGGCTCCAAGCCATGAATTTCTCACGCTTCTTCATCGACCGGCCGATCTTCGCGATCGTGATCTCGGTGGTCATCACCCTGATCGGCGCGTTCGCCTATCCGCTGCTGCCCCTGTCGCAGTATCCGGAGATCGCGCCGCCCACCATCTCGATCCAGGCCGCCTATCCGGGCGCCTCGGCCGAGACCCTGGCCGAGACTGTCGCCGCCCCCATCGAGCAGGAGGTGAACGGCGTCGAGAACATGCTCTACATGTCGTCGTCCTCGACCTCCGACGGGGTCGTGGCGGTGACCGTCACCTTCCAGCCGGGCACGGATCTGGATGCGGCCCAGGTGCTGGTCCAGAACCGGGTCGCCCTGGCCGAGCCTCGTCTGCCTGAACAGGTGCGCCAGATCGGCGTGACGGTGAACAAGCAGGCCACCGACTTCCTGCTGCTGATCGCCCTGACCTCGCCGGACGAGAGCCTCGACGTCGACTACATGGGCAACTACGCCAACTCGACGCTGCGGGACCGCATGCTGCGCATCGAAGGCGTGGGCCAGGTCCAGATCTTCGGCGGCGGCAACTACGCCATGCGCATCTGGATCGACCCGGCCAAGGCCGCGGCGCGCAATCTGACGGCGCCGGAAATCATCAGCGCCCTGCGCGGCCAGAACACCCAGGCCGCCGCCGGCGCCATCGGCCAGCCGCCCTATACGGACAACGCTTCGGCGTTCCAGCTGCCCGTACAGGTGGAAAGCCGCCTGTCCGACCCGGAACAGTTCGCCGATGTGGTCATCAAGACCGACGCCGAGGGCCGGATCACCCGGGTCCGCGACGTGGCGCGGGTCGAGCTGGGCTCGCAGGACTACGGCATCCGCGGCTACTTCTCCGGCGAGCGGGGCGTGGCCATGGCCATCGTCCAGCAGCCCGGCGCCAACGCCCTGAACACCGCCCATGAGGTGATGCAGGAAGTGGAGGCCCTGGCCGCCGACTTCCCGCCGGGCATGTCCTATTCCATTCCCTACAACCCCACCGAATACGTGGAGTCCTCGGTCGAGGCGGTTCAGCACACCCTGATCGAGGCCATCTTCCTGGTCATGATCGTGGTGCTGGTGTTCCTGCAGACCTGGCGCGCGGCGATCATCCCCATCATCGCCATTCCCGTGGCCCTGGTCGGCACCTTCGCCATCCAGCTTGCGCTGGGCTTCTCGATCAACTCCCTGTCCCTGTTCGCCCTGGTGCTGGCGGTGGGCATCGTGGTCGATGACGCCATCATTGTGGTGGAGAACGTGGAGCGCTACATCCGCGAGGGCCTGACCCCGCGCGAGGCAGCCTACAAATCCATGCGAGAGGTGTCCGGCGCCCTGATCGCCATCGGTCTGGTGCTGATCGCGGTGTTCGTGCCCACGGCCTTCGTGGCGGGCATTCCGGGCATCTTCTATCGCCAGTTCGCCGTCACCATCGCCGGCGCCACGGTGATCTCGCTGCTTGTGTCGCTGACGCTCTCGCCGGCTCTGGCCGCCCTGCTGCTCAAGCCGCACAAGGCCCACGACCCTGACGCCCGCAAGCGCGGCCCCATCGGCACGGGGTTCCACTACCTCGGCATGGCGGGCGCCAAGTTCAATCAGGGCTTTGACTGGCTCTCGGACCGCTATGGCCGCCTGACCGGCCGGCTGGTGCGCACCGTCGCCATCATGCTGATCATCTATGTGGGTTTGCTGGCCCTGACCGGATGGCGCCTGATGGATACGCCCACCGGCTTCATCCCCGAGCAGGATCAGGGCTTCCTGATCGGCGTGGTGCAACTCCCCCCCGGCTCGTCGCTGGACCGCACCGAGGCCGCCATGAACCGGGCCGTCGAGATTGTCGGCGCGACCGAAGGCGTCGTCGAGATCGCGGCCTTCGCCGGTCTGGACGGCACCAGCTTCTCGGCGGGGTCCAACTCCGCGACCATGTTCATCCGTCTGGCCGATCACGAGGAGCGCTCGACGCCCGAACTGACGGCTGCGGCTCTGGCCGGGCAGCTCAGCATGGCCGCCGGCTCCATCGAGGAGGCGCAAATCTTCATGATCGCGCCGCCCGCGGTGCAAGGGCTGGGCAATGGCAACGGCTTCGTCATGATGGTGCAGGACCGATCGGGCGCGGGCTATGAGGCGCTGCAAGGCGCCACCTACGCCATGATGGGCGCCGCCGCCCGAGCCCCGGATCAGGTGCAACAGGTGTTCAGCCTGTACAACACCGGCACGCCGCGCATCCAGGCCGACGTGGACCGCGATCGCGCCCTGATGATGGGGGTCCAGCCCGCCGATGTGTACGACACCCTCGGCGTCTATCTGGGCTCGTCCTACATCAATGACTTCAACTATCTGGGCCGCACCTTCCGCGTCACCGCCCAGGCCGAGCCCGCCTATCGCGACGACATCTCCGACATCGCCAACCTGCAGACGCGCTCGTCCTCGGGCGCCATGGTTCCGATCGGGTCTGTGGCGACGCTGAGGGACGACTCCGGCCCGGCGCGGGTGGTCCGCTACAACATGTTCCCGGCTTCCGAGCTTCAGGGACAGGCGGCCGCCGGCGTGTCGTCCGGACAGGCGCTGGCGACCATGGAGTCCATGGCCGCCCAGGCCCTGCCCGACGGGTTCAGCTATGAGTGGACCGGCCTGGCCTATCAGGAGCAGCAGTCGGGATCGTCCTCGACCCTGATCTTCCTGATGGCGGTGGTGTTCGTGTTCCTGGTGCTGGCCGCCCAGTACGAGGCCTTCACCCTGCCGCTGGCGGTCATCCTGATCGTGCCCATGTGTATTCTGGCGGCCCTGATCGGGGTCAACCTGAACGGCATGGACAACAACATCCTGACCCAGGTGGGCCTGGTGGTGCTGATCGCGCTGGCGGCCAAGAACGCCATCCTGATCGTGGAGTTCGCCAAACAGGCCGAAGAGGACGACGGTCTCAACCGCTGGGACGCCGCGGTTCGCGCCGCACGGACCCGTCTGCGGCCGATCCTGATGACGTCCTTCGCCTTCATCTTCGGCGTGCTGCCCCTGGCCATCGCCACGGGTCCCGGCGCGGAGATGCGTCAGGCCCTGGGCGTGGCGGTGGTGTTCGGCATGGTCGGGGTGACGTTCTTCGGTCTGATCTTCACGCCGGTGTTCTACGTCATCTCCCGCTGGGTCTCGGGCAAGCTGCCCAGAGCGCCCCGGAAGGACCGTGACCTGCCCACCACCTACGGCGCGCCGCCCCACGACCCCTATGATCCTGACGCGCCGGCGCCCGCCGCCGGCCGGACCGGAGACCACTGATGAGCCCCCGTTTGTCCACTTCCGCCCGTTTCCTCTCCGCCGCCTGCGCAACGGCTCTCCTGTCGGCGTGCGCGGTGGGGCCAAGGGCGCCCGAGGCTACCCTCCCCCCCCCGGCCTCGGGCGCCTTCATCGGCCAGGAGCTGACCACGCAGGTCAGCTCCGCCGAGGCCCGCAGCGACTGGTGGCGTCTGTACGATGATCCCGTGCTGGACGGTCTGGTGCTCCAGGCCCTGGCCGAGAACAACGAACTGGAAGCCGCCGCCGCCAACCTGCGTCTGGTGCGCGCTTCGCTGAGCGAGGCCCGGTCCGCCCGCCTGCCGTCCACCACCGTGGGCGCGTCGGGCCAGTACGGCCGCCAGTCCGCCTACGCCGTCGATTCGGATTCGACCGGGGCGCTGGACGAGGGCGAGACCTACGACGTGGGTCTGGACGTGGCCTATGAGGTCGATCTCTTCGGCCGGGTGTCCTCGGCCATTCGCGCGGCCCGGGCCGACGCCGACGCGGCCCAGGCCGCGCTGGAGGTGGTCCAGATCACCGTGGCGGCCGAAACGGCGCGCGCCTACGCCGACGCCTGTTCCGCAAACGCCCGGATCGCGGTCACCGAACGCACCATCGGGCTGCAGCAGGAAACCGCCGACCTGACCCGGCGCCTGCTGGATCTGGGTACGGGCACGGGGCTGGACACCGCCCGGGCCGACGCGGCCTTGCAATCGACCCGCGCCACCCTGCCGCCCCTGCGGGCCCAGCGCGACGCCGCCCTGTTCCGCCTGTCCACCTTGACCGGGGTCACTCCGGCCGAGGCCAGCCAGGCCGCGCGCGACTGCGCCCGGCCGCCCCAGCTGAGCCAGCCCATCCCCGTCGGCGACGGCGCGGCCCTGCTGGCGCGGCGTCCCGACGTGCGCCGGGCGGAGCGGGAGCTGGCCTCCGCCGCCGCGCGCGTGAACGTTGCGGTCGCCTCGCTCTACCCCAGCATCCAGCTGGGCGGATCGCTGGGCGCCACGGCGCTCGACGGGTCCGATCTGGGCGATGACGCGGCGTTCCGCTTCAGTGTGGGGCCGCTGATCAGCTGGTCCTTCCCCAACATCGTCGCCACCCGCGCGCGGATCGCCCAGGCCGAGGCCGGAACCGACATCGCCTTGGCCAATTTCGACCAGACGGTGCTGGTGGCGCTGCAGGAGACGGAGACGGCCCTGTCGGCCTACGCCAACGAACTGGACCGCCGCGCGGCCCTGACCACGGCGCGGGATCGGGCGGCGGACGCGGTGCGCCTGTCACGCCTGCGCTTCGACGCCGGCGCCGACAGCTTCCTGATCCTGCTGGACGCCCAGCGCACCCTGGCCCAGGCCGACGCGGCCCTGGCCGAGTCAGAGGCCCAGGTCAGCAACAACCAGATCGCCCTGTTCAAGGCCCTGGCGGGCGGATGGGGCGTGGAGGAGTAGCGCTCAGCAGCGGTGACGACGTCGCCGCAGATTGATCCCGTGGGCGGCGCTCAGCAAAAGGGCGCCGGCCACGGTGATCGGCGTCTCCAGCTCATGGCTGGGCCACTCGGCAGCGCCCAGAACCAGCGCCGTGAGACCCAGCCCCGCCATCGACAGGGGCAAGGGCCGCAGGCCCCCGCGCGGCGGCCAGCCCAGCGTCCAGACCGACAACGGCGCGGCCACTCCCACGAAGGCCCAGTGAACCCAGGCCGCGTCCGTCGCCAGGCCCAGCATCGGCAGGAACGCCGCCGCCAGCGGCAACGCCAGACAATGGGCCAGACAGGCGATGGACAGGCCGATGGCGGCCATGTCGCCCCAGGTGCGGACGACGGCGGGGGATGCAGCGGTGGTGGTCATGCGGGATCCTTCGATAACCCCGCTCATATGTTATTGTATAACACAAGCGCAAGGCGCGCCCACGAAAAACGCCGCCCGGCGAACCGGACGGCGCATTCCGTTTGACGGACCTCTTTAGGGTCAGAAGCCCGCGGTCAGGCTGAGGACGACGCGGCTGTCGAAGATGTCGCCCCAATCGTGCTCATTGGTGTCGTGGTAGCGCAGGTCGAGGCCGAACACGTCATTGAAGGCGTAGCCGACGCCCACATTCCAGCCCAGATAGTCAGCGCCGGAGTCCACCCACTGCTGGCCCACCGCGCCCGACACGCTCCACTGCGGCGCGGGTTCGACGGCGACACTGGCCTCCAGATAGGTGGCGTCGTCCTCCGCGCCGAAGAAGTCCGGGGAATAGGCCACCTTCAGGCCGTAGGTGGCCGGGCCGATGGCGCGCGACACCGCAGCGGACGCTTCGGTGAAGTCATAGTCCGAGCCGTCCGGATCACCCGCATACATGTAGTGGGTGACGCCGAAGTCCCAGTCGAAGCCGCCGGCCGACGGGGCCACGCCCAGGTAGAAGTCGATCTCGGCGTCGGTGTCGTCGCCGAAATCCACCGTCGAGGCCCAGGCGCCGGCATAGAAGATCCCGGATTCGAAATCCGCGCCGCCCTGGATGGCGAAGTCCTCGTCGGACTGGCTGACGCCGCGCCAGACATAGTCCGAGGTGGCGGTGACATTGAAGCTGAAGTCCTGGGCCGAGGCCGCACCGGCCAGGGCCAGAACAGCGGCGGAGCAGACAGACGCGATCACTGTTTTCATTTTGGTTATCCCCTCGTTGAGTTCGTTGGTTGAAAGCCTCTGAGCCTTCAGATCACCCCCGGGGTGGTGGGAGAGCGGAACCCCCTCGATCCCGCTCTCCCGTCCCCCTCCGCCCCGCGGGTTGAGACGATGAAGCTAGTGCTCCAGCGCCTCGCCGTGGATCACGGTGTCCAGACCGGTCTCCTCCTCCTCGGGCCGCACGCGCAGACCCGTGGTGAACTTGCAGATCAGCAGGATCACGAAGGTGCCCACCGCGCTCCAGGCGATGGTCCAGGCCAGGCCGAGGGCCTGGGTCGGGACGTTGGCGCCCTCAGACACGCTGTTGATGGCGGTGGTGGCGAACACGCCGGTCAGCAGCGCGCCCAGCAGGCCGCCCGCGCCGTGGATGCCGAACACGTCCAGGCTGTCGTCGTAGCGCAGCAGCTTCTTGATCCAGACCGAAGCGGCGTAGCACACCGGGCCGGCGATCAGACCGATGATGACCGCACCCTTGGGATCCACGAAGCCCGCCGCCGGGGTGATGGCGACCAGACCGGCCACCAGACCCGACAGCACGCCGATCAGGGAGGGCTTGCGCTTCTCGATGACCTCGATGAGCTTCCAGGTCAGGGACGCGGCCATGGCGGCCAGCAGGGTGTTCAGCAGCGCGACACCGGCGATGGCGTCCGCAGCCCAGGCCGAGCCGGCGTTGAAGCCGAACCAGCCCACCAGCAGCAGGCTGGCGCCGATCAGGGTCAGGACCGGGTTGTGGGCCACGATCGGACCCGCGCCGTAGCCCTTTCTCGGGCCGAGGAAGATGGCGCAGACCAGACCCGCCACGCCGGAGTTGACGTGAACCACCGCGCCGCCGGCGAAGTCGAGCACGCCCATGCCGCCGAGGAAACCGCCGCCCCAGACCCAGTGACAGATGGGCGAATAGACGAAGAGCGTCCAAAGGGCCGTGAACAGCAGCAGCGCCGAGTATTTCATGCGCTCGGCGAAGGCGCCCGTGACCAGGGCCGGGGTGATGATGGCGAAGGTCAGCTGGAAGGCGATCCAGAGATATTCAGGCAGACCGGGAGCCGCGCCATAGGCGGTCTCCATGCCGACGCCGTTCAGGAACACGGCCTGCAGGCCGCCGACCACGGCGTTGACCTGCTCGCCGCTGAACCCGGCGATGGGCTGACCCACCCCGAAGGCGAGGCTGTAGCCGGCCACGAACCAGCACAGGCTGACCACCGCCGCCACGCCCACCGACTGGGTGATGGTGGCGATGACGTTCTTGCGCCGCACCATGCCGCCGTAGAACAACGCCAGACCCGGCAGGGTCATCAGCAGCACCAGAGCCGTGGACGTCAGGATCCAGCTGGTGGCCGAACCGTCGATCTCGGCCACCGCCTGGTGGTCGAGCAGCGCCGGCGCCGGCGCCGCTTCCTCGGCGGCCACAGCCTCTTCCGTCGTCACCGTGCTGGCGGCCCCGGCCCCGCTGTCCGCAGCGGCGTCAAGCGCTTCCGGCGCGGCTTCGGCCGCAGGCGCAGCCAGCGCCGCCGGATCGGTCGTCGCGGGGGTGGCGAATGCGCCCCCCGCGTAGAACAATGCCATGGTGAGAATGCATAGCCCGACAAAGCCGGGCAGTCGGTTCCAGATCTTGGTCACTGGTATTACCCCCTGGTTGGTTATCCCGCAGGTGCGAACTGTTTAACGCATTTGCGAAATGCGCAAGAGGCTTTGCCGTGGTCGGAGCACAATTGTTGCCAGATTCACACTACCGGGCCTTGCGCGCGACTAATTTATTGCGCCAAAGACCACCTGCCCATAGGGTTTTCGCCCGCACTTGCGAGAGGGATTAGATTTGGCTGACGCGAACCAGAAGTTCGTGACCGTTCCGCACGCTGGCCCTGCGAAGGCCGCCGCGTCCGAACGCGTGCGCGATTTCGACGAGATCTACGCCTCGTTCCGGGTCGCCGAAGGCACGAGCCAGTCCAGCCGCTGCGCCCAGTGCGGCGTGCCATTCTGCCAATCCGGCTGCCCCCTCCAGAACAACATTCCCGACTGGCTGCGGCTGGCCTCCGAGGGCCGCGTCGAGGAAGCCTGGCGGCTCTCCGAAGCGACCAGCGCCATGCCGGAGATCTGCGGCCGCATCTGTCCCCAGGACCGCCTGTGCGAAGGCGCCTGCACCCTGGAGCAGGCCGGCTGGGAGACCGTCACCATCGGCTCGGTGGAGAAGTGGCTGGGCGATCAGGCCTTCGACAACGGCTGGGTCTCGCCGATTCGTCCGTTGACGGACCTTGGCCGTTCCATCGGCATTGTCGGCGCCGGGCCGGCCGGACTGGCCGCCGCCGACCGGCTTCGTTCAGCGGGCTACGCCGTCACCATCTATGACCGCCACGACCGCGCAGGCGGCCTGCTGACCTACGGCATCCCCGGGTTCAAGCTGGAGAAGTCCGTCGTCGCCCGCCGCGTGGACCGCCTGATCGAGGGCGGGGTCGAATTCCGCCTGAACACCGACATCGGCAAGGACATCGCCTTCGACGATCTGCGCGCGTCCCATGACGCCGTGCTGGTGGCCACCGGGGTCTATCAGGCCCGGCGGCTCTCGGCGCCCGGCTGCGGCTCCAACGGGGTCGTCGCCGCGCTGGACTATCTGATCGCATCCAACCGCAAGGGCTTCGGCGACGCCGTGGCCGCCTACGACGACGGCCCGCTCAACGCCGAGGGCAAGCGGGTCGTGGTCATCGGCGGCGGCGACACCGCCATGGACTGCGTGCGCACCGCCGTGCGCCAGGGCGCGACCTCCGTCACCTGCGTCTATCGCCGCGACCGGGACAACATGCCCGGCAGCGCCCGCGAGACCACCAACGCCGAGGAGGAAGGCGTCCGCTTCGAATGGCTGGCCGCGCCCAAGGCCGTGCTGGGCGGCTCGGACGGCGTCACCGGCCTGCGCGCCGCGCGCATGGCCCTGTCGGCCCCGACGCTGGACGGCCGCTGGACGGTCGAGGAAGTGCCCGGCGGCGAGTTCGACCTGCCCGCCGATCTGATCATCGAGGCCTTGGGCTTTGAACCGGAGAACCTTCCTGTCATCTTCGAGGCTGACGATCTGGCGGTGACCGACTGGAAGACCCTGCGCGTCGCGGCCCACGGCTTCGCCACCACCCTGCCCGGCGTATTCGCGGCGGGCGACATCGTGCGCGGCGCCTCTCTCGTGGTCTGGGCCGTGCGTCAGGGACAGGACGCCGCCGCCGAGATCGACCAGTGGTTGCGTAATCAGGACTCCGTTGCGGCATGACGTTCGACCCCAAGCACTATCTGGCCCGGCGCGACGCCCTGGCGGCGGCCCACGCCTATGAGCCCTCGTCCGAGCGGGACGCCTGCGGCGTCGGCCTGGTCGCCGCCCTGGACGGCCAGCCGCGCCGCGAGGTGGTCGAACTGGCGCTCAAGGCCCTGAAGGCCATCTTCCACCGGGGCGCGGTTGACGCCGACGGCAAGTCCGGCGACGGCGCCGGCATCCTGATCGGCATGCCGCGCGCCTTCTTCGAGGCCCAGGTGCGCGACACCGGCCACACCCCCCGCCCCGGCCCCATCGCCGTGGGCCAGGTGTTCCTGCCGCGCACCGATCTGGGCGCCCAGGAGCGGGCCCGCACCCTGGTCGAGAGCGAGGTGCTGAAGGCCGGCTTCTATCTGTACGGCTGGCGTCAGGTGCCCCACCGCATCGAGGTGCTGGGCGAGCGCGCCGCCGCCACCCGGCCCGAAATCGAACAGATCATGCTGGCCCCGCCCGATGATCTGGAGGGCGAGGCGCTGGAACGCTCGCTGTTCCTGCTGCGCCGGCGCATCGAGAAGCGCGCCCAGGCCAAGGGCTTGGCCGAGTTCTACGTCTGCTCCCTGTCGGCCCGCTCGGTCATCTACAAGGGCATGATGCTGGCCGAGGCGCTGGACGAATTCTATCCGGACCTGACCGACCCGCGCATGGAGGCGCCGGTGGCCCTGTTCCACCAGCGCTACTCCACCAACACCTTCCCGGAATGGCGGCTGGCCCAGCCCTTCCGCATGCTGGCCCACAACGGCGAGATCAACACCCTGCGCGGCAACGCCAACTGGATGCGCAGCCACGAGATCCGCATGACCGCCGACGCCTTCGGCGCCGACGACGCCACGGTCAAGCCGGTGATCCAGGCCTCGGGCTCGGACTCCGCCGCCCTGGACAATGTGTTCGAGGTGCTGGTCCACGCCGGGCGCCCTGCGCCCATGGTCAAGGCCCTGCTGATCCCCGAAGCCCGCCTGCCCGGCCTGATGAAGCCCGAGCACGAGGCGCTCTACGCCTATTGCAATGCGGTGATGGAGCCGTGGGACGGCCCGGCCGCCATCTGCGCCACCGACGGCCGCTGGGTCGTGGCGGGCAAGGACCGCAACGGCCTGCGCCCCCTGCGCGCCGCCCTCACCACCGACGGCCTGCTGATCTGCGGCTCCGAGGCGGGCATGACCGGCGTGGCCGAGGAGCGCATCGCCGAGCGCCGCCACATCGGCCCCGGCCGCATGATCTGCGTCGATCTGGAGGCGGGGCGCTTCTATGACGAGGCCGAGACCATCGACCGACTGGCGGAGGATCACCCCTACGCCGAATGGCTGGACAACATGGTGGAGCTGGAGCCCATGATCGGCCCTGGCGACGAGCCGCGCCGTCTGGACGGCGAGGCCCTGGTCCGCGCCCAGGCCGCTGTGGGCTGGACCGACGAGGACATCGAAAGCCTGCTGGATCCCATGGCCGCCGACGGCAAGGAAGCGGTGGGCTCCATGGGCGACGACACCCCGCCTGCGGTCCTGTCCCATCAGGACCGGCCGTTCAGCCATTATTTCCGCCAGCAGTTCGCCCAGGTCACCAACCCGCCCATCGACTCCCTGCGCGAGGCAGGGGCCATGAGCCTCAAGACCCGGTTCAAGAACCTCGGCAACATCCTGGCACAAGACGAGACCCAGACCCGGGTGTTCGTGCTGGAATCCCCGGTCCTGACCACCGGCATGTACGAGCGCATGCTGCTGGCCGTGGGCGCCGGCGCCACCATCCACATCGACTGCACCTTCGCCACGCCCGCCGAGAACGCGAAGCCGGGCGAGGCCCTGCGTCAGGCGCTGGACCGCATTCGCGACGAGGCGGTCCAGGCGGCCGCCGACGGCGCGGCCCTGATCGTGCTGACCGACGAGCACATGGGCCCCGGCCGCCCGCTGGCGCCCATGATCCTGGCGGCGGCGGCCGTGCACGCCCGGCTGGTGGACGAGGGGCTGCGTTCCTTCGTCTCCATCGTGGTGCGCACGTCCGAGGCCATCGACGCCCACGCCTTCGCGGTACTGGTCGGGGTGGGCGCCACGGCGGTCAACGCCTGGCTGGCGCAGGAGACCTTCCAGGACCGGATGGACGCGGGCCGCTATCCCGGCCTGACGCTGCGCGACGCCTGCCTGAACTACAAGAAGGCGGTCGAGGCGGGTCTGATGAAGATCCTGGCCAAGAAGGGCATCTCGGTCATCTCCGCCTATCGCGGCGGCTATGAATTCGAGGCGCTGGGCCTGTCGCGGGCGCTGGTCAACGAGTTCTTCCCCGGCATGGTCTCGCGCATCTCCGGCGTGGGTCTGGCGGGCATCGAGGCGCAGATGGTGCGCAAGGCGAAGCGCGGCTTCGAGGCCGCCCGTCCGGCCCGCCGCATCGGCGGATCGCACCGCATCCGCGCGGGCGAGGAGACCCACGGCTGGGACGCCGAGATGATCCACCGCCTGCAGGACGCCACCACGCGCGGCGACTACAAGCGCTTCAAGGCTTACTCCCGCCGCGCCCGCGAGCTGCCGTCCATCGCGCTCAGGGACCTGCTGGACTTCCGCGAGGCCGACCGCCCCGCGCCGCTGGACGAGGTCGAAAGCGTCAACGAGATCCGCAAGCGCTTCGTCACCCCGGGCATGAGCCTGGGCGCCCTGTCGCCCGAGGCGCACGAGACCCTGAACATCGCCATGAACCGCATCGGCTCGCGCTCGGTGTCGGGCGAGGGCGGCGAGGATCCGGAGCGTTACAACCCCCGCCCCAACGGCGACAATCCGAACTCGGCCATCAAGCAGGTGGCCTCCGGCCGCTTCGGCGTCACCGCCGAATATCTGAACCAGTGCCGCGAGATCGAGATCAAGGTGGCCCAGGGCGCCAAGCCCGGCGAGGGCGGCCAGCTGCCCGGCTTCAAGGTCACCGAGTTCATCGCCCGCATGCGCCATTCGACGCCGGGGGTAGGCCTGATCAGCCCGCCGCCGCACCACGACATCTATTCCATCGAGGATCTGGCCCAGCTCATCTACGACCTGAAGCAGATCAATCCCGACGCCCGGGTGACGGTGAAGCTCGTCTCCTCCGCCGGCATCGGCGCGGTGGCGGCGGGCGTGGCGAAAGCGAAAGCCGACATCATCCTCATCTCCGGCCACAACGGCGGCACCGGCGCGTCCGCCATGGGCTCCATCAAGCACGCGGGCATGCCCTGGGAGATGGGTCTGGCCGAGGCCCATCAGGTGCTGGGCCTGAACGGCCTGCGCGATCATGTGCGCCTGCGCACCGACGGCGGCATCCGCACCGGCCGGGACGTGGTCATCGCCGCCCTGCTTGGGGCCGAGGAGTTCGGCATCGGCACCGCCAGCCTGATCGCCGTGGGCTGTCTGATGGTGCGCCAGTGCCATTCCAACACCTGCCCCGTCGGCGTCTGCGTCCAGGATGAGCGCCTGCGCGCCATGTTCACCGGCACGGCGGACAAGGTGGTCAATCTGTTCAGCTTCATCGCCGAGGAAACGCGCGAGGTGCTGGCGTCCCTGGGCCTCCGCTCGCTGGACGAGGCCGTGGGCCGCACCGACCTGCTGCGTCAGGTCTCGCGCGGCGGCGCCGAGCTGGACGATCTGGACCTCAACCCCCTGCTGGTGCGCGTGGACAGCGGCCTGCAGGTGCGGCGCGGGCCCGAGGCCCAGCGCAACGCCGTGCCCGACACCCTGGACGCGCAGGTGGTGCGCGACGCCGCCCCCTTCCTGGAGCGGCGCGAGAAGATGCAGCTGACCTATTCGGTCCGCAATGTGCAGCGCGCCATCGGCACCCGCACCTCCAGCCACATCGTGCGCAAATACGGCTCCGACCTGCCCGACGGGCACCTGACCCTGAAGCTGCGCGGCTCGGCCGGCCAGTCGCTGGCCGCCTGGGGCATGAAGGGCCTCAAGATCGAGCTGGACGGCGAGGCCAACGACTATGTGGGCAAGGGCCTGTCCGGCGCCGAGATCGTGGTGCGCCCGACCCGGTGGATGGAGCGTCAGGCCATCGTCGGCAACACCTGCCTGTACGGCGCCACCTCCGGCGCCCTGTACGCCGCGGGCATGGCGGGCGAGCGCTTCGGGGTCCGGAACTCCGGCGCCACGGCGGTGATCGAGGGCTGCGGCGCCCACGGCTGCGAGTACATGACCGGCGGTGCGGTGGTGATCCTCGGCCGGGTCGGCTGGAACTTCGCGGCGGGCATGTCCGGTGGACGGGTCCATGTGCTGGACGAGGACGGCGACCTGGCCGCCCACGTCAACGCGGACTCCATCGTGCTGGGCCCGGTGGTGGGCGCGTCAGCGGATGCTCTGAAGACTCTGGTGGAACGCCACGCGCTCGAGACCGGCTCGCCCAAGGCGCGCCGCCTGCTGGAGAACTGGACCACCGCGCTCAAGCAGTTCGTGGAGGTCCTGCCGGTCGAGACAGCAGCGAAGGCGTCGCTCAAGCGGGCCTGACCGACCGGAACTGCCGTCGCTCCCAAGGATTGAGAAGGCTGCAAGGCTTTACTCAGGGAGAGACGCCATGAAGGTTCGCGACATCATGAGCCGGGACGTGCAGGTCGCCCGTCCCGGCGACTCCATCCAGAACGTGGCCGGCCGCATGGCGGCGGGCGACTTCGGCTTCATGCCCGTGGCCGAAGGCGATCAACTGGTGGGCACGGTGACCGACCGCGATCTGGTGGTGCGGGCCCTGGCCGGCGGCGCTGGCTCCGACACCCCCGTCAGCGAGGCCATGACCAGCAATGTGGAATGGCGCCGCGACGACGAGGACCTCAAGGACGTGCTGAAATGCATGTCCGACAAGCAGATCCGCCGCCTGCCGATCCTCGACAAGGACAACCGGCTGGTGGGCGTCGTCTCCCTCGGCGACCTGTCCACCCGCGTGAAGGAAAAGTACGCGGGAGAGGCCCTGGAAGACATCTCCCGCCCGAACTGACGCCGCTCAGAGCGCCGCGCCCGTCGCCTCGGCGATGGTGCGGCGGGCGTCGGCGATGGCGGCCTCGGTGGTGATCTCGCCCTCCTCGATCCGGTCGGCCAGGCCCATGAGGGTGGGGCCGGTCACCGCGCCGTTGTTGGGCTCCTCCTCAACAGTGACGCCGTTACCGGCGACGATGGCGGCGTCCCAGAACCCGCGCACGGCCGCCCAGTAATCCGAGGTGGCCGCCCAGTAGGCGTCACCCGCTGCGGGATCGAACCCGTCCCAGCGGCGATAGCTGTTGACCACGTCCTCCTGCACATAGGCCACCAGCCCGGAGGCGTCCCCCCGGGCCTGGCCCAGCTTGACGTTGTCCTGCAGGTGGGCCCAGCCGAAGGGCGTCAGCACGTGGCGGTTGGTCCCCACATAGCGGTCATAGACCGGATCGCGGACCGCATCGCGACGGGCCAGCGGGCGGGTGGTCTCGTCGGACGTCCACTGGGCCATGCCGTTATCGTGGGACCACCGGCCGACGCCGCCGTAGCGCGGCGAGTCGTCTGTCTGCCACACGGTCTGGGACCACGCGCCCTGTCGCGCGCCCGCGTCCACGGGGGTCAGGGCCCAGCGGTCGGGCCCGGCGTAGGTCAGCACCGTCTCGGGCTGATAGACCCAATCCTGACGCCAGTGCTTGATGACGAAGGTCTGGCCCTCGTGATCCATCACCAGGATGTGCTGCAGACTGATGCGGTCGCCGTCGTCGTAGACGACCCGGACGATCTCGTTGCCGCCCGACAGCTTCTCCTCCAGCGGCTCATAGCCGTCCTGGAACGGCACGGTTTCGCGCATGTCGAAGCGGACGCGGAAGTCGCCCGCCTGGGACAGGATGGCCTGACGGTCCTGTTCAAAGCGGGACTGCTCGGCCCGGGCTTGCGCCGGTTGGGCCATAACAGGTTGAGCCATGACGGCCAGCGGAACGGCCAGAACGGCGGCGAGGGCGATGGCGGTGGAACGCATGGTGGTCCTCCTTTGTGCGAAGTTCGCGCTGGGGTCAGTAACGAAGAGCCAGGGACACGGAGACGTTCCGCCCCGGCTGGGTGTAGGCGTCCAGGACCGCCGAGGTGGACGACAGGCCCCCGATGTCGCTCCACCAGCCGTAGGTCTCGTCGAACACATTGAACACGCCCGCGCGCAGGGTGACGTTGTCGTTGACGTTCCAGTACGCGGTCAGGTCCAGCAGGGTGAAGGCGTCGCCGGTGAAGCAGGTGTCATAGCAGCCCAGGCCGTCGGTCTCGTCCGCGTCCTTCTCCGCCGACCAGGTGACGATCGCCCGCCCGCCCCAGCGGCCCGCCGGTTCGGCATAGCCCACGCCGGCCACCAGCTTGATCGGGTCGATGGAGGGCAGCGAGGCCCGCGCGCCATCTTCCACCTGTTCGCCGTCGGCGTAGGAGAAGGCGGCGGTGGCGTTGAAGCCGTTGTTCCAGGCGATGTCGCCCCGGGCCTCGAAGCCATGCACCGTCACACTGCCCAGGTTCACGTACTGGTAGACCGCCGGGTCCGCCGGGGTGAAGGCGCCGCTCACCACGATCTGGCTGATGAAATCGTCATAGTCCGAGCGGAACGCCGCCAGCGACAGGCGGGCGTCGCCCCCGGCCACCTGGACGTTGCGGAAGCGGATCCCCGCCTCCATGCTGGTCGAGGTCTCCGGTCCGAGGTCCGGATTTGGCACGGACACATAGCCGAACAGGGGATTGGAGAACGCGTTGTTCACCTCCATCGGCGACGGCGCCTTGAAGCCCTCGGCCACATTGGCGAACAGGCCGAAGGTCTCGATCGGCCAGTAGACGACGCCGAGCTTCGGAGAGACGTGGTCGTCGCTCTGCCCCTCCACGCCCCCGCCGGTGTACAGCGCATCATCCTCCGGCGTCAGTTCGTACCAGTCATACCGCACCGCCGGGGTGACGCTCAGACGGCCGTCCAGCAGCACGATCTCGTCCTGGATGAACAGGCCCGCCAGGCTGTAGTCGGTGATGGGGAAGGGCCGGTTGGGGAAGGTCTCGCCGGCGCCGGGAACCGTGCCGCCGCGGATGGCCTCCTGGGTCGTCTCGGACCAGTCCCCGCCGAAGGTGACGCGGTGCTGCACTGGCCCGCCCCGTCCGAATACGCGATGGCCCTCGGCATTGAAGCCGTAAACCCGGGTGTCGAAGGTTACGTCCCGGGTCCGGTCCACCGCCGGGTCCCGATCCTCAAAGGTGAATTGGCGCGTCGTGGCGTCCTGCCAGTAGGCGGCCGCCGAGCCGCGATCGAGGCCGAACGCGTCGGTGAAACGATGATCCAGGCTGACCCGGTCGCGCGCCTGCTCGTCCTCGCCCAGCACCTGCAGGGTGGCGTTGGGCTGGAACGGCGGGACCGCCGGGCCCCGACTGGACAACGCGTCGCCCGCCAGATCGGAGTCATAGTGGTCGTACGTCAGGCGCAGGCGGTGGTTCGGCGCGGCCTGCCAAACCAGCTTGCCCAGCACGGCGTTGGACGACAGGTCCAGGGGGTTGGGCGCCGTGCGCGCCGTCGTCTCGCTGAAATTGTCACCCTGGTTCTCGGTCTCCTGCGCGTCGCGGCGGGTGTAAGCCAGCAGCCCCGACAGGGCGCCGGTCGATCCGGCGATCGCCAGGCCCTCGGTCCAGCTCTCGTCCGCCGACGCATAGCCGACGCGCGCCCGGGCCGTGAACGCCTCGCCGCGCAGCATGTCCTCGGGGTCCTTGGTGGTGAAACTGACCGCCCCGGCGATGCCGTCGGAGCCATACAGCGCCGAGGCCGGGCCGCGCAGGATTTCAACCCGCTGGATCAGATCCAGATCGTTGTAGCCGCCACGCCCCACGTTCTGGGCCCCGAACGAAAAGCCGTTCGGCACGCGGATGCCGTCGGTCACGATCAGCACCCGGTCGCCGCCCATGCCCCGGATGGTGAAGCCGGAGTTTCCGTCGCGGCCGGCGCCCGACAGGGCGGCGTTGAAGCGCTGCGGACTGGTGGGCACGCTGACGCCCGGTTCGAAACGCACCAGATCCTTGATGTCGGTGTAGAGGTTCTCCTCGATCGCATCGGCGGTGATGACGCTGACGGTGACGGGAATCTCGTCGGTGCGCTGTTCGTTGCGGGTGCCGATCACCGTGACCGGCGCCACCTGCTGCGCCTCGGTCGCGCCCTCCAGATCGGTCCCGGCCCAGGCGGCGCCCGCGGTCAGGCTGAGGATGGCGGAGGTGGAAAGGAGAAGCGTGCGCATGAAATGGCCCCGGTTGTGGTCGTTGTGCGGCGCAATTACTGCGAACGATTTGCAGAATCAATATCAAGAATTATTTCCCCGTCGAAACGACGCGCTAACCCTGCCCCGGCATGATCGGTCGCCTGTTCACGAGCATCGGGGGTCGAGCCATGGCGCGCGCACAGTTTCAGAAGGGCCAGAAGGTCTGGGTCGAGTGCGTCGGCGCCTGGGCCTGTATCGAGAAGGTCCAGCCGGTCTGGGCCAAGGGTTTCGACGAGCCCGTGCGGGTCACCTACGACGTGGGTCTGGGCCGCGAATTCACCGCGTCGGAGTTGATGCTCCCCCAGGAAGACGCCGCTGCGGCGGACATGGGCGACTGGCGCCTGCTGCGCGCCCGCAACAAGTGGCAGCTGGCGGAAGACTGCCAGCATCACCCTTTCCCCGGCAGCTACCCGGTTGTGGTCACCGACCCCGCCGACTGGGGCGGCTGGCGCGTGCCCGGGGCCGAATACGACCGCGATCCGGAGAAAATCGAGGCCCAGGCCCGGCTGATCGCCTCGGCGCCCATGCTGATGAAGCTGGCAGAGGACCTGGCGAGCTCCATCGACGAGAACGTGGACGAGGCCCCGCCGGAATTGATCCGCCTTGCGCGCGCCGCGCGCGAGTTGCTGAAGGCCGTCAAGACCGTCCCCGGCCCGGCCGCCGACATGGAAAATCCCGCCGCCGCCAGCGCCGCCTGATCCCCAAGGACAGGCCTCGACACGAATCTGCGACGCACCCTACGCTGTGCGTCTTCACGAATCGTGCGGGAGAGGGCGTTGCGCGCCGACGAACGCCGCGGGAAAGGGCCAGGCCGCAGGTCATCCGACAGGGCATCTTCCGGTATGGGCATGCCCGTATGGGTGCGCATCGCCGTGCTCATCGCCGCGCTGGGCCTGTCGATCTATTCGCTGCTCTACGCGCGTCAGGCGAGTGATCGTCCTCGCGAGCACGCCGAATCGATCGCCCAGGGGCTGCTGACCCGATCCGAGCTGGCCGCCGCCCGGCTGGACGCGGACGCCGCCCGCGCCATGATCGGACTGACCGCCGCCGCCCGCGCCCTTGAAAGCGCCCCCGCCCGGCCGCTGGACGCCGTCGAGCAGGCCCGCGCCGACGCCCCGAATCTGGCCTACGCCGTGGTTTCCGAAAGCGGCGACATCCTCGCGGCGGCAGGCGCCGACGCAGACGCCTTCCAGGCGACGACGGCCTCCCGGGGCCAGGGCCTGGCCCGCGCCCGGGACGGCGAGGCCCTGCTCATGCGGCTTCAGGCGCAGGGAGGCCGCGCCGTGATCGCCCACCTGCCGGCGCCGGATCTGTCAGCCCCCGCCTCGCTGGCCCGCTACGGCCTGGTCGTCAGCATCGTCAACGCCGACGGCCTGATCATCGCCTCGGCCGCACCGCGCCTGCGCGACCAGCCCGCCACGGTCCTGGGCCTGACCGCCGAAGCCCTCGCCGGGCACGCACAGGACGGGGGCGTCCACACCCGGGGCGAGCTGCGCCTGACCGCGGTCGACGCGCAAACCGCCCCGGCCACCGTCGTCGCCGCCGCTCCGGCGACCGGCGGGGGCCTCCTGGCCCTGTTCGGCGACGCCTGGATTCTGATCGGCCCGCTCGGCCTCGGCCTCGGCCTCGGCGCCCTGGTGCTGTTTCAGGAGCGCCGGGCGCGCCGGGCCGCCCGGGTCTGGGCCGACACCGAGCGCCGCTTCCACACCGCCGTCGAGGCCGCGCGCTGCGGCGTCTGGGAATGGAGCCTCGACCGCGACGAGGTGGTCCTGTCCGACGTGATGGCGGGCATGCTGGGTTTCGGGCGCGGCGGCGTCATCGGCGCCGAGCAGATTTTCGGCCGCATCAATCCCCGGCATCGCGAGGCGGTGGAGCACGCCCTGCGCCAGGCCCAGGCCTATGGCCAGTTCGAGATCGCCTTCCGCGTCGATGCGCCGGACCAGCCGCCCCTGTGGATGGAACTGCGGGGCCAGGCGCCGCGCCAGCGCGGTCCGGACGGCTATGACCACCTCATGGGCGTGGCCCTGGACATCACCGAATCCCGTCGCGCCAAGGCCCAGGCCCAGGCCGCCGAGAACCGGCTGCGCGACGCCATCGAAAGCGTGTCGGACGCCTTCGTCCTGTTCGACCGCTACGGCCGGCTGATCCTGTGGAATCAGGCCTTCCAGGACACCTTCGGGTTCCAGCCCGGCGTGCTCAAGCGCGGCGCCCAGAAGGATGAGCTGACCCGCATCGCCGCCCTGGCCATCCGCAAGGACCAGCCCTCGTCCACCAACCGCCCCGGCGTGCGCGAGATCGAGCTTTCGGACGGACGCTGGCTGCAGATGTCCGAGCGGTTCACCGGCGAGGGCGGCGCTGTGGTGACGGCCGCCGACATCACGGTCATCAAGCGCCAGGAAGTGGAGCGCAAGCAGGCCGCCGACGCCCTGCAGCTCACCGTCCGCAAGCTGGAGACCAGCCAGGACGAGCTGTCCCAGCTGGCGCGCAAATACGAAGTGGCCATGACCCGCGCCGAGGCGGCCAATCAGGCCAAGAGCGAGTTCCTGGCCAATATGAGCCATGAGCTGCGCACGCCGCTGAACGCCATCAACGGCTTTTCCGAGATCATGGCCGGCGAGATGTTCGGCCCCCTGGGCGACGACCGCTACAAGGGCTACGCCGTCGACATCCTCAACTCGGGCCAGCACCTTCTGGCCCTGATCAACGACATCCTCGACATGGCCAAGATCGAGGCCGGCAAGATGACCCTGCACTACGAGGCCGTGGACCTGTCGGAGGTGTGTCAGGACGCCATCCGCCTGATGCGGGGACGGGCCGAGGAGTGCGGCCTGAAGCTGCGCATGGACGCCTCGGACCCGCCCGAGATCGAGGCCGACTACCGCGCCCTGAAACAGGTTCTGCTCAACCTCATTTCAAATGCGGTCAAGTTCACCCCCGCCGGCGGCTCCATCACCGTGAGCCTGACGCCGGTGGCGGATCAGGTCCGGGTGGCGGTTACAGACACCGGCATCGGCATTCCGCCGGAAGACCTCGCGCGTCTGGCCAACCCGTTCGAGCAGGTCGAAAGCCAGCACTCCAAGACAAACCAGGGCACCGGCCTGGGCCTGGCCCTGACCAAGTCGCTGATCGAGATGCACCACGGCGAGATGACGATGGAAAGCGAGATCGGTCGGGGCACGACGGTCAGCTTCGTCCTGCCCATCCGCGCCCCCGCAGCGCTCAGCGAGGCGCAGGCGGCCTAGGGGCGGAGCAGCGCCCTCTTCAAGGTCGCGCGATTATCCGGCGGGGGGCGCCGACTGTGGCGGCCGGTTGCCGCCGCCTCTCTGATGGCGACGGTTGTGACGGCTCAGCAGGCTCGACATGCGGGCCCGGTCCTCCGGCGACAGCTCGGACAGGATGCGCACCGCCTCCACCTCCAGCCGGGCCCGGCCACGCAGTTCCGAGGCGCGGGACTGCTCCAGCAGCGCGCTGACGGCCGCCGGATCGAAGTCTTCGCTCTCGGTCAGGGCGATGGCCTGGCGGCGCGCCTCCCGGGCCTCCTGAAAGTCCGGCCTGGCCGACAGGGCGGCGGCCCGCAGCTCGGCGCGCACCGGCTCGCGCCGGTCCGGATCAATGGTGTCGATAACCGCCATCAGGGGCATGCGTTGGCGGCTGGAGCGGACGTCCTCGATCCGATCCTCGGCCGCCTCGCGGGTCACCCAGGCCGTCACCCCCGCCGCCACGGCGAACAGGTTCAGGGCCAGCGAAACCGCCAGGGCGATCATCAGGGCGCGATTGCTCATCCCAGCACCTCGGTGTCATCCAGCGCCAGCAGCTGGGATTGATAAAGCACGGCGTCCGCCTCGGCCCGCGCGACGGCGGGCTGGGACAGGTTCAGGCCGACCAGAACGCCCGCCGCACAGGCGGCGGCCCATCCGGCGCCCGAAGCCCAGGCCAGACCGCGGAAGGCGAACCGCGCACGCGGCTTCAGCCCGGCGGTCGCCGCCAGGGCGATCACCTGCTCGCGCAGGGCGTGGCTGACCACGGGACGGGGCGCGGCGTCGAGAGCGAGGTCAATCTGGCGCGCCTCAAACAGCAGCCGCTCCGCCCCGTGCCGGTCGGCGTCCATGAAGGCGCCCGCGGCCGCCCGCTCGCCCTCGGGCCAGCGGCGCGGATCGGCCCCGTAGGCCTCCGCCAGATCCTGGAATCGTTGCGCGTTCATTTCAGCACACCTTCACTTCGCGCCGTCTCGGCCAGCGTCGCCCGCAGGGTGCGCCGGCCACGAGACAGCAGACTCTCCAGCGCCTCGACGCTGATGTCCATCAGGGCCGCGGCGTCGATATTGCCCAGCTCCTGATAGTGGCACAGCACGATGGCCTCGCGCTGTCGCTCCGGCAGGGCCGCCAGCGCCGCGTCCACACGCGCGCCCAGCTCCGCCGCCTGCAATCCCTGATCCGGCCAGGGCCCGGGATCGGCCCGGTCCGGGACAGCATCCGTCAGCACCTCCCGCCGCCGGCGCAGCTGGTCGTAGCAGAGATTCAGCGCCACCCGGTGCAGCCAGGTGTCGAACCGCGCCTTGCCCGGCTTCCAGCGCGGCGCCTGGCGCCACGCCTTCAGCATCGTTTCCTGCGCCACATCCTCGGCCTCGGACGGGTCGTTCAGCATGCGCTGCGCCAGCGCCAGCATGCGCGGCAGCTTGCGCGCGACCATGGCCTGGATCGCCGCGGGGTCGCCCTGACCCACGCGGCTCACCAGATCTTCGTCGGGATCGACCACCCGTGTCGCCAAGCCGGCTCGCTCCGTTTCCTTGCGGGCGGGCCGACCGGACCAATCCGGTCTGTCCCGACATCACCCCTACTCCGCCGCTGGGGCGCGGCGTTCGGCCCGGCGGGCCTGACGTTCAGCGCGACGCGCCTCGTGCTGCGCACGCATTTCGGCGCCGGTGACGAAACCGTCGCCGTCCGCGTCCATGCGGCCGAACTGTTCGGTTGCGCGCTGGCGAGCCTGTTCGATGTTCACACCCTGACCGTCGCGGTCAAGCCGCATGCCCATATGCTGGCCGCCGCGATGACCGCGACCGCCGCGTTGGCGCCCGGCTTCGCCGCGCTCGCCCCGTCGCTCGGCGCGCTGTTCCGCACGGTGTTCGTGGGCGGCGTCGAACTCGGCCCGGGTGACGGAGCCGTCGCTGTTCGCATCCATCCGCTCGAACATGCGGTCCTGCATCTCGCCCATGCGGGCCTGACGCCGGGCCTGCATTTCCTCGCGCGAGACCACCCCGTCGCCATTGGCGTCCATGGTGGTCAGGCGGGCGACCCGCTGATCCACGAACTCGGCCTGGCTGACCCGCGCGTTCGGGTCCATGCCCCAGCCGCGCTGTCCGTCGGGTCCTGTCTGGGCGATCGCGGCCCCGCTCAAGGCGAGGGCGGCGACGCCGCCCAGCAAAATCATCGTCTTCATGGGTTCGTTCTCCTGATCCGCCCTTCAAAGGCGGCATTGTCCGTCCCTGTCGAAAGGTTCAACGAACGGCCGTCAGGATTCCGTCGCGGAGGGATTCAGCGGGCCCAACAGGGCTTCCAGCGCCGCCCGCGCCGCGCTGCGCCGGGCGGCCAGTTCGGCCTTCAGGGCGTCGAAGCTGTCAAAGCCCGCCACCCCCGCCAGCCGCTCGCGGAACTCGGCGGGCTCGGCCTCGGGGTCCGGATCGCCCTCGAAGGCGCAGCGGATTACCTGACTGATGGACTGCTGCAGGCTCCAGGCCTGGCCGAACACGGGATCGACACCCGGCGCGGCCAGGGCCTCCACCGTCGAGATGGTCAGAGGCTCGCCCCGGGCGGCGGCCAGAAGCTGGCTGTGCTGGGCGGCGAACTCGCAGTCCACCTGTCCGCCCGGCGCCAGCTTCAGCTCCCACAGCCCGCCGCCGGGTCGCTCCCGGTCCATCAGGGCGCGCATGTCGCGAACATCGCGGGTCACCTGTTCCGGGTCGCGCGGTCGGCGCAGGGCCGTCTCTATAGCGCCGGCCACCCTCTCCGCGAACGCCGGATCGCTCGACCAGACGACCCGCGCCCGCGTCAGGGCAAGGAACTCCCAGGTGTCGGCCTCGCCGGCGTAATACTCTTCCAGAGCGCGGAAGCTGACCGACACCGGCCCGGCGCGACCCGAGGGGCGCAGACGCATGTCCACTTCGTAGAGGGCCCCCTCCGCCGTGTGGGCAGACAAGGCCGCGATCAGGCGCTGGGTGAAGCGGCCATAGAAGGTGTCGGCGCTCCAGCCCTTCCCTTCCGACATGCCGGCGGGGTCGTCGGCCTCATAGACCGTCATCATGTCCACGTCGGACCCGGCGGTCATCTCGCGCGACCCGGCCTTGCCCAGCGCCACCACGGCGATGCGGCCCGCGAAAGCCCCGCCCTGGCGCGTCACTTCCTTGAGCGCGGCGACGGACAGGGCGCGGATCGAGACGTCCGCGAGGTCGGCGTAGGCGTGGCCCGCGCTGTCGGCGTCGGCCCGGCCGGTCAGGGTCTGGATGCCGATGCGGAAGATCTGGTCGCGGTGGATGCGCCGAACCGCGTTCATGGCCTCCTCGAAATCGCTTTCGCCCACGGCCTCCGCCACCAGCTCATCCACCACGCCGGTGTCCTGATCCAGCGGCTCCAGGAAGCGGGCGTCCAGCATGCTGTCCAGGGCGGCGGGATAGCGGGCCAGGGTCCGGGCCAGACGCGGCGCAAAGGCCATGACCCGCACGATCAGGGCGAACAGCTCCGGCTGGGCCAGAAACAGAGACTGGATCTGCGCCCCCGCCGACAGCCCGGCGAAAAAGGTGGAGAATCGGGCGAAAGCGGCGTCGGGGGCCCCGGTTTCCGCCAGGGCGGTCAGCAGGCGCGGCGCCAGACGGGTGAACAGCTCCCGGCCCCGCGAGGAGCGCGTGGCGCCCACGCGGCCGTGGTGCCAGCTGCGGATGGTCTCCGCCACGCCCTCGGGGCTGGAGAAACCCATGCGCTCCAGAGTCTTCAGGGTCTCGGGATCGTTCTCCACCCCGGTGAACACCAGACTGCCCCATGGCGAGGACAGGTCTTCCTCGTCCGAAAACAGCTCGCCATAGCGACGGTTCACCCCCTGCAGCAGGGTCTCCACGCCCGCGTCGAATACCGCCAGATCCGCCTCGCCGGACAGGGCGGCCACGGCGGCGCGGCGCTCGGCGGCCTCCGGCAGGGTATGGGTCTGTTCGTCGGCCAGCATCTGGATGCGGTGCTCCAGCCCGCGCAGGCGGTCGTAGGCGGCGGACAGCTCGTCCCGCACCGCCGGGTCCACATGCCCCGCTCCGGTCAGGGCCGTCAGCGCCTCGAGGGTGCGGGGCGCACGCAGGGCGGGGTCGCGGCCGCCCAGGATCAGCTGCTGGGTCTGGACGAAGAATTCGATCTCGCGGATGCCGCCCCGACCCAGTTTCAGATTGGCGCCCGCGGCATGCAGACCCTCGCCGGTCTTGAAGGCGTGGATCTGGCGCTTGATCGAATGGATGTCGGCGATGGCGTGATAGTCGAGGCTGCGCCGCCAGATGAAGGGCGCCAGCTCGGTCAAGAACCCCTGCCCCGCCGCCAGATCGCCGCACACGGGCCGCGCCTTGATAAAGGCCGCGCGCTCCCAGTTCTGGCCCACGGATTCGTAATAGGCCATGGCCGCCGGGGCCGGGACCACCGGCGGGGTCGACGATGGATCGGGGCGCAGCCGCAGGTCGACCCGGAACACATAGCCGTCGCCGGTGCGCTCCGACAGCAGGGCCGCCGCGCCCTGCGCCAGCCGGTCGACAAAGGGCTGCGCCTCCACGCCCGCAGCCAGCGCACCCTCCACCAGATCGGGCTCGTGGAAGAACGAGATGTCGATGTCGCTGGAATAGTTCAGCTCCCCCGCCCCGTGCTTGCCCATGGCCAGGGCGAACAGCCCGGGGACGGGTCCGCGCGGATCGTCGGCGGCGCTGGTCAGCTTGCCCCGCTGGCGGGCGTCATGGGCGACGGCGCGCAGGGCGGCGCACGAAGCAGCGTCGGCGAAGGCGGTCAGGGCGCCGGTGACCCGGTCCAGATCCCACACCCCGCCCAGATCACACAGGGCCGTCAGCAGGTGCAGGTCCGCCTTCAGCCCGCGGAGGGGCGCGCGCAGGTCGTCGGCGCCGCCGGTAAGGGCGTCCGCCTGCGCGATGACGGCGGCGAGGCAGTCGTCCGGCGGCGTCTCGAGGATCGCGCGCAGGCGCTCCGGCCCCCGCCGCGCCAGCCCGGCCAGATAGGGCGCGGCGGCGAACACCGGCTCCAGCGCGGGCCACGCCGCGTCGAGGGTCTCCAGCCAGCCGCCGTCGCGCGCGGCGGCCTCGACGGGTTCGCGGGTGCGGGCGGCCAGTTCGGCGTCCAGCACCGGCCCGCAGGGCTTCAGCTGTCCGGCCAGACCGCTCATTCGGCGGGCGGCAGGACCAGGGCCACGCGCAGGCCCGGCCCCGTGTCGTCCACCACCCCCGGGCCTTCATCCAGATAGATGCGCCCCCGGTGCGCCTCGGCCACGGCGGCCACCAGCGACAGCCCGAGACCCGAGCCCGGCTCGGTCCGGCTGTTTTCCAGCCGCACGAACCGGTCCAGCACCCGCGCGCGGTCCTCGTCGGGCACGCCGGGGCCGGTGTCGGTGACCGAGAACTCCACCTGTCCGCTGGAGCGTCGGCGCGCGCGCAGCATCACGGCCCCACCCGGCGGCGTGTATTTGATGGCGTTGTCGATGAGGTTGGCCAGGGCCTGGGCCAGGAACGGCCGGTTGCCGCGGATCATCAGGCCCTTGTGGACTTCGGAGTCGAACTCCAGCCCCTTGTCCTCGGCGGCGGGCTCGTAGAGCTCGGCCATGTCGGCGGCCAGATCGGCGGCGTCGAACACCTCGGTCTGCGGCTCCCGGGACGCCTGCAGCCGGGCGATGGCCAGCACCGTGTTGAAGGTCTTCAGCAACTCGTCGGCCTCGGCCAGCGCCATCTGCAGGGCGTCATTGGCGTCGATGCGCCCGGCCTCCGCGTCGATCAGGGCCACTTCCAGCTTGGCGCGCATGCGGGTCAGCGGGCTGCGCAGATCGTGGGCGATGGCGTCCCCGGCGTGGCGGATCGAGGCCATGGACGTCTCCAGCCGGTCCAGCATGCCGTTCAGGCCCGCACCCAGCTCATCCAGCTCGTCGCCGGTCCCCCGCACCTCGGCCCGCGCTTTCAGGTCGCCGCCCTTGACCGCCGCGACCACGGTATTGAACCGGCCCATGGAGCGTTCCAGATTGCGGCTGATCAGCAGGCCTCCGCCCAGACCCAGCACCAGCACCAGCAGCATGGCCCCCCAAAGGGCCTGGGTCAGGCGGTCCAGATAGGCTTCGGTGTCGCCGATGTCCTGGGCCACGAACAGCAGCTCGCCGCCCTGCAGGCGCACCATGACCCCCAGCGCCTTGCGCCGGATGATGCGGCCCGCCTCGTCGGTGTCAGTGAAGCGGAACGCCTCCCACCGCTCGGGCGGGTCCTCCGGGTTCGGCTCCACCGGCGTGATGTTCAGGCTTCGGGTGACCGGCTCGCCGTCGGCGTCCAGCAGGATGTAGAGATAGGGCCCGCCCCTCAGGATGCGCTCCACCAGCGCCTGATTGAGCGGGTTCATCCCCCGCTCGCGGTAGATGGCGGTCAGGACCCCCACCTCGCGCCGCACATCCGCCTCGGCCCGCGACCGCGCCTCGGACGCCGAGGCCACATAGACATAGGCCAGCACCGCGCTGGCGGCCGCGGCGAACAGGGCCACGAACATCAGCGTCAGCCGGAAGGGCGTGCGCCGGAAGAGCGAGGGCAGTTTCATGAGGCCTTACGCCTCCAGCCGGTAACCCGCGCCTCGCACCGTCTGCAGCATGGCCTTGTCGAAGCCCTTGTCGATCTTGGCGCGCAGGCGGCTGATGTGGACGTCGATGACGTTGGTCTGGGGGTCGAAGTGGTATTCCCACACCTTCTCCAGCAGCATGGTGCGGGTCACCGACTGGCCGGCGTGGCGCATGAGGAATTCCAGCAGCTGGAACTCGCGCGGCTGCAGGTCGATCTCGGTCTCGCCCCGGTACACCGTGCGCGCGATCAGGTTCATCTCCAGATCGCCGACCTTCAGCACCGTCTGCACCCCGCCGGTCTCGCGGCGGCGCGACAGGGCCTCGACCCGCGCGATCAGCTCGGCGAAGGCGTAGGGCTTGACCAGATAGTCGTCGGCCCCGGCCTTCAGACCCGTGACCCGGTCCTCGACCTCGCCCAGCGCCGACAGGAACAGGACCGGCGTCTGGTCCCCGTCCTTGCGCAGGGTCTCGACCATGCCGACCCCGTCCAGGCGCGGCATCATGCGGTCCACCACATAGACGTCGAAGCCGCCCTTCTGGGCCTCCATGAGGCCATAGGCCCCGTCCACCGCGTGGGTCACCTCGTGCCCTGCCTCGGACAGGCCGCGCACCATGGCGCCCGCAGCCTCTTCATCGTCCTCGACCACCAGTATGCGCATCAGCCCCGTCTCCCGTATCGCCAGCCTGACGCCAGAGCCTGATTCACGGGATCAATGAAATCACGAAACGATTCCACCGATCCCGACCAGGCTGCCGGCGCGCCTATTCCTCGTCGCCGTCCAGTTCGAGCACCACCGGCTCATTGCCGCGCGCCGTGCGCATCAGCAGCAGGATGCCCGGCCGACCGGCCGCGCGCACGCGGTCGACGGCGGCGCGGAACTCGGCAACCGTGGAAACAGGCCGTCCATCTGCCTGCAGAATGACCATGCCCGGCTGGAAGCCGCGCCCGGCCGCCTCGCTTCCGCTTGTCACGCCGGTGACCACCAGACCGCGCACATCGCCGGCCACGGAGAACCGCTCGCGCAGCGCGTCCGTCAGAGGCGTCACGCTGAGCCCTTCGACCACGGTTCCAGCCGGCGCCTCCGGCTGACTCGGCTGCGCGCCATCGGCGTCACCGCCATCCTGGGCATTGAGTTCATCAAGGGAAGGCCGCGTCCCGGACCGCACGGTCACCTGAACTTGCCGGCCTTCGCGCAGCAGGGTCAGCCGCAAGGAGTCACCGGGTCGAGCCTGGGCCACGCGGCGGGTCAGGTCTGTGTTGTTGCGGATGGCTTCACCGTTCAGGGCGGTGATGATGTCGCCGGCGCGCAGGTCGCCGTCCTCGGCCGGGCCGCCCGGCGTCACGCTATTGACGAAAGCGCCTTCGACGTCTTCAGCCAGACCAAGAGCCTCGCGCTGATCGTCGCTGAGGGTCATGATCTGGACCCCGAGATAGCCGCGCTCGATGCTGCCGCCTTGCATCAGCTGCTGCGTCACGCGCTGGGCCACATCGGCGGGGATGGCGAAGCCAATGCCCACCGACACGCCTGTCGGCGAGAAGATCGCGGTGTTGACGCCAATCACCCGGCCATAGATGTCGAAGGTCGGCCCGCCGGAATTGCCCCGGTTGATGGGGGCGTCGATCTGCAGATAGTCGACATAGGCGCTGGTCTGGTCGCGCAGATCCCGGCCCCGTGCCGAAACGATCCCCGCCGTCGCCGAGCCGCCCAGTCCGAAGGGATTGCCCACGGCCACGACCCAGTCGCCCACCCGGGGCTGGGCCGAGGTTTCGAATTCCACGAACGGGAAGGTCCCGCCGTCCACTTTCAGCACCGCCAGGTCGGTATCCGGGTCGCGTCCGATGATCCGGGCCGGAAGTTCCCGGTCATCCGTCAGCCTGACCGTGATCTCGGACGCGTTCGCGACCACGTGATTGTTGGTGACGATGAAGCCGTCCGCCGAGATGAAGAAGCCCGAACCGGAGCCGGCGCCTTCCATCATCGGCTCTTCACCGTCTTCACTTTCCGGCTGCTGCGGCACGGAGAAGGGGAACGGCAGGCCGGGGATGTTGGGGAAACCGCGCGTGCTCGGGCGCGGCACCCGGGTGGTCACGTCGATCTGCACCACGGCGGGCGAGACCTGGTCGATGATGTCGGCGAAGGAATTGGGCGCGCCCGGGGGCGGCTGGAACAGCACGGCGCCGGCGGTCGAGGCGGGCACCAGGCCGCTGCGCAGTTCGGCGCGCTGCTCCTGCGCGCCGGCGGCGGGCCAGTCAATGATCCCGCCGGCAGTCGCGGCGGCGGCGAAGGTCAGTCCGACCGCGGCGCCCAGAATGAATTCCTTACGCTTCAGCATCGTCGTCCTTGTGTCGTTTTGGGCGGAACCGAAAGTCGGCCCCATGTCCCTTGATATAACCCTATGACGCGGCGCGCCAAGGCGAACCAGTTACGGTTCATACAGATCAGGGATGATCATGGGGCGAGGATGCGTCCAAATCCGGGCGCTCCGCCAGTCGCGTCTCGATCTCGGCTTCCTCGGCCGGAGTCAGGGGCGCGGCCTCCGCCGGGCGACGGCGCAGGGTGGCCAGCAAGACGCCCCCCGCGATCAGCACCACCAGAAACGGCCCCAGCCACAGCAGCAGCGTCCCGGCGCTGAACGGCGGCCGGAACAGCACATAGTCGCCGTAGCGCCGGACCAGCCCCGCCTCGATCTCGGCATCGGTGCGCCCCGCCGCCACCTCGTCGCGCACCAGGCGGCGCATGTCCGCGGCGATCCCGGCGGGGGAATCGGCAATGGACTCGTGCTGGCAGACGACGCAGCGGACATCCTCGAACAGCCCCTGCGCCCGCGCCTCCAGCGCCGGATCGCCCAGGGGCTCGTCCGGGGGCGGCGCCGGTTCGGCGAAGGCCATCAGGGCCACCGCGGCGATCAGCAGCAGACGCCTCATGCCTTGCGCCTCCCGGCCACCCCGAACCGCAACCGCCGGTCCGAAAGGGACACCAGTCCGCCCAGCGCCATCAGCGCCGGCCCGAGGAAGATCAGCCGCGCCCACGGGTTCCAGTGGACCCGCACGGTCCAAGCCTGGGCCAGGGTCTCGGTCGCGCGCCGCTCGCCCAGCACCACATAGACGTCGTCCAGTCCCCGGAAATCCAGACCCACCTCGGTGGTGGTCTGGCCGCCCGCCGGGAAGAACCGCCGATCGGCGGTCAGGGTGCGGGCCTGGGCGCCGTCCGCCCGCGCCACGGTGAATACGCCCTGTTCGGCCAGATAGTTCGGCCCCTCGACGATGCGCACCTCGTTCAGGGTCACATGCCACGGCCCCGCCACGGCGGCCGGTCCGCCCGGCGCGGTCACCGCCACCGCCTCGATCTTGAAGGCCGTCTCGGCCACCGCCCCCATGACGAACAGACCCAGCCCCGCATGGGCCAGGGTCATGCCGAACGCCCCCACCGGCAGGCCGGTCAGCCGCCGCCACACTTCGGCGCGGGGCGCCCGGAACAGGCGGATGCGCTCGGCCAGCTCCGCCAGCGCGCCCGCGATCAACCAGACGCCCAGCCCGATGCCCGCCGCCGCCATGGCCTTCATGGGATCGAACAGGAACAGGGCGATCAGGGCGGCGACCACCGCCACGGCGAAGGCCAGGGTCAGGCGCTGGACCACGCCCTTCAGGTCCGCACGCTTCCACGCCAGCAACGGCCCGGCGGGCAGGATGATCAGGGCCACGGCCATCAGCGGGGTGAAGGTCAGGTTGAAATAGGGCGGGCCCACCGAGATGGTCTCGCCGGTCACCGCCTCCAGGATCAGCGGATACAGGGTGCCCAGCAGCACCGTGGCCGCCGCCGCCGACAGGAACAGGTTATTGAGGACCAGACTGCTCTCGCGGCTCACCGGCGCGAAGACTCCGCCCTTCGGCAGGCCCGGCGCGCGCCACGCGAACAGGGCGAAGGCCGCGCCCGCCGCCACGCCGAGGATGGCCAGCAGCAGCATGCCCCGCTCCGGGTCCACCGCGAAGGCGTGCACCGAGGTCAGCACCCCCGAACGCACGAGGAAGGCCCCCAGCATCGAGAAGCTGAACGCCATCAGGGCCAGGAACACCGTCCAGCCCGCCAGCGCCCCGCGCTTCTCCGTCACGATGGCCGAGTGCAGCAGGGCCGCGCCCGCCAGCCACGGCAGGAACGAGGCGTTCTCCACCGGGTCCCAGAACCACCAGCCGCCCCAGCCCAGCTCGTAGTAGGCCCAGAACGACCCCAGGGCGATGCCGACGGTCAGGAACACCCAGGACGCCAGCGCCCACGGCCGCACCCACCGACCCCACGCCGGATCGACCCGGCCCTCGATCAGGGCGGCCACCGCCAGCGAGAAGCACACCGAAAAGCCGACGTAGCCCACGTAGAGCATGGGCGGATGGATCGCCAACGCCGGGTCCTGCAGCAGCGGATTGAGCGAGGCGCCCTGCACCGGCGCCGGGTCCAGCCGGGTGAAGGCGTTGGAGGTGAACACCGTGAAGGCCAGGAACATGGCGTTCAGACCGCCCTGCACCGCCACCGCCGAGGTCTTCAGCCCGAACGGCAGGCCGCGCCCCAGCCCCAGCACGGCGCCGAACGCCGTCATGACCAGACACCACAACAGCAGCGAGCCCTCGTGGCTGCCCCAGGCGCCGGCCACCCGATAGAACAGCGGCTTGGCCGTGTGGCTGTTCAGAGCCACGTTGCTGACCGAAAAGTCCGAAACCACGAAGGCCCAGATCAGGGCGCCGAAGGCCACCGCCACCGCGCCTGCCGAGGCGAACGCCGCCCCCTGCCCCGCTCCGGCCAGGACCGGCGAACGCAGCAGACGGCCCGCGCCGGACGCCGCGGCCTGCAGCACGGCGAGGGCGAGGGCGAGGGCGAGGGCGAAGGCGCCGAATTCCGCGATCATTCGGTCACATACGCCGCGTTGGAGGGAGCCGAGGCGTCGCCCCCGCGCCATTCGCCGGTTTCCTTGAGGCGGTCAGCCACCTCGCGCGGCATGTAGGTTTCGTCGTGCTTGGCCAGCACCTGGGTGGCGTGGAACACCCGGGCCTCGTCGAACGCGCCCTGAGCCACAATGCCCTGTCCCTCGCGGAACAGGTCGGGCAGATCGCCCTGGAACACGATCCGGGCGTCCGCCGCATTGTCGGTCACCGAGAACGTCACCGAGCCGTCGGCGCCCTGTTCGACGCTGCCCGGCAGCACCAGCCCGCCCAGCCGGATCATGCGGCCGGCGGGCGCGGCGTCCTCGGTGATCTCGGAGGGGCTGTAGAAGAAGGTCACGCTGTCGCGCATGGCCCACAGCGACAGGCCCACGGCCAGCAACAGCACCGGCGTCACGGCGGCGATGATCCACAGGCGACGGCGCGCCTTGGGCGATCGGGGCAGCCAGCTCATGCGCCGTTCTCCACGGCGGCGAGATCCGCCTGCAACTGATTGCGGCGCGGATCACCCGGCGGCAGCTCCGTCAGCAGCGGCGCCCACAGGGCGCGAGCGGCGTCGGCCTCGCCCCGGGCCAGGGCGGCGCGACCGAGGAAATAGCGCGCGGCCTGGGCGTCGGGATCGCGGCGCAGGGCCTCGCGGAAGGCGGCCTCGGCGTCGCCGCCGACCACGCCCTGCTGGGCGCCGGTCAGGGCCTCGCCCAGCCGCGACCAGCTGACCGGGTCGTCAGCGTCCAGCGCCAGGGCGCGACGAAAGGCGGTGGCGGCGCCGATGGGATCGCCCGCCTCGAACCGCGCGCGGCCCAGAAACACCTGCGCCTCGCGGTCGCCCGGGTTGTCCCGCGCCACCACCTCGGCCACGGCGGCCAGACGCGGCGCGTCCAGGGTGTCGAGGGCCCCGGCCCAGCGTTCGACCCGGGCCTCGCGCGGCTGATCCGGCATGCCCGGCGAACCGGTGAACCAGTAGATGGCCAGGGTGGCCAGGGCTGTGCCCAGCAGGGCCGCCAACACCCAGCGCCCTTGCGCCATGTCCGCCGGTTCCGGCCCGGCCTCCGCCTCGCTGGACAGAAGCCTTCGCCCCGCCTCCGCCCGCGCCACGCGCCAGGCGTCGTCGTCCAGCAGGCCGCGATCGTGCAGGGCGTCCAGCTCGGCGATCTGGCGACCGTCCGGCGCGACGGGCGCCACAGCCAGGGCCGCGCCCCGCGCACGCCACAGCACCACGACCCCCGAGAGGGTCGCCGCCATGCCTGCAGCAAGCCAGAACATCCACATGGAACGGGGTTTAGGCGATCAGGCGATCTGTGGCGAGGGCGCCGCTGTCGCACCCGCGGCCGAGGCCAGCCGCCGACGCAGGGTCCGGGCCGGAACCTCCGCATCGGCCTGATCCAGAAAGCCCGCGCACAGGGCGGCCAGCGCCGTCATCCGGGCGTCGTCCGTCCCCTCGCCTGCGTTCAGGGCCTCGATCAGCTCGTCCCCGTACTGGCTCAGGCGCTTCTCCAGGGTCTCGCACACCTGCGCTCTCTGGCCCGCGCAGCCCATCACATTGGCCGCAGCCTTTGACCCGCCCAGAATCGTCATGGCCGCATGCGCCTGGTCCACCAGCGGCCCGTCGGTGCGCGCGTCCATCACCGGCGCCATGCGGCTCATGGCCCCGTGGATGCGCACCCGCTCCATCGGCAGGGCCTTGTCCACCATGCCGGGACACAGCCGCGTCAGGTTCTCCAGCGCCCGGCCCATGCGTTGCTTGAGCACATGAAACCGACCGCCCCACGCGCCGTCGGTGGTGAAGGCCAGCGACAGCTCCATCTGGGCCATCAGCTCGGCCGTGGCGTTCAGCCGGGCGGCGATGCCGCGGGCCTCGTCCAGCCCGCTTCGGGCCGGATGGAACAGGTCCAGGGCCTCGGCGGTCTCCTCCACCTTTTCGAAAAGCCGCTCGCCGAAGTCCGCCAGTTCGGACTCCGCCAGAAAACGCTCCTCCCCGCCCACGCCGGACACGCGGCTGATGACCCGCAGGATCAGGGGCGCTTCCTCGATGTTGGCGAACAGGATCTCCAGCATGCGCGGCGCGGCGTCCTCACGAATGCGCGTGGTGTCGCGCATCATCAGCCGCAGCGAGGCCGCGCTGTCGGCGTCCGGCCGCCCGGTCCACAGCTCGAGCATCGGCATGGCCGCCCGGGCCATGGGCGCCAGGTCGAAACAGGCGGCCAGGTCCTCCGCCGTGCGCGGATCCAGCCCCGGCCAGATGGTGGCGGGCTCGTCGCGCAGGATGGCCGCCGCGCTCAGGCACATCTGGTCCAGCAGCCGGGGATCGATCTCGCCGCCGCCCACGGTCATGTCCTCGGCCTGCGCCAGCAGCAGAGGCTGGCGCGCGCAGACCGTCTTCCAGAGGCCGCTCAGGATCGGCGCAGGAAAGCTCAGCCCCCGCACCCCGTCCGCCCGTTTGCGGAACAGCGCCGTCAGGGGGCCGAAGGCGATGGCGCGCATGCGCCGGGCGGCGATCTGTGCCACCGTCTGGCGCCGGATCCACTCGGCCTTGGCGCCGGGCGTCGAGCGCAGGGCGACGGACAGCTTGGCCAGGGCCGAGTCCGGCGACGCCTCAAGCATGGCGCTGATCGCATTGCGGCTGGAGACGGAGAGCTCCGTCATGTGGCCCATACTCCCCGGCGATTCATCGGCCCATCATCTCCCGGCCCCGCTTAACGAAACGCGTAAACCATGGCGAGACGTCAGGATTCGGCTGCGGGCAGCTCCAGCATGGCCTTCAACCCGCCCATGTCGCTGTCGCCCAGGGTCAGGCGGCCCTCATAGGCCCGGGTCAGTTCGTCGACGATGCTCAGGCCCAGACCCGTGCCGGGCACGTCCTCGTCCAGCCGGGCGCCGCGCTTCAGCACCTCGTCGCGGCGGTCCCCGGGCAGGCCCGGCCCGTCGTCCTCGATCACCAGCAGCAACCGCCCCATCCCCGTTGCGCCCGCCGACACCTTCACCCGCCGTTCGCACCAGAGACAGGCGTTCTCCAGCAGATTGCCGACCATTTCCTGCAGATCCTGTCGCTCGCCCCGGAACATCAGCTCATCCGGCGCGCGCCAGTCGATCTCCACCCCCTTGGCCTGAAACACCCGCTCCAGCATCACCGCCATCTCGTCCAGCACCTCGGCCACGGCCGTACGCTCGCCCGAGCCCTGGGCCCGGGCGGCGGCGCGGGCCCGGCGCAGATGGTGATCCACCTGACCGCGCATGATCTCGGACTGGCGACGCACGATCTCGGGCAGACCCCCGGACTGCCCCTCGGTCTCGGCCAGCATAACCGACAGGGGCGTCTTCAGCGCGTGGGCCAGGTTGCCCACATGGGTGCGCTGGCGCTCCACCACCTCCTGATTGTGGTCCAGCAGCTTGTTCAGCTGCTCGGCCAGGGGCGCGATCTCCACCGGATAGTCCTGGCTGATGCGCGTGGCGCGGCCCTTGCGCACATCGCCGATCTCCTGGCCCAGCTCATAGAGCGGACGCAGGCCGATGCGCACCTGGAAGAAGACGGCGCTCGCCAGCCCCATCCCCAGCAGCCCCAGGGCGATCCAGGTCAGGGTCGCGAACTGGCGCGTGTCGGAGTCGATGTTCGAGCGATTGATGGCGGCGATGAAAACCACCGGCTCCTCCCGGCCCGGCAACTGTTTCTGGCTGGCCGCCACGCGCAGGGGCTCGGCGTTGTTGGGGCCGAGCGCGTTGTACGACACGGTGCCGCCCGCCGCCTCGGCGACCCGCTGGGACAGGCTGGCGGGAATCGGCATGTCGGCGTCCCACAGGGAGGTCGACCGCTCCACCACCACCAGGGTCCCGTCGGGCGCGCGCTCGGCCACGGCCCAGTATTTGCCGGACAGCAGGGCCTTGGTGCGCGCGTCCTCGATCTGGGGCACGACAACGCGTCCGTCGCGGATGCTGGCGGCCAGAACCATTTCGTCGATGGTGTTGTTGAGGACCCCGCCCAGCCGGCGCAGCCCGGATTCCTGGAACTGGGAGGTCAGCACGACCCCCGTGGCCAGCAGGGCCACCACGATCCAGGCGGACGCCAGCCAGATCAGCCGGCGGGTCAGGGACCGGCCGGGACGACCCAGATAGCGCCCCAGATCCTTCTTCACGCGGCCTCGGATTCCCCGGCCAGCGGCGTCAGGCGATAGCCCAGGCCGCGCACGGTCTCGATCCGGTCTGCGCCGATCTTCTTGCGCAGCCGGCCCACGAACACCTCGATGGTGTTGGAGTCGCGGTCGAAGTCCTGATCATACAGGTGCTCGACCAGCTCGGTGCGGCTGATGACCCGGCCCTGATGCATCATCATGTAGTGGAGCAGCCGGTACTCCAGCGAGGTCAGGCGCAGGGGCTCGCCGTCCACGCTGGCCCGGGCGGCGCGCGGGTCCAGGCGCAGGGCCCCGCATTCCAGCGTCGAGGTCGCATGCCCCGCCGAGCGCCGCAGCAGGGCGCGCAGCCGGGCCAGCAGCTCTTCGGTGTGAAACGGCTTGGTCAGATAGTCGTCGGCCCCGGCGTCGAAGCCCGACACCTTGTCCGACCAGGCCCCGCGGGCGGTCAGGATCAGGACCGGCGTGGTCTTGCCGTCACGGCGCCACCGCTCCAGCACCGAAACGCCGTCGATCTTGGGCAGGCCGAGGTCCAGCACCACCACGTCATAGGGTTCGGTGTCGCCGAGGAAGTGGGCTTCCTCGCCGTCCGCGGCGTGATCCACCGCATAGCCGGCGTCGCCCAGCGCGCCCTTCAGCTGGCGCGACAGGTCGGCGTCGTCCTCGACAAGCAGCACTCTCATCAGTTTTCTCCGATCACGGCGCCGCTGCGGCCGTCGACCCGAATGTCGGCGACGCGTCCGCCGGGATACTCCCAGCGCACCACATAGCCGGGGCGCCCGCCCATGTTGCGTTCATTGATGCCCAGCATCCGGCCGTCCCGTCCGCGCGAGACCGATCGCGCCACTTCGCTGGCGCTGACCCGACGACCGTCGCGGGACTCTTCCCGCGCCCGATCCTGACGCAAGGAGTCCATCCGCTCACGCGCCGGAGCGCTGCTCGACCGCGTCTCACGGTCCTGGATCTCGAGCGCTCGGGCCGATGTCGTCGCCACGGGAGCGGCGGCGATCAGCCCGGCCAGAAGAAGGATGCGGATACGGTTCATGCTCAGCGGTTTACGGCGGCGCCTCTGAACGGCGTCTGAACAGGGGGGTGAGAAACCGGTCATGACCGGCGCTGGGATCGGTCGCGTCCTGAAGGACCATAGAGGCTTCAGGCCGGTTCAGGAAGATGAACAGCGCCTGAACCGTTTCGTTCAGGTCAGGCTCAGGCGTCGCATGGTCTTGTGGGCTCATCGCACCGCCCCGATGCCCGGGTCGGCCGCCGACCCGACACCGAGGAGACCATGATGAAAAAACTGATGATATCCGTCATGGCCGTCGCGGCGATCTCCGTCGCCGTTCCGGCCGCCGCGCAGCACTACGGCCCGCCCCGGGGCGGTCCGTCGGCCCATGGCCCCGGGGGCTATCCCGGCGGCGGCCGTCAGGCCCAGCATCTGGAGCGCCAGATCGACCGCGCCTGGCAGGCTCGCGTCATGAGCACCGGCAAGGCCCGGGAATACCGTCACGCCATAGTCGAGGTGGGCCGTCTGGAACAACGCTACCGCTTTGACCGCGACGGCTACACCCGCTGGGAGCGGCAGGACATCGACCGGCGCTACCAGCGCATCCAGGCCAATCTGGATCGCTACAACCGCCGGATCGGCGGGCGCCGCTGGTAGAGCCTCGACCTCGAACCGATGGATGACGGGCGCGATCCGAAAGGGTCGCGCCCTTTTCGCGCGTGGCGTTCAGCCAGGTGAACGGCGCCTGAAACGCGGCGTTCAGGCGCCGATCAGGCGCCGCGCGCTTCACTGGTCCCGTCGCCGCCGCCCTGATCCCCGGGGCGACCGCAATCGAAGGATCGAAGCCATGAACAAGACCCTCGCCGCCGCCCTGATGGCCGCCGCCGCCGTTTCCGTTGCGGTCCCGGCCGCCGCCCAGCACTACGGCCCGCCTCGCGGCGGACCCGCCGCCCACGCCCCCGCCTGGCAATCCATCGCCCAGCGCAAGGTTAACCTGGACCGCCGCATCGACCGCGCCGCCCACAACCGGGCCATCAGCCCGCGCGAGGCTCGCAGCCTGCGCGCCGAGCTCAACGCCGTCGTCCGGCTGGAAAGTCAGTATCGCCGCGGCGGCCTGACCCGTTGGGAGATGCGCGATCTGGACCAGCGCTATGACCGGCTGTCGGCGCGCGTTCGCGCCGAACGCGCCGACAACAACCGCCGCCCCGGCGGCCGCTGGTAGGCGACCCTCTCTCCCGCAAAGGGGTGCATGCGGCGCGGTCCGAAAGGGCCGCGCCGTTTTGCTGTCACGACCCAAACACGCGAATTTCCGGCCAGCGCGCGCGGGCGTTCTGGACCGCCCTGTCCCACCCCTTCGCTTTCGGCCGGTCCGGATTGGGCCGCAGCACCATGTCGAACACGTCCGCCAGCCCGAACGGCGCCGCGACGCTGACGTCCCCGTCCGGCTCCAGCCGCACACCGACAGCGAACGCCGGCGCCACAAAGCGCCCCAGCGCCTCGTCCGTGCCCGTCAGGGCTTGATACCGCTCGCCGAACTTGCCCTCGAACCACAGATGCACCCGCGCCTGATTGCGGACCTCCACCATCTCGCGCAGCGGCGGTTCGAACGCCGCGGCCACCCTCCGGATCACCGCGTCCTCGGCGTCCCAGGAGATGTCGGGATCGAAATAGCCCAGGTCGTAGTCCTTGATGCCGTACCCCGGCGACCGGCCCGTCACCGCGTTCCAGACGCTCTGATAGACCGCGCCCGAAAAGATCCGCCAGTCGTTCAGCCCCAGCCCGCGCACCGTCGTCAGCACCTGCATCAGGTCCGGATCGGCCCGCACAATGGCCTTCAGCCGATCTTCCAGATCGCTCATCGCAGCGGCCAGCCGTGGTCCAGCGGCCCGTGGCCGCCGCCGAGCCCCGGCGCCTGTCGGATGGCCTCGGCCACATAGGCCCACGCCTCGGCCACCGCCTGTTCCAGCGGCAGCCCCTTCGCGATCCCCGCCGCGCACGCGCTGGCCAGGGTGCAGCCGGTGCCGTGGGTATGACGCGTCTCGATGCGCGGACCCTCCAGCAGGGTCTCGCCGTGCGGGGTCATCAGCAGGTCCACCACCGTCTCGCCCGGCACATGGCCGCCCTTCATCAGCACCGCGCCCGCGCCCAGCTTCAGCAGCGCCTCGCCCGCCCGCCGCTGGCCGTCCAGATCGGCCACAGGGAGCCCGGTCAGGGCCTCGGCCTCCGGCGCATTGGGGGTCAGCAGGGCCGCGCGCGGAACCATCAGCTCCCGCACCGCCGCCACCGCGTCCTCGGCCAGCAGGGGCGAGCCCCCCTTGGCGATCATCACCGGGTCTACCACCGTCGGCGCCCCCGCCCGGTCGAGGATGTCGGCCACGCAGCGCACCACCTCCACCGAGCCCAGCATGCCGGTCTTGATCGCGTCGGTCCCGATGTCGTCCAGCACAGCGTCCGCCTGGGCCGCGATCACCTCCAGCGGCACGGGATGCACCCCGTGGACGCCCAGGGTGTTCTGGATGGTCAGGGCCGTGATCGCCGTGGCCGCGAACCCGCCCAGCATGGTCACCGCCTTGATGTCGGCCTGCACCCCGGCCCCGCCGCCGGAGTCGGAGCCGGCGATGATGAGAACTCTCCCCCGCACTAGTGCACCCCCGAAAACAGCTTCAGTCCCACGATGCCCGAGACGATCATCAGGATGCACAGAATCCTCAGGGTCGTGGACGGTTCGCCGTAAACCAGGATGCCGATCCCCGCCGCGCCCACCGCCCCGATGCCGGTCCAGATCGCATAGGCGGTCCCGATGGGCAGCTTCTGGGTCGCCAGCCAGAGGAACCAGAAGCTGGCGATCATGGTCAGCCCCACCACCAGCGAAGTCACCGGCCGCGACGGCCCCACGAATTTGAAGCCCGAGGCCCAGGCGACCTCAAGCAGGCCCGCGATCACCAGCGACAGCCACGGATTGATGGAAGGAAGGGTCATGCCCGCCACATGGGACAAGCGGCGATGCGGGGCAAGCGCCGATCCCTGGTGCGGCTCACGCCCCATCGACGGCGAAGCGTCGCCGGGCGGCCGCCCATAATCCCCCATTTTTCAGGTTCAATCCCGTGCAAGACAAGGCTTTGGCCCGTCGCGACGGCCAATTTCATCCCGCTGCCTTGCGCGCCCTTATGATGACGTCATGACCGCACGCCCCACCCTCCCCCTGCCACCCGGTATGCGCCGAGCGAAGGAAATTAGACTCCAATTGGACTCTTTTTCGCGTCGGGAGTCTAACGTCCGCCCGTCATCCTCGGCCTCGGCCAGAGGCCCCAGAGACTGCGCCAGATCCGGACAAGCCACTGATCTTGCTCATTTCTCCCGCCACCCTGAAGCCCCCCCCCAAAGGAGATTTCAACAATTCGGACAATTCGGACACTGTTTTTCCGAGTCCGAAATCAGCGCCGGAACACGCCCACCAGCTCCACATGGGTCGACCACAGGAACTGGTCGATAGGGGTCACCCGCTCCAGCACGAAGCCGGCGTCGATCAGCACCCGGGCGTCGCGGGCGAAGGTCGTGGGGTTGCAGGACACGCCCACCACCACCGACACCGATTTGGTGCCGGCGAACTGCTGCACCTGCTCCAGCGCCCCGGCCCGGGGCGGGTCGAAGACGATGGCCTCGACGCCCTTCAGGTCGTGGGGCGACAGGGGGCGGCGGAACAGGTCGCGGGCCTGGGCGTCGATGCCCTTGAGACCCTGCGCCGTGCCCGCGCCGGCTTTCAGTCCGGCGATGGACCCCGCCGAGGAATCCGCCGCCAGCACCGGCGCCACCTCGGCCAGCGGGAAGGTGAAGGTGCCGGCGCCGCAGAACAGATCCGCGATCCGTTTGGCGCCGCGCACCGCCGCCACGGCCCGCTCCACCATGGCCGCCTCGGCCACGGGCGAGGCCTGCAGGAAGGAGGCGGGCGGCAGCGGGACGGTGGCCCGGCCGAACCGCACCGTGGGCTGGCGCATCATCACCAGCACCTCGCCGTCCATGCTGAGCCGCGCGATGTCGGCCATCCGCGCCGCGCGCACGCCCTGCTGGGCCACGTCGGCCGACCGGCCGCTGCGCTCCACACCGGTGATGTCCACGTCCAGACCGGAATCCGTCACGGTCACATGCAGGGTCGGCGCCGACTTGGCGCCGCCCAGGAACGGCGCCGCCACCGCCGCCAGGCTCGGCAGGGCGGCGTTGATGCGCGGGTCCGACAGGGGGCAGTGCGCCAGCGGGACCACGCCCCACGACCGGCGCCCCTTGAACCCCAGCACCACCTGCCCGCCCTCGTCACGCCGTGCATGCAGGGCGATGCGCCGACGGACGCCCGGCGGGGTGGCGACAGTCGCCTCCACCTCGGTCTCGATGCCCTCGCGCTCCAGGGTCTCCACCACCAGCTCGCGCTTCCACGTCAGATACGGCGCGCTGGCCCAGTGCTGCAGCGGCGCGACCCCGCACGCGGCGTAGGTCTCCGACTGGATCGGAACCCGGTCCGCGCTGGCCTCGATGATCTCGATGTCTGCGGCGCGGCCGTCCCTGACCACCGCGCGCACCACCTCTCCGGGGAGGGTGCCGGGCACGAAGACGGCGCCATTGGAGGTTTCGGCGATCCCGTCGCCCTGGTGGCCCACGCGGGCGATGGTCAATTGTTCGGACATGGCGCGCTCATAGCCCGTCCCGCGCCCAAACCGAAACATGAACGAAGATGAACGGCCCGCTCAAAAGCCGTTCAGCTTCGTTCAGCCATAACGGTCCTCGACAAGGGGGTGCTGATCCATTCAGCGCCGGGACCCTGGGAACGGAGCTGAAACGATGAACGCCTTCCTGAAGAATTCCGCCGTCGCGGTCGCCGCCGTCGCCGCCTGCGCGACCGCCCTGCCCGCCTCGGCCCAGACCTACGGCCAGAGCTACGGGTCCTCCTACGGCTATCAGAGCCGGGACGGCTACGGCTACAATCAGGGCTACGAGACCGGCCAGGCCTACTACGACCAGTGCGTCCGTGACCGCCGCCAGCGTCAGGTGGCGGGCGGTGTGGTCGGGGCCCTCGTCGGCCTTGCCGCCGGACGCGGCGTCGCCAGCCGCCGGGTGCGCAGCGAGGGCGGCGCCATGGGCGCCCTGCTCGGGGCCGCCGTGGGCGCCGGTGTCGGCGGCTCCACCGCCGCCTGCCAGCCGGGCCAGTCCCAGCAACCCTACGGCCAGCCCTACGGCGCCCAGGCCGGCTACGGCTACGACAACAGCCGCTACGATGATCGCTACAGCCAGCAGTACGGCTACGACCGTGGCTACGACGATCAGGATCGCGGCTACGGCTACGGCCAGCCGGTGCGCAACTATGACAACACCGACCAGTGCCGCCTGGTCGAGAGCAACATCCGTCTTCCCGACGGCCGCGTGGAAAACCGCTACGTCCGCGCCTGCCCCGACGGGAACGGCCAGTATCGCGTCGTCGATTAAGTTTCAGCCCCCCTGTCGAATCGACGACGTGTAGGGAACCGCCGGTGGAGCAATCCACCGGCGGTTTTTCTCCGTGCTCCTGTGCGGGCCCCGGCGGCTCCCGCTGGCCTTTTGCCCGCGCGTCCTATATGGAGCCCCCGCCTCCCCGATCCGCAAATCCAGCGGCCCGAACGGACCGAGCCGGTCCGCGCGCCCGCCTTACACGTCTGAATCATCGCCATGAACCTTCGCAACGTCGCCATCATCGCCCACGTCGACCACGGCAAGACCACCCTTGTGGACCAGCTGCTCGCCCAGTCCGGCGTCTTCCGAGCCAATGAGGCGACCACCGAACGCGCCATGGACTCCAACGATCAGGAGAAAGAGCGCGGCATCACCATCCTGGCCAAGGCCACGAGCGTGCTGTGGAACGGCAAGGCGGGCGAAACCCGCATCAACATCATCGACACCCCCGGCCACGCCGACTTCGGCGGCGAGGTTGAGCGGATCCTCGGCATGGTGGACGGCTGCGTCCTGCTGGTGGACGCCGAAGAAGGCGTCATGCCCCAGACCAAGTTCGTGCTGACCAAGGCCCTGAAGATGGGTCTGAAGCCCATCCTCTGCATCAACAAGGTCGACCGCGCCCACGCCGACCCGGACCGGGTCCACCTGGAGACCATCGACCTGTTCTCGGCCATCGGCGCCAGCGAGGAACAGCTCGACTTCCCCCACATCTACGCCTCGGGCCGCGACGGCTGGGCGACGCTCGACCTGAACGAGAAGTCCGACACCCTGGCCCCGCTGTTCGACCTGATCGTCGACCACATCCCGGAGCCCCCCGTCGCCCTGAACGTCGACAAGCCATTCCAGATGCTGAACGTGCTGATCGAGTCCGATCCGTTCCTCGGCCGTCTGCTGACCGGCCGCATCGAGAGCGGCAAGGCCGTGCCCGGCCTGGCCATCAAGGCCCTGGACCGCGACGGCAAGCAGATCGAGCAAGGCCGCATCACCAAGGTGCTGGCCTTCCGCGGCCTGAAGCGTCAGCCCGTTGAAGAAGGCGCGCAGGCCGGCGACATCGTCGCCATCGCCGGCATGTCCAAGGCCACCGTGGCCGACACCCTGTGCGCACTGGACGTCACCGAGGCCCTGCCCGCCCAGCCCATCGATCCGCCGACCATCTCCATGACCGTGGCCGTCAACGACAGCCCCCTGGCCGGCCGCGAGGGCGACAAGGTGCAGAGCCGGGTCATCCGCGACCGCCTGCTCAAGGAAGCGGAGTCCAACGTGGCCATCCGCGTCACCCAGACCCCCGGCGCCGACGCCTATGAAGTCGCCGGCCGCGGCGAACTGCAGCTGGGCGTTCTGATCGAGAACATGCGCCGCGAAGGCTTCGAACTGTCCATCTCCCGCCCCCGCGTGGTCTACCAGACCGGCGAGAACGGCGAGCGGCTGGAGCCCATCGAGGACGTGGTCATCGACGTGGACGACGAATACTCCGGCGTGGTCATCGAGAAGCTGTCGGCCCGCAAGGCCGAGCTGAAGGACATGGGCCCGTCCGGCGCCGGCAAGACCCGCATCCAGCTGATGTGTCCGTCGCGCTCGCTGATCGGCTATCAGGGCGAGTTCCTGACCGACACACGCGGCTCGGGCGTGCTGAACCGGGTGTTCAGCCACTACGAACCCTTCAAGGGCTCCATCGACGGCCGTCTGAAGGGCGTGCTGGTCTCCAACTCCGACGGCGACACGGCGGCCTTCGCCCTGTGGAACCTGGAGGATCGCGGCGTCATGTTCGTGGGCGCGGGCGAAAAGACCTACCAGGGCATGATCATCGGCGAGAACAGCCGTTCCGACGACCTGGACGTGAACCCCATCAAGGGCAAGCAGCTGACCAACGTCCGCGCCTCCGGCAAGGATGAGGCCGTGCGCCTGACCCCGCCGCGCCGCCCCTCGCTGGAACAGGCCATCGCCTACATCGAGAGCGACGAACTGGTCGAGGTCACGCCCAAGTCCATCCGTCTGCGCAAGCAGGTGCTGAACCCCTCGTTCCGCAAGAAGCGCGTCAAGGACGACTGATCCCGCATACGCGTTCGCCCCATATCGGTCCGAAATCGGCCGATTGGGGCAGGGCGGGGGTCATTTCAGGGCGTCCGAAACAAATCGAAATCTCCTGTGTTCACATTTCTGCGAGCGCCTCCCGGCTCGCGAAACAGGAGACTTCATCATGATCCGCAAGACCGCTCTTCTGACCAGCGTCGCCGGCGCCCTGATGTTCGCCGCCCCCGCTTTCGCCCAGGAAGCTCCCATCGAAGATCCCATGGCCCAGGCGCCGATCGAGCAGCCCGCCGCTGAGCCCGAAGCCAACGGCACGGTTGAACCGGGCGCTGAAGTTCGCGCGGCCGACGGCGCCTCGCTGGGCATCCTTGAAGGCGCAGGCGTAGACGCCTCGGGCCAGCAGACCCTTCAAATCCGCAGCGCTGACGGCCAGCTGCGCGAAGCCCCCATCGACGGCGCCGGCCTGGACAACGGCGCGGTGGTTCTGGCCTGGACCGAGGCCGAATTCGAGGCCGCCCCGGCCGTGACCGACTCCTCGTCCAACGTGGCGGGCTCCGAGGCTGGCCTTGAAGCCGGGGGCGAGGTCATCGACGAGGCCAAGCCCGAGACCGAGGCCCTTCCCGAGCCCACGCCCGAGACCATGGAAACGGTCGAACCCGAGGCCTGAGCCAAGGGCTGACCGATAGCGCATAAGGAAAGGGCGGCTCTTTCGAGCCGCCCTTTCTGCTGTCTGACGCTGTGTTCTAGCGGCGCTTCACGAGGCCGAGAATGAACAGCAGGATGATCGCGCCGATCGTGGCCACGATGGTCGAGCCGATCCAGCCGCCCCAGGCGAAGCCCAGAGCATTGGCGACGAAGCCGCCGATCAGGGCGCCGATGACGCCCACGATCAGATTCGTCAGCAGGCCGTGGTTGCGGCCCATGATCTGTTCCGCCAGCCAACCGGCGATGATGCCGATAATGATCCAGGCGATCCAACCCATTCCACCCATGTCGATTTCCTTCCGTTGATAGTCGAGGTCGCCCCTGTAATGCGCAGGCGCGGTCAAGGTTGCCTGATTGCAGCCATATTGGTCGCCGGAATCGCCAATTGCTCTCCCGCCACGCGAACCCGGCACGGCCCTTGCCCCTGAACGGGCGAGCTGTGCCGTAGTGGAACAGCGGTCGCCAAAACGAGGAGGGGCTCACCATGGCCACCGAAATCGATCTCCATCTGGGGCGCAGACTGCGCCGCCGTCGACGCCTTCTGGGCCTGACCCAGCAACAGCTGGCCGTGCAGGTCGGCATCCGGTTCCAGCAGATCCAGAAATACGAATGCGGCGCCAACCGCATCTCCGCCGCCCGTCTGTGGCAGCTCGCCGAAGCGCTGGAGACGCCCGTCAGCTATTTCTATGACGGTCTGTCCGAGGCGCTCGAGCGGAAGGATGCGGGCGGAGCGGGCCCCGGCAACGGCGAGATGTTCTCCCGCAAGGAGACCATCGACCTGATCCAGGCCTATTATCAGCTCGGCGAGCGCCCGCGCCGCCGTCTGCTGGATCTGGCCAAGTCGCTGCACGGCAGCCCGGAACCGGCCTGAGCCCCATAAGATCGTGACGCGTCGGCGGGCGCGCTGTATGCCCGCCGGTCATGACCCCTTATGAAGCCTTCGCCGTCGACCTGGCCCGCGCCGCCGCCGCCGTGACCCTGCCGCTGTTCCGCACCGACTGCGGTGAGGAGGACAAGGGTGAGCCCGGCGCCTTCGATCCGGTCACCCGCGCGGATCGCGACGCAGAGGCGGCCATGCGCCGCCTGATCGCTGAACGCTATCCCGACCATGGGGTGATCGGCGAGGAGTACGGCGAGGACCGCCCCGATGCGGAGCATGTCTGGGTGCTGGACCCGGTGGACGGCACCCGCGCCTTCGTGGCGGGCCTGCCGCTGTGGACCAGCCTGATCGCCCTGCGCCATGAAGGCAGGCCGGTGACCGGCGTCATCGCCCAGCCGGTGCTGGACGAGATTTTTTTGGGCGGCCCGTCCGGCGCGATGTTGATCAAGACCGGGCAAGCCCCCTCCCCCCTCGAGGTTCGCACCTGCCCCCGACTGAATGACGCGGTCATCGCCACCACGGACCCCGACATCTTCACCGGCGCCGAACTGGGGGCCTGGACGCAGGTTCGCGCGGCGGCGCGTCTGGCTCGACTGGGCTGCGACGCCTACGCCTACGCCATGGTCGCCGCAGGGCGGATCGATCTGGTGGCCGAGACGAACCTGAAACCGTGGGACTGGTCCGCGCTGGTTCCAGTGATCGAGGCGGCCGGCGGCAAGGTGGTCAACTGGCGCGGCCAGGCGCCTGATGACAGGGGCCAGGTGCTGGCCGTCGGCGACGAGGCCCTGATCGACCAGGCGCTGGTGACCCTTAAACGCGCTGCGCTCTAGACCAACGCGAGAGCCTGATTCAGGGCGTCGGTGGAATCGCGAAGCGATTCCACCTCAACCGAGCGGGCGCTAGACCTGTTCGAGCGCTTCGCCCGCGGGGACCTGCATACCGCGCGGCGCCAGATAGTCGGCCATGGCGTCGAACTCGCGCAGGAAGGCCGCGCGGCGGTCGTCGCTCTCCATGATGACCTCGTGCAGGGCCCCGTCGACCTCCACATAGCGGCCGCGGCCCAGACGCTTGGCGGCCCAGCGGTTGGTCTGTTTCCAGACCACGTCGTCCTCGCCCGCCTGAACAATGGAGACCGGGATCGAGACCCGCTTCAGAGCCTTGGGCTTCAACGCCCGCTCACCCACGTCGAAGGCCACCGCCAGCCAGCCCCAGGTGGGCCCGCCCAGCGCCAGATGAGGGCAGGCGTAAAGCTGCTGACGCCACAGATCATAGCGGCTCTCGTCCGACGTCAGGGCGTCGGTCTCGAAGGTGTGGTCGAAGGGGTCGTCGGGATTGTCCAGCACATAGTCCCCCGCCTTGCCGTGGCGCAGGTTCCACTTCACCGCCATTTTGGCCGACCACATGGACCGCTTGCCGGTGCGGATGCGCAGCATGGGACTGGACAGAAGCGCTCCGGCGATCCGGCTTTCCCCGCCCTGCAGGGTCAGCAGGTTCAAGGCTCCGCCCATGGAATGGCCCACAGCGATCCAGGGCCTGGGCAGACGGGCCTCGAACGTGTCCAGCAAACGGGCGTAATCGTCGAGAAACTCCTCCACGGCCCGCGCATGACCGCGGAGGCGGTCGGGCAGCAGGCGCGCGGACAAGCCCTGGCCCCGCCAGTCGTGGGCCAGGACGCAGAAGCCCCGGGCCAGCAGGTTGCCGATCAGTTCGAAATACTTCTCGATCGGCTCTGTGCGACCGGGGCTGAGGATGACGGTGCCGCGCGGGGCGTCCTCGATGGACGGCGACGGCGTCCACAGGGCGGCGCGCAGGCGAAGACCGCCGGCGCCGCGATACCATTCACCCACGCCGCCGGGCGGCGAGGACGCGCCCGGAACCCCCATCAGGGGAGCGTTGGCGGCGAAGGCCGCGGCGCGATTGATGGCGGGTCCGCTCATTCGGGTTTCCGGAACTTCAGGGTCATGCGGTCGCTCTCGCCGATGGCGTCATAGCGGCTGCGGTCAAACTCGGGGTCGGCGGGCTCGCCCGCCGGGGCCGTCTGGCTGTTGGGCGGCAGGGTGTCGACGCCGAACGGATGGTCCTTGGTGTCCCGGGGATTGGCGTTGACCTCGCTTGAGGCCACGAACACGAAGCCCGCTTCGGCCGCCAGTTGCTTGACGAACGCCTCCTGCACATAGCCTGAGGCCGCGGCCGGATCCTGATCGCCGCCGGAGGCGCCGCGATGCTGTTCGACGCCCAGCACCCCGCCCGGCTTCAGCGCGGCGTAGGCGTCAGCGAAGGCCTTCTCCGCGATCCCCGCCGCCATCCATGCGTGCAGGGAGCGCAGGAACAGCACCATGTCGATGGTTCCCGTGGGCGCCAGCGGTCCGCTGGTGGGCCCGAAGGCGGTAATTTCCACATCCCCGTAAAGTCGACGGTCGCCCGCGAAGCGCCCCTCGAACCGGGCCATGACCTGACGCAGGGCGGGATCGGCGTCGGGACCGATCTCGAACCCGGCGGCGTACAGCTTGCCGCCGCCCCGGTTCAGGTACGGCGCCAGAATTTCCGTATACCAGCCGACGCCGGGCCACATCTCGATCACGTGCATGTCGGGCTGGATGCCGAAGAAGGTCAGGGTCTCCACGGGATGGCGCCATGGATCGCGCCCCTGATCCTGAACCCGCCACGCGCCGGCGACGGCCCATTCCAGACTGCCCTCAGGCGCCGGCGGCGGGCCTTCCGGTTCCCCGGCCGGAACCTCGGGCTCGTCGGACCGTCCGCATGCGGAGACAAGCGCAAGCCCGGCCGCCGCCGCGCCGCCCGCGAGAATCCGCCGACGCGACGCGGACATCGCCCGATTCCAGGACCGATCAGCCATAAATCCCATGTGCCGCCAGACTCACACTTCCAGGCCGCCCGACACGACCACGGGTTCGGACTTAAAGCGGTTCACCATACCCGTCAAAGCACGCCGTGCCGCATTACGCGGCGATTACTCCGGCTTGCGGAAACGCAGGGTCATGCGATCGCTCTCGCCGATGGCGTCAAAGGCGGCGCGTTCCGCCTCGCTGAGCGTGCGCTCCCCCTGCTCCGTGCGACGCACCGGCGGCAAGGTCCACACGCCGAAGGGATGATCCCGGTCATCGGCGGCGTTGGCGTTCAGCTCGCTGCGGGCGTCCAGCACGAAGCCCGCCGCCTGGGCGGCGCGGATGACGTAGCTTTCCGGCACATAGCCGGTGGAGGCGGTGTCAGCCACGTTCCGCCCCTCTTCGGCGCGGTGCTGCTCGACCGCGAGAACGCCGCCCGGCTTCAGGGCGCGGAAAAACTCGGCCATGTACCGGTCGGTCAGGTCGGCGCGGGCCCAGTTGTGGAACGCCCGGGCGACAAGAACCATGTCGGCGGTTCCGTCCTCGACCCCCAGACCCGAGGCGGGACCGAAGTTGACGGCGCGGGCCGAGCCGCCGAACGCGGCCAGCTCCTGCTCAAGGCCGGCGCGGGCTTCACGGGCGCGCTCCGAAACAGTGGGCGCGGCCAGATCGATCCAGGCGGCGACGTATTCGCCGTCGGTGCGGGCGGCGTAGGGCGCGAGGATTTCCGTCCACCAGCCGGCGCCGCCGGGCTCGATCTCGACCACCGTCAGGCCGGGACGCAGGCCCCAGAAGGTCAGGGCCTCGTAGGGGCGACGGTACTGATCCCGCGCGCTGTTGGCGGCGGCGCGGGCGTCCGAGGCGATGATCCCGGCGAGCACGGCGTCTTCAGCGTGAACCGGCGCGGCGGCCGAGCCGCGGGCGGGCGCATCCGGGGTCTGGGCCAGGGCGGCGGGCGCGGTCAGGGCGAGAAGGGCGGCGGCGAGGGTCAGGCGGCGCATAGGGGTCTCCCGGTCATTGGTCAGCGTCTCCGTTGCGGGCACCCTAAAGACCCCGCGCCCCCGGGCAAGCGGCGTCTGACGAATTCGCACCCAAGGCTCTTGCGGCGGATTTCGGCCCTCCTATTTCAGTCTCCGAGAGCGCCGGTTCGCCGGGCTTTCACGGTCGCGGCGGGGCCCATCAGGGACCGCCCAAGGCCGACACCGTCCGTCCCCGGAAACGGGGCGGTTCAACCTTGCTGTGCATCAGGAGGATTGTAATGCGCACCATCGACTTCACCCCCCTCTACCGTTCCGCCGTGGGCTTCGACCGCATGGCCAATTTGCTGGAAAGCGCCGCGCGCACCGGCGAACCGGGCGGCTGGCCGCCATACAACATCGAGACCACGGGCGAGAACGCCTACCGGATCGAGATCGCCGTGGCCGGCTTCAAGCCCGACGAGCTGAACATCGAGGTCAAGGAGAACCTGCTCACCGTCACCGGTCGCCGCACGGCCAATGACGAGAGCGAACGCACCTTCCTGCATCGCGGCCTGGCCGAGCGCGACTTCGAGCGCCGTTTCCAGCTGGCCGACTATGTGGTGGTGACCGAGGCGGGCCTGAACAACGGCCTGCTGACCATCGCGCTGAAGCGCGAACTGCCCGAGGCGCTCAAGCCCCGGCGGATCGAGATCAACGCCGGCCCGGCCCTGATCGAGGGCAAGGGCAAGAAGGCGGCGTAAGGCCCCAGCGATCGTTGAGTCCGGAAAGGGCGGTCTTCGGGCCGCCCTTTTCTATTCCTGGTCGAGCACCAAGCCCCGCACGCCGTGCATCTGGGCGGCCAGGAACTCGGCGTGGCGGGTCTGGGCCCCGTGCAGGGCCGCGCGGCTGAGGTCCGCCTGGACCAGAATGGCCCGACGCAGGTCGGCGCCGGACAGGTCCGCGCCCCGCAGATAGGCGCCGGTCAGGTCAGCGGGCAGCAACCGGTCCTGGGCGATCATCAACGGGCCCAACTGAACCTCGCGCAGATCCGCGCCGGTCAGGCGGGCGCCTTTCAGGCGGGCGCCGCGCATGTCCGCGCCGCGCAGCTTGACCGAGCGCAGGTCCGCGCCCTCCAGCTGGGCGCCCTGAAGCTGCACGCCCTCCATATCCAGACCGTAGAACACGGCCCGTTTGGCGGACAGGCCCGTCAGGGTCAGGCCCCGAATGCTTTTCAGGCTGCGCAGGTCCACGTCGTCGAACACCGAGGGCTGGCCTTCGGCGCCGCCGGTCTCGCACCAGATGGCGTGTTCGCGCAGCATGTCGGCGGCGGGCAGCGTCGACACTGGCGCGCCCGAGGACTTCTCGTCGGTCAGGGCCCCGGTCATGTCGGCCCCGTCCGCCCGCCACATGGCGCGCTTGGTCCCCACCAACACCGCGTCGCGCAGGTCCGCCCCGGTCAGGTCGGCGCCGGACAGATCCGCGCCGGCCAGATCGGCACCGTGAAAATTGGCCTGCTTGAGATTGGCCCGGACCAGCTTGCAGTCCTTCATCATGGCGCCGGAGAAGTCGGCCGCGATGGCGATGATGCCGCTGAGCTTGGACCGTTCCAGATTGGCGCCGGACAGGTTGGCGCCCGAGGCCCGCGCCCGATCCCGCACCAGATGCTCCACCATGCGGAAACCGAGCTTGGAGTCCGCCGCCGCGATGGCGCCTTCCCGAAGATCAGCCTCGAACAGGTCCGCCCCGGTCAGGTCCGCGCCACGCAGGCAGGCGCCGCGCAGGTCGGCCCGCCGGAGGCTGGCCTCGATCAACAAGGCATCCTGAAGGTCGGCCCCGAACAGCACCGCATTGTCCAGGCGGGTCCCGCTCAGGTCGCAGCCGCCCATGTCGGCGGCCGAGAAGTCGGCGTCGGTCAGGTTGCGGCCCCGCAGACTGAGGCCCGACAGGTCCATCCAGGTGAACACCGCCCGCGCGCCGCCGGGCTTGGCCTGCCACAGCCGGTCGTGCCGGGCGCAGATAGCGTCCAGCTCGGCCTGGGTCAGCCGCCGCCTGTTGGCGGGATCGATAGGGGCGGTTTGCGCCGACATGGTCCCAGACTGCCTGACCGGCGCTTAAGAAAGGGTTGGAAACGCGAGACTACTCCGTCAGCAGGCCCTGTTCGCGCAGGGCGTCGGCCAGGGGGCCGGGCGCGGTCCACAGACGGGTGTAGCCCGCCTCGCCCAGCCGCTTCAGCTCGGTGGCCAGATCGGCCTTGGCCGAGGCCGCGAACTGGCCGTCAAAGCCGTCGCCGTTTTCGCTGATCCGGACCATGGGACGGCCCGACTCCAGACGGTGCAGATAGCCTTCATACAGGATCGCCGCCTCGTCGCTGAGCACGCCGGTCTCCACCTCCAGCCCCTTGGCCTTGACCCGCTCCACCCCGCGCCCGGCGGCGAAGGGCGACGGGTCCAGACAAGCGATGACCACCCGCTCCACCCCGGCGTCGATCAGATACTGGGCGCAGGAGGTGCGGCCCGACGACCGGGCGCCGCACGGCTCCATGGTCACATAGGCGGTGGCGCCCCTGGCCTTGTCGCCGGCGGCGGGCACGGCTTGTTCTTCGGCGTGGGGACGGCCGCCCGGCGCCGTGGCGGCCTCGGCGACCACCTCCCCGTCCTTGACCACGACGCAGGCCACGGCCGGGTTGGGCCAGGTCTTGCCCATCTGATCCTTCGCCAGGCTCACAGCCCGGCGCATGAATTCCTGATCCCGCGCATCGCTCATGACAGCGCCGGCAGCGGCTGGGCCCTGTCCTCATCCAGATAGCGGGCCGAGACCGGCTTGAGGTCGGCGTCCAGCTCGATGTCCAGCGGATTGCCGGTGGGGATTTCCACCCCCACGATGCGGTCGTCCGGCACGTCGAACAGGTGCTTGACGATGGCCCGCAACGAGTTGCCGTGGGCGGCGATCAGCACGTCCTCGCCCGCTTTCAGGCGCGGTGCGATGGCGCTGTTCCAGTAGGGCAGAACCCGCTCCAGCGTGATCTTCAGACTTTCGGTGTCGGGAATGTCCTGCCCGGCGTAGCGGGGGTCGGTGGTGAAATCGAATTCGCCGCCGGGGGCCAGCGGCGGCGGGGGCGTGTCATAGCTGCGCCGCCAGATGGTCACCTGCTCATCGCCGTGCTTTTCAGCCGTTTCGGCCTTGTTCAGTCCGGTCAGGCCGCCGTAGTGGCGCTCGTTCAGCCGCCAGTCCTCGATCACCGGCACGTCCTTCAGGCCCGCCGAGTCCAGCGCCATGGCGCCGGTGCGCTTCGCCCGGTTCAGCACCGAGGTGAACATGACGTCCGGCTTGAAGCCCGCCTTCGCGATCAGTTCGCCGCCGCGCGTGGCCTCGGCCTCGCCCTGATCGGTGAGATCCACATCCACCCAGCCGGTGAATCGGTTCTCCAGGTTCCACTGGCTCTGGCCATGTCGCAGCAGGATCAGTCGGGGCATCGGTGTCTCCAGTTGGACCTGACCGGGTAGGACCGGCGCGCGCGGGGGTCAACCCGCAAGCGCGGCGCCGGGTTGTCCGTTCCCTGCGATGTTGTGGGCCCCGAAACGGCCCTGCTATAGCGGAGCCATGCGGAACCGACTGTTCTTTCCCCTCATGGCCCTGATCGCCATCGCCATGGTCGCCCTGGCGCTGAACTGGCCCGAGGGCGAGGCGGGGCGGGGCATGGCGCCGACGCCGGCAGAAGCGCCGCCGGTCGCGCCCGCCGGCTGAGGCCGACCGGAGGGATCCATGCTGACGCCCCGTCCCGGCCTGGCTCCCGACACCGCTGACACCGATACCCGGGCCCTAGTGAAGCCCGCCGGGTTCCGCGAGTACGACGCCCGCTGGATTCTGGGATCTGAGATCAACCTCCCCGGTTTGCAGGCGCTGGGTCTGGGGCTGGCGACCTACATCCACGAGATCGGGGTGCGGCCGCGCATCGTGGCAGGCCACGACTTCCGGTCCTATTCCGAAAGCGTCAAACAGGCCCTGACGCTGGGCCTGATGCAGGGCGGCATGGAGGTGCTGGACACCGGTCTGGCCCTGTCGCCCATGGCCTATTTCGCCCGGGTCGCGCTGGACGCCCCCTGCGTGGCCATGGTCACCGCCAGCCACAACGAGAACGGCTGGACCGGGGTGAAGATGGGCGCGGAACCGCCGTTGACCTTCGGGCCCGAAGAGATGAGCCGCCTGAAGGCGATCGTGCTGGACGGCGAAGGCGTCGCCCGTCCCGGCGGCCGGCTGGAGCGCGTCGAGGATTTCCGCACTCGATATCTCGAGGAGGTGACCGCCGGGGTGAGGCTGACCCGGCCCCTCAAGGTGGTGGTCGCCTGCGGCAACGGCACGGCCGGCGCCTTCGCGCCCGAAGCCCTGCGCCGCATGGGCGCCGAGGTGATCGAGATGGACTGCGATCTCGACTGGACCTTTCCCCGGTACAACCCCAACCCCGAGGACCGGGGCATGTTGGCCGGGATGTCCCGTCGGGTGACGGAGACGGGCGCGGATCTGGCTGTGGGCTTCGACGGCGACGGGGACCGCTGCGGGGTGGTGGACGACACGGGCGAGGCGATCTTCGCGGACAAGATCGGCCTGATGCTGGCCCGCGACCTGTCGGCCCGGCACAGCGGGGCCACCTTCGTGGTCGATGTGAAATCGACCGGGCTCTACAAGAGCGACCCCGTGCTGGCGGAGAATGGCGCCACCACCGTCTACTGGAAGACGGGCCACAGCCACATCAAGCGCAAGATCGCAGAGCTGAAGGCGCTGGCGGGCTTCGAGAAGTCGGGACACTTCTTTTTCAACGCCCCCCTCGGCCGCGGCTATGACGACGGCATCGTGGCGGCGGGCGCGGTGCTGGCCATGCTGGACGGGAATTCCGGCCAGCGGCTGTCGCAGCTGAAGGCCGCCCTGCCCGCCGCCTTCACCTCCCTGACCATGAGCCCGCACTGCGCCGACGAGACCAAATACGCGGTGGTGGAGGCGGTGACCCGGGACTACCTGGCCCTGTTTGCTGCGGGCGGCGACATTCTGGGCCGCAAGGTGGTGGAGGTCCTCACCGTCAACGGCGCGCGGGTGCATCTGGAGGACGGCTCGTGGGTGCTGGTGCGCGCCTCGTCCAACACGCCGGAGCTGGTGGTGGTGGTGGAAAGCCTGCGCTCCGAGGACGACATGCGCGACCTGTTCCACAGAGAGGTGAAGCCCCGGCTGGCTGCTTACGACGCCGTCGGCGCATACAATCAGGAAATCTAGATCAGGGTCAGCAGGCCGATCAGGCCCAGCGCCAGCACGCCCAGCAAGGCCAGCGACAGCACCGCCGCCAACGCCACACGCGGCCCAGACCGGAGCACGGCCCTCAGGTCCGTGGTCAGGCCCAGCGCCGCCATGGCGATCACCGTCAGGACGCCCGCCACGCCCGTGATCGGCGCGATGAACGCCTCGGGGATCAGGCCGAAGGACCGCAGGGCCGCCATGGCGATGAAGCCCAGGATGAACCACGGGATCAGCCGCGCCAGCCCCGGCTTCGGACCCGCCCGGTCCCGCGAGGTCAGGGCCAGGACGATGCACACCGGTCCCAGCATCAGCACGCGGGTGAGCTTGACCAGCGTACCCACCTGCGCCGCCGCCAGACCCATGGGCGCCACCGCCGCCAGCACCTGGGGCACCGCATAGACGGTCAGGCCCGCCAGCACGCCCGCATCGGTGATCGACAGACTCAGCCAGTCCGCCACCACCGGCAGCAGCAGCACCATGCCGACGCCCAGGACGGCCGTGAAACCGATGGCCGCTGACACTTCCTCGCCTTTGGCGCCGATCACCGGCGCGACGGCGACGATGGCCGAGTTGCCGCAGATGCCGTTGCCGCAGGCCACCAGAAGGGCCGCGTTGCGGGTCAGACCGCACCCGCGGCCCAGCCAGTAGCCCCCGGTCACGCCGACCGCCACCACCAGCACGATGCCAAGAAGCAGGGCCGGGCCCATGGCCGCCAGCGCCGGGGCGCTGAGCGAGGCGCCCAGCAGCACCACCGCCACCTCCAGCAGGAATCCGGCGCTGAACGCCACGCCGGCCCGAAACGTCTCGGGGGGCGGCCACAGGGTCCGCACCCCCGCCCCGATCAGGATCGCCAGCACCAGACCTTCCAGCCAGATGCGGTCGAACACCCGCGTCTCGAAGCTCTGCACCCCCATGGCCACGCCCGCCACGGCGAGGCTGAGCGCCACACCGGGCGCGAGCGCCGCGAGCCGGATCGGGAGGGATTGAGGGGTCATGGCGGGGCGGTCGTCAGCCCGCCGCCTTGACCGCCTCGGCGATGTCATCGACCACCGCGTCCACAAGTTTGGCGTCGTCGCCTTCGGCCATGATGCGGATCAGCGGCTCGGTGCCCGAGGCGCGAACCACCACCCGGCCGGAGCCGTTCAGCTTCGCCTGCCCGGCGGCGATGGCGTCGGTGACCCCCTTGTCCGCCAGGGGATTGCCGCCCGAGTGGCGAATGTTCTTGAGCGTCTGGGGCACCGGGTCGAATTGGGCCGCCAGCTCGCTCATGGGCTTGCCCGACTCCACCAGAACGGCCAGCACCTGCAGTGCGGCGATCAGACCGTCGCCGGTGGTGGCGTGGCGGCTGAGGATCAGGTGGCCGGACTGCTCGCCGCCCACGTTAAAGCCGCCCTCGCGCATGCGCTCCATGACATAGCGGTCGCCGACCTGGGTCCGCTCCAGCGTCAGTCCGTCGCCCTTGAGGACGCGCTCAAGCCCCAGGTTGGACATGACCGTGGCCACGATGCCGCCGCCGGTCAGAATGCCCCGCTTCGCCCAGTCGCGCGCGATCAGAGCCATAATCTGGTCCCCGTCGATGACCCGGCCTTTCTCATCGCACAGGGCCAGCCGGTCGGCGTCCCCGTCCAGGGCGATGCCGATGTCCGCGCCGTAGCGCCTGACCGCCTCGGACAGGGTGCGCGGATGGGTCGAGCCGCATTCCGCATTGATGTTCAGGCCGTTCGGCTCGACACCCACGGGGAAGACGTCGGCGCCCAGTTCGTAGAGGGTGGTGGGCGCCACGCGGTAGCCGGCGCCGTTGGCGCAGTCGATGGCCACGCGCAGGCCGTTCAGGTTCAGCTTTCGCGGGAACGTCGCCTTGGCGATCTCCACATAGCGGGCCTGGGCGTCGTCGATGCGCTTGACCCGGCCCAGGGCGTCCGGCGCGGCCAGCCCCTCGCCCAGATCCTCGCCCATGAGGGCCTCGATCTTCAGCTCCATCTCGTCGGACAGCTTGTAGCCGTCGGGGCCGAACAGCTTGATGCCGTTGTCGGCGAAGCTGTTGTGAGAGGCCGAGATCATCACCCCCAGGTCGGCGCGCATGGAGCGGGTCATCATGGCCACGCCGGGCGTCGGCAGGGGACCGAAGGTGCGCACGTCCATGCCCACGCTGGCGAAGCCTGCGACGAGGGCCGGCTCGATCATGTAGCCGGACAGGCGCGTGTCCTTGCCGATCACCACCAGATGGCGGCGCTCGTCGCCGGACATGAACAGCTTGCCCGCCGCAAGGCCCACGCGCAGCGCCACCTCTGCGGTCATGGGATATCGGTTGGCCTGGCCCCGGATGCCGTCGGTGCCGAAATAGCGTCGCTTGTTCACGATCCCTCCCGAGTCCGCCGGGAAACCTGGCGAAACCTCTTTTTAGTGTGGCGACCAAGACGCTTCCGTTAAAGCCGGTCGGACAAGGCTCGCCGTTTGCATGCGGGCTTAACGCCGGGCGCGGCCTGTGCCAAGCAGCCTGAAATCTTCCGGCCCAGGAGAACTGTCAGACCATGTGCGGAATCATCGGCGTGACCGGCGCGGCCCAGGTGGCCCCTCTGCTGATCGACAGCCTCAAGCGACTGGAATACCGGGGCTACGATTCCGCGGGGGTGGCGGCGCTGGTCGACGGCCGCATCGAGCGGCGCCGGGCCAAGGGCAAGATCCGGGAGCTGGAGGCGGTTCTGGCCGCCCAGCCCGTGCGCTCGGTGGTCGGCATCGGCCACACCCGCTGGGCCACCCACGGCCCGCCCACCGAACCCAACGCCCACCCCCATAAGGCGGGGCGCGTGGCGGTGGTGCACAACGGCATCATCGAGAATTTCGCCGAGCTCAAGGCCGGGCTGGAGGCCGCGGGCCGGGTGTTCGAGAGCCAGACCGACACGGAGGTGGTGGCCCACCTGATCGACGCGCGGCTGGACGCGGGCGACGAGCCCATGACCGCCTTCAAGACCGTGCTGGACCGGCTGACCGGCGCCTATGCCCTGGGCGTGCTGATCGAGGGCCACGACGACCTGATCCTGGGCGCGCGCAAGGGCAGCCCGCTGGTGGTGGGTTGGGGCGAGGGCGAGATGTATCTGGGCTCCGACGCCCTGGCGGTCGGTCCCTTCACCCAGAAGATCAGCTATCTGGAAGAAGGCGATTACGTCGCCCTGACCCGCGCCGGCGCCGACATCCGCGACGAGCGGGGCGTCAAGGCGAACCGACCGGTGGTGGTGGTCTCCGCCTCGGCCGCCATGGTCGAGAAGGGCGAATACCGCCACTTCATGGAAAAGGAGATCCACGAGCAGCCCGACAGCGTGCAGCACACCCTGTCGGCCTATCTGGATCTGGTGGCCCAGAAGGTGAAGCCGCAGGACGCCATCGACCTGACGAAGATCAGCCGCATCCAGATCGTGGCCTGCGGCACCGCCTTCTACGCCGGGGAGATCGCCCGCTACGCCTTCGAACGGCTGGCGGGGGTGCCCTGCGACGTGGAGATCGCGTCCGAGTTCCGGTACCGCAGCCCGGCCCTGACGCCGGGCACCCTGGTGGTGGCGGTCAGCCAGTCCGGCGAGACCGCCGACACCCTGGCCAGCCTGACCTGGTGCAAGGCGCAGGGTTTCGACACCGCGGCGGTGGTCAACGTCCACACCTCGTCCATGGCGCGTGAGGCGGCGGCCATGTGGCCCACCTGGGCCGGACCCGAGATCGGAGTCGCCTCCACCAAGGCCTTCACCGCCCAGGTGGCGGCGCTGCTGTCGCTGGCGCTGGCGGCGGGCGTGGCGCGCGGTCGCGTGGCCCCGGACGAGGAGGCGCGACTGGTCAAGGCGCTGTTCGAGGCGCCCCGCCTGATCGCCGAGACGCTGCAGGCCGACGACGACATCAAGGCCGTGGCGCAGGATCTGTCAAAGGCGTCGGACGTGCTGTTCCTGGGCCGGGGCGCCATGTTCCCGCTGGCCATGGAAGGCGCGCTGAAGCTCAAGGAGATCAGCTACATCCACGCCGAGGGCTATGCCGCCGGCGAGCTGAAGCACGGGCCCATCGCCCTGGTGGACGAGGAAACCCCCGTCATCGCCCTGGCCCCGATGGACGAGGTGTTCGAAAAGACCGCCTCGAACCTGCAGGAAGTGGCCGCGCGCGGCGGTCCGGTGGTGATGATCACGGCGAAGGGCGCCCCCTCGCCCCACGGGGCCGCCGTGCGGCGGATCGAGATTCCGCCCTGCGACCCCTTCATCGCGCCGCTGGTCTATGCGGTGCCGGTGCAACTGCTGGCCTACTACACCGCTGTCCAGAAGGGCACCGACGTGGATCAGCCCCGCAACCTGGCCAAGTCCGTTACGGTCGAATAGGGGCGCCGCCGTCGGGCGGCGGGGGGCTGGCG
>Ga0208316_1000161_pt1 | contig 78358 bp, 75 predicted proteins | sample MalvireepMed_231_FD_184240 | JGI IMG/M metagenome (GOLD analysis project Ga0208316, IMG submission 184240) | Marine viral communities from the Global Malaspina Expedition - Malaspina viral metaG DeepMed_231 (SPAdes) (version 2) | ecosystem: Environmental > Aquatic > Marine > Oceanic | place... | reverse complement strand
GACCAGGGTCAGAACCGGCATCACTGTCCCCGAATTCGGGGTAAGTTAATGGCATGAGCCGTATACGTGGTCCGTATGTACGGTTCTGTGAGAGGGATGAGGCGGAGACGCCTCACCCTACTCGCTGATGGGAGAGACCAGTCGTGGCCAAAAGTGAGCGCAGCTTTACGCTGATTGAACTGGTGGTAGCGGTGTTAGGCGTACTGGCAGCGGTTGCTGTGCCACAGTGACTATGTGGTGCGTAGGGTTCAGCGATGTATACAAAGCTAATAATAGTGGTGCAGGAATATATGATAGACAGCAGGATGGTGCGTGGGTAAAAGTAACGAGCTAGCCCCTTCCACACTGCCTGCTTATTTGTTACCTACACTAAAGCTCCCTGACCACAGTGGAGCTTTTTTTATGAGCCGTTTACTACATCAACTCTTGATCGGCGCTACCGCGCTTATACTAAGCAGTGCCGCGTTGGCCCAGCCCGCCCATGCGCCAGCCCACGGCGCTCGGGATAACGCTTCCCAGCCAGAGCGCTACCGAGGTGGTGAGGGTCGCTACGAAAGCGATTCGCGCCGTTCCCTTAGCAAGGGTTATGTGGATTTGCCGCGCATTAACGAGCGCGAACTGTTGCGCTTGCTGCGCCGTCACGATGCCCCCCGTGCGGAACCACTGCCTCCTGGCATCCAGCGCAATTTAGAGCGGGGTAAACCTTTGCCACCCGGCATTGCCAAGCGCTTTGACGGCCCCATTGCCCATGAGCTGCCCCGTTACCCAGGATACGAGTGGGAGCGTGTTGGCGCTGATGTGGTGTTAATTGAAGCCGCCACCCGTGTGGTGGTCGATGTGTTGGTGGATGCTTTGCGCTAAGCCGTTCCCATGTGTTGGGGCGTTATGGTAATGCCATGGACCAACGCTTATGCTGAGAAACAACAAACACCCCACTGAGGAGCGAATATGGCGGTTTATACCCTGGAAGCGCGGCTGGCACTGGCCGTAGAGATTGCCGAAGAGGCTGGGCAGATGATTCGTAATGCCCGAGAGCAGCAAGGGTTTAGCCAGCGGCTGAAAGGAGGGATCGAGCTAGTTACTGATGTGGACGTTGCCGTCGACACGCTCATTAGTCGGCGCCTGGAGGAGCGCTTCCCAGAGGAAGCAAGGTTAAGCGAGGAGCTAAGCCCGGAGCATGCGCTGCATACCCCCGCCGAGCAGCTCTGGGTTGTGGATCCGATTGATGGCACCGTTAATTTTGCCCAGGGCCTGCGCCATGTGGCGGTATCAATCGGCTGGATGGAGCAGGGGGTAGGTAAAGTAGGCGTGATACATGCGCCGTTTTTAGGTGAAACCTTTAGTGCAGCAGAGGGCCTAGGCGCATTCTGCAATCAGCAGCCGATTCAGCCGAGCGGCGCTGAGACCCTTGAAAGCACGCTGGTAGGTACCGGCTTTCCCTATCAAAAAGAGCAGCGTAAAAAACTTCTGCCACGCTTAGAAGCAGTACTCACAGGCTGTCAGGATGTCCGGCGTAATGGTTCAGCGGCGCTGGATTTGTGTGATGTGGCCTGCGGCCGTTTAGATGCTTACTACGAAAGCGTATCGCCCTGGGATTTTGTGGCGGGTTGGGTCATTGCTCGTGAAGCAGGCGCGCGGGTGGGGCATTTAAGCGAGGTGCCTGACGGTGTACCGGCAGACCTCTACCCGGAGCAGTTGCTAGTAACTACCCCTAAGGTTTACGACGCCATGGCGTCCTTATTAAAAGCAGCCGACCACGCTTAGTGGCAAGCGATTGAAAAGAAAGCGCAAAAAGTGCTTTTCATTTGGCGTATAAAACGCTAGTATACGCACCGTCTTGAGGCAAATGCCAAACAGACATCGGAGTGTGGCGCAGCTTGGTAGCGCGTTGCAATGGGGTTGCAAAGGTCGCAGGTTCGAATCCTGTCACTCCGACCAAAAAGTTCATATAAAACGGTCACTTAGCGAAACATGCAGTGGCCGTTTTTTGTTGCCTAACGTTCTAGGTGACATATAGGTGACAGCCGTCTGAAATTTCCTCCCTTTTCGTGCAAGTTTGGTTGCTGTTGCGCATCCCCACAGGTGTTGCGTTTTGTTGCCCTTTCCGTTGCGTTTAACTACCGCTGACCTTCCAGCGTAGAGAATCCCAAGCTCTGATATACCAAGGCTTCTTCTTCTCTAAGCGCTTGCGTGATCGAGCCTTCGCTATCAAAAGCATTTCTGAATCAGTGAACGGCGTCTGCCTTCCTGTCGTGCTGTTCTTGGCTTCATCCTCACTGTTGGGTTGCTGTTGTGTCATGGTATGCCCCGGTGGCTTTGTGTCCGCTTCAATGTCAACTTTTATCACCCTCTCATGGGGTTTAGCACGGTATACCTTGCCTACGCAGGGCATCCAGTACTTCGGGATTGGTTGCCGGGTCACAAGGCTCCTCTACCTTTGGCGGCTCCGGGCGCTTGGCTCTCGGCCCAGTCTTGGGGCCAGTGGATAGGCCGCCGTGGAGTTTGCAGCGGCCTGAAGCGTATAGGTCGCGGCGTTTGCAGGGTGTCCCGGCCCGTGTCTTGGCACCACAGCGTAGGTCACGGCACTCCTCCGGGAAGGGTTGCTGGTCGCCACGGTAGTAGGCACGGCACCAGGCGCGGTAGCGTTTGCGCAGTTCGTCTTGGCTGTTCATCGACGGTCTCCCCCGGTGGTTTCGCGCAACCAAAGTGCGCGAAGGTTGTGCGTGAAAAGTGCGCGAAGTGCGCAGCGTAAGTGCGTACCAATGGTGCGTACTTTTTGCCTCTGGCCTGCGTACCAGTACGAACGCACAATTCGTACCAATGCCTCGTACCTTGAGCTTTCCCTAGTACCACAGCGCCAGCAATTTCAGGTTTTATCAGGTTGTGGGCGCTCGGGTATCTCAACATTTTTCAACATGATGGCGGTCTTTTCTAAAGTAGACGCGAACAGAAAATGCAGTGCGTAAATGGTCAGGAAGGTTTTTCTGAAGTCACTACGCGCGCGTACTGCTCCGAAAACTCAGCGGGCCTTTGATAAATCTTGATATTTTTTCATCAAGCGCTTTTTGATAGGCGGGAAAATCAAAGCCCCGGCGGATGCCAGGGCGGTGGTGCTTAGTGTATCCGGTGCGGTGCCGGTGTTTGCCTTATCTTGTCGAGCATCCCCCGCTGCTCTGCGTGCTGTAATAGCTCGGCTTCGCTGACTTCCAAGGCGTGCGCAATATCGGCCAGGGCATAGACCGCTTCCCCGCTGTCGTCGTACCCGGCGGGCTTCAGGCCAGGAAAGAACGTATTCATCCCTTCCTTCAAGGTTTCCAGTATCGGCAGGCGCAGAAAGGGCGGGTGCTGCTGGTCATAGGCGCGGCTTATCATCGCGTCGGTATCGTTAGGCGTCATACCACCAAAGAACTCACGGCGGGCCTTGCGTTCGACGTTATCCAGTAGCGCGGCAATGTGGCTGGCGAGCGGCTTCTGCAAACGCTCCGGGGGCACGCACAGCTTATGCGCGGCCCATACCTGCCCGGCGGTTAAGTGGCTGAGTGCTTGCCCGGTGGCGGCTGCCTGGGCGAGTGCTTCACGGGTAATGGTCATGGCGTTGGCTCCTTACGCGGCGGGTGGGGGCAGGTCGTCATCAATTAAGGCGTTCACCAGCCCTTGCAGGCGGGTAAGGCGTACACGCACTAGGGCGGCCAGTGTGCCCGTTGGTAGACGCTGCTCGATGGTTTCCAGTGTGGCCGCGCAGCCCATCAGCGTTTCTTCGTCGGGGTCAGATCCCAGTGAGATCCATACCATGTAGGCGCTCTCTGCTATGTCGCGGTCGATACCGTGCAGGCTGGCTGCCAGGCGGCGGGCTTCAGTGGTGGCTTTATCCAGCATGGCGGTTGCCTCCCCGTAGTTCGTTGTTAGCGGCGCGTCGGCCTGCATTGTCGCGGGCGGTTTGTCGTGGCTCGGCCTTGGCGGCCTCCTGCCAGGTGGTGACATAGCGCTTTGCTGCCTGCATTGCAGCATCAGGCGCTTGGCTGTCCAGGTAGCGGCGTAGGTGGGTTTCATCCTCGGGCACCAGCGGGCAATGATCGCGGATATAGCGCAGCCAGCGCGGGCAGTGATCGACCACGGGCGCTAGCGCATCCGGTGCCGGGGTGCTGTCATCGGGCAGGCACGCCAGGTCAGGCCATACCGCTTTGGCGGCGGCGAGCGCTTGCGGATCGCTCAGCACGCGGCGGCATTGGGTACGTGCGACATCGGGTGTCGGTGCGGTATGAAACAAATCATCGAGCACGGCGGCCATCTCGGCAGCGGCGGCGCGGGTAAGGTTACACAGCACGGTACGCGCCAGCGGCTCCACCTCTCCGAGGTCGTGGCCAACATGACGCAGCGCTGCCAGCATCGTCTCCATCTCCTGACGGGTGGCGAGCGGTGTGGTCACGGCTTTTTGTTCCTGCCTTCCTGTTTGCCCATGGCCACCATGTCCACCATGGCCAAAGCCTACAACGGCGCGGGTTTCAGGCTGGCCATGACGTGGCCATAATAGGTGGCCACGTGGCCACTTCTCGGCTGGCGCTGGGGTTTCAGCCGTGCCCGCGTATTTTTGATAAAGGCGCTCAAGGCTCATGGCGGTCTCCTTCATCGGCGCGGATCGCGTAAAGCATCTTGCGGCTGCCGTTAATCTGAATACGCACGGAACGGGCTTCCGGGCGGCGCTCGGCTATCCAGCCAGCGGCCTCGATGGCATCCAGCCCACGGCGCAGATCAAAGCCGCCCATGGCCTCCTTGATCGCGTCTTGGGTCAGCAGGTAGATACGGCCCTCGGGGTGGTCTCGCCAGTAGCCCGCGCGGTGGTGAACCGTGGGGGTGTGGCGTGGGTCGCCTTCCACGTCGCTGAACCGGCTATCCCCGTGGCGTTCGATGAAGGCGCGCACGTTGGCCAGGATTTGCTCGTGCTCGGTCTGCATACCACCTTGAAGCGTTTTCCAGCCTTGCAGCGCATCAGCGGCGGCCTCTATCGCCTCGCCTTCGCGCCAGCCGGTGAGGCCATACTCGGTCGCCAGTTCACCAGCCAGTGCTATCAGCACCAGCGCCTTGGCAGCGCGGCCATGCAGCGGGTGATCGGTGGCGAAGTTGGGTAGCTTGCTGAATTGATCCACCAAGGCGGGTAAGTCTTTCGACTCTCGAATCAGCCGTTCGATAAAGGCCGGGCCTACGTGGCCATGGTGCCGGGTGATTTCGCTTTTGAGGTGATCGGCAAAGCCGCGCCCATCGTGTAGGTGGTGCAGGTGATCGAACGCGCCATACTTCCGCTTGGCGGGTATATCCAGCAAACGCACCGCTTGGCCTGCCTTGGGTCGCTGCCCGGCTTCGCTCATGTGAGCGGCGAGACTGCGCTCCCCACTGGAAAGCAGCGCGATACGCCAGCGGCGGGCCTGCCTTGCCGTGCCGTTGCGGTTGGCGCGGGCCTTGCCGGTGCCGTTGCCCAAGGCGTAAATGGTGCTGCCCACTTCCCGGCCATCGGCCTCGCCGATTTCATCCAGTATTAAGCAAGTGTCACTCAGCGCGGCGGCGATACCTTCTAACCCGTTGCCGGTGGCGCGCCAGGTGCGTTTGAAGTCTGGGCCTCCCCATACACTCGCCGCCACTTCAAGCGCGGTGGTCTTGCCGTTGCTGGAATCGCCCACCAGGTGAACGCCTGCCGATTGGCGGTGGCATAGGTGCAGCAGCGGCCCGGCGAGCGCGGTGGAGACAGCGAGCACCAGCAGCGGGTTGTCACTGCACAGCGCTCCGATATGCTGGCGCCAGCTCTCCAATGTGCCAGCGGCGATGAAGTCATCCTGCCCGGCGTACTCGCTTTGAAACGTGATCCGGTTGGCCAGGTGGCCACTGGCAAGGGTACGGCGCGGCATAACGAATACGCGGCCTTCTTCCAGTTGGTGCCAGCCTACGCGGGTGGCGGCTATCACGCGGTCGTCAGGTAGGCACTGCGCCAGGTAGCGGTTGAGCAGCTTGTGGGCGTCGGGGTTGATGCGTAGGCCCATGTTCAGCAGTTCCCCGCGCATTTCCTCCCCGCTGCCTTTGAGCAGGTGAAGCGGCATGGCCCATTCGCGCCACTGGCCATAGGGCGGCTTGAAGCGCAGCAGCAGCCCGTGATTGTCGCCACGTTCGTCATGGGTAGCGGCGCTACACTCTAGCGGCGAGCATAGCCACGTATCGACCGGCTCGGGGTCGTCATCGCCTTTTGGCTGGCGCTGCCCGTGGTAGTAAAGGCCGGGCGGCCCGAATACCGTGTGCGCGGCGTAGGTGGCAAAGCTCGGGCGCTTGATGCGGCCCGGATCGGTAGGCGCGGCGTCCATCGCTTCGGGGTCGTGCTCGCTGCCCAGACTGCTATCGGCGCCAGCATCATCAGCCGGTGGCCATGGTGGCACTGGCGTTTTGGTGGTCATGGCCGCGCTGGAATGCCCGTGGTTGTCGGCATTGACCATGGTGGCCATAGTGGTCATGGGTTTTTGGGTATGGTCATGTTTCTGTGCGGTGGCCACGTCGCCGAATAAGTCCAGGTTATCGTCATGCTGCCAACTCATGCGGCACGCTCCTTGCGGCATAGCGCCACGTCAGCGAAGTCCGTACAGCGCTCACAGCCGGGGCAGAATTGCGGCATCAGCACCTTGGCCCCAACAGCGAGCGCAGCCAGCCGGGCCTTGGTAGCGCCTGGGTTGCCCTCGGTGAAACGGTCGTCATCGGCGGCAATGGTGATCGTCACGTCATCCGGTAGGCGCTGGCGCAAACGGCGGGCCACGGCTTCCAGGTTGTCGGCATTGCGTGCCACCACCACAGGAAGCCTCATCGCTTCGTGAAGGGCGGCAGCGGTTGCCCAGCCCTCAGCAATCAATACGCGCTCAGCGCCAGCCAGCTTGCCCACCAGCCCAGCCACGCCTTTAGCACGGCCACCAAACAGTGGGCGCTTAGCACCATCGGGAAAGATGCGCTCGATGTTGACCAGCTCGCCGTCATAGAACAGCGGTACCAGTAGCATCGCGTCACGCTGGCGTAGGCCATGCGATGCCAGGCGCTTCTTGGTTAGGTAGGGGTGTGACGGATCGGCAACGCCAGCCGTGGCCCACCAGCGGCGGGCCTGCTCTGCGGTCTTGGCTTGTTGGGCCTTGCGCTCTGCGTCTCGCTGCTCCCGTGCCCGCTGTGCGGCCAGACGTGCCTCGGCAGCAGCGGCGGGGTCAGCCTTGCCGCCAGTGGTCACGGTGTGCTGCTCCCCGGTATGCCAGAAGCCATAGACGGCCACTTCCAGCGAGGGGCACACGTACCAGCCATTGCGGTTGCCTTTGGCTTTGTCGGCGGTGTCGAAGCGGTGAACGTCACCATCTGCACGGATCGCCAGCCCGGTAACGCCATACGCGGCCAGGGCGTCGCCTAGCGCCTGCTCAATGCTGGTATACTGGCGACACTCTGACTTGTGGTTAATACCATGCCCCCGGCGCTCACTACGCCGGGTTTCTTTTGCCGTGATTGCGGCCATACCTTCCCCCTTCAGCCTCTCGGCTGTAGCGAATCCAGTAGATCAATTACCCGGTGCCCATGCTCGCGGCCTGCCCGGTAGGCGTCATGCTCAGCGGTGCCCGGCTCGAACGGTGCGGGTTTGTATTGGCAGTGGCTCACGCGCTCATCAAGCCGGGTGGCCAAGCCCAAACGGTAGGGAAATGAACGCGGCGCACTGTGCGCGGCGCTGGCCTCTGCCAGTTCCAGCGGTGTGAAGGGTAAGCGTTTAGCTTCCATGAACGGCCCCTCTGCGTTTGCCTTGCCAGTCCTTAATGTCGGCGCGGTGCTTCTTCAGTGCAGCGACGGCATTAGCGGCATCGTCCGACCAGTGGCCGCCTGGGATTTCAAACACGTCATCCACGCCTGTCATGGCCAAAAAGCGTTGGCCGGGCTTCGGGTTGGGGTACTCCACCACGATGTAACACGGCACGGGGGCTTGCTCTAACGCGGCTAAGTCGCAGTCAGCGCGCACGGTGTAGGGCGTATCATCTGCGAAGGCGTAAACGGTGAAGTCGCGGGTAGGTAGGTTTAGGGTGCGGGCGTGGTTGTTCATGCCACACCTCCAGCGCTGCGCGTGGCAGTGTCAGCAAGGCGGGCTTCTAGCTGTTGGGCTTTATCAATGTGGTGGTTGTAGCGCTTTAGGCGGGTGCGTGTGCTGCTATCAGCAAACAAGGCGGCTTTCGCCATTGCTCGATGGGCAGCGGCACGGCTGGAAAGATTGCGGGTAATGAGGTTGGACAGGCGTAGTGATGCCATGAGTGTGACTCCTATTTGATTGGAGCCGTCCCCAACTGTCGCCAAACAGTATTGGAGGCGGCTGTACGCAGGTTGGCGAACCGGACAAATAGGAACCCGGCAGACCTTGCGGTCTCCCACGCACAGCAGCCATTGACGCATCGCAGACGTAAAAAAAGCGCCTGCTATGTGGTGGGCGCTGTTGCGCCTATTTATTTCCGAGTCGCCAAACTCGGCTGACGATTTTGCGCCAGCCCATGAAGCATAGCGGCGGGCAGTAGCAATGGTCAACATTAAGCGACCTCCCGGCGTTTTACATTTTCCTCGGCAATGCTGCTCACGGCGTCACCGTCGCGTAACCACTCCAATACATCAGCCAGGCGATAACGGATACTGCGACCACGGCGCACAAACTTAGGCGCTGGGCGGCCAAGCAGTAGGCCAGTGATACGGCTTTTGCGGGCGGTGGCAGGCTGTGCGGGTATTAGGTGCGGGAATACGGCGCGTTCGGGCAGCTCGATTAAGGCGGGGTCAAAGCCTGCACGATAGCGTTCAAGGGCGCTATCTAGCAGGGCGGTAGGGGCTTGGGTTTTGTCAGTCATTGCAGCGTCTCGTTGTTGCTGGGGTACGCTGCTAATGGTGATCTTTAATCTAACGAAGTTGGTGCAGGTGCAAAATGCAGATTGCAAATTACCGACGTTTCTTTCTCTCCCACGCCTTTATGGCGTCTCCAACATGACTCTTTAGCTTGCGTTCCCCCATGTTGGTAACGTCATCCGGTATGGCGTTGAGCATGTCTTCAACAATGCGGGTGGCATTCGGTTTTGCGCCATTTCGATATTCTGGCCCGTGCTGATTGGCGTATAGCTCTGCTAGCAACCCAAATGATTCCAGAATGCGCAGTTCGTCAGTAATAGATTTACTGAATGCCAGTGAGGTGTCAGCGCCACTTAGAAAGTCAGGCAACTCCACCTCAGACCAGCCAAGCGATAATAACCATCTGGCAAGCTCTGAACGGCTTACATCAAAATCAAAGTCAAAATCACCTTCACTAGAAGCCAAGACATCAAAATCAATACTGTCCACCAGATCGTAAGCGATTAACTCATAGAAAATAGTGCTGGTCGTTATGCCAATCTGTTTACCAGTAACATCTATGTCCTTTGCTATCGTATCTTCTTGTGGCTCAGATAAGCGCTTCCAAACCCTTATAAGACCTTTATCTTCTTCATCTGAAGGTTGAATCTCGCCCTTAATAACAGCCCTTTTCAACCTGCCAAGCCACGCGGTAGCGCTAACCAGTTGCTCTTTTTGTCTAACCTCTCTCTCGTAAGCCCATCTGATAGAGGCAAACGGCCCCCACAGCGCATCATCCAAAGCCAGCGTAGGGCAGTCCGGGTCTACCTCCCAAGGATCGATACCTGCTAATAGCAAGCATGCGTTGTCTATACGGATATGGCTTTGTGATCGCCAGATATTCATTGGTGTCATACAGCGCTACTCCTAACGCTTGCACTCCAAGTAGGTTGGCTGGCTAACGCGGTGGAGTTATCCGCGCTTTCGGGTGTACGGCCCTAGCCAGCCAAAGCGTGCGGCAGTGGCCGCGTTACTCTTCTAGCGTGAGTTGGCGTACATGGATGCCCATAGCGGTCGCCAGCTTCTTTAAGGTGGTGTGTCGGGGCTTAGCGTTGGCGCTTTCCCATTGGGCTACCTGTGCCTGGGATACGTTCAAGCGGCGTGCTAGCTCGGCTTGTGTGACGCCAAGGTACTCGCGCCAGCAGCGGGTGAGCGGCACATCATCGACCAAGTGGCGGCTGACAATTTCATGAGGCAGCGTCAACGCATCCACTTCCCCGGCACGCTCTACCAGGGCGGTGAATTGCTCTAACGGCAGCACGGCATAGCGGCGGCCTGCCTGTTCGCTAATCTGGTAATCAATAGGTGCGTTCATCGCGTTTTTTCACCTCCTCGATAGAGACCACTTGAAGGCCCGTTTCCACATCGAACAGCACCCGATAGCGGCCTACACGTAGGCGGTATTGGTACTGGTGGCGAGTGAGGGGCTTGATGTCGTGAGTCTCTTTACACTCTGGCCAAGTGGCTAGGCTGCCCACCCGTTCAATGACCATGGCACGGTCAGACGCGTGTAGCTTCTTGGCTTGTTTGGCCGCTTTGAGCGTCCATTGCACGTGATAGGTCATAAGGTTTTATAAGTTTAGGCGTTGGTTGAGACAACGGCAAGCGCTGGCGGCGTTTCTTGTGTAGCGTTCGGCGTCTGCTTCACCAGGGTTTCTACAATGTCGCGGGTGTGATCGGGGCGCAGATGGGCGTAATGCTGAATGGTGGTCTGTATATCGCTGTGGGCCATAAGTTTAGAAACGGCGAGTAAGTCAGCCCCCGCCATCACCAGTTGAGAAGCGAAGTTGTGGCGCAGGGTATAAAGCACCAGTTCATCAGGCAGCCCGGCAAGCGTGCGCACTCTGGCCCATGGCTTCTGCATGGATGTTCTATCAAAGCGCTTGCCCGTTTGCGGGTTAGGGAATACCAGGCCACTCTTGGGCTTGCCTTGCTGTTCATGCCACGCACGCAGCACATCAGCGGCAGCGCTAGAAAGCGGAAAGGTCATAGGCTCGGCGTGGTGGTGCGCGGTTTTTTCTATGGTCTTGCGGATCGTCTTAAACGCTAAGTTGACGTGTTCCCAACGCAGGCCCGTAATGTCACCAGGCCGAAACCCGGTGTAGTACATGGTCAGCACCCAAGGCATCACATGATCCACATAGGTAACGTGATCCAGGTCGGGCAGATAGGCTTTGCCATGGGCGCGGCTGTTGCGGCGCTGCTCTCTCTTTTCCTGTTGATAGGCTTCAAGGCCAGCAAACAGCGCTTTGACTTCATCCGGTTCTAAGTAGCGGCGTTGGCTTGCCTGCTCGGCTAAGTCGTCATCCTTCAGGGCAGGGCGCTGTAAATTCACACGCGCTAGCGGGTTGGTGGGAATCACGTCACGTTCAGCGGCATGGGCTAGAAGGCCGCATAGCGCATCAAAGGAGCGCTTCAGCGTGCTAAAAGCGCGGGGCTTGTCGGCGCTCTCCTGCTCGGCCTGCCAGCGCTCCACGTCCGCACGGGTAATGTCACCCATTGGCTTTTCCAGCCAGCTAGAAAAATCCTTCTCGATACGGCGCAAGGTGCCCGCGCCATCTTTGCGGCGCTTCTGGTAGGCAGTGTAGGGGCCATGAAGGTAAGCGCGGAGCGTTTGCTGCTGCTGGCGTTGGCTTTCTACTTTGGCGGCTTCAATCGCGGCGCGGGGGTCGCCACCTTGTGCCACGATACCCAGCGCTTCGGCAGCATCCCGGCGAGCCTGGGCAAGCGTCAATGCGCCATAGGTTCCCAGCGTCATCATGCGGCGCTTACCTGTCTTGGTGCGGTAGTAGAGCCGAAAGGTTAAGCCGCGCTTACCAGAGCGCACATGAAAGCCGCCTAGCTCGGTATCCCATACATCACCAGAAGGCTGTTCTCGCGCCAGCTTTTCAATGCTTTTGGCGGTCAGCTTTATACGGGTTTCTGTGCCTGCCATGGTGCGCCTCATTTTCTAGGTGACAAATAGGTGACACTTAGAGGATATATCTAGGCACATTCAGCAACAAGCGTAAACTAATGGTTGAATGATAAGTGTCTGTATTTATGAGGTATATTTGCTTTCTTTTGTTGATGCTTGTTTCTGCTAATATACCGGGTAAACGCAATGGGGTTGCAAAGGTCGCAGGTTCGAATCCTGTCACTCCGACCAATACTAAAACGGTCGCTTGCGTTTATCGCAGCGGCCGTTTTTTTATGCCTGTTATTTCGGCTCAAAAATTGGCCCCCAGCGATAGGGGCCAAGGCGTGTTTGGGACTGTCGTACTAATTACTCCCAGTTACCTCGCTCGAGGAATGCTGTTTACCCATGTGCTCCGTTGGGGAAGGGCCATTAACCTTGCGCTTTATGGTCGGCGAGTGCTGTAGCCACCGCTTCTTCCCATTGGCCTGCGGTAATTCCCCAATGCTCCATTTCCGCTTGGTCGGGTGAACCTTCCGCAGCGCTATTGAGCTCTTCTGCGGAGTAGCGCTCAAAACAGTGCTTCGCAAAAGCTTTGGTTTTGCCATCTTGCAACTGGTTAATCATTTCCATGTATGACTCCTTTCCTTGATAAGAATCTGCCAATAATCGCGAGTGACTGCGCGGTTATTGCAGGCTTCAGTGTAGCGGCTCTCGCATCATTGTGCAGAGTGTTAACGCAATGATGTTATGTCAGCAGGGCATCCAAGATGATTTTCAGTGCGATGCTCGCCAACAAACACATAATGAGATTATCAAACCAGCGGTGGGGTAATCGCCTGCCAAGTTGTGCACCAATAGGCATGGCGGCGAGTATCACAAGTAATGCGCCCAGGCTGTAGAGCGTGCGCTCACCCGTAAGAATGCCAGCACTGAGTAGTGCAGGTATTTGTACCAGGGTAATGGCAACGAAAAATACCGAAATTGAGCCAATAAAAACGCGACGCTCAAGCTGCATGGCATTCAAAAAAGTGACTGAGGCAGGGGCTGACATGCCCGCAGCGCCTTGAAGCACACCCGCCAACAAACCGACGGGGAGTACAATTCGCTTTGCGACCGTAAAGGGTAGCGTTGCGGTACGCTTGGCCAGCTTGATGATGAGATACAAAAGGATTGCTGCAGCGACGCCTAGCGATAGCAGTGTTGGTGAGAGCACTACTAGCCCCCAGGTGCCAAGTACAATGCCAGCGCCACCGGCTACGGCAAATGAGAGTAGAAAGCGCAGGGGGAGAAGGTGCTGGCGGTACTGCCATACCTGAAGCGCATTGCTAAAAAGATTGGGGGCTACCAACACTGCAATGGCCAGCTTAACGTCATAAAGCATGGTCAATACAGGTACAACGACCACCGGCACTCCCGAGCCAATTGCTCCCTTAATAATCCCCGCAATGACGAAAGTGAGCAGTGTAATAATCACAGCGAGTTTCCTTGAGCAGGCATCATGGGCGATACCTGCTATGGGTGAAGCGCTAAGGGCCTATCTAAGCACGTAGCAGGGCGTATAGGGTTGTCCATCAAGCTTCATGCGCCCTTGGGCAACAAAGGAGCTAAGCAACGCGTCTAAACGCTGCATCAATTCTGGCTCAGCGGTGAGCTCGAAGGGGCCATGAGCTTCAATGGCGCGAATGCCCGGCTCTTTCACGTTACCCGCCACAATGCCGGAGAAAGCGCGCCTTAGGTTGGCGGCCAGCTCGTGGGTGGGCTGCTGGCGGTGAAGGGCCAGGCCGCGCATCGCTTCGTGGGTGGGCTCAAAGGGTGCTTGAAACTCACGGGCGATGGTTAAGCGCCAGTTGTAGTAGAAGGCGTCTTGATGTTGGCGGCGGAAATCGGCAATTTGGTCAATGCCTTCGCGCATTGTGCGAGCAACGGCCACCGGGTCGCCCGTAATAATGGTGTAGTAGCGGCGAATCTCTTCACCGAGGGTGTATACCAGGAATTCATCGATTTTCTGAAAGTAAGCCGCGGAGTTGGCAGGGCCGGTAAAGATGAGGGGGAAGGGGATCTCCCGGTTGCTGGGGTGCAACAGAATACCCAGCAAATAGAGAATCTCTTCTGCGGTGCCCACGCCACCGGGGAAGACAATAATGCCGTGGCCTAGACGCACAAACGCTTCTAGGCGTTTCTCGATATCCGGCATGACGACGAGTTCGTTAACGATGGGGTTAGGTGCTTCGGCAGCGATAATACCGGGCTCCGAGATGCCCAGGTAACGGCCATCTTTACGGCGCTGTTTGGCATGCGCTACGTTGGCTCCTTTCATCGGGCCTTTCATAGCCCCAGGCCCACAGCCGGTGCAGATATCTAAATCGCGCAAGCCCAAGTGGTAGCCCACATCCTTGGTGTACTCGTACTCTTCGCGGGAAATAGAGTGCCCGCCCCAGCACACCACTAAACTAGGGTCACGACCAGGTTTAAGAGTGCCCGCCTTGCGCAGGATATGAAACACCGCATTGGTGGTGCCTTCGCCCGTACTGAGATCAAAGCGCTTGTGGTGCTGAATTTCGTTATAAACATACACAATGTCGCGAATGATGGATGAGAGATGTTCGCGAATACCGCGAATCATGCGTCCATCTACAAACGCTTCTGCGGGCGCGTTAGTCAGCTTTAGGCGAATGCCGCGATCTTGCTGCAGTACTTCAATGTCGAAATCTTTATAGGCTTCGAGAATGGCCAAGCTGTCATCAGTAGCGCTACCGCAATTAAGTACGGCAAGCGCGCAGCGGCGCAGTAAATCGTGCAAACCACTTTTAGACGTGCTCTTGAGCCGATTAACCTCATGCTGCGAGAGGACTTCAAGGCTTCCTTCAGGAGAAATAATGCTGGAAATCGTGGCACGAGGCGCTGGGGTTTGCGTCATTAGTCTGGCTGTCCCTAAGAGTGTTAGTAACGAACCTGCATACTAGCACGGCGCTTGGCGCTGTTCAGCAATGCGGCTAAGCGCCCGTCTTAGCAGCGTTTGTGCTACGCTAGGGTCCTGCAAGCGCACGCGGCAGCGGGTGCGATAGCACGTTACAATAGTGCTTCACGTCAGCGCCTTACGATGATGGATAATGAGGATGTTGCTTAAACCCTATGTTTAATGCCCAATACTTTCGGACGTTTATAACGTTAGTGGAAACCGGCAGTTTCACACGAACGGCGCGTCGTTTAGAGATGACGCAGCCTGGGGTTAGCCAGCATATTCGTAAGTTGGAGAGCTATCTTGGCAAAACGTTGTTAGAGCGCCGTGGCAGAAGTTTTACCCTGACCGAATCGGGCCGCCGTGCCTATGATTACGCACTTAAGCTGTTTGCCGAGCATGAGCAGTTTCGGCATGGCTTGGATGATGACTCGTTGGATAGCGGCGAATGCCGGATTGCATCACCCGGCAGCGTAGGGCTGATGTTTTACCCGTATATTCTCGGTCAGCAGCAGATGCATCCCAACCTGACCGTTAACTATAGCTTTGCGTTCAACCATGAGATCGTCAACGACCTGCTTGAAGGCCGCTACGATATCGGTATCGTGACCGAGCAGGTCAATCACCCTGAGCTCACTTGCACGGTATGGCATAAAGAGCCGCTCTGCTTGGTCGTGCCTGCTGATTTTGCAGGCAGCACGTTGTCGGAGCTGATGGGGATTGGCTTTATCAACTATTACGATGGGATTAACCACGCCAACGCGCTGTTACGGGCGAACTACCCCGATGAGTTTCGCTCCATGACTCATTTCCGTCATCAGGGATTCACCAATGAAGTGAGCATGGTGCTGGACGCAGTGGCGAGGGGGCTTGGCTTTACGGTGGTCTCGCGCTTAGTGCTCGAAACATCGCCGTGGCAGCGGCAGGTGAAGGCGTTAGCGCTTCCCCAAGCGATTAACGAAGTGCTCTATCTTCTTCGTCGCCAAGATTCTGTCCTACCTAAACGCTATGAAAAGCTGTTGAACGGCTTTCATGATCAGCGTCTCCAAGAAAAAACGCCCCTGATACCCGAATAAACGGGCCAGAGGCGTTTCCTATCGCGCTATGGGTTCTGCTTAACGGCGATACTCGTCAATGCTGGGGCAGGAGCAGATCAACTGCCGATCACCAAAGACGTTATCGACGCGATTCACTGAGGGCCAGTATTTCGACGCCATCACTGCTTCTGTGGGGAAGGCACCTAGCTGGCGGTCATAAGGCCGGTCCCATGCGCTATCCATTAGGTCGGCTTGTGTGTGTGGCGCATTCACCAGCGGGTTATTATCCAGCGGCCACTCGCCGCTCTCTACCCGTGCAATCTCTTCACGAATTGCAATCATCGCATCGCAGAAGCGGTCAATTTCGTAGAGTGATTCAGATTCCGTGGGCTCAATCATCAGCGTACCCGGTACTGGGAACGACATGGTGGGGGCATGGAAGCCGTAATCCATCAAACGTTTGGCGATATCTTCTTCACTAATACCAGACGCGCTCTTCAGCGGACGAATATCAATGATGCACTCATGGGCGACATTGCCGTTCTGGCCGCGATAGAGAATCGGATAGGACGCTTCTAAACGCTTGGCAATATAGTTGGCGTTAAGAATGGCCAGCTCGGTGGCTTCACGCAGGCCACGGGCACCCATCATCTTAATGTACGCCCACGAGATCGGCAGAATGGAAGCGCTGCCAAAGGCTGCCGCCGACACTGCGCCGCTCTCTGGGTTAACGCCGTTGATGGGCGTCACCACATGGTTAGGCACAAACGGGGCAAGGTGCGCTTTAACGCCGATCGGGCCCATACCTGGACCACCGCCTCCGTGGGGGATGCAGAATGTTTTGTGCAAGTTCAGGTGAGACACGTCGCCGCCGAAGTCGCCAGGGCGAGTGAGGCCAACCTGAGCATTCATGTTAGCGCCATCGACGTAAACTTGGCCGCCATGCTGGTGCACCACTTCGCATACTTTGCGCACGTGCGACTCAAAGACGCCGTGGGTGGACGGGTAGGTAATCATCACCGCTGAAAGCCGCTCGCTGTGCTGCTGGGCTTTGCGGGTCAAATCCTCTAAATCGATGTTGCCGTTAGCATCGCACTCCACCACCACCACTTCCATGCTCAGCATGGCGGCAGAGGCCGGGTTAGTGCCGTGGGCGGAGCTGGGAATCAAGCACACATCACGGTGAGCTTCACCTTGAGCTGCCTGATAGCGGCGAATCGCCAGCAAGCCCGCGTATTCACCCTGCGCGCCTGAGTTAGGCTGCATCGAGATATGGTCATAGCCGGTGACTTCGACTAAGAACGCTGCCAGCTCATCAATCATCTGATGGTAGCCCGCCACCTGATCACGCGGCGCAAATGGGTGCAGGTTGGAAAACGCAGGCCATGAGACAGGAATCATCTCGCTAGTCGCGTTGAGCTTCATGGTGCAGGAACCCAGCGGGATCATGGCATGGGCCAGCGACAGGTCTTTGTTCTCAAGACGCTTCAGGTAGCGCAGCATTTCGGTTTCGCTGCGGTAGCGATTGAAGGTCGGATGTTCCAGAAAATCGCTTTCCCGCTGGTAGGCAGCCGGAATACCGCTCAGCTTATCGGTCACTACCTGGTCGTCCAACACTGCCACGGCCAGACCATGCTCATCGCCCAGCAGGACGTCGAATAGGGCGGCGACATCGTGAGCGGTGGTCGTTTCATCCAGGCTGATACCCACATCGCCATTGGCGAAGTAGTGCAGGTTGATATCGTGGGTCATGGCGCGGCCGTGAATTTTGCCCGCGTCTACCTGGGTTAGGCGTAGCGTATCGAACCAGGTGTTATTCGCTAGTTGCACGCCGGCTTGCTGTAGGCCAGTAGCCAACACAGTAGTCAGGCGGTGAACGCGACCGGCAATTTTGCGTAGGCCTTCTGCGCCATGATAGGTGGCGTAGAAACCGGCAATATTGGCTAGTAGCGCTTGTGCGGTACAGATATTCGACGTCGCTTTCTCACGGCGGATGTGCTGCTCGCGGGTTTGCATGGCCATGCGCAGCGCGGTTTTGCCACGGCTGTCTTTAGAGACGCCGATAATCCGCCCTGGGATCGAGCGCTTGAGTTTGTCGGAGGTAGCGAAGAACGCCGCATGCGGGCCGCCAAAGCCCATGGGCACCCCAAAGCGCTGCGAGTTACCTACGACAATATCCGCACCCATCGCGCCCGGCTCTTTCAGCAGCACCAGGCTAAGCAGGTCGGTGGCCACGCAGGTCATAATGCCGCGCTCTTGAGCCGCCTTTAGCATCGGGGCTAAGTCGCTGACGCTGCCGCTGGCAGAGGGGTACTGAACCAGAGCGCCAAACACATCGTGTTCGGCAAGGCTTTCGGCGGGGCCGGTGATCAGCTCAAAGCCAAAGAACTCGGCACGGGTTTTGACGACATCTAACGTTTGCGGAAAGAGGTCGTCAGCCACGAAGAACGCGTTCGACTTGCTCTTTTTATTGCCGCGCTTACACAGTGCCATGGCTTCTGCGGCGGCGGTGGCCTCATCCAGCAGGGAGGCGTTGGCAAGCTCCATGCCGGTTAAATCCATAATCACCTGCTGGAAGTTTAGCAATCCCTCCAGACGGCCCTGGGAAATTTCGGGCTGGTAAGGCGTGTAAGCGGTATACCAACCGGGATTTTCCAGCACGTTGCGCTGAATCACTGCGGGCATGTGGGTGTTGTAGTAACCCTGGCCAATATAGCTTTTGCTGACGCGGTTCTGGCGCGCTAACTGGCTCAAATATTCAAGGGCTTCCGCTTCACTGCGGGGGTCGTCAAGGGCAAGTTCGCGACCTAGGCGAATATCGCTAGGCACGGTTTGCTCAATCAGGTCTTCCATGCGCTGCATATTGAGCGCTTTTAACATGGTGGCGACATCATCGGGGCTGGGCCCGTTATGGCGTTTGATAAAAGCATCGTGGTCGGCCAGTTCGGCCAATCGGCGTGATTCAAAAGGCATGGGGGAGATTCCGGACGTAATGAGAAAACCGTGCAGAGGCGATAATAAAGCGCCTGCCGCAGGGGCAGGCGCTTTGGCTACATGACTTAGGTGTCGGCGCTCAGCGTCGCTTGATACGCATCGGCATCTAAGAGACCTTCAAAGGCTTGGTCGGTAACACGCACTTTCATAATCCAGCCGCCTTCATAGGGGGCGTCGTTCACCGTTTCGGGAGCGTCTTCGAGGGCTTCGTTCACTTCAATTACTTCGCCATTGACCGGCGAGTAAAGGTCAGAGGCCGCTTTCACGGATTCAATGACGCCAAACTCTTTCCCTTTGCTTAGGGATTGGCCAACTTCGGGCAGTTCAACAAATACCACATCGCCTAGCGCTTCTTGCGCGTGGTCGGTGATGCCGATGGTGACGGTGCCATCTTGATGATCAAGCACCCATTCATGGCTGGCAGCGTAACGAAGATTGGCAGGAAGATTGCTCATAGTGATTCCCTTATAAAATCAGTGGACAGAACGAAAGCATACTAGCGCTTGTCGTTCGCCTTGGCGACTGTGGCCAGCTCGCAGTGAGCGTAAGTGGGTATATGGTACCGTGTTTCTTATCGGAAACAAATTTCTTCATTGCCTCCAAAAGGCTAAAAATGGATGCTCTTTTTCTGTTGTTTCAGTGCGCCAGCCAGTTTCAAAAAGAGCAGCTTTCTCTATCAGCAGGCGACATTGGCATGGAAGCGCACTAAGAAAATGGTGTAAAACATACCCATCATCCGTTTTTCCAGCGTTAATTAAGCGCTATGGTGGGAACGCTTGGTGATTCCATCTGCTATCGGATGGAGTGGGTGAACAACCTAACCTTCATAACAAATGCATTAATCAATTGGGTAAGGAGAGTCGTGTGGAAACGTTAACAAGCCTATTAGGGGCCATTAACGGCGTGGTGTGGGGCCCGTTAATGCTGATCCTGCTATTGGGGGTGGGTATCTACCTGCAGATTGGCTTGAAACTGATGCCGATACGTAAACTCGGCATGGGTTTCAAGCTAATGTGGCAAGGCCGCGATGCCAAGCCATCCGATAAAACCTCTGCAAAACCCGGCGATGAGGGGGAAATTTCTCCCTTTAACGCGTTGATGACAGCACTGTCTGCGACGATTGGTACCGGTAATATTGCCGGTGTGGCAACGGCCATCGCATTAGGTGGCCCAGGTGCTGTGTTCTGGATGTGGATTACCGCACTGGTGGGTATGGCGACCAAGTTTGCCGAGGCAGTGCTGGCAGTACGCTACCGGGAAACCGATAGCACCGGCTATCACGTGGGTGGGCCGATGTTCTACATCAAAAATGGTCTGGGCCGTAAGTGGCTGTGGCTGGGCGGTCTGTTCTCGTTCTTTGGCGCGGTGGCGGCCTTCGGGATTGGTAATACCGTACAGTCTAACTCCGTGGCTGACGCCATGGATGCCACCTTTGGTGTTCCTCACTGGTTAACCGGCGTTATCATCATGGTACTGGCCGGTGCAGTGATATTGGGTGGCATCAAGCGCATTGCCAAGGTGGCTGGTAAGCTGGTACCGGTGATGGGCATTGCTTATGTGATTGCGGGCTTGCTGGTGCTGATCGTTAATGCGGGCCAAATCGGTGACGCCTTTGGGCTGATCTTCTACTACGCCTTCAACCCCATGGCAGCAGCCGGTGGCTTTGCCGGTGCTGCGGTAATGGCCGCCATCCGCTTTGGCGTGGCGCGGGGTATTTTCTCCAATGAAGCAGGTCTGGGCAGTGCACCGATTGCTCACGCTGCTGCGCAGACGAAAAACCCGGTTCGTCAGGGCTTGATTGCCATGCTGGGTACGTTCATTGATACCATCATCGTGTGTACCATCACGGCGCTGGTGATCTTGACCTCTACCGTGTGGATGGAAGGCGAAGCGGGCGCTTCGCTCACCGCGCTCTCCTTTGATGCGGCGCTGCCTGGCTTTGGTAATCAGATCGTGGCCATTGCGCTAGCAATCTTTGCTTTTACCACCATTCTTGGCTGGTCGTTTTACGGTGAGAAATGCTGCCAGTTCCTGTTCGGTACGCGCTCTATTATGCTGTACCGAGTGCTGTTCGTACTGGCTATTCCGCTGGGTGCAGTTGCGCAATTGGGCTTTATCTGGCTGATGGCAGACACCTTCAACGCGATGATGGCGATTCCTAACCTCATTGCCCTGGCGCTGCTGTCTCCGGTTGTCTTTAAGCTCACTCGGGATTATTTCGCTGGTAAGGACGTGCTGCCGGGTGAAGCCCTGGATCATGATAAATAAGGCCTGCCTGTAAGCAGGTAATGCACGATGTAATAGAGCCGGGAAGCCTAGTAAGGCTTCCCGTTTCTCTTTTTTGACAGAGGAAATGCCATGACTGATCTGAAACACACGCCACTTCATGCGCTTCACACGCAGCTAGGGGCCAAGATGGTGCCTTTTGCCGGGTACGATATGCCGGTGCAATACCCGCTGGGTGTTAAAAAAGAGCATGAGCATACCCGCGAGCGGTGTGGCTTGTTCGATGTATCGCATATGGGACAGATTCTGGTCTCCGGAGAAAAGGTCGCTGAAGCGCTGGAAAGTCTTATCCCAGCGGACTTGGTAGGCTTGCAAAAAGGCCAGCAGCGTTATGGCCTTTTTACCAGCACCGATGGCGGTATTATTGATGATTTGATGGTGGTGAATGCTGGCGATCACTTCTATCTGGTGGTGAACGCGGCATGCAAAGACCAAGATATTGCCCATTTGCGCGCTAATCTTGGTAACACTCATCAAATCGATGTGCTTGATCGCGGTCTGCTGGCGCTTCAAGGGCCACAGGCCCGCGATGTGATGCAGCGGCTCTGCCCGCAAGCCTGTGAGCTAACGTTTATGCAACATGGTCGTTACACGCTGGCAGGATGTGACGTGTGGATCAGCCGCAGTGGTTATACCGGCGAAGATGGCTTTGAAATCTCTGTCGCGGCTGACGAGTGTCAGGCGCTTGCCGAAGCGCTGCTGGCCGAGCCTGAAGTAGAAGCGATTGGCTTGGGCGCGCGTGATTCACTGCGCTTAGAAGCGGGCTTGTGCCTATATGGTCACGATATGGATATGCAAACCACGCCTGTCGAGGCCGGCTTGATCTGGGCCATTGGCAAGCCGCGTCGCCATGGCGGCGAGCGAGCAGCGGGTTTCCCCGGAGCCGATGTGATTTTGCACCAAGTGGATACCAAAGATCATACCCGCAAGCGGGTTGGGCTGGTAGCAGAAGGGCGCGCGCCGGTGCGAGAAGGCAGTCTGCTGGTAGATGAAGCGGGCAATGAAATTGGCGTAGTGACTTCCGGAGGTTTTGGGCCAAGCGTCGGTAAACCTATTGCCATGGGGTACCTCGCCCGTGAGTGGGAAGCGCCCGGTACTACCGTCTACGCGTTAGTACGCGGCAAGCAGCTACCCATGAGCGTTTCCGCGATGCCATTTGTGGCCCCTGGTTACTATCGCGGTTAATTAGCGAGCGCAGTTAATTCAAAAAAGATGCAAAAGCCCCTCGCGGGGCTTTTGCATGCGGAATATGCTTACCTTAGCACCTGTCGTGGGTCGATGGGTTTCCCCCCCTTACGTAAGTCAAACAGCAGATCATAACGCTGTGTCGCGTTACTTTGTCCTACATCACACAGCTCATCACCTGTACTCACCTGGTCCCCTACGCGGACGAGAATCCGCTCGCAGAGCGCGTAAACGGTTTGCAAGTTATCGGCATGGTGCACAATCACGACATCGCCGAGCTGCCGCATGCTATCTGCAAAGCGTACTTCACCAGGAGCAACGGCCCTAGCACGAGCGCCTGCCTGAGTTGCCAACAACATGGGCTGTAGTGTGCCGCGGCTGTCGGCACCAAACTGACGAACCACACGATAATCCTCTAAAGGCCACGGCCATCGGCGTGCCGAAGCTGGCAAACTAGCGCTTGGCGCAGGGGCAGGCGTTGGTGCATTACGGTTATTGGCGCTACTAGCGGCTGAACTACTGCTTGATGATGCCGTTCTAGCGGTACTGCTAAGCGGTACGCTAATGATTTGCCCGACACGCAATGCCGTGGGGGAAGTGCCTTGGTTAGCACTCTGGATTCGCCCCGTTGTGGTGTTAAAGTGCCTGGCAATACCTGAGAAGGTATCACCGGGCCGGATTTGATAGCGATAAGGGCCGCCAGAAGGCGCTCGCTCCTGCTGGGTTGGGATCAATAGGCGCTGACCAACGGCTAAACGGCGAGAGTCAACCCCCGGGTTGAAGCGCTCTAGCCGTTCAAGTGGTACGTCAGCCCGTGCCGCGAGCTGCCCTAGCGTATCGCCACGTCTAACCTCTACCCAGTTGCCGCCAATAGCGCTGGCGCTGCTAGCGGCGGGCACCCGCTGGCTAGAGGAGGGGGCAGAGCTGGCGCAGCCAGTTAGCACGCTGGCCAATACACAAATGGTGAGCCAGTGGCTTAGTCGTGGTCGCTGAGGCGATCTAGCAAGGTATCTTTTTCCTGCCAGAGTGAGTTGATCCATGCGTGGAAGCGTTCCTTATGCTGCGGTTCGTCATGGTAGTTGGCAGTTTGCATCCATTCAGGAATGGCTAGCTGCCGGGCTTCAAGCGTAATGGGGGCTTCTTTACCGCATAAAAAACCCATAAACGTGGGTGATGGGTTGGTATAGCTAATAGTGACGTCAAGAATACCATCCAACTGATCACCCAGCAGGCTAAGTACTTGGGCAATTCCTCCTGCTTTAGGGCGAAGCAGATGCTGGAATGGACTTTGCTGCGACTCGCGTTTGGCGACGGTAAAGCGGGTTCCCTCGACAAAATTAAAAATAGCGATAGGGGCATGGCGAGCTTGGCGGCACATGCGCTCAGTGGATTCCCGGTCAACTGTGGCTAGCTTGGGGTTATTGGCGATCTGCTCACGGCTAAAGCGACGCATAAAGGGAAACTCAAGCGCCCAGAAGGCGAGACCAACAATCGGGATCCAGATAAGCTGGTGTTTGAGAAAAAAGCGCGGCATAGGAATGCGTCGGTGCAGTGCCATAAGCAGAATAAAGATATCGGTCCAACTGCGATGGTTGGAGATTACCAGCCACCACTGCTCAGGGCTTAATGTATCTGGCACGTTGATCGAGACATTAGGTTTTAACCAGTGCCGCATCCACCACAAATTGACGCCAATCCAGTTTAGTGCGACGGCACATAGCCCTTTAAGCAGCCACTCTTTTTGCCGCCGCCCAGGGACGATGACTTTGAGCAGCGTCAGAATAATCAGGGGGACACCCCAAACCAGCGTGTTCAACGTCAGCAGCAAGATGCTAACGCCCCCTTTAATAATTGGCATACCACAATCCTCACAGCAATTCGTCTGCGTGCTAAAGGCCTTTTAAACACGCGCTTAGCGATAAATGCTAATAGATCAGCGCCACGCTGCCCAGCATAACCGTATTAAAGCGTTATGCATCAATCGGTAGGGAAGGTGCTTTAACACTCTCAAGCAACACGCTACGCAGCGCATGCGCCGCCACGGAAAGCTCTTCCTGGGTCAGGATCCCCACTCGGCAAGCGATGCTTGGCTCGACAAGTGGTACGCAGCGCGCACCCAGCTCATGCATTTGCTGAATGCACATGGAAGGCACAGCGCTGACCCCTAGGCCTTCCGCGACCATTCGTCCGACGCTAGAGAGCTGGTGGCTTTCAAAGGCGACAGGGAGGTCTATATGGCGCTTTTCAAGCTCTTGCTCCAGTAAACGCCGTACCATGGAAGGGCGTTGTAGCGTGATAAAGTCATTCTCAAGCAGCTGCGTCCAGGGCAGTGTGTCGTGGTAAGCCAGGGGCGAGGTAGGAGGAACCACGGCGACAAACTGATCCTCAAACAAAGGTGTAAAACTTAAGCTTCCCTGGCCCTCCGGCGAGAAGGCAATGCCAATCTCTACCTGTCGGGAGCGCACCATATCCGTGACTTCTTCATTGATCACATCGTGCACCGTGACGTTGATTTTGGGGTACTGTTGTCGAAACTTAACCAGTGCACTGGGTAATAGATTGCAGGCAAAAGACGGCATGGCCGCAACGCTGAGTCGCCCTAGCTGTAACGTAAACCGCTGGCGCAGGCGTTCCTCGGTGTTATCCCACTGCGCCAGCAGATGTTTGGCAAGCGGGAGCAGCGACTCCCCCTCTGGGGTTAGTCGCACGCTACGGGTGCTACGGATAAGCAGTTTGCCGCCTAGCGAATCTTCTAACCCTTTGATGGCAAGGCTTAGGGCGGGCTGTGAAAGGTGCAGGCGCTCACATGCCTGGGTAAAGCTTAGGGTCTGTGCCACGGCTAAAAATGCACGAAGCTGCTTGACGGTCATGGCGTCTCTTTATAAGTTATTAAAATAAATTGATAAGAAAAACAAACTTAACAAATATATCATCTAGGACAACACTGGCAATACTGTTCTGATCGTCATACTCACTATGTATGGCGCGACATTCCAACAAACGCTTCTTGCACACTATTCTCGACAAACGCTCTCAACACCGATACGTACTCAACAACAATGTGAGGCATAACAATGGCAGGATTCGACAAGCGTGTAGCTTCTTACGAAGAAGCAATGGAAGGCATTGAAAGCGGCATGACCGTCCTCGCAGGTGGCTTTGGTCTGTGTGGTATTCCAGAAAATCTGATCGCAGAAATCAAACGTCGTGGTGTGAAAGACCTTACTGTTGTCTCTAACAACTGTGGCGTCGATGGTTTTGGCTTAGGCCTTCTGCTCGAAGATCGGCAAATAAGCAAAATCTTCGCCTCCTACGTAGGCGAAAACGCGCTGTTTGAGCAGCAAATGCTGAATAATGAAATTGAGGTGGTACTGACCCCTCAAGGAACGCTGGCAGAAAAAATGCGTGCTGGCGGAGCGGGCATTCCCGCCTTCTACACGGCTACAGGTTATGGCACCCCGATTGCAGAAGGCAAAGAAGAGCGTGTGTTCGATGGCCGCCACTATATTTTAGAAGAAGCCATTAAAGGCGATTTTGCGATTGTGAAAGGCTGGAAAGCCGACCGCTATGGCAACGTGATTTATCGCCATACTGCACAGAACTTTAACCCCATGGCCGCCACGGCAGGCAAGATCACCGTTGTAGAAGTTGAGGAGATTGTTGAACCAGGCGAACTGGAGCCAAGCCAGATTCATACGCCGGGTATCTACGTGGATCGTATTATTCAAAGCACATTCGAGAAGCGTATTGAGAAGCGCACGGTGCGCAGCTAAGTGCAACAACGCCAACAATCAACTAACTGCTAAGACAAGAGGTGGCACCATGGCTTTAACTCGCGAACAGATGGCACAGCGCGTTGCCCGTGAACTGCAGGATGGTTTTTACGTCAATTTAGGCATTGGTATTCCTACCCTGGTAGCTAACTATATCCCAGATGGTATAGATGTCATGCTCCAGTCTGAAAATGGCTTGCTGGGCATGGGGCGCTTCCCCACTGAGGAAGAAGTGGACCCCGATATGATTAACGCGGGCAAACAGACCGTTACCGCTCGTCCTGGCGCTGCCATTTTCTCATCCGCTGAGTCGTTTGCCATGATTCGTGGCGGACATGTGGACTTAACCGTACTGGGTGCGTTCGAGGTTGATCAGGAGGGCAATATCGCCTCTTGGATGGTCCCCGGTAAGCTCATCAAGGGTATGGGTGGAGCGATGGATCTTGTGGCTGGCGCAGAAAATATTATTTGCACCATGACCCATGCATCCAAACACGGTGAATCCAAATTGCTGGAAAAATGTAACTTGCCGCTCACTGGCGCCGGGTGCATCAATCGAGTGTTAACGGATCTGGCTTACCTGGAAATTAAAGATGGTGCCTTCATCCTCAAAGAGCGCGCGCCCGGCGTTAGCGTTGAGGAAATTGTCGAGAAAACTGCAGGCAAGCTGATCGTTCCTGACCACGTTCCAGAAATGACCTTCGACGAGTAACACTGAAAGCGAGCATGGTGAAATGGCGTGGGTCTTGGCTCACGCCATGCTTAGCTGTTTTTGGGTGAGTGCCAAGCCTCCCAAGTAATCCGGTAACAGTCAAAGCCTGAGTTAAGCGTCACCAGCGTTAAATATTCAGCAGTGGTGCTAAGAGGCCATTAATTGCTTATCACGGACAAACTGGTCGAATTCGGTAAAGCCGCCAATGTGCTGCTGGTCGACAAAGATTTGCGGTACGGTATGAATGGGTTTGCCCGCAGTTTTGGCGATATCTTCCTTGGTAACGCCTTCTGAGGGCATGTCTACATAGCGGTAGCCATCAATTTTGCCGTTACTCTCGAGGTGTTCGGCAAGATGCTTGGCACGTACACAGAATGGGCACGACATGCGCCCAAAAATGACCACAAACATGGCAACAACTCCTTTACGATACAGAAATAAGTAAGTGCTTGAATTAGGAATCAGCGCCCATTGTGGCGTAGGGCACAGGTTTTCGCCAATAGCACCACACTACGTGCCCTATAAAGCCGCACAATGAGCAATGGAACAGTAGGAGAAGCCATGCAAACCCTGGCTCCGCATGAATATGGTTATTTAGCTGAGCTTGCTAAGTGCTACCGCGATGAGCACTTAGCAGGACTTAAGCAGCAGGCGCACTTCAATCCGCGATTAGGCGTTGATGCGCTCTGTTTTCAGCATATTGAGTCGCGTATTAGCGGCGCCAGCGTGATGGCTGGCGCTTTAATTACGCCTTGTGAGCTATGGCTTGTCGCGCTGCCAGAGCAGTCTGCTTTACAAGCGCCGCTTGAGTCACAGTGTGCGTTAACGCTTCCTTCAGGCCGTTACTCACTGCAACTAGAGCGTTTGCCCGCGGGTATCGAGCTTTATAAGCGAAAAATCTTAGAAGATCTAAGCGATCTTGAAACGCTGCAAGAGACAGCACGATTAGCACAGCGCATGATGGAACAGCTAATGACCCCGAACGCTGTACCGCAAGGGTAGAGTAGGCAGAAGCTACCGGCGACTCCTATACTCATGAGCGTTTATACATTCATTACCGTGCAGTTAATAAAAGGACGTCTGAATGTCATCCCAAAAAGCTTCAACCCCTCGGGTTGCCGTGGTGACTGGTACCAGCAGTGGTATCGGTGAAGCCGTTGTTAAACACTTTTGCGAGCAGGGCCACCAAGTCCTGGCCGTCGATTTTAATCCTGCTGGAAAAGAGATTGCAGCAGCGGCAGGCGCGGCGTTTTACCAAGCGGATCTCTCCGACGCAGATGCATGCCGTGGCGCGATTGCTGAGGCAGTGAAACGCTTTGGCGGCGTGGATATTTTGGTGAATAATGCCGGAATTCAGCATGTCGCTTCTATCGAGACTTTTCCCGAAGAGAAGTGGCGGCAAATTATCGACCTGATGCTGACCGCGCCATTCCTTCTCACCCAGGCCGCTTGGCCTTATATGCGTGAAAAGGGCTGGGGGCGAGTGGTAAATATTGCCTCAATCCATGCGCAGGTGGCATCGCCGGGTAAGGCGGCGTATATCAGCGCCAAACACGGCATGATTGGGTTAACCAAAACCGCTGCGCTGGAAGGCGGCGAACAGGGCATTACCGCCAATGCGATTTGCCCTGCGTATGTTAAAACCCCGTTAGTAGATAACCAGATTGCCGATCAGGCCAAGCTGCATGGTATGGATGAGCAAGAGGTGATCGAGAAAATCATGCTCAAAAACGCCGCGATTAAGCGCTTAATCGACCCCTCCGAAGTTGCTCAGTTGGTCGCTTACCTGACGTCAGATGCGGCGGGCGCAGTCACTGGCGCTAGCTGGAATATTGATCTCGGCTGGACAGCACACTAACCCAGCCCCCCGCCTGTTACGATGGCCAGTGGAGCTTGATAACGGGCGGGCTCAGCGGCGAACCGGGCGTTTTTGCAACTTGCGCTGTAGTGTGCGGCGGTGCATGCCTAGCGCCCGGGCCGTGGCGGAAATATTGCCATCATGCTCTTGCAGCACTTTTTGGATATGCTCCCAGGTAATCCGGTTGATGGAAGGGGGATTATCCGCCAGCTCGATATTGGGGTCAGCGTCAGGGTGTTCAAAGGCCGCCATCACATCGTCGGCATCTGCCGGTTTACACAGGTAGTTGATCGCACCAAGTTTGATAGCTTCTACCGCCGTAGCAATGCTGGAGTAGCCCGTGAGCACAACGATGCGACAGCTTGGTACTGCGGAGAGCAGTTCAGGCAGCAGCTTTAGGCCAGAGCTATGCTCCAGCTTTAAATCAAGCGTGGCCATGGTGGGCGTAAACTGTGCCGCGATATTCAGCGCTTGGTCGGCGTCGTGAGCGACCATCACTTCAAAGCCGCGGCGGGTCAGTGCGCGGCTTAGTACGTGGCAAAACATTTCATCGTCATCGACAATCAGCAGACGTTGCTCTTGGTTCTGCATAGTACCCTCATTTGTCTAAATAGCTGCCGTCTCACCCTAGGTTGGTGCTGAGCAACGCGGCAGGGTGACCTCGGTCAGCGTTCCACCTTCTGGATGGTTATAAAGGCTAACGCCGCCGCCGAAGCGGTTAATCGTGGCGTGGGTGAGAAATAGGCCAATGCCCATGCCTTTGCTTTTAGTGGAGACAAAGGTATCGCCTAGCTGATCCGCAATTGACATCGCCACGCCTGGGCCGTGATCACGAATATCAATCACCACCTCCTCGTCTTGCCAATCCAGGCGAATAGCAATGTGCTCGGGGTTGGCATCGGCGGCGTTATTCAACAAGTTAGTCAGTGCTTGGTCTAAGGTGGCATCAACTGCCAGCCAAGGTCTGCCGCGGCGTTCAGCGACTTCAAAACGATGGCTAACATCGGGCCGAATTACGAGCCAGCGCTGTACCACGCCTGCCAGCCATACTTCCGCATCGAGTATTTCAGGTTCGGCCATGCGCCGACGGTCAGCATTGCTGACCAAGTGCTGCAGGCGCGATTTACAGATATCCACCTGCTGGCGCAGCAGCGCAATGTCTTGCCCTAGTGAGCTCTCTTGCTCCGCGTCCGCCTGCATCTCTTTCAATAGCACGGCCATCGTAGAAAGCGGCGTTCCCAGTTCATGAGCAGTACCCGCTGCTTGGGTGGCCACGGCGAGCACTTGCTCGTTGCGTAGCGCAGCCTCCCGGGTGCGGGAAAGCGCTTTATCCCGGCTGCGCAGGGCGTGGGCCATTTTATAAATAAAGAAGGTGACTAGGCCGGCAGAAAGTCCGAAGTTCAGCCACATTCCTAGGATATGTAGACTTAACGGGCCATCGCTACTGATATGTCCTAGCTGCGGTATCGGGTGGTAGTAAAACATCAGGAAGCTGTAGCCTGCCATGGCGCAGGCGGCGATGATCCACGCGTGGCGCCAAGGTAGGGTGGCTGCGGCAATAGTCACCGGCACCAAGTAGTAAGTGATAAACGGGTTGGTGGAGCCCCCTGAAAAGTAAAACAGCAGCGTGAGCCCTGCGATGTCGGCTAATAAATGCGATAAATACTCGCCATGGCTAACGGCTCTAGGCCTACCCAGCCGCCACCACGTGGCAATGTTCAACATGCCCATGGCAATGACTACGCTGACCACGGCTGTGACGGGCAATTTAAATGCTAGTAGTTCGATGCCTACAATAATGGCCATCAAAAACCCCGTCCAGGTGATCCCCCGAACGATGGTGAGCCGTACTAGATTGCGGTTAGGCGTAGAGAGCGGCAAGGGCAGAGCAGTAGGCATGAGGCGGCTTATTTACTTGATGTTTTGACGCTATGGATAACGAACTTAATAAATAGGGTCATGACAAACGTCATCCAACCCGCAGAGGCTAACAGGTTAAACAGCAGCATCTTAGGAGGGAGCCAGGCCGAGCCGAGCAACGCTTCCAACATAATGTGGAAAAACATCGCCAGTAGCAGCGGGAGCGCCAGCGTGTGAATCCACATGTCAGTGCGGCGCTTACGAATGTGGTAACGGCGCAGTAAATAGCGCATAGGTCGATGTGCCCAGCTAAACAGGACCAGCGTTGCCACCACAAATAGCATCGCCAGAGTAGGTTCGGTGCTTTGACGGTGCATTGATATAGAAATCGACCATGCGAGCCCCAGCCACGCCAATCCCTCGATGCTGGCGATAAAATCCGCATAGCGTCGTACGTTCTGCATAAACAACTGAATCCTTGATCTTACAGCGTGCCGCCATGATACGACACTTGCGCTTATCTGTGGGGGTGACGCGCAGATTTATCCTATCGCCGTATTGAGTATACTGTGGCAGCTCTCTGAACTCCCTTACCCAAGATCAGAATAGGATTTGCCGTGGACGCTATTACCATTACCCGCCCCGATGATTGGCACCTGCATTTACGTGATGACGAGGCGTTAAACGCCGTGGTGGGGCATACTGCTGCGCAAATGGGGCGCGCTATTATTATGCCTAACCTGAAACCGCCGGTGACGACGACAGAGCAGGCAATAGCATATCGCGAGCGAATCCTGGCAGCGCTACCAGAAGGTAGTGCGTTTGAGCCTTTGATGGTGCTTTATCTGACGGATACGACGCCACCTGAAGAAATTGAGCGCGCGGTAAAAAGCGGTATTGTTAAAGCCGTGAAGCTCTATCCAGCAGGGGCGACGACCAATTCTGCGTCAGGTGTGACGGATATTGCTCACTGTGACGCCACGATTGCTATGATGGCCAAGCTAGGCATGCCGTTATTGGTGCATGGAGAAGTCACTGATCACGAGATCGATATTTTCGATCGGGAAGCGATGTTTATTGAGCGGGTGATGAAACCGCTGCTGGCGCGTCATCCTAGTTTGAAAGTGGTATTCGAGCACATTACCACTCAGCAGGCCGCTGAGTTTGTGGCCAGCGCCTCCGATAACGTAGCGGCGACTATCACCGCTCACCATTTGCTGTTCAATCGCAACAAAATGTTAGCGGGCGGCATTCGTCCTCACTACTACTGCTTGCCTATTCTCAAGCGTGAACAGCACCGCCAAGCCCTGCTGAAAGCGGCGACCAGCGGTAGCCCGAAATTCTTTTTAGGCACGGATAGTGCACCCCACGCGAAAGGCGATAAGGAGTCGAGCTGCGGCTGTGCAGGTGCCTATACCGCTCCCGCTGCCATCGAGCTATACGCGACGGCGTTCGAAGAGATGCAGGCGCTGGATAAGCTAGAAGCGTTTGCTAGCCTGAACGGCCCACGCTTCTACGGCTTGGCGCCGAATACGGATACGGTAACCCTTGAGCGCCGCCAATGGGTAATGCCGGAGAGTTACCCCTACGCATCGGGACAAACCATTGTGCCGCTGCTGGCAGGTGAAACACTGCAATGGGCGATGAAAAAGTAACGCGCTGTATAAGTCTCAACGAAAACGGAGCCATTAAGGCTCCGTTTTCGTTAGCGCAGTTAGGCGATGACACTTACTTAGTTTCGCCCAGGGCGATGAGCATCTGATCCACCATCCGTGATGAGTGGTCGGCGGCAATATCGAGGAACTGCTCGAAAGAGAGGTGGTTGTCGCCACTGCCAGGGATGTCAGAGAGGGCGCGAATGACGACAAACGGGCAGTCATAGAGGTAGCAAGTTTGGGCAATCGCAGCGCCCTCCATTTCCACTGCCAGCATGGTGGGAAATTGGGCGCGTGTGGTGGCTACCCGCTCGGGGTCGGCCATAAAAGCATCGCCAGTGGCAATCATCCCTTCGCGTACGTTTACCTCGCCAAGTGCTGCAATCGCGCCGCGAGCGATGTCGCGCAAGCGGCTATCCGCATGATAGGCAGCAGGCATACCTGGTACTTGGCCTAGCTCATAGCCAAATACCACTGCATCGACATCGTGGTGGCGAACTTCATCGGAAATGATAACGTCGCCAATGGCTAAGTCGGTGGCAAACCCGCCAGCTGAGCCAGTATTGATGATCGCATCCGGCTGATGGCGCTCTAATAAAATCGCCGTGCCAACCGCCGCATTCACTTTTCCAATACCCGATTGCAGAATGATTACTTCCAAGCCGTGGCGCGTACCGGTATGAAATACAAATCCGGCGTGCTCGTAGCGCTCGGCGTTATCAAGCTGCCCCGCTAAAATGTTCACTTCCTGCGCCATTGCGCCAATAATTCCAATCCGTTGCACTGTCGCATTCTCCGTCGTAATTCGTGAGGTTTAATTGTTGAAACGCTCAGTGCTTAATGCTGCTGATCGTGTCGTTCGGCGGCTTCAAGAGTGTTTTCCAGCAACGTGGCAACGGTCATGGGACCAACGCCACCCGGTACGGGAGTGATATAGCTGGCGCGCTCTGCAGCTGCAGCAAAGTCGACGTCACCGACGAGGGTGCCGTCATCTTGACGGTTAATGCCGACATCAATCACCACGGCGCCTGGTTTGATCCATTCGCCCTTCACAATGCCGGGTTTACCGACGGCAACAACGACTAAATCTGCACGGCTGACATGGCCGGCTAAATCCTGGGTGAAACGGTGGCATATCGTAGTGGTGCAGCCTGCCAGCATTAGCTCAAGTGCCATCGGGCGTCCAACGATGTTAGAAGCTCCCACAATGGTGGCGTCCATGCCGCGTACCGCGATACCGCTTTGCGCCAGCATGGTCATAATGCCTTTTGGCGTACAGGGGCGTAGTGAAGGTAAGCGCTGGGCCAGGCGGCCAAGGTTATAAGGGTGAAAACCATCGACATCTTTGTCAGGGCGGATGCGTTCCAGAATTGGCCGAGCGTCGAGGTGGGCGGGCAGGGGGAGCTGAACCAGAATGCCATCCACAGTTGCGTCGTTATTTAACTCATCGACCAATGCCTCTAACGCTTCCTGGCTGGTGTCCGCTGGCAGGGCATGTTGAAAAGAGAGAATGCCAGCCTGCTCACACGCGCGATGTTTATTGCTTACGTACACATGAGAGGCTGGATCTTCGCCGACCACAACAACGGCTAGTCCGGGTGCACGAGCGCCAGTTTGCTGACGTGCGGTAATTTTCTCGGCAACGCGTTGACGGACATTAGCGGCGATGGCTTTACCATCGATGAGTTGGGCGGTCATGTAATGAGATCCCTATGAAGGTTGAAAAGCAAAGCAAACTGACAAGCGCTGGTGGCAGAACGCGCTTTTAAGGGGGCAATTTTCGCATGGTAGCGCGGCAAGGCAAAGCGCCTATCGAATCAATCACTTTAAGTGTTGACTTTAAAATTAGAAATAGTAATATATGCCTCGCTTGAGACGGGACACGCAGCAACGTCTAAGGTAAAAAATCGGGATGTAGCGCAGTCTGGTAGCGCGCCTGCTTTGGGAGCAGGATGTCGGGGGTTCGAATCCCTCCATCCCGACCACGTACCTAGCACGGAAGGTGTTAATCTGCTTCTCCAAACTTTGGTTGTGGTCAAGTGCTCATCAGTATTCACTCTGGATACACTATGTGCGCCCATAGCTCAACCGGATAGAGCAACGGCCTTCTAAGCCGTAGGTTGCGGGTTCGAGTCCTGCTGGGCGTGCCAATCAAATACTTTTCAGTGTTTGTTCTCCAGTTGGGTATTCTCAAGTTTGCTTTTTGTCAGTGGTGGATGTAGCTCAGTGGTAGAGCCCCGGATTGTGGCTCCGGTGGTCGTGGGTTCGATCCCCATCATCCACCCCATTGACAAGGCAGCATTAAAAGTTTCAGGTTCTGGTGGATGTAGCTCAGTGGTAGAGCCCCGGATTGTGGCTCCGGTGGTCGTGGGTTCGATCCCCATCATCCACCCCATTAACCTGTAATTTACTCTCTTATATCTCCTCTTCTTTTACAAAGCTCTCCAGCGTCTCTGCTAGTTAAATAAGCATTTCTTTTTGGCTTTTTTAGCCCTTGTCTGTTTTATACCCCTCTATCGCGGCATCACTTTAATCTGGTTACCTGCTGTAGCGGTAATAGGCTCCGGTTTGCCCAGCAAATACCCCTGTGCATAGTCAATTCCTAATGAACGCAGCTTGTCCAGCGTTGCTTGATTCTCTACGTATTCGGCAACTGTATCGATATTGAGCGCTTTGCCAACGGCGTGAATCGCCTCTACCATGGCGCTATCAATCGGATCGTGGTGGATATTGCGGATAAAGTTGCCGTCAATCTTTAAATAGTCGACTGATAGCTGTTTTAAGTAGCTGAAAGAGGAGAGTCCGGTGCCAAAGTCGTCCAGCGCGAATCGGCAGCCGAGTGCTTTCAGCGCTTGAATCAGTTCGCTCACCTTTGAAAGCTGCGCAATGGCTGCACTTTCAGTAATTTCAAAACATAAGGTGCCTTCAGGTAACCCGGCGCGACGTACCTGCTGTACCAACTCCTGACAAAAATCGCTGTCTGATAGCGAATCCCCAGATAAATTAATACCCCAGTGGCCTATGGTATGGTTCTCCGCGCAGCGATAACGGTCACTCAACCACGCCAACGTGTTGCGAACTACCCAGCGATCAATTCTGACCATAAAGTGATAGCGTTCGGCGGCGGGTAGAAAACTGCCGGGTGTAATGAGTATGCCGTTCTCCTCCAAACGTAGTAAAATTTCCCGATAGCCCGGCCCGTTGCCGCATACGGCGCTAATCGGTTGCGCGTAAAGTCGAAAGGCGTCGTTATCTAGGGCATTTTGTAGCCGCTGAACCCACTGCAGTTCGCCGTGACGTTCTAGCAGCAGGTGGTCGTTAGGTTGATAGCAGTGAATGCGGTTGCGACCAGCCTCTTTGGCGGTGTAGCACGCTGCATCGGCTGCGTGTAGTGTGTCAGATAAGCGTCTGGGGTGTTCCTTGTCGATCGCTACCAAGCCAATACTGACGCCAATACCAAACGTGTGCCCTTGCCAAGCAAAGCGAAAGTGATCAATGTCTCGGCGTACGGCCTCACAAATAATCTTGGCCTTTTCTAGTGGGCAGTCAGGTAGCACCAGGGCAAACTCATCGCCCCCCAGGCGGGCAACCGTATCACTAGTGCGCACATGGGCTTTGAGCTTCATGGAAACTTGGCGAAGCAGTTCATCTCCTGCTAAATGACCACAGGTGTCGTTAACGATTTTGAACTGATCTAAGTCTAGATAGCAGAGCACATGATGATGCTCCGTTTGGGCAAGCAATTTAGTGAGCAGTGTCTCGAACGCGCGCCTGTTCAGGAGTCCGGTAAGGTTGTCATGGGTGGCTTGGTAGTTAAGCTGCTCTGATAGCTTGTGCGTCAGACTCACGTCTTGAAACACCACAACGGCCCCCAGCGTGATGCCACCGCGGGAACGGATAGGGGCGGCGCTATGCTGAATGGGATAGCGTTTGCTGGTGCGATGAACAAGCTGGCAGTGCTCGCTGTAATGAACCGCTCGGTGCTGGGTGAGCACTTGGCGGGCAGGATTATTGATCGGTTCATCGCTTAGCTCGTCACGTAGTTGATAAACCGTCTGGATAGGCTTATTGGTGACTTCTTGAAGCGGCCAACCGGTTAGTCGTTCGGCTTCCGCGTTCATAAACGTGATATTGCCGCTGGCGTCGCAGGTAATAACGCCGTCGCCAATGGAAGCCAGCGTGGTACGGGCGAGGTCGCGTTCACGGTTCAGTTGCTCTTGAAGCTGTTTGCGCTCGGTAATATCGCGCACCATTCCCGAACACTCTGAGACTGAACCAGCGGCTCCTTCGCTTACCTGAATTTCTAGGTAGCGCACCTGCTGATCATCCGTACGCAGTTTGATTTCATGCAGCGCCCCAGGCGCAAGCGGTTTATTAGGCAGTAGCGTACTGACAGGCTGGCCAATCAACTGCTCCGCATTAACACCAAAGAGGGCTTCTGCTCCTGGGTTTAGGCCGGTCAGCGTTCCGTCGGCTTGCCAGGTAATCACTCCGTCGCGAAGATTGCGTAACATCACCCGGGTGTGGCCTACCGCGCGTTCAAGCGCCGCAGATACGCGGTTGTAGCTTGCTGCAATTTCCCCGACCTCGGTAAATGGGTCGGCATCAATGCGTTGGCGCATATCCCCCTGTTTTTCGTGCTGGCGCATATGCTCCAGAAGCTGATGAAGCTCATTTTTAGCCCCGTGTTCTGCTAGGTTAAGCCCCATTTTTTCCGCATCTTTGGAGACGCGAAGGGGTAAAAAACGCCTCGTGATACGAAATAGCAGCCAAGCAGTCCCAAAACTCCATAGGCCGCACACCACCGCGCCCAGTAGTTGCACCGTGAATTGATCAAAACGGCTAAGCGAGGTACCTAATCTATTTAGATCTGCCAGCCAGGGTAAGGCCAGGGTGCCCCATAGGCCGGTCACCAAGTGTGCGGGGATGGCTCCCACTGCATCATCAATGCGCCGTTTTAATAGCCATTCGCTTGCCAGCACCATGAGTACGCCGCTAATGCCTCCCATTAAAAAGGCGGCTGGTAGGGAAAGCGCATGAGCGCCAGCGGTGACGGCGACCAAACCTGCAATTGCGCCGTTAATGGCGTACATCACATCCGCATAGCGGCGCACCCGCCAACCAACCAGCATGGCGGATAAGATGCCGCCTACGGCGCCCAATATGGTATTCGCGATAATGCCAGGCACCGAGCTATTCAATGCCAGCGTGCTACCACCATTAAAGCCGAACCAGCCCAGTACCATAAAAAGGGCACCCAGCATGGCAAGCGGTAAATTTCCAGCAGGAAACGCAGTAGGGGGCTTGTCTACCTGAAAGCGCCCCTCACGAGGGCCTATCACCAGCACAGCGGCTAACGCGACCCAGCCGCCTACGCTATGCACCACGGTGGCCCCGGCAAAATCAATAAACCCCAGCGCCGCTAGCCAGCCTGGCGTTCCGCCCAGCAGGCCGCCCCATGCCCAGTGGCCAAATACCGGGTAAATCAGTAGTGCAATCCAGAAGGCCGTCCATAAATAGCCAAGGAACGGCATCCGCTCGGCGACTGCGCCAGCCACGATGGTAGCTGCCGTTGCGCAAAACATGGCTTGAAAAATAAATACAGTGACAAGCCAGGTGTCGGTCGACTCCAGTTCCCATCCAAACAGTGAGCTACCCATCCAGCCTGATTGGGAAGTTCCAAACATCACCCCAAAACCGACCAGCCAAAAGACACTGACGGCAATGGCAAAATCCGCTAGGTTTTTCATAGCGACGTTAATGGCATTTTTTGTTCGTGTGGTGCCCGCTTCCAGGCAAAGAAAACCAGCCTGCATGACGAAAACCAGCGCAGCTGCCCACAGTACCCAAAGCATATCTATGAGTGTTGTATCAAAGCTGTCGGTCATTGACGTGATCCTTGTGCTGATCTGGTGCAAGGTGAGCACTGACATAGTGCGTTGTTAGTAAATATGTCTTCTATTAATGCCGCGCGGTGGCTTCTGTCGCGGAAGGTTTCTGGGGTGTTAAACGCAGTGTTAACTGAGATTAAGCAAATGTTATGCCGCGCTTAGCAAAGTCATCCTTAATTAGGCTTTTTGCGTCATAAAAGACTAAAAAAATGTCTAAAAATAGTGTTTATAACTGTGCAAAAGCTGTTTGATTGGTGATATTTTTCAATATGTTACTTATGTGATTAACAGCATGTGACTGGGCAAACAATAGAGCGAGAGGAGTGCATCATAATGGCGCGTCAAACGGTGGTTTTAGGAGCAGGCATGGTGGGTGTCAGTATTGCTTGGCAGCTGCAAAAGCGTGGCTATCAAGTAACGCTGGTGGATCGCCGCCAGCCTGGACGCGAAACCTCGTTTGGAAACGCGGGCATTATCCAGCGTGAAGCAGTTAGGCCTTATCCGTTTCCCCGTGATATGAAAACGATATTGAGTGTGCTTCCAAACCGTCGGGTCGATATCCGTTACCGGCCTGCCGGTATGGTCAATGCGGCCTCGCCACTGCTGAGTTACTGGCACCACTCTTCGTCACGGCTCTACAAAAAAATCGTGCCTGAGTACGCCTCGTTAATTCAGCTCTGTTTGGACGCCCACGCGCCGATGATTGAGGCCGCTGGTGCTGAGCATCTAGTGCGTAAGGAAGGATGGCTTGAAATCTATCGCACGCCGGAAAAGCTCGCTAAGCGAGTTAAAGAGGCTGAAGAAGCCCGCGAGCTTTACGGCGTACAGTTCACCGTTCTTGATCGCGAAGCGCTGAGTGAGAAGGAGCCGCAACTAGGCAATAAAATCATCGGCGCTATTCACTGGCTAGACCCCTGGACAGTCGCTGACCCGGGTGGCTTAGTGGCTGCCTATGCGGCGTCGTTTGAAGCGATGGGCGGACAACTGGTACAAGCGGACATCACTGGTATCACTCAGCAAAATGATCGCTGGAAAGTGACGACCAGTGCGGAGTCGTTTGAGGCTGAACAAGTTGTCATGGCCCTTGGCCCCTGGGCTGGCCAATGGATGAAACCGCTGGGTTACCACTTCCCCACGTTTGTGAAACGTGGCTACCACATGCACTACGCGACACAGCCAACGGCCAAATTAAACTACTGGTTGATGGACGCCGAGATCGGTTATTTGCTGGCACCGATGAATGCAGGTGTGCGGCTGACGACGGGGGCAGAGCTAGACCGCCTTGAATCTCCCGCGGATGAAGAGCAGCTGGGCGCTGCCGAAAAAGTGGCGCGGACAATTTTCCCACTAGGTGAGCGAAAAGATAGCGCGGCGTGGAAAGGCGCACGGCCTTGCTTGCCAGATATGAAGCCCGTTATTGGCCCAGCGCCACGCCATCCTGGCCTGTGGCTAGCGTTTGGACATGGCCACCAAGGGTTCACCCTCGGTCCGGCGACAGGCCAGCTGCTGGCGGACATGATGGAAAACAAACCAACCGCCATTGATATGGCACCGTTTCGGGCAGACCGGTTTTAAATATGACGCCGCAGCCTGTTACATAATGAAAAAGTACAAACATGGCCTAGGAAGGCTGGGTTTGCTAGGCTGAATGAGTCACTCAATAGATTGAGGTGCAATAATGGATGTCGCCGCAAGTAATGCAGTTAGCACGGCACTGTATATGAACCAGGCGCAAACTGCTGAGCAGGCACAAATGCAACTGTTCAAGCAAGCACTGGATATGCAGTCCGAACAAATTACCGAGGTGCTCGCCTCTGCAGATACCGGGGCACAGCCTAGCTTGGCTCAAGAAGGTAGTGTAGGCACCCAGGTAAACACCTACGCTTAACCCTTCTGTTGCTAGAGACCCCAAACGCCGACCCTGTCGGCGTTTTTTATATCTATCGGCACGGCGCCCCGCATGTGATGGTATGCCGTTGAAGGCGAGTTGCGTTACCATAGGCACACACAACGCCGAAGGTTTGGCGCTACGTTTTAAGTCATCACGTTGTACCATCTTAGAGAACTCCATGTCTGACGCCCAATTAGCGCGCGAAGCTGAGCTACGCCGTACCTTTGCGATTATTTCGCACCCTGACGCCGGTAAAACCACAATCACAGAAAAGATGCTGCTGTTTGGAAATGCCATCCAGTTGGCGGGGTCTGTGAAAAGCAAACGTAATGATCGTCATGCTACGTCTGACTGGATGAAGATGGAGCAAGAGCGGGGCATCTCGGTGACCACGTCGGTGATGCAGTTCCCCTATGGTGGGCGTATCGTCAACCTACTGGATACGCCGGGGCACGAAGACTTCTCTGAAGACACCTACCGCACGCTGACGGCGGTTGATTCCGCGCTGATGGTCATCGACGGTGCGAAAGGCGTCGAGGATCGCACCATCAAACTGATGGAAGTGTGTCGTCTGCGCACTACGCCTATCCTCACGTTTATCAACAAAATGGACCGCGATATCCGCGATCCTATTGAAGTGATGGACGAAGTAGAAACGGTATTGAACATCCAATGTGCGCCCATGACATGGCCCATTGGCATGGGGCGTCACTTTAAAGGGGTTTACCACCTCTATAATGATGTTATTCATCTCTATACCCAAGGTCAGGGTAGTCGCATACCTGATGACAAGCGTATTGAGGGGCTAGATAACCCAGAAGTTGACGCCGTGCTAGGTGAAGAGCAGGCGGAAGAGCTGCGTATGGAAGTAGACTTAGTACGGGGTGCTTCCCATGAGTTTGACTTGGAAGCCTATCGTCGTGGTGAGCTTACGCCGGTCTATTTCGGTACCGCTATGGGTAACTTCGGTGTGCGTGAAATGCTAGACGGCTTTGTCGAGCACGCGCCGGCTCCGCAGCCACGTGAAACTGATACGCGTGAAGTGACCGCCCACGATGATCGCTTCACTGGATTCGTATTTAAAATTCAGGCCAATATGGACCCGAATCACCGGGACCGTATCGCCTTCCTACGGGTGTGTTCCGGCAAGTACGAAAAGAACATGAAAATGCGCCATGTGCGCATTGGTAAAGACGTCAAAATCGCTGACGCCCTGACCTTTATGGCCTCAGACCGCTCTCAAGTGGAAGAGGCATGGCCGGGCGATATTATTGGCCTGCATAACCACGGCACTATTCAAATTGGTGATACGTTCACCGTGGGTGAAGATATGCGCTTTACCGGCATTCCTCACTTTGCGCCTGAACTTTTCAAGCGCGTGCGCCTGAAAGATCCGCTCAAGATGAAAGCGCTACAGAAAGGCCTGCAGCAGCTGTCGGAAGAGGGTGCCACCCAGGTCTTTATGCCGATGGATAACAACGACCTGATTCTAGGGGCGGTTGGTACGCTGCAGTTTGATGTTGTCGCTCACCGCTTGAAGGAAGAGTATAAGGTCGACTGTATTTATGAAGGCGTCAACGTGCAAACCGCCCGCTGGGTGTATTGCAACGATGCCAAAATGCTTGAAGAGTTTAAGCGCAAGGCCAGTACTAATCTCGCCATTGATGGCGGCGGTTACCTGACCTACATCGCGCCTACTCGGGTTAATCTGCAAATGACCCAGGAGCGCTGGCCGGATATTCGCTTCCAGCCTACCCGCGAGCATTAAACCCCTTAAAGAGGGCAATATGCTGATAGACGCCCACTGCCATTTGGATGTAACGGAGTTCGACACGGATCGTGATGCCGTGATCGCCGCTGCCCAGGCAGTGGGCGTTTGCCGTTTTATTGTACCTGCCACGGTACGCGCGCGTTGGCAAAACGTGCTGGCGTTGGGTAAGCGTGACGATGTCAGCATCTGCTTAGGGCTTCACCCGTACTTCATTGAGCAACACCAGCCAGATGATTTGAAAGCGCTCGAAACCCTCATACTTCAGCAGCTTGCTGGCGCTTGCCCAGCCCGGCCAGTCGCCATTGGCGAATGTGGTATTGATGGTCGCTTTACGGATAGCCTGGACGAGCAATGGCACTACTTCGATGAGCAGTTAAACATCGCTAAACGCTGCAAGCTGCCTGTGGTGGTGCACTGCGTTAAGGCAAATGATACGGTCAGCAAGCGGCTTCGTCAGCAAGCGCTGCCAGGCGCCGGGCTCGTTCACGCCTTTTCCGGTTCTTACGAGCAGGCCGTCAAGTTTTTGGACCTTGGTTATGTGCTGGGGCTTGGCGGTGCTGTGACCTATGAGCGCGCTCAAAAGTTACGCCGTGTGGTGGCAAAACTACCCGATGATGGGTTTGTGCTGGAAACCGACAGCCCCGATATGCCGTTAAGCGGTTATCAGGGCCAGCGGAATGAGCCTTCTCGGGTAATGCTGGTGGCTCAGGAGGTGGCGAGGCTGCGTCGGCAATCTTTTGATACCGTGGCAGCGCTGAGCAGTGACAACGCCGCACGAGTATTTAAGTTAACAGGCGATGAGACCAATTCCTGACCTCAAGCAAGCTGAGCCGCGATCAGCTCCGGGTCCAAGCGCTCAATGGGGTAGGGCATCTCATACAGCGTGATAGGCTGCTGTTGCCAATAAACTGCTAAATTATCTTCCATGACCTTGGTGTTCATCACCGCTAGCAACTCTACCTGCTGCTTGCCGCTAAATGCGCTGCTGACCACTTCTCCCAACGTCTTACCGTTGTCATCAAGCAGTGACTCGCCAATCTCAGGAAGGGTGGCCGCATTAATACTAGCGTGAACTAAGCGTTTTTTCACTTGGCCACGAAAGTGAGCGCGGGCGACGACTTCTTGACCTGTATAGCACCCTTTTTTAAAGCTAATGCCGCCTAATGCTTCCCAGTTCAGCATTTGGGGGAGAAAGTGATCCTGCTGTTTAGCGGTAAGCCAAGCAAGACCGCTGCGAATATCTGCAAGCTGCCACTCGTTGTGTAATGCATCATCACTGTTGACGAGGTCGCTGGCATCCTTTTCAAACATCAACAGCCAACGGGGTTTGCCGGGCATCCGCAACGCCGTTCCCTTTGAACTGGTAGTGTGGGTATAAGGTTGGTCGGGCAGCGTGATGTCTAGTTGATTGGCAAGCGTATCTGCAGGCTCGCTGGCGCCTGCAAACGTAACGCTGCCTACCACTGAAAGCTCTGCTTTATAGAAAGCGGCAAATTTTTTCAGATGGGTGAGCAGTCCGTCCGCAAGAGAGGCATCTAGTACCAAGCGGAAATGGTCGCTGCCGAGCCTCAATAACTGCCCATTGGCCAACATGCGCCCTTTAGGGGTGCAGAAGCAGGTGAGCGGTGCGAAAGTACCATTCGCTAATCCCACCTGTGCGCTAGCTTGGCCCTGTAAGAATTTCTCCGCATCGGCCCCTTTAATATCGAGCGCGGCATACTGGGTCAAACGTACGGCGCTGGGGGGCTGCGTGTTCGCGGTGGCCATAGTCACTCCTGGGCGTAGTCAGTGAGATGTGTCAGTAAAGCGTGCTTGTAAAAGTGTGGGCAGGATAGGCAGATTGCAAGGCCTTGGGAGCATGCTAGACTCTTTGTTCTGTATCAGGTTTGCATAGGTAATTTCCTGTATACAGTCCCATTGTATGTGAGTTGACAATTATTCAGCAAAGGACGCGGCATGGCAGTTCAATCATTAAGCTTTCAAGGCGTCACTACCGCCGAACAAGTTAACAAAATCACCACCGCACTGATGATGCTTGACGGCGTCGATAGCGCCGAAGTGGGGCGCTATGGGGCGGAAGTGGAGGGTCGTGCTAAGCGAGAAGCGCTAATTAAAGCGGTTGAAAAACTTAATCTTCGCATCAAGGTATCGTAATGCATCCGCCTATCGTGGTGATTAGCGAACGAAATAGTGTTTTTCGTCAGCGTATCGAGGTAAGTGGTATGGAAGATCTCTATGCCGACGTACCCACTGCGGTGGGGGGCGATGATAGTGCCCCGGACCCCCACGACTATTTCGATATCGCGTTGGGAACCTGTAAGGCAATTACGGTCCAAATGTACGCCAAGCGCAAACAGTGGCCACTGGAAGGCATCACCGTCAAGGTTCAACGTGACGATAGCGAGGAGCGCAAAGGCGTTTACAAGCTAGATGTGACGTTAGAATTGCATGGCATCAGCGATCCAGAACAGCGAGCAAAGCTGGAAGACATTAGCCACCGCTGTCCGATTCAGCGCCTGATGACCCAGGCAACGATAGAGATAGCGACCCATACCGCGTAGGCCTACTTCCTCAACAGGAGCAACGATGAGCAAGGAATTTCGTCTGCAGTCAAAATTTCAGCCTGCGGGCGACCAGCCTGCGGCCATACGCGGGTTGATCAGTGGTTTGGAATCCGGGCTTGCCCATCAAACGCTGCTCGGGGTCACCGGTTCAGGTAAAACCTTCACCATGGCCAATGTGGTGCAGCAACTTCAGCGGCCCACCATCGTGATGGCGCCGAACAAAACCCTGGCGGCACAGCTGTACGGCGAATTTAAATCGTTTTTCCCCGATAACGCTGTTGAGTACTTCGTCTCCTACTACGACTACTACCAGCCCGAAGCCTATGTGCCCTCGTCAGATACGTTTATTGAGAAGGATGCCTCAATCAATGACCATATTGAGCAGATGCGTCTTTCCGCTACGAAAGCGTTACTGGAGCGCCGTGATGCGCTAATCGTGGTATCTGTATCGGCGATCTACGGTTTGGGTGATCCAGACCAATACCTGAAGATGCGGCTGCATTTCACTCGTGGTGAGCTGATTGACCAACGCGCCTTCCTACGTCGCTTGGCAGAGCTTCAGTACACCCGCAACGATATGGATTTCCGTCGCGGTACTTACCGCGTGCGGGGCGACGTGATTGATATCTTCCCGGCGGATTCGGATGAGGAAGCGGTGCGCGTTGAGCTTTTCGACGACGAAATAGATTCTATCCGTTTATTTGACCCGCTCACTGGCGATGTGCGCGGGCAAGTCCCTAGGATGACGGTTTACCCAAAATCCCACTACGTGACGCCTCGTGAGACCATTCTAGAAGCCATCGAATCCATCAAAGCAGAACTCAAAGAGCGCTTGGAGTGGCTGCGTAAGCACGAGCGTTTAGTAGAGGCCCAGCGGCTTGAGCAGCGTACGCTTTACGATATTGAGATGATGCTGGAGCTGGGGTACTGCAACGGTATTGAAAACTACTCTCGCTACCTCTCTGGCCGTGCACCTGGCGAGCCACCGCCCACGTTTTTTGATTACCTGCCGGATGATGCGCTACTGTTTATCGATGAGTCACACGTGAGCGTGCCCCAAGTAGGCGGGATGTACAAAGGCGACCGTTCGCGTAAAGAGACACTGGTCGAGTATGGTTTCCGCCTGCCGTCAGCGTTGGATAACCGCCCCATGAAGTTTGAGGAGTGGGAGGCTATATCGCCACAAACGATCTTCGTATCCGCAACACCAGGCAACTATGAAGCTGAGCACGCAAGCCAGATCGTCGAACAAGTCGTTCGGCCAACAGGGCTACTGGATCCGCAAGTTGAAGTACGCCCGGCCAGCACGCAAGTCGATGATCTGCTGTCGGAGATCGGTTTGCGAACAGCGGTAGGCGAGCGGGTGCTCGTTACTACTTTAACCAAGCGCATGGCAGAAGACCTGACTGATTACCTTGATGAGCATGGTATTCGCGTGCGCTACTTACATTCCGATATTGATACGGTCGAGCGGGTGGAAATTATCCGTGACCTACGCCTGGGCAAGTTTGACGTGCTGGTGGGCATCAACTTGCTGCGGGAGGGGTTGGATATCCCTGAAGTCTCTTTGGTGGCGATTCTGGATGCCGATAAAGAGGGTTTCCTGCGCGCCGAACGCTCGTTAATTCAAACCATTGGTCGTGCAGCGCGTAACGCCAACGGTAAAGCGATTTTATATGGCGACCGCATTACGGACTCCATGCGGAAAGCAATTGATGAGACCGAGCGTCGGCGCCATAAACAGATGGCGCATAACGAGAAGCACGGCATTACCCCCACGACGGTTACCCGCTCGGTTGCAGATATCCTAGAAGCCGCGCAGACGCCAGGTAAGAAGAGCAGTCGGCGTAAGGGCAATGAGCGTAAGGTGGCCGAGCTTAAAGGTAGTTACGATGTGACTGCCATGAGTAAGCAAGACTTGCTCACGGCCATTAGTAAGCTTGAAGATGCCATGTTTGAAGCGGCTCAAAATCTCGAGTTTGAAGAAGCGGCGCGGTTGCGCGACCAGCTCCATCAAATGAAAGAGAAGCAGCTGGCGCTAGGATAAGCGATGTCTGAAGATCCAGAGATTCGCCGCGCAGCGATCGCATTGAAAAACAGATTGGCGGTTCAGCGTATTTGAGCGCGCCGGGCTCTCGTGCCATCGTTGCGGCAGTGTGATTGAGCGCATGATGGTCGGGTCTCGGCGGCTATACTCTTGCCCACAATGACAGCCTTCTCCTTAGGATAAATTTTATACCGTTATCTTAATAGCTATGTTCAAACAATCAGACCAAAGCGCTACGTAACAGCCAGCGGTTACTCGGTGCATTGGCTGCCGCGTGATTCTCAATACGGTATACTTCCCGCACACTTAGACGGCCGCGAAGGCTGCAGCCAAGACGATAACCGAGGAGCTGTTAATCCATGACCGTGATTCGCCAGGACGACGTGATCCAAAGCGTTGCCGATGCTCTGCAGTACATCTCTTACTACCACCCGAAAGATTTCATCGATGCAATGGCCGCCGCTTACGAGCGTGAAGAGAACCCCGCTGCAAAGGATGCCATCGCTCAGATTTTGATTAACTCGCGCATGTGCGCAACAGGGCACCGCCCAATTTGCCAGGATACCGGCATCGTGACAGTGTTCGTTCACGTAGGTATGAACGTCACATGGGACGCCGAGCTAAGCCTCGACGACATGATCAACGAAGGCGTGCGCCGCGCCTACCAACTGCCGGATAACGTACTGCGCGCCTCGGTTCTTGCCGACCCGGATGGCAAGCGCCAGAACACTAAAGACAACACGCCCGCCATCATTCACCACAAAATTGTGCCGGGCGATAAGGTCGATATTCATGTGGCAGCGAAGGGCGGCGGTAGCGAGGCGAAATCGAAGTTTGCCATGCTCAACCCCTCCGATAGCGTGGTCGACTGGGTGATGGAACAGCTTCCCAAAATGGGTGCTGGCTGGTGCCCGCCGGGTATGCTTGGCATTGGTATTGGCGGTACCGCTGAAAAAGCAATGGAAATTGCCAAAGAAGCGCTATTAGATCCTATCGATATTCAAGAGCTTCAGGCCCGTGGCGCAAGCAACCGTGCCGAAGAGCTGCGCCTTGAGCTGTTCGATAAGGTGAACAAAAGCGGTATTGGTGCCCAGGGCCTAGGTGGCCTGACCACGGTACTGGATATCAAAGTCAAAGATTATCCGACCCACGCTGCCAATAAGCCGGTGGCGATCATTCCCAACTGTGCAGCCACCCGGCATGCGCATTTCACGCTGGATGGCTCTGGCCCAGTAGCTTTACCGGCTCCGAAGCTGGAAGACTGGCCGGAGATTACCCGTGAAACGGGCGATAACGTCAAGCGTGTCAATTTAGACACTGTCACGCCCGAAGAAGTCAAAACCTGGCAGCCCGGTGATACACTGCTGTTAAACGGCAAACTGCTGACGGGCCGCGATGCTGCCCACAAGCGTATGGTGGATATGATCGCCAAAGGCGAGCCGCTGCCGGTCGACATGAAAGGGCGCTTTATCTATTACGTTGGCCCAGTCGACCCGGTCGGCAATGAAGTGGTTGGCCCTGCAGGCCCCACCACGGCCACACGCATGGATAAGTTCACTCGGACGATGCTGGAGGAGACTGGTTTGCTGGGTATGGTCGGCAAAGCAGAGCGCGGCCAAGCTGCCATTGAAGCGATCCGTGACAACCAAGCAGTGTATCTCATGGCGGTGGGTGGCTCTGCTTATCTGGTTGCCCAAGCGATCAAAAAGTCACGCGTGGTGGGCTTTGAAGACCTGGGAATGGAAGCCATCTACGAATTTGAGGTGGAAGACATGCCGGTCACGGTAGCGGTAGATAGCCAAGGCACCTCTGTTCACCAGACAGGCCCGGCTAAATGGAAAGAAATTATTGCCGAAAAAGCATGATACGCTGAGGTGATATAGGCGTTGCTTAACCACAGGAGCCCCGTTCTAACGGGGCTCCTGTTTATGGAGTAGTCAGAAATAACAGGTCCTAACGGATGGTGAGGAATAGCGAATGGCCTCTTGGTTGCTAGGGACAGGGATCATGCTGATTCACGTGCTGGGAATGATCTCGGCGGTGATGGCATTAATGTCGAGCCGTACGTCACAGGGTGCAGTGGCGTGGATTATCTCACTGCTAACCTTTCCCTATGCGGCGGTGCCAGTGTACTGGCTGTTTGGCAGGCCACGTTTTTATGGGTATGTGACGGCAAGAGGTGCCAGGGATTCGGTGTTGCGCCGAGTGCTCGTTCGCTATCGACATAACGTAAAGCCCCATGTCGCTATTTCCGAGAATACCGATATTCAAGCGGTTGAACAATTAGCGATGATGCCGCTGACGAAAGGCAATAGCACCGAGCTGTTAATTGATGGCGATGCCACTTTTGACAGCCTATTTGCAGGTATTAATCAAGCGCAGGATTATCTACTGATCCAGTTCTTTATCGTTCGCGATGATGAGTTGGGCAGGCAGCTCCAGCAGCATCTGATTGCAGCGGTTAAGCGCGGTGTGCGCGTTTATTTTCTATATGACGAAATTGGTAGCCGTAAACTAAATGACGGCTATTTAAATGAATTAAGTACAAGTGGCGCAGAGGTCACACCTTTCCGCTCATCACGCGGGCTAAAACACCGCTTTCAGCTCAATTTCCGTAACCATCGAAAAATTGCCGTAGTAGATGGCAAGCAGGGGTGGATAGGCGGCTTTAACGTCGGCAACGAGTATCTTGGCAAAAGTGCTAAGCACGGCCCTTGGCGAGACACCCATTTGAAAGTGCAGGGGCCGTGTGTACTAGGGCTGCAAGAAGCCTTTTGGGAGGATTGGCACTGGGCAACAGGCGATGTCATTACCTTGAACTGGCACGCGGAAAGTCACCCACAGCAAGATCAGCAAGTGGTGATTGTGCCGTCAGGTCCAGCCGATAAGCAGGATACGGCTGGATTACTTGTTCAACAGCTGATTCATAGCGCCAACCAGCGGTTTTGGGTTACGAGCCCCTATTTCGTACCTGATCAGGGCGTCCAAGACTCTTTACGATTGGCAGCTATGCGAGGCGTCGACGTGCGCGTGATGATCCCGGAGCGCCCCGACCATTTGCTGGTATTCCTCTCTGCGTTCTCTTTTTTGCCGGATATGTTAAAAGCGGGTGTGAAAATATACCGTTATCAACCTGGGTTTCTACATCAAAAAGTCATGCTTGTCGACCATTCATCCGCCACTGTAGGTACGGTAAATCTGGATAATAGGTCGTTTCGGTTAAATTTTGAAATCACTGCGTTCATTCCCAGCGCCGATTTTGCCAACGATGTTGCCACCATGCTGGAAGCTGATTTTTCCAAGTGCCGCCGAGTGACTCTCGATGAAGTGAGTCAGCGCCCCATGTGGAAAAAAGTCGTGTCCCGTGCTGCTTATTTGATGGCACCCGTACAGTAATCGTTTGCCCCAACCAAATGACGCAAGCCATCAACGTTCAAATAACAGGAGTCATGGGTGAATCTAGAAACAAAATGGCTAGAAGACTTCGTCGCACTGGCGAATACCCGCAGTTTTTCTGCCTCTGCCCGACAGCGCCATGTCACCCAACCTGCATTTAGCCGGCGTATTCGGGCATTAGAGCAGGCAGTTGGCGTTACCTTAGTGGACCGATCAACGACGCCGATTGGCTTAACCTCAGAAGGGCAGCTATTTTTGGTGACTGCCCGCAACTTAGTCGAACAGTTAAACGAATCGCTCAGCCATTTGCGAGGGCTCTCCATTGCCAACGAAGCATTGGATATCGTCGCGGCGCACTCGTTAGCGCTCAGTTTTTATCCGCCGTGGATCTCTAGGCTACAAAAAGGGCTAGGGGAGTTGCCAACGCGTTTGGTGGCCATGAACGTCGGTGAAGCCATTCATGTGCTGCGTGAGGGGAACTGTGACTTAATGCTGGCTTACTACGACCCTTTCGCCACAATGCAATTAGATGCGGAGGTATTTCCTTCGTTTTCGATCGGCAAGGTCAAGATGCTTCCTGTTTCGCTGCCTGACGAGCATGGGAAACCGTTGTTCTCTTTGCAGCGCGATAGCTCCATTCCTTATCTGGCCTATACTCAGGGGGCGTTTCTAGGTCGCAGCGTGCGGATGCTGCTGAAAAACGACCCGCTGCGCATGAAGCTTAGAACGGTCTACGAAACCGCCATGGCTGAAGGTTTGAAGGGCATGGTATTACAGGGCGTAGGGGTTGCCTGGATTCCTGATTTCTGTATTCGTGAGGAGCTAAAAACCGGTAAGCTTGTGCGAGCAGGCGATGAGAGTTGGGACATTCCACTGGAAATTCGCCTCTATCGCTGCTCTCTGGTCCACAAGCCGGGAGTAGAGCGCCTATGGCGGCAGATGATGAAGCTGCCGCGTGATTTCCTGCAGGCTTAAAGGGACCCAAAATCCGCAGGCAGGCCGAGGAAATTCTGAATAATAAAGAAGTGATCCTCAAAGAGGCTCTCTGGCTCCAAGTCGGCGAGTGCCACCCAGCGGGCATGGTCGCCACCCTTGACGGGTTTAAGGCGCGGCAGCTGCTGGTCAGGCCGCAAAGCAAAGTAGAACGCTTCGGCCAGTGTGCGCCCTCGCCAGCTACGGTGGGGCTCATCAAACAGCCGCTGGCCACGCAGAGAGCCTTTCAATACCGGTTCTGGCACTTTTAAGCGCAACCGTTCACGCAGCTCACGCAAACAGGCATCTAGTAATCGCTCATGGGGATTGATAAACCCACCGGGCAGCGCGAATAGGCCTTTCCCTGGGGCCGCAGTACGCTTCACCAGTAATACGTGCCCTGATTGCACAACAACCGCGTTAACGGTGACAAAGATAGGGGTGTAGGGCGCCTGTGACCATGCTTGTCGATACTGATCGAGCAACTGCTGCTCTTCCAATAGTCGATGATAGGCCTCGCCTTTGCAGAATTTACCCACGCTTTCTACCACGCCAGGGGGCAAGTCATGGTAAGCCCCCGTACTGAGGTAATCATCGGTTGAGCCAGGTGAGCGGAAAAGCCGCTCCCTAATTTGGCTGGCCGAAATGCCCTCCACGAGCGGTACGCTCACCGACTCCCATTGGGGAAAAAGCGATAAATAGTAGCTGGACTGCCCACGACTTGCGCCGATTAGACCAATCCTTGGCAACCGTGCATTGGCGGGAGCTGCTAAATCGCGCACTTTCCGCTGTACGTCCCTGACCCATACATCGTCGTTGTAAAGCGCATCCAGAAGCGGAGTGATTTCAAGTCGTTGATTATCCGCATTATCAAATCCTGAGCGGATCATGGCTTGGCGCTCATCAAAATGCCACGGGTTACGAAGCGAGCGCGCCTGCCAGGAGGAGCCCACCATGACGATTACCTGTCGAGCCTGTTTAAGGGCTTCGCAGATGATGGCAAGGTGGCCTAAATGGGGAGGCTGAAAGCGACCAATAAATACTAAGCAATCAAAGTCATAAGGCGTTACAGACCGAGCTGCATCTGAGTTCATTGCGTGTCCTTGATTGCTGAAAATGTGAGAATAAAGCGTTGCCATTATGGTCGGCCCCATCAGCCTCTGCAACGCAATCATACCTGCGCTGAGCGTTTTCATTGGGTATGCTTATTGATTAATCAGTATATAAGCGTTGTATGAAAACTCTGTGATTTGCTTTTAAGGGAATGATGATGCTTAAGTGCACGCTCGTTTTTTGGTGGAAGGTAATTCAAGATGCAACGTCACTCTGGCTTGAGCGTAACGCGTTTAGCTACGCTGGGTCGCTGGCGTTCTACACGCTGTTCTCGTTAGCTCCCACGGTGATTATTGCGGTTACAGTGATTGGCGTGGTCCTCGGCGAAGAGGCGGCTCATGGTCAGATCGTGGCGCAGTTACAAGGAACCTTAGGCACAGAAGCTGCCTTGGCAATAGAGCAGGCGGTTGCCCAGTCTCGCATTGAAGAGTCGGGGGTTCTGCCCACAATTCTTGGCTTTATTGCCCTTGTAATCGGTGCAACGACCGTATTTGCGCAGATGCAGTTCTCGCTGAATACCATTTGGGGGGTTAGAGCGAAGCCAAATAGCAACAGCGCACTTATTTTTATCAAAAACCGTTTGTTATCGTTAACCGTTGTACTGTCTATCGGCTTTATTTTGCTGGTGTCGCTAGTGCTTGGAGTGGTGCTTCGCGGCATGCTAGACGCGACAAACGACCTGTTGCCATTTGCAAGCCTACTAACCACCACCGCCGAGTCGTTAATATCGCTTGCCATGGTCGCTCTGCTGTTTGCGACTATTTTTAAAGTGCTGCCCGATGTAGTGCTACGCTGGCAGGATGTCTTCATTGGTGCAGTGGTGACAGCAGTGCTGTTTACCATTGGTCGCAGTGTTATTACCATTTACCTCGCCTACACGGCCACGGCATCCACCTATGGTGCGGCGGGTTCGGTGGTTATGATTTTACTATGGGTATACTACAGCTCGCTTATCTTACTCTTTGGTGCAGCGTTCACACGCTCGTTGCTACTACGACGTGGGCGTCCACTGGTGCCCCGCAATAGCGCTGTTCTGGTTAAGCATGAGCTGCTTTAACGACGGAGGAGTTTGTCATGGCCCATTGCTGCGTACGTGCCTACATAACAGGAAAAGTGCAGGGAGTATGGTACCGGCGTGCCACTCAAGAGCAGGCATTGATGCGTGGCTTAACCGGCTACGCTAAGAACCTGCCTGATGGCAGGGTTGAAGTGCTAATGTGCGGGCCCTCTTCAGCCGTTGCCGAGCTTAGCCAATGGCTTTGGCAGGGCCCAGAAGGGGCGCGGGTGACCCATGTCACACTTGAAACACTGGATGCTCATCACTACGCTCCTGACCACTTTTCGACCTATTAGGCACACGTTTAGTGTGCCTAGCTGGCAAGTTAGTGATCCTCTGTCTGCCACGCACGAATATTGTCGGCGGTTAAGCCGACGATGTTTTGCCGTGCTTCGGGCGTGATCCACGCGTTGTGCGGCGTTACGATCAGATTGAGGGGTTCTGCATTCGCCAGCGCATCTAATAGTGCGTGTCCATCTTTGGGTGGTTCGACAGGTAGCACATCGACGGCTAGACCACCGATGCTACCGCTACGAAGCGCTTCCAGCGCGGCTTCTTCATCAATAATACCGCCACGAGCGCAATTGACGATTAGCAGCGACGACTTGGCTTTCGCTAGACGCTCTTTGTTGAGAAGGTGCTTAGTAGCATCGTTCAGTGGGCAGTGCAGGCTAATCACATCTGCCGAGGGCAGTAGGTCATCCAGCGAAGGTCGCTGATCGTTTTGCTCGTTGCCAGGACGGGCGGCAAACGTGACCTGCATACCAAACGCCTCTGCAAGCCGAGCCACTTCAGACCCCAGCTCTCCTTGACCCACCATCACCAACTGCTTGCCAGCAAGCTGGAGTGTTGGGTGATCTTGTAAGCAGAAAAAATCACTCGCTTGCCATTTCCCATCGGCAATATCCGCTTGATAGCGGGGTAAGCGATTCGCCAGTGATAACATCAGCATCAGCGTGTGCTGCGACACACTAGCGGTGCCATAGGCCGACACGTTTTTAACTGTAATGTTGTGGGCTTTGGCAGCATCTAGGTCAATGTTATTCAAGCCAGTGGCCAGCACGCAGATCAATCGTAACGAAGGAAGCTGTGAAAGCGTCTCAGCATCCAGCCTTACTTTATTGACGATGGCAATTTCGGCATCTGCTAGGCGTTCACGCGCCTGCGCTGTGGTGCTTTGCTGATGTATTTCTAAGTGCGTGACGGCATCACGAATAGCCGTCAAATCAATGTCAGGGCCAAGGCTTTGGGCATCCAGTATGACCGCATTGGGCATTTTATTTCTCCATTAACTGCCGAAAGCCGCTTGGCCTTGCTCGGCAGGGGGCACAAAAGGGTATAATGACCGCTCTATCGACCGCAGTCTTGGAATTTATCCCGACAGGCCACATATTGTCAGCCTGGTAGCATTAAGTTTGCCACGACACTGTCAACATAAAACCTGTCGGAGTTGAGCTTTTCAGGAGCCATCAACATGCCCATCTATGAGTACGAGTGCAAGGCCTGCGGCCATCGCATGGAAAAACTTCAGAAAATTAGCGCCGATCCGTTAACAAGCTGTCCTGCGTGTCAGCAAGATGATCTAGAGCGCTTGGTCTCAGCAGCCGGGTTCCGCTTAGCGGGTGGCGGTTGGTACGAAACTGATTTCAAAACAGGTAGCAAAAAGAATTTAGCTGCCGACGGACAAGCAGCGGGTAGCGCGAAAAGCGATGTCGGCAGCACGTCAACGAAAAAAGGCGCCGCGGCGTAGCCGCGGCTGTCAGGGCCTTTAAAGGCTCAAGACAACTTAATTGCCACGAAACAGAACAGGATGTGACATGCGCAGCCATTATTGCGGCCAGCTTAACGAAACATTGGTGGATCAAACGGTCACCGTTTGCGGTTGGGTTCACCGCCGTCGTGACCACGGTGGGGTTATCTTTCTCGACATGCGTGACCGTGATGGTATCGCTCAGTTTGTCGTAGACCCCGATACCGCCGAGGCGTTTGCTAATGCCGACCGTGCACGCAGCGAATATGTTCTGCGCATTACTGGTCGTGTTCGGCTGCGTCCTGAAGGCACCCAGAACCCCAACATGCCCACCGGCATGATTGAAGTGCTGGCCAAAGAAGTTGAAGTACTGAATAGCGCAGCGACACCGCCTTTCCAGCTTGATGAGCATGGCAAAGTCGGTGAGGAAGTGCGTCTGAAACACCGCTATATTGATCTACGCCGCCCGGATATGATCGAAAAACTGCGGCTGCGTTCGCGTATTTCTCATAACGTACGTGCTTACCTAGAAAACCAAGGCTTTCTAGATATTGAAACGCCTGTGCTGACACGAGCCACGCCTGAAGGTGCCCGGGACTACCTCGTGCCTAGCCGTACTCACGCGGGCAGCTTCTTTGCACTGCCACAGTCTCCCCAGCTGTTTAAGCAGCTGCTGATGGTGGCGGGTTTTGACCGCTACTACCAAATCGCAAAGTGCTTCCGCGATGAAGACCTGCGCGCTGACCGTCAGCCTGAATTCACACAGATCGATATCGAAGCCTCTTTCGTGGAAGAAGACGACATCATGGGCATTACCGAAGCCATGATTCGCCAACTGTTCCAGGAAGTGCTGAGCGTCGAACTGCCGGAATTCCCGCGAATGACTTGGCAAGAAGCCATGGATCGCTTTGGTTCGGATAAACCCGATCTGCGTATTCCGCTGGAGCTCACCGACGTTGACGACCTGATGCAGCAGGTTAGTTTCAATGTGTTCTCAGGGCCGGCCAAGGCAGAAGATGGCCGCGTGGCGGCTCTTAAAGTACCGGGTGGTGCCAAGCTTTCCCGTAAAGAGATCGACGAATACACCAAGTTCGTAGGTATCTACGGTGCTAAAGGCCTTGCCTGGATCAAAGTGAACGAGCGTGCCAAAGGGCTAGATGGCCTGCAGTCGCCGATCGTTAAGTTCATGGAAAACGTGGTCGAAGAGCTGCTTGATCGTGTCGGCGCTGAAGATGGTGACATTATCTTCTTCGGTGCGGATAAAGCGCGTATCGTCAACGAAGCCATTGGCGCGCTGCGTGTCAAGCTGGGTGCCGACCTGAACCTTTACACTCAAGCCTGGGCGCCGCTGTGGGTCGTTGACTTCCCCATGTTCGAAGCCGACGACAATGGCCGTCTAAGCCCGCTTCACCACCCGTTTACAGCGCCCTCCTGCTCGCCGGAAGAGCTGAAAGCAGACCCGGCTAGCGCGCTTTCTCGCGCTTATGACATGGTGCTTAACGGTACCGAACTGGGTGGTGGCTCTATCCGTATCCACAACCAAACCATGCAAAGCACCGTGTTTGATATTTTGGGGATCGGCGAAGAAGAAGCACAAGAGAAGTTCGGCTTCCTGCTGGATGCCTTGCAGTACGGCGCACCGCCCCATGGCGGCTTGGCCTTCGGTCTGGACCGCTTAGTCATGCTCATGGCCGGTGCGAAAACCATTCGTGAAGTCATCGCCTTCCCGAAAACCCAAAGTGCTGCTTGTTTAATGACCGATGCACCGGGTGAGGTTAGCGCTGATCAGCTCAAAGAGCTGAATATTCGCTTACGCCAAAAAGCCAAAGCGGAAGCAGCGGGCGAGTAAGACCGCCTTCACGTTTTGACGAGTACAACACCGACGCTTAGCGTCGGTGTTTTTGTTTTAGGCAGTGCCAAGAGAAAAATCCATGGACGAAAAACAGCTGGCGACCACGGTCAGAATTTTAGGCATTGACCCAGGCTCACGTATCACCGGTTACGGCGTGATTGATCTAATAGGCGTTAAGCCTCGCTATGTGGCCAGTGGCTGCATTCGTACGGCTGATGGTGCACTGGAGCAGCGTTTGGCGCAAATATATGCCGGTATTAGCGAATTGATTGGCCTGCACCGCCCTGATGCTGTTGCAGTAGAGCGGGTTTTTATGGCTAAAAATGCTGATTCGGCCCTCAAGCTAGGCCAAGCCCGCGGCGCAGCATTGGTTTGTTTGGCTAACCATGGGCTGAGTATCGCGGAGTACGCCGCTCGGCAGATTAAGCAAGCGGTAACCGGGCAGGGCGGCGCTGATAAAAGCCAGGTGCAGCATATGGTCACCACGCTGCTCGGCCTGTCGGCGACACCCCAGGCAGATGCCGCCGATGCACTAGCCATTGCACTGACCCACGCTTTTGCTGGCAACGCCCTGGTGGCGGCGACTCCTTCACGCAGTAAGCGCCGCTCATCAGGGCGATGGCGGCTCTAGGCATTACTGGTCATCTGTACAGAGTGGCTTTATAGTGGCTGCTGTTTTGATTGGCTGCGAGGCATATGATGATTGGACGTTTAACCGGCCTGTTGTTGGAAAAACAGCCGCCCTGGATGGTGGTAGATGTGCATGGCGTTGGTTATGAGCTTGAAGCCTCCATGAACACCTTTGTAGCGCTGCCCGCTCCCGGCGAGCAGGTGTCACTCTATACCCATCTCACCATCCGTGACGATGCGCATTTGCTCTATGGGTTTGGGCGAGAGCATGAGCGAGCGCTGTTTCGCGCCTTGATCAAAGTGAATGGCGTAGGGCCGAAACTTGCGTTAGCGATCCTGTCGGGCATGGATGAAGATGCCTTTATGCGCTGTATCAGAGATGACGACAGCAAAGCGCTGACAAAACTGCCAGGCGTTGGTAAAAAAACGGCGGAACGGTTGATTATCGAAATGCGTGACCGCTTTCCTGAGTGGGAGCATGGCAACGATGCGCCGTTGGCTCTTGAAGCGACAAGCGGGCGAGCTGCTCCAAGGGATCATTTGGCGGATGCCGAAGCAGCCCTGGTGAGCTTGGGTTATAAGCTGACAGAAGCGACGAAAATGTTAGCCGACGTCGACCCCAATCAAACTACCGAAGCTTTGATCAAAGCCGCGTTAACCAAACGCATGTCCGGTTAGACCAGCACGAGTGCAATAGCGTGTACTCATTAGTCAGCACTCTAGAAGAGTCTTTATGTTAGAACACGACCGATTAATTGCCGCTGAGCCAGAGCAGGGCGAAGTGCGCATCGACTATGCTATTCGTCCGAAACATCTCAAAGACTATATTGGCCAGCCTCGGGTTCGCGAACAGCTTGAGATTTTTATTGGAGCAGCCAGGCTACGCGAAGAGAGCTTAGACCACACGCTGGTGTTCGGTCCGCCAGGCTTAGGTAAAACGACGTTGGCGAATATTATCGCTACTGAAATGGGCGTGGGGCTTAAATCTACTTCTGGCCCGGTGCTGGAGCGCGCGGGGGATCTCGCCGCTATGCTGACCAATCTTGAACCGGGCGATGTGCTGTTTATCGATGAAATCCATCGCCTCTCGCCCGTGGTGGAAGAGGTCCTTTATCCCGCGATGGAGGACTTTCAGCTCGATATCATGATTGGCGAAGGGCCCGCCGCACGTTCTATTAAACTTGACCTGCCCAGATTTACGCTGGTGGGCGCCACCACTCGTGCGGGGTTGTTGACCTCGCCGCTGCGTGACCGCTTTGGTATCGTTCAGCGTCTTGAGTTTTATAACCTGGAAGAGCTGACCGAGATTGTCGCCCGCTCAGCACGGCTACTAGGCGTTGAAACCAGCCATGAAGGTGCCATTGAAGTCGCGCGCCGCTCCCGTGGTACGCCGCGTATCGCCAACCGACTGTTGCGCAGAGTGCGAGACTACGCCGAAATAAAGGGCGATGGCGTTGTGGATGTGACATTAGCGGATGCGGCGCTCAATATGCTAAATGTCGATCACCACGGTTTGGATCACATGGACCGCCGTTTACTGCTGGCGATGATCGACAAATTCGATGGTGGCCCGGTGGGCGTTGACTCACTCTCTGCGGCCATCGGCGAAGAACGCGACACCATCGAAGATGTGATTGAACCTTACCTTATTCAGCAGGGGCTAATGATGCGTACACCAAGAGGCCGTGTGGTGACTCGTCAAGCCTGGCTACACTTTGATAAGACGCCCCACGAACAGTCAATTGATGTTGAGGGAGAACGTCGGCCATGACGGGCGAATTTAGCATACCAGTGCGTGTTTACATGGAAGATACTGACGCCGGTGGAATTGTCTACTACGTTAACTACCTGAAGTTTATGGAACGGGCGCGCAGCGAGTGGCTAAGAGAATTAGGCCTTAATCAGCAAACGTTGCTAGACGAAGGTACACAGCTAGTGGTATACCGCATGGCCTGCCACTATGCCAAACCCGCACGATTGGATGAGGCACTGACGGTAACTGCCAACATTGCGGAAAAAGGTCGTTGCCGGATGACATTTGAACAACTGGTTCGGCGCGACGAGGAACTCTTGTGCTCCGCAACAGTCGAGATAGCCTGCTTAAACGCTACGACACTGCGTCCAAAAGCGTGGCCATTGTCGCTTAACACCACACTCCAGTCGAAAACGACATTAATTGATTGATGAGGGCAACTGTGAACGATAACACCATGTCCATTCCCCACTTAATAATGAGTGCCAGCATTGTGGTACAGCTGGTCATGCTGCTGCTAGTGGTGGGGTCAATCCTCTCATGGGTGGTGATCTTTCAGCGCAGCATTGCGCTACGCCGAGCCAAGCAAGAGTACAACCAGTTTGAAGAGTCGTTTTGGTCAGGTGTTGACCTAAACGAGCTCTACCGCGAAATTCCTGCTGATGCCCCTCGTCATGGAGCGGAGCACATTTTCCAGGCAGGTTTTCGGGAATTTAACCGCCTAATGCCTAAAACCCGCAGTGCCGATACGGTACTGGAAGGTGTCCAGCGCAGCATGCGAGTCGCCTGGTCGCGGGAAGAAGACCGCCTGACCCAACATCTTGTTTTTCTGGCAACGGTTGCCTCCGCCAGTCCTTATATCGGCTTATTTGGTACGGTATGGGGCATTATGGGCTCATTCCAATCGCTTTCCATGACCCAGCAAGCCACACTAGCGACCGTTGCCCCCTGGATTGCAGAAGCACTAATTGCCACAGCAATGGGACTTTTCGCGGCGATCCCTGCCGTTATTTTCTATAACCGACTATCCAATAACGCCTCTCGCTTACTGGGTAAATACGAAGACTTTGCTGAAGAGTTTCACGCAATCTTGCACCGTAACTTGCAAGGGCGTGACGGCAAACCTAGCGCTAGTTAAGGGAGTCTGCCATGCAAGGTCCGTTCAATCGTAGTGGCAAAAGCAAGCCGATGGGGGAGATCAACGTTGTCCCTTTTATCGACGTGATGCTGGTACTGCTTGTCATTTTTATGATTACTGCTCCCATGCTGACACAAGGCGTTCAAGTAGATCTGCCTCAAGTCACCTCTGAGCCTATTGAAACCCAGGAAGATAATGACCCGATCATCATCTCGGTAGATCGCGATGGCGGCTACTTTATTACTCTGGGAGAAGATTCGACGGCGGTTTCTCTGGAGCAAATGTCGGAGCGAGTGACTGCTATTCTTCAGCGTCGTCCCGGTACGCCTGTGATGGTGCGCGGAGATCGCAATGTGCCTTATGGCCAGATTGTGCTGCTGATGAGCACACTGCAGAGTTCGGGTGTCGCCAACGTAGGGCTGCTCTCAGAGCCGCCCCAAGATGGTTAAGGGCGAGTCGCACATGGCTGTAAAACCACCGCGTGACCCACAAGACGTTGGCTACACGTGGCCAACGATTTTGGCTGTTGCCGTGCACTTGCTCGTGGTTATCTTTAGCTTGGTCAAGCTGCCCAGCATGTCGGCGGAACCAGACTCTTCTTCGATCGTACAAGCGACGTTCGTGAGCACGGAAACGTTCACTGATCAGGCCCAGCAAGTCACTGAGCAACAGGCCGCAATGAACAATGCCTCTGAACCCGAAGAGCCCGATCCAGAGCCGCCTAGCGATGAGCCTTCCGCGGCGGAGCAGCAAGCTGCCGCCGAGGCAGCCCAGCGCGAAGCAGAAGCTGAGGCAGCGGAACAGGCTCGCGCGCTAGAACAAGCCCAAGCAGAAGCTGAAGCCGAAGCCCGGCGTCGCGCAGAAGAAGCTGAGCGATTAGCCGAACAGCAAGCGGCAGAAGCCCAAGCACGTGAAGCGGAAGAGCAGCGTGCGCAGGTAGAGGCCGAAGCCCAGCGCCAGCGTGAAGCGGAAGCAGAGCGTGCACGGGCGGAAGCCGAGGCTCAGCGCCAACGTGAGGCTGAAGAGCAACGCGCTCGGGAAGAAGAGGCCCAACGTGCCCGTGAAGCAGAAGCCCAACGCCAGCGCGAAGCGGAAGAACAACGTGAGCGTGAAGCCGAAGCGCAGCGCCAGCGGGAGGAAGAAGCTCGTCGCCAACGGGAAGCGGAGGAGCAGCGCGCTCGCGAAGCAGAAGCCCAGAAACAGCGTGAAGCAGAAGAGCGTCGTGCTGCTGAGGCAGCCGAAGCGGCCATGCAACGTCAGTTAGCAGGCGAGGCAGAAGCGGCCGCTAATGCACAGCAGGCCCAACAGGCGGCAAACAGCTTTATTAACATTGTCCGGCGTGCTGTAGAGCAAGCGTGGGTTATCCCTCCAGGAGCGAGCAACGCAATGAGTGCTACGATACAAGTGAGGCTTGGTCCATCGGGTGAGCTACTAGCGACCTCTGTCGCTTCATCCAGCGGTGATAGTGCTTTTGATCGCTCAGCTATGCAGGCGGTGGAACATGCAGCACCGTTTGGCGAGTTACGTGACTTGCCAGCGGAACAGCAGCGTACTTTACGTCAATTTAATCTGCGATTTACCCCGGGGGATGTTCGCTGATGCAAACGTTAAGCAAAATGTGGCTTTTTTGCGTACTGCTACTAATCAGCAGCGTAGCAAGCGCTAATTTAACCATTGAGATAACGCGTGGTAGCGATCAGGCGTTGCCTATCGGGGTCGTGCCATTCGCAGGCAGCGAAGGCCTACCTGAAGATGTCGCGCAAATTGTACAAGACGACCTTGAACGCAGCGGATTTTTCGCACCGCTAGAGCGTAGTGCTATGTTCGACCGTCCAAGCCAAGCGTCTGACGTAGAGTTTGGCACTTGGAGATCGCTGGACGTGCGTTATCTCGTCGTTGGGCGCGCGCAGCAGACAGGCAACGGTTATGAGTTGCAGTTCGACCTGGTCGATATTAGCGGCCAACGTCCCATGATCAGTGAAACCGTGACTGCCAGTGGCAACGACCTTCGTGGTGCGGCGCACTACATCAGTGACCAAATTTTCGAGGCGATTACCGATATTCGCGGCGCTTTCTCAACCCGCATTGCTTACGTTACGGCTCAGGGCCTAGGCGATAACATGCAGTTTGGGTTGTATGTGGCTGATGCCGATGGCCGTCGAAGCCAGCAGGTGCTGACCTCGGATCAGCCCATTATGTCGCCCGCTTGGTCGCCGGATGGCCGCAAGCTGGCGTATGTCTCTTTCGAAACAGGCAAGGCGTCTATCTACATCCAAGACGTTAATACAGGTCAGCGCGTTCAAGCCACCTCATTTGGTGGTATCAATGGTGCGCCAACATGGTCGCCAGATGGCCGTCGTATCGCCATGTCGTTATCCAAAGACGGTCAGCCAGAAATTTACGTGCTGGACGTAGCTAACCGTTCGCTGGACCGTATTACTAACAGCAACAGTATCGATACCGAGCCCGCGTGGTCTCCTGATGGTCGTAGCTTGATTTTTACGTCGGATCGCAGCGGTGGCCCGCAGATTTATCAAACCTCGTTAGGCAGTGGAGAGACCAACCGACTGACCTTTACGGGCAACTACAACGCCCGTGCACGCTTTTCGCCAGACGGTGAAGAAATCTTTTTGATTCACCGTTCCAGCCGCGGTTTTCAAGTGGCGAAGCAGAATCTTGAGAGTGGCCGCTTAGTGGTATTAAGCGAATCAACAAGAGATGAATCTCCTAGTGTTGCGCCGAACGGGACCATGGTAATCTTCGCTACCCAACAGGGTGGTAGCGGAGTACTAAGTGCCGTTTCAGCCGATGGCCGCTCGTCATTTAGGTTGCCCGCAGCACAAGGTGATGTACGTGATCCCGCGTGGTCACCTTTCTTAAATTAATAGATGAACAGCACTAACTTCTGTTTTCAGGCAAGGAGTCTGATTATGCAACTTAAGCCGTTGGCTCGCTCATTAGCAGTCGCTTTATCTATCGTAGTTATCGCTGGCTGTTCCAGCACCGGCGGAACCCAAGACGGAGACTCGTACGGAAGCCAGGATGGCAGCAGTATGGGGTCTAGCACGTCTGGTGTTGGCACTAGTGGTCAGTATGGCTCAACGTCAGGTTCTGGCGCTGCTGGTCAGCAGGCGGATTCTCGTATTCCTGAAGTACGCACTATTTACTTCGATTACGATCGCGATACCATTAAGAGCGAATACGAATCTGTGGTAATGGCTCATGCGCGCTACCTGCGTGCTAACCCGAACGCCCGTGTTGTTCTTCACGGTCACACCGACGAACGCGGTACCCGTGAATACAACATGGCGCTAGGTGAGCGTCGTGCGGGAGCCGTACAGCGTTTCCTGAATACTCAGGGTGTATCTCCTTCACAAATGAGCGTGGTTAGCTACGGTGAAGAGCGTCCGGCAGTGAGTGGCCAAAACGAAAGCGCCTACTCGCAAAACCGTCGCGTCGTCTTTAACTACTGATAGTATTGGCGTGCCCTGGCACGCCAACTGTATCACTCGGAGCTATCATGAATCACAGTCTCAAACGCTATTTTGAGAGGCTGTGCGGTGCGGGAGCCATAGCGCTCCCGCTGTCCGTATTGCCCTTATCACTACTGCCTGTGTCCGCTCTTGCTCAGCAGCCGCTCGTTCAAGACCTCTCTTCAGATTCGTCGAACAGCTTTTATCAGCAAACTCAGCGACAAGAGCCTTCAGGCGGTAACCTTGTGCTCTTTAACCAAGTCCAGGAGCACCAGCAAGAAATTCAGCAGTTACGTGGTCAAATTGAAGAGTTACGCCACCAGCTGGAGCAACTGCGCAATCAAACACAGCAGCAGTATTTAGATATCGAAGACCGCTTGATGACCAGCAGTGCACCAAGCCAGATAGAGCAGGCGACTCCTGATGTTGAGCCTGAAGCGGCTGAGCAGGTTGTGCAAGCGCCTTCCACTCGTAATGTAAGTGAAGACGCACAAGCGGCTTATCAAGCTGCATTTGCCCACGTTCAGGCGCGCCAGTTTGAAGATGCTATTGCGGCCTTTGAGTCCTTTGTGGCCGACCACCCAGAAAGTAGCTTGACGGCGAACGGCCATTACTGGCTGGGCGAACTTTATGCTGCAGAGGGTGAGTTAGATGCAGCTGATCAAGCCTTCACGCGCGTTATTGAGCAGTACAACGGTAGTACCAAAGTACCCGATGCGCTCTACAAACTCGGCTTGGTTAAGGCGCGTAAAGGCGAAGCAGAGCGTAGCCGCGAGCTGTTGGAACAAGTGCGGGATGACTATCCCCAAAGCAGTGCCGCTGGGTTGGCCAATGACTTCTTACGCCAGTCGGCGGGTTAATACCGTTTACTTTTTTAGCTTCAAGGAAACCTCATGAGCTGCAAAATCGACTATCAACCAGCGCCCAATCTGCTAGAAAATCGCGTCGTGTTGGTAACCGGTGCGGGAGATGGGATTGGCCGCGCGGCGGCATTAACCTATGCCCGTCATGGGGCTACCGTTATATTGCTAGGCCGCACTATTGCTAAACTTGAACGCGTTTATGATGAAATTGAAGCGGCTGGCGGGCCACAGCCGGCTATTTTTCCGCTCAATTTTGAAGGGGCGACACTCAAAGATTTTCACGATATGGCAGAAACGCTGGATAAAGAGTTTGGCCGTCTAGATGGGTTATTGCACAACGCTGGGCTGCTTGGCCGCATTACTCCGTTCGAGCAGTATAATCCCGAACTGTGGAGTCAGGTAATGCAGGTCAATATCAATGGTCCCATCTGGATGACTCAAGCGCTGCTGCCATTGCTCCAGGCGTCTGATGATGCATCGGTTATCTTCACTTCCTCCAGCGTTGGCCGTAAAGGGCGAGCGTATTGGGGTGCCTATTCTGTGTCAAAATTCGCCACAGAAGGATTTATGGAGGTGCTGGCTGATGAATTAGAGAATCAGACGAATGTTCGGGTGAATACGCTGAATCCAGGTGCTACGCGTACCCAAATGCGCCGCACTGCTTACCCAGGTGAAGATCCGTTTACACTGCGTACGCCTGAAGAGGTCATGCCCACTTACCTATGGCTGATGGGGCCTGATAGTAAAGGCGTTAGCGGCCAGAAGTTTGACGCCCAGCCGCCACGCGTCTAACGTTTCCACACTGGCGAAGGCTAATCAGTGCGGTGGTCATGAAGAGCGGCTACCAGCTCATCACACGTTGTAAACCACAGGTCGGCAGGCCAGCTCTGGTAGTCGTCTTCTTCACTGATATAGCCATAGCCCACGGCGACAGCCGTCATACCGGCTGCTTTAGCCGCTTGCATATCGCGAACATGGTCGCCGATATACCAGCACGCCTCGGGGGAAACACCGAGGCGTTTTGCTGCTTCCCAAAGCGGCTCAGGCGCAGGTTTTTTAACACTTAAGTCATCAGCGCAGAGCAACGCCCCTGGCGTTAGCGCCAGCGCTTCCAAAAGCGGCAAGGTATAGCGCCGCGGTTTATTAGTCACAATTCCCCAAAGTCGCTCTTCACTGTGCCACTGCGTTAGCCACTCATTTAACGGCTCGAAAAGCTTGCTATGGACCGCCACCGCTTGCTCGTAAGCATCCAGCAAGAACTGCCTTGCCTCATCATGCTCGTCACTACCGCTTTCAAGGCCAAGCGCCAGCGTGACCAGGGCGCTGCCACCATTAGACACTTGCCCACGTATTTCCTGGAACGGCAGGGCCGCTAAGCCGTGATGGGCTCTTAACGCGTTAGTTGCGGCAGCCAAGTCGGGGGCGGTATCTACCAATGTGCCATCTAAATCAAACAGTATCGCCTGGGGGGAGGGTATCAACATTTACTCGCTCGCTTTGCGGCAGTACATCATGTAATTGACGGATACATCATGAGGAACCAGACGATAGTGCCGTGTAATAGGGTTATAAGTAAGTCCCGTTTGCTCACGCACCTCAAGAGAGGCCGTACGCGCCCAGTGTGCCATTTCGGAAGGGCGAATAAACTTGGCGTAGTCGTGGGTACCACGGGGCAGCAGCTTCAACACGTATTCGGCCCCTAGGATGGCAAAGGCGTAAGACTTCGGCGTGCGATTGAGCGTTGAGAAAAACACATAGCCTCCAGGGCGAACCAGTGTACTGCAGGCACGGATAACCGAGGCGGGGTCGGGTACATGCTCCAACATCTCCATGCAGGTCACCACATCATAGTGCCCGGGCTCTTCAGCGGCTAAACCTTCAACGCTGATATGCCGGTACTCTACCGTAACGCCACTCTCTTCAGCGTGAAGCCGCGCCACCCCTAGCGGTGCTTCCCCTAGGTCAATGCCCGTCACGCTGGCTCCTCGATGGGCCATCGATTCGCTCAAAATACCGCCACCGCAACCTACATCCAGCACTTTCTTACCAGCCAGCCCAGCCCGAGCATCGATAAAGTCCAAGCGCAGAGGGTTAATATCGTGAAGCGGTTTAAATTCGCTCTCTGGATCCCACCAGCGACTGGCAAGTGCTTCAAATTTCGCAACTTCTGCGGCATCGACATTGTCTTGATAGCGGCGAGTGGTGCTATCCTGAAGTGTCACTGACATGGTGTAACCCCCATCGGCAGTTGGTCTTGAGTGAAATGAATATGGTTTGCCATTTCGCGGTGGTTAGCGGCAAGGTGGCATCCACTCAAACGTTGAGTATTATGGTTATTCTAACCACTCCTAACGCGAAACGCATGGAAAGGAACTCAGCATGACGCCTAACACTTTATTTTATCGGCGCTTATTGGCCAGGGAGAGTATCTGAATGCGTGTATTGCTGCATGGTAGTGAATTAAGCGCCGCAACTGCGGCGGCGGCGCTTGCTTGGGTAGGTCATCACGTTGACTGGTTACTCCACGAGAGCGTTCCGTGGCCAACGCTGGCCAGTGCTGACTGGCTACGCCGAGAACCATCGCTGATGGCACAGATTGAGCAAGCTATGGCAGCAGGCAACTTAACCATCGTTGCTACTCCTGACGTCTCTGAAACGCCTGATATTGTTTGGTTAGCGCTTTCTCCTAGTCAGCGTCAGTCAGCCAATTCGCTTTTACAACACCCAATGTTTCAGGAGTACAGCGGCGCGGTGCTGGTCAATAATTCAACATTCCCAGTGGGCGAGACCGAGCGTTTGCATTCGCTAATGGGACACCAGCATAGTCGTGTGGCACTGCCTGACACTCTGGAAGAAGGGCGAGCCTGGCTCTCTTTTACTCGTCCAGTGCGCTGGCTGCTCGGGTGCGATGACGCCATGGGTGAGCAAGTGACAAGAGAGCTACTGCGTGCCTTCAATCGTCGTAGCGAAGTGTTTCAATGCATGCCTTGTCGTGCCGCTGAACTGACCAAGCTGGCCATCAATGGTATGTTGGCTACCCGTATCAGCTATATGAATGAAATTGCAGGTCTTGCCGATACGTTAGGAGTAGACGTTGAGCATGTACGCCAGGGTATGGGCGCAGATACGCGGATAGGGTTTGAGTACCTTTATCCAGGATGTGGCTTTGGTGGCCCTAACTTCTCGCGTGATTTGATGCGCTTAGCCGATGTTCAGTCATCCAGTGGTCGCTACTCGGCGCTGCTTGAGCAGGTGATGGACATCAATGAGCAGAAAAAAGAGACGCTGTTCAGAAAGTTGTGGGGATTTTTTGAGGGTGATTTAGCAGGCAAAACGGTAGCGATATGGGGTGCCGCGTTCAAACCAGGCACCGCCCGGATTGATCATGCACCGGTGTTAACGCTGCTTGAAGCGCTCTGGGCACAGGGAGTCACGGTCAAACTACACGACCCGGCGGCTATTCCAGCGCTCTACTCGGCGGTTGGGCAGCGGAATGATTTAATGACGTTCGAGGATGATCCTTATCTTGCCTGCCAGGGTGCAGACGCCCTGATGCTAGTGACCGAATGGAAAGCCTACTGGAATCCTGACTGGCACCGCTTAGCCTCACTGCTACGCGAAAAGCTAATATTGGATGGACGCAATATCTACGACCCCACTTTTGTAGCCAGCTGCGGCTTACATTATCGGGGAATTGGACGACGCGCCGATCCAACGACGCCCTAAGGAAAACATATGTCCGATGTCACTTCATCTCAGCGTATTGTTCCCGACGTGGATCAAAGCCTGACAGCACAGCACTTACGCCATCGCAGGGGGCCGCGATTATGGCCGCTTTGGCTCGTATTGATTCTGTTGATGTTGCTATTAGGCGCAGCAGCAGTAGGGGTTTGGTACGAAAGAGAGAGGTTGCTAGCAGAAGTGCATCGTGTGAGTGGTGAGGTGTCTAATCTTCACGCAAGGCTCGACTCCGATGACACAGAGGCCCAAGATGCGATAACCTTTGTACAAGCTCAGATATCCACTCTATTCCAAGAGCAGGAGCAGCTGGCTGTGGCATTGACTAATACGCGTGAAGAGCTCTACGGGCTTCTCACAGAAAATGAAGAGCTTGTATCAAATGAGGCCCTTGAGACATTTTCACAACGATTCGAGCAATTTCAGGAGCAAGCAGCCCTTCGTGATAGCCAGCTAGCCGCTATTCGGACATCGCTAGATGCCTTAGAGCAAGCGGGTACCTCTGGTAGGCAAAATTTAGTGGAGGAGGTTACTCATTTAGAGGAGGTCATCAACCAGCGGCTCGATACCATGGAGCGCCAGGTAGCCAGCGACCGAACCGCTACTGAAGAGCAATTGAGTATCTGGCGGGAAAATATCGAGCAGCAGTTAACGCAGCTCTCTTCTACTGTCGCTGAAGTTAATACTCAAGAAGAGCCTGCTAGCCAAGCTGAATTAACAGCGCTGGAAGCGCAGTGGACCCAGCGCTTAAACACGCTTGAGAGCGACTTACGGCAGGTCCGGCAGGCGCAGCTAGCCTTTAGTGCGCAGATGGAAATGCTGCGCAATTAAATAGCAGCATCACGATGTGGAATAAACAAGCCACTAAGCCGGTGATAGGGTTAGGGATATAACGGTATGGGAAGACAACGGCGGTGGCCTACGGCCAAACAAGTGGCGTATTTACTGGTGCTGCCGCTGATGTCTGCTTCATCGGTCTCTTGGGCCCTTGAAGCAGACATCAGCGGTGTTGATGGGCGTGTGCTAGTTAATATTGAGGCCTATTTAGAAAATATTGAGGCCGACCAGTACACCGATGCCCGCTTGGAAGGTGAAATACGCCAGCGCACGCAAGAAGCCATGCGAGTATATGGCTATTACGAACCTGATATTACTGTCGAGCTAGATCAGCCGCCCATCGCCGTGCGTATTGAATCAGGACCTCAGGTAGTGATTGAAGTACTCGACATCAGTATTACAGGGGATGCGAACAATGACCCCCCTTTCCAAGACGCGCTTGATGATTTTCCTTTAAAGCAGGGGGAACCGCTGCGTCATGCCCCCTGGGACAGCCTACGTAGCCAGTTTGCCGGTCTAGCTATTGAGCGGGGCTACTTCGACTGGGGGTTTTCAGATCGACGGATGGAAGTGCGCCCTTACTTGGAAAGCGCTCGCCTCTATATGGCCTTTGATAGCGGGCCACGCTATCACTTTGGCGATACATTTATTACGGGCAGCCATATTGAACCTGAGCGGCTGCGACAAATGCAGACGTTTCGTGCTGGTGAGCCTTACCTAGCGGAATCCCTGGCCCGCTATAATCAGCGTTTAGCTGAAACAGGATGGTTTAGTTCTGTCTCCGTACGGCCCCGGCTGGAAACAGCTCAAGAATTGACAATCGCTCCGCCGAGCGGAGGGTCGCCCTGGTGGAACGAAGCCACTGCATCGCAGCCTGAACGCTCTAGAGTAAGTAGCGCAGCGCTTGCCAGTGCTCTCAGTATTAACAGCCGTGACGATACCCGCTTGCCCATCGATGTCAGTGTCGAGCCGGCAGATCGCCACCAGTTTGAGGTAGGTATAGGTTATGCCACAGATGTAGGCCCACGCCTGCGTTTTGGCTGGCAGCAGCCATGGATCAACCGGTTTGGTCACAGTCTGGATCATGATCTCTATCTTTCTGCCCCTGAACAGCGTTTTACGGGGGTATACAATATTCCGCTAGAGGACCCGATACGGGATAACTACCGCCTGCAGTATGGCGTGCGCAATATTGACGATGGCGACACAAAATCCTTGGAAGGCACCGTAGAAGTGGCTCGGCGTTGGGAATTTGAGAACCGTTGGGTACAAACGCTCTACTTCCGCACAACGTATGAAGACTTTACCCAAGGCGGCCAAGCTGATGAGGTTTGGCTGTTTTATCCAGGGATTCAGTGGTCGCGAACCCGCACTCGTCCTCAACGTTTTCCTCTGTGGGGCGATCGTCAGCAGTTATCGATTGAGTACTCTGACAGAGCCTGGGGGTCTGACGCCAAATTCACCCGGCTAACCGGCGATACCGAATGGATTCGCACCATCGGCAATGACAACCGCTTTTTAGCTCGATTAAGCATTGGCGCTATCGAGACCAGTGACTTTGACAAGCTTCCGCCATCGCTGCGTTTCTTCGCAGGCGGTGATCGCAGCGTACGCGGTTACTCCTACGAGAGCTTGTCACCGCGTAATGAAAAAGGTCGCTTACGTGGCGGCCAACAAATGCTGACCTCCACATTAGAGTATCAGCGTCGTGTTACGGGAGACTGGTGGGGCGCCACCTTTATTGATACAGGGGATGCGTTCGATAATTGGGGCCCGACTGGCCTTAAAACAGGCGCGGGCGTGGGCGTGCGCTGGGTGTCTCCCGTCGGCCCGATACGTTTCGACATCGCACATCCCTTTGATATCGACGACGCTTTCCGCGTGCACTTTTCGATTGGTCCAGAATTCTAGGAGAGCTCTTTGGCTAAGGTTGATTCAAAAGCGCCCCAAAACCGTCAGATGCTCTCACCTAAGCGCCGTACTTGGTTAGCGTTCTGGAGCCTGTTACGCCTTATCATCGTATTGCCGTTATGGCTGTTTGGGTTAATTGCCTTAGTTGCCGGGGTGGCGCTCTCCCCTTGGGGAACCGGGCAGCTGTTTTCCCAAGGTGAACAACGTGGTTTTTTCACCTACGAGCAGCAAGAGGGCGCGCTACTGGACAGCTTTCGTCTGCAAGGCTTTCAAATGGCTGTTGGTGGCACTCAAATTACGCTAGAGGATTTTGAGCTTGCCTGGGCAGAAGATTGCTTGCTATCCGGTCAGTTATGCTTAGACACGCTACGCGTTGAGGGTGCAGATATTCGCTTAGCTGAAAGCTCAGCAACCGAGGAGCCGCCACAGGAAAGCAATGCACCGTTCAGCATTTATCTGCCGTTTCCGATTGAACTGCGCGATATCGCTCTCAATAACGTACAGCTGACGCTGGCCGACGGTACACAAGTGGGCTGGGAAGCATTTGCTACTTCCATAACCGCCGAGCAGCAGCAAGTCACTATCGCACCTACCACACTGGAAGAGCTTTCTCTCTACTTGCCGCCATCTCCCGGCGTGCTGTTGACGCAAAAGATAGATACATCGCTAAACGCCGCCGGTATAGACGGCGCTATTCAGCTAGCTCAGCCGGCGAAGCCTGCGGCTGACAATGAGGCTATTGCCCTTAGCGAGCGTGAGCGGCTTACGCTTCCCGAGATTCAGCTGCCGATTAACGTAGAGCTGGCATCACTGTTAGTCACTGACGTAACAATAAGTGGCGCTGCTGAGTATCAGGTTGAGCGACTGCTTGTAGAAGCTCGGGCCGAGGGCAGCGACATAACGCTAAGCACTCTGGAGCTTGCCACACCTGATGCTGACGCCACCTTATCTGCCAATGTCACTCTAAGCGGCGACTACCCACTGGATGCTGCGGTTCGTGCAGAACTATGGCTACCCGAATTATTCCCAGCACTTAGCGGTGAGCAGGTGTCACTGAATCTTTCTGGTAGCCTTGCTGACCTGACCGCGAATCTCAACGCAACCGGGCCCGTTAATGCGTCATTGACTGCACAAGTAGATGCGTTAACTCCCACGCTCCCATTTGAAGCGCAACTAGAGAGCGACCGTTTGCAGTGGCCGCTAGTTGACAACAGCGAGATTCCAGAGGCGTCATCGGATGAACCTGCCACTACAGCTGAGAGCTACGTGCTGGAAAACCTTAGCCTTGGTGTCAACGGCAGCCTGGAGGCCTATCAAGTAACGCTTGAAACGAATGCCGAAGGCCCACAAGTGCCTGCCACCGCCATCCGTTTGAGTGGAGAGGGCGATTTAGCCTCTTTCCATTGGTCACCTCTCACCCTTACTATTAATGATAGTGAGCTTAGCAGCGAGGGCCGGGTAAGCTGGGAAGAGGCGATTGAGGTCGATACCAACGTGCGCTTGGAAAATGTAGATCCATCGCTGTTTGTTCCGCAGCTAGCTGGCAATCTAAGTGGTGATATCGTCGCCGGCGTACGCCAGCGCGGTGAGCGCTGGGACATTAGCCTGCCGGAGCTAGATATTCAAGGGCAGCTACAGGAGTACCCACTCACGCTCCAAGCTTCTCTTGAGGCTAACAGCGAACTGGAAGTTGATATTGAAGAGCTGCTCTTTACCCAAGGTGATAACCGTCTAACGGCATCAGGACAACTCAGCCAAGAGGCGATGTCTCTTGAGGCCAATATCGCGCTGAATCAGCTCCAAAGCTTACATCCTGATCTAGCAGGGACATTAACCGGTGATATTCAAGCCCAAGGCAGTTTCTCCCGGCCAGAAGTGGTAGTAGAGCTGAATGGTCGCAGTTTACGCTTTGCTGAAAATAGGCTAACTACGCTCTCTCTGTCGGGTAATGTCGAGGGTCTTGACGACCCCGATCTCAATATCGAACTGGATCTGCAAGGCGTTAATGCAGGTGGGCAAGCGCTAGCGTCGGTCGCCCTTGACCTCACCGGGCGACTTTCCGAGCATGCCTTGCAACTCAGCACCACAGGCGAAGCCGATAACGTTCTGAGCCAAGCTAATTTGGCCTTAGACGGGCGCTTTAACCAGCAGGCTCAACAGTATCAGGCGCGATTAACCCCGCTGGAAGTTGATTCAGAAGCGGGGGACATTCGCTTGGAAGCGCCGCTGGATATCACTTACAACCTTGCTAACGGCCAGGCGCGCTTAACACCTTTCTGCCTGCGTCGGTTGCAGGGTGGCCTCGTATGCTCTGAAGAGCCCATTACCGCGTCATCCGACCAGGGGCGTGCAGTGCTGAGTGTTCGCGAAGTGCCCATGGAGATGCTGGAACCTTTCTTGCCAGAGGAGTGGAGCTTTGAAGGTGATACCACGGCGGATCTAGTAGCCAACTGGGGGCAGGGAGGCGCCCAGTGGCAAGCCAATCTTCAGCTGCTCAGTGAGTTAGCCATCACGGCAGTCAATGATTATGGTCAGCCAGTAGAGCTTCCCACTATTAATCTGGATGCGAAAATTGAAGCCAATCAAGCACAGGCCCAAGCGGATGTACTGCTTGCTCTGTCGGAAGCAGGTGAGCTTACGCTTAATCTAGCGGTAAACGACCCATTGGGTCAGGGAGCGCTTGATGGTCAGCTACGGGCAAATAACATCACGTTAGCACCCTATCGCCCTATGTTGGTGGGTATGGATGAGCTTGAAGGCGGCTTAAATGGCAGCGTGCAAATTGGTGGCACCACAAGCCAGCCTGATTTACAGGGTGAACTAGCCTTACGCAGCCTGCGTATTAGCGGGCCCGATATTCCCATTACTATTGTGGATGGCGAGCTGGCGGTAGCCTTTGATGGCGAAGAGGGAAATATAGACGGTTTTCTCGCTGCCGAGCGAGGCCGGCTTTCGATTAGCGGTAACGCTTATTGGCCTACCGATGAAGCGTGGCGTATTGGCATAGACCTAAACGCAACTCAAGAGCCTTTGTTGGTGGTATTACCGCAGTTCGGTCGCCTGGAAGCCGCGCCAGATATTCGCATTCGTATTACCCCAGAGCGTCTGCAGGTACGGGGCAATGTGGATCTTCCCTGGGCTCGCTTAGAGGTGGGTGATCTACCTTCGTCAGCAACATCGCCAAGCCCGGATGAAATTATCATTACCGAGCGCGATGATCGTGAGGCTGAACGACAAGCACGTCTTGCGGCAGAGGCTGGGAATGATCCCAGTGCAGCTGATGAACTGGCAGACACCGGTATGGCTCTGGATGTGCTGATTACACTGAATCTTGGGCGCGATATGCAAATTTCCGCCTATGGCCTGGAGTCAGGATTGGGCGGTAGCCTGGAGATTCGTCAGGATAGCGGAGCGCTTCAGCTGTTTGGCGACGTCAACTTAGTAAATGGCCGTTTCCAGGCATTCGGGCAAGATCTATTGATTCGTCGTGGTCAACTGATCTTTAGTGGTCCTCCGGGCTTGCCAGTGCTAGATTTTGAGGCCATCCGCAACCCGGATATCACCGAAGATGATGTGATTGCGGGGCTGCGCGTAACAGGCGATGCCGAACAGCCCAATGTGATGATCTTTTCAGAGCCCGCGATGGACGAGACCCGTGCGCTATCGTATTTGCTACGCGGCCGCGCGCCGGATGCTTCAGGTGGTGGTGTTGATAGCGCACTAACCACTGCGCTCATTGGTATGTCCCTTGGCCGCACCGGTGGGGCCGTTGGCTCTATCGGAGAAGCGTTTGGAATTGATGACCTGACACTTGATACCACCGGGGCGGGTGACGACAGTCAGGTAGCGGTGAGTGGCCAACTGTCTGATGATCTTCGCATTAGCTATGGCGTAGGTATTTTCTCTCCAATTGCAGAACTAACCTTACGCTATACGCTATGGCGGAACCTGTATCTACAGGCGGTGTCTGGTGCTAACCAAGCCGTTGACCTAATTTACACGTTCACGCGCTCAGGCGATCCTTATATTTATCCGCAGCAATAGAATAGAAGAGGGTGTTATGACGCTATTTACGAAACATCAAGCACCAGAAGGGCGCGATACACCCATTGAGACCAGCGACCTTCATACCATTACCGGACACTCTATACACCCACCGTTTGCTGAAGGTTATGAGGAAATTGTGTTGGGTATGGGATGCTTCTGGGGGGTAGAACGGCTGTTTTGGCAGCAGCCGGGAGTCTATGTGACGGCAGCGGGCTATGCTGGGGGCATCACGCCCAATCCAACGTACAAAGAGACTTGTACAGGCTTAACAGGGCATACCGAAGTTGTCAAAGTGGTGTATGATCCACAACGGGTAAGTCTGACCACACTGCTGAACATCTTCTGGGAACAGCACGATCCTACGCAAGGTAACCGTCAAGGTAATGATATTGGTAGCCAGTATCGCTCTGCTATTTTCACCACTACCGAGGCCCAGCTGGCGGCTGCTAAGCAAAGCGCAGAGGCGTTCCAAGCAGCATTGCAACGCGCAGGCAAAGGGCGTATCACCACAGAGATCAAGCCACTCGACGTGTTCTATTACGCCGAAGCGTATCACCAGCAGTATTTAGATAAAAATCCTGGCGGTTACTGCGGTTTAAAAGGTACTGGTGTTACGTGTCCCATTGGTTGAGGTCCAAAAATATGCTGCTTCATCGCCCCCTTCAAAGTCAGGTTGCCCGTTCTGCCGGAACCTTCGTGGTGTTCGGTTTATTTAGCCTTGGGGCTCACGCTGAACAAGCGCCCGCAATGCCACAATCGGTTGATGACACACCTTTTGGTAGTGAGCGTGAAGCAGTTATCTGGCGACAGGATGAGCTAAAAGATCTAGAACGCCTGCTTCGTCAGCTGCGCTTTGACTTAGTCAATAATCAAGACGCTCGTGGTGCAGCCCCGCGCCTAGCGGAGCTGCAGGAGAAGGCTACTCAAGCCCACTTATTACCCGCATTTATTGCTGGAACCCATGGGCGAGGCTCTGATGCGAAACCAGAAATATGGGAAGAATGGGATGACTTTTCCGCTGGGTTTGTCGATTTGGAAGAGAAAGTAGGTGTCTTAATAGACGCTGCGGAACAGGAAGATTATCGAGCAGCTACACGGGCTTTTTCTGAGGTGGGTCTTAGCTGTCGAAGTTGTCACCGTGCCTACCGCTACGATTAACGAAGCGGTAGGCATCAGCGTTTAGTCGCTGGATTGAACGCGATCAATGCGATAAAGCGTTTCAACCTGCTCAAGACCACTGATAGTGCAGTTTAAATCCTTCACGCGACCGTCGCTCAGGCCGTATACCCAGCCATGTACCGAGATGGATTGGCCGCGCTGCCAAGCGCGCTGAAGGATTTTAGTGCGGCACAAACTGTTGACCTGGGCCTTCACATTCAACTCACACATGCGATCAATTTGATCTTCAATGGGCAAGTGATCGAGTGTGTCTCGATGGCGGTTGTACTGTTCACGGACTGAGTGAAGCCAATAATCTACCACGCCACATTCACCACCCGTGACAGCTGCTTTAATACCACCACAGCCATAATGCCCAACAATCATGATATGGCTTACATTGAGGACATCCACCGCATATTGAACAACCGACAGCGCATTCATATCGGTGTGGTGGAGAAGGTTAGCGACATTGCGATGCACAAATACTTCGCCTGGTGGTAGCGCAATAATCTGGTTAGCCGGTACACGGCTGTCCGAACAGCCAATCCATAGATAGTCGGGGTTTTGCTGGCTAGAAAGGCGTTTGAAATAGTCCGGATCCTCTTCACACATCCGTTCAGCCCAAACGCGATTATTATCCAGCAGCGTAGCAATTTGATCAGACATCGAATCTCCGTGAGATAACATTATTCAGGGGTTGAGGGAGTCCATGCGTAGCGCAGCAGCATTTTTGTTACAAGGTAGGGCGTTTTAACCCCCCCTTGCACAGAAGGTCAATCTTAGCGCTTACCTTAGCAGAGGGTAAGCACGGCAGTGGATAGGAGATAACCATGTCAGCGGATGCTGCATATGACTTCGATTTATTTGTAATTGGAGCGGGCTCAGGTGGGGTTCGCGCGGCACGTATGGCAGCAGCTACCGGCGCACGCGTTGCTGTTGCGGAAGATCGCTATTTAGGCGGTACTTGTGTCAACGTGGGCTGTGTACCCAAAAAGCTATACTCGTATGCTGCTCATTTTCATGACAGCTTTGATGATGCGGCAGGTTTTGGCTGGCGGCTGGCCTCACCAGCAACCTTCGATTGGCCTACGTTAAGAGATAATAAAACCAGCGAAATCAAACGGCTTAACGGCATCTACCAGCGCATGCTAGAAGGCGCAGGGGTAACACTGTTTAACGCTCGGGCCCGCGTTGTTGATCCGCACACAGTGACACTAACCAATGCAGATGGCGAAGTGAGCGTCAGCGCCGAAAAGATCTTACTCGCGACAGGCGGCTGGCCCTGGGCACCCGAGTTTCCAGGGAGCGATCTTACCTTAACCTCTAACCAAGTATTTGACTTAGATAGCTTTCCTGAAAGGTTTTTAGTACTGGGTGGTGGCTATATTGCCGTCGAGTTCGCCAGTATTTTTAACGGATTGGGCAGCGAGACACATTTGATTTATCGAGGCGACCTGCTTTTAAAAGGGTTTGACCAGGAAGTCCGCGAGTTCACGTGTGATGAAATGGCCAAAAAGGGCGTTAACCTCCATTTTTCTGCCAACATTGCGCGCATTGAACGGACAGAGGGTGCTCTGCAGGTTGAGCTAACCACTGGGGAAACCTTAGAAGTGGATGCGGTGCTTGCCGCAACTGGGCGCAAGGCGAATACAAGCGGCCTGGGTATCGATGTACTGGGGATTGAGCTAAACAGCGAAGGCAAGCTGTCCGTGAATGAGCGTTATGAGACGCAGATTCCTTCAATACTAGCTTTGGGTGACCTAATCGCTGGGCCTGAATTAACGCCCGTCGCCCTGGCAGAGGCGATGCAACTGGTGGATATTCACTTCCATAAAAAAACGCCTAGGCCATTGGACTATGACACCATTCCTACTGCCGTTTTCTGTCATCCCAATATCGGTACGGTAGGCTTATCTGAAGAGGCGGCTAGGGAGAAGTTTTCCAAAATACGGGTCTACCGCACTGATTTCAGAGCCATGAAGCACACGCTTTCCGGTAGCCAGGAGCGCATGTTGATGAAACTGATTGTTGATGACGCCAGCGATGTTGTTGTCGGTGCTCACATGGTAGGTGAAGAAGCAGGCGAGCTGATTCAGGGTATTGCCATCGCCGTTCGAGCAGGCCTTACCAAAGAAGATTTCGACCGTACGGTAGGCATTCACCCCACTGGGGCCGAAGAGTTCGTCACCATGCGAACCCCCGCGCGCTATTAACCTTATTGATCAACAGCAATAGGCGAGCTTCGGCTCGCCTTTTTTGTTTGCCCGGCGAAGCCGGCAAACCCGGCCATCTGAAAGAAGATGGCGTCACCCCGACTGAGGGGAAGACAATCCGACTGGCAAGGGCGTCACTGGCCAACGGTGGGGTCTGAAGGA
>Ga0208316_1000152_pt1 | contig 81775 bp, 76 predicted proteins | sample MalvireepMed_231_FD_184240 | JGI IMG/M metagenome (GOLD analysis project Ga0208316, IMG submission 184240) | Marine viral communities from the Global Malaspina Expedition - Malaspina viral metaG DeepMed_231 (SPAdes) (version 2) | ecosystem: Environmental > Aquatic > Marine > Oceanic | place... | reverse complement strand
CACCCTTGCCGTCGGCTAGCACTTCCCCTTACCGGGCGTGCAGGGGACTTTCACCCCCAAGTCATCCTGAGGCACCACCCCCAGGAACAGCGCCTATCAAGGCGCTACGCGCCGTGCCTGGCGCACAGCAAAAAAAAGCGCCATTCAATGAATGGCGCGAGGACAGGAAACTGAGCACAGTATACCGCCGACCTAGACCAAAGTCTAACGGCTTGGTCAAAAATGTTTTCTAATGGTGCGCGGCCAATGCGTGGCGCACCATTTTGGCGCTTTCGAGGGCGGTGAATGATCCATTTGCGTGCCTAAGCTAATGAATAAAAAGTAAAAAGCAAAAGATGGCAGTGTTGCTGCAAGGTCTCTTCAATTTTGTATACAAGGTACTCACTGCCATGCCGATTCGCTCCCGTACTGCCCGTTCCCCTTTGTTTCCGCTAGCGCTATTTGGCGCGGTGCTGATGATGCCGCTCGGCGCTGCTGCCGAGACGACCTCGATTCGCTTCCAGCTGGACTGGCGCTTCGAAGGCCCGGCAGCGCCGTTTCTGATGGCAGCCGAAAAAGGCTATTTCGCCGAAGAAGGTCTGCAGGTTCAGATCGATTCGGGAAGCGGCTCTGCAGGGGCGGTGAACCGGGTGGCCTCGGGCGCCTATGAGATGGGCTTTGGCGATCTCAACGCGCTGGTCGAATTCCTTGCGGAAAACCCGGAAGGCCCCGGCATCAAGGGCGTCTATATCGTTTATGACGGCACGCCCGCGGCGGTGTTTGCGCGCAAGGAGAGCGGCATCGAGAGCCCCGCTGACCTGGCAGGCAAGACCATCGCCGCCCCGGCCTTCGACACCGGCTATCGCGCCTGGGGCATCTTTGCCGCTGCCAATGGGCTGGAGGCCGACGCGGTGGCGTGGCAAAACGTCGACCCTGCGCTACGCGAAACCCTGCTGACCCGGGGCGATGTCGATGCCATCACCGGCTTCTACTTCACCAGCCTGCTCAACCTGGAAGAGCGCGGCATGAGCGAAGACGAGCTGACCATCATGCCGTTCCCCGACTACGGCGTCCCGCTGTACGGCAACGCGATTCTGGTCAGTGATGCCTTTGCCGATGCCAACCCCGAGGCCGTGAAGGGCTTCCTGCGCGCCTTCAACCGTGCGCTGGGAGAGACCCTGGCAGACCCCGAAGCAGCCATCGAGTACGTGCGTAACCGCGACGGCCTGATCGATGTCGAGATGGAAACGCGTCGCCTGAAGCTGGCGTTGGAGAGCGTGGTGGATACCCCCGATGCCCGTGAATATGGTGTGGGCGGTGTGGATGACGAGCGGCTGAGCCAGGCGATTCAACTGGTGGCGGATGCTTACGATCTGCCCACGTTGCCATCCCCCGATCAGGTCTTTGACTCCCGCTACCTGCCGCCGGTAGAAGAGCGCATGCTGCTGCCGGAGGCGGAGTGATGTCGGCAGCGTTCGTCCGCTTCGATGACGTCAGCCTGGCGTACGACGGCGCGGGCAACGCCATCGAAGATATCGACCTGTCGATCCACGAAGGCGAGTTCGTCGCCTTCGTGGGGCCGTCAGGGTGTGGCAAATCCACCTTTATGAAGTTATGCACGGGCCTGCACGCACCTACCCAAGGGAGTGTCAGCGTGGATGGCGCGCCGGTCACCGGACCACTGAAAATCTCCGGTATGGCGTTTCAGAATGCCAACCTGCTGCCCTGGCGTACCACGCTGGATAACGTGCTGCTGCCGCTGGAAATTGTTGAGCCCTACCGTCGGCAGTTTCGTAAGCGTCGCGAGGAGTTTGTGGGCTGGGCGCGCTCACTGCTGAAAACCGTCGGGCTCGCCGAGCATGAGAATAAATACCCTTGGCAGCTCTCCGGCGGCATGCAGCAGCGGGCGTCCATTTGCCGGGCGCTGATCCACCAGCCGCGCCTGCTGATGTTGGACGAGCCCTTTGGCGCGCTAGACGCTTTTACTCGCGAAGAGCTGTGGTGCGTACTGCGGGATTTATGGGAAGCCCAACGGTTTACCGTGGTGCTGGTAACCCACGACCTTCGTGAAGCGGCCTTCTTAGCCGATACGGTGTATGTGATGAGCCGCCGCCCAGGTCGCGTTATTGAGCGTCGCTCCATTGAGCTGCCTCGCCCCCGAGCGTTGGAGACCACCTACGAAAAACCCTTCATTGATCTGGTGCAGGAACTACGCGCCCAGATTGGCGAAGTGCGTAGCACCTGATCGATGACTCTCTGCGTCGGCACCATTAAGGCATTTTTTTATGACCGTAAATAGCAAACTGATTGAACGTCTGGCGCCCTGGATCGCGGTGGTGGTGCTGGTGATGATCTGGGAAGTCACAGTGCGGCTATTTAACGTACCGAGCTTTATCTTCCCCAGCGCCTTGGAAACCGCGCAGGCGTTGATTACCTATGCAGGCCCCATTGGTCAGCACTCTTGGCAAACCTTCTGGACCACGCTGATCGGCTTTGGGTTGGGAGTGGCGGTCGGGTTAGTGCTGGGCTTTATCATCGGCTCGTCGCGCTTTTTGTACAACGCCTGCTACCCGCTCTTGGTGGGTTTCAACGCCATCCCAAAAGTCGCGTTCGTGCCCATTCTGGTGGTTTGGTTTGGGATCGGTTCCGTGCCTGCCATCCTCACCGCGTTTTTGATCTGCTTCTTTCCCATCGTGGTAAACGTGGCGACGGGGCTGGCGACGTTGGAGCCGGAAATGGAGGACGTGTTGCGCGTATTGGGTGCGCGGCGTATCGACGTGCTGCTCAAGGTGGGCCTGCCGCGTTCGCTGCCGTACTTTTTTGCCTCGTTGAAAATCGCCATCACCCTAGCGTTTGTGGGCACCGTCGTATCGGAAACCGTCGCCTCTAACCAGGGCATCGGCTACCTGATGATGAGCGCTGGTTCGCAAATGCGTATGGGGCTGGTATTCGCCGGGCTGCTGGTGATCAGCGCGATGGCCATGGTGATGTACGAACTGTTTGCCCAATTAGAAAAGCGTATGACTGCCTGGGCACACCGTAGTTGAGAAAAGAAACGCCGTAGCGGCGAAGTACCGCTGCGGTTTAACTGAATTTGCTGGCATAGCCAGTGTTGAACAATAAGGGGACCCAATGAAATATTTACCCATCGCTAGTTTAGCCGCTGCCATGTTGATATCACCGCTTGCCTCGGCTGAAAAACTATTTTCAGACTCAAGTATCTCGCTGCTATATAGCGATCAGTACCAAGCGTTTGGGCGTAATGAGCGCACCGATACCTATGTCACCTTTGAAAACGTGACGGCACACGACTGGGGCGGCACTTTTTTGTTTGTGGATCGTAACCAAGGGCGAGGTAAAGCCGATGGTGACGACGATCTGTATGGCGAATTCTCCCCAACGCTCAGCCTTGGCTGGCTAAGTGGCGTCGATTTGCAGCGGGGCGCGCTGAAAGATGTGTCGCTAGCAGGAACCTATGAATTTGGCGGCGGCACCAATGCTACCAACATTCTGACAGGCGTGAGCTTCGCCTGGGACGTGCCAGGCACAACGTACTTCAACAGCACGTTCTACTACGTCAATAACAGTGAAATCGCCGATGATCTGCAAATGACGCTCACCTGGGGTGCGCCGTTTGAGGTGGGAGCATCGCGTTTTCTGTTTGATGGCTATATCGACTACTCAACGTCGGCATCGGACCATGACGCAGAGTTTCATTTCAACCCACAGCTAAAATTAGACTTAGGGCACTACCGTGGCCGTCCAGGGGTGCTCTACGCAGGGATTGAGTACTCCTACTGGCACCATAAATATGGCCTTTCCGACAGCGTTATGGATACGGAAAGCGCGGTGAGTGCACTGGTTAAATTTCACTTCTAATCGGCGTGGGTAGCACCATGATGGTGCTACCAGCTATACAGCAGCGAGGCGCTGGTCGTGGTATCAGTGCGCTCGCTGGCATCCTCCGGGGGTTGTGAGTTGTGCTTCACTTCATAAGAGAGGCGCAGCGACAGCCTAGCGTTAAGACGGGCGGTAAGCGCCGTTAGCGAACGGCCGGTGGTGTTTGCATCGGTGTACTCTACCGACATCTCCTGGGCAATATCAGCGTAATCAGAGAGTCGGTAGCGGTAGTCCAGCGCGGTATAGGCCACGGCCAACTGCTGGTTATCTTCTTTTCGCGGGCGATCATTGCGGTAACCCGGGCCTGCTTCCAGCGAGAGCGTGTGCTGCTTATTCTCTAACAACTGCCGTCCATAGCCACCAATTACCGAAAGCTGTTGGTCGTACCCGGCAAAACGGTCCTTCTCCCAGCGGGCAAAGCCAAACAGGTAGTGCGGCCCGCTAAAGTCGTAGCGTTCACGCCCTGCGAGCAGATATTGCTCCGCGCTGGTTTCGCCATCCTTGCTGACGTTACGCACTTCCCCTCGCAGCGAATGGGTCAACTGACCGGTCAGCCAGGTCAGACGCGATTTGCCGATCAGTGTTTGGCTATCGGTGTTGCCAGAAAGATGGGTAAAACCAAGCTCCGCATCGCCGCTAAATTCGGGGGTGTCCTCTTTCGGAGGCGGCGGCGCATAGAACGGCGAGGCAGCAACGCCGGTCGCCCAAAGTGCGCTGCTAGTGAATACCAGTGAGCGTAGCAAATGTCGCACGACACTCCTCCTTGAGCTTGGGTTCAGTAAGTGGCTGCTATATAAGCAAAGTGAGGTGAAAGCGCAACGACTAACGCCGCTTGGCGCTGCGTGCCATAATGACGCGGTCGCGCACCATGAGTTCCGTTATGACTGCTCCTCGCCCCCGAACACTAGCCGAATTACAGCGCTGGCGCCGTACCCGCGCCAAGCGCCGCTGGTACAAACGCAGTTTTCGCCTGCAAGTCATGATGCTGGTGGGGCTGCTGCTGGCGGGTATGTTGCTGGCCCAGGGCACCTATTTGAACCACCGCAAAGCCGAGATCATCACCCACCAAATGGGCGAGCGGGCACTGGCTGTGGCCAAAACCGTGGCCGGGATGCCGCAGATTGTAAACGCTTTTTCCTCTCCTGACCCCTCCGCCATTATTCAGCCCCTTGCCGAACGAGTCCGCCAGGAGACTGGCGCGCGCTACGTGGTGGTGGGTAATGCCCAATCGATCCGCTACTCCCACCCTGTGCCCGAGCGTATCGGCCAGCCCATGGTGGGCGGCGATAACGACCAGGCGCTTATCTATGGCCAGTCGTATGTTTCCGAAGCCACCGGCACGCTGGGTACGGCCATGCGCGGCAAAACTCCGGTGTGGGATGAGGAGGGCAATATCATCGGGGTGGTCTCGGTGGGCTTTATGCTCGATCGCGTCGATATGGACGTGGCCCGCTACACCAGCCTCGGCTGGGCGCTGGTGGCGCTGATGATTATGCTGGGGTTCGCCGGTGCTTACTGGCTGTCGCAGCACTTGAAAAAGATCATTTTAGGGCTGGAGCCTTACGAAATCGCCCGCTTGGCGATGGAGAAAGAGGCCATCCTGCAATCGATTCACGAAGGCATTCTCGCGGTGAACCGGGATGGCCATATCACCCTGGTGAACCAGCAGGCGCGGCGCTTTTTAGAGCTGCCCGACGAGCATGTGCTGCTGGGTCAGCCGATCCGTGAGGTGGTGCCCAATTCGCGGCTGTTGGAAGTCTTGAAGCATGGCGAGCAGGAGTTTGACCAGGAGATGTGGCTGGGGGATCACCCGGTGGTGGTCAATCGCGTGCCGATTCTGCATGAAGGGGAAATAGAAGGGGCTGTGGCCACTTTTCGTAGCCGCCGAGAAATTATCGACCTCTCCCAAGCACTCACCCAAGCCAGTCGCGATGTGGATATGCTGCGCGCCCAGGCCCACGAGTTCTCCAACAAGCTCTACACCATTTCGGGACTGCTGCAGCTTCAGCGCATCGACGAAGCGCTGGCGCTGATTCATCAGGAAACCGAGCGCGCCCAGGCGCAAATGAGCTTTTTAATGCGCCACGTGGCGGATGCGGTATTGAGCGGCACGCTGCTGGGCAAACTCACCCGCGCCCGCGAGCTGGGCGTTACGTTAGAAATCGACGAGCAGAGCTCGCTCTCCTGCCCGCTAACGCCCACCGGCCAAGAGGTCATGATGAGCGTGGTGGGTAACTTACTGGATAACGCCTGCCACGCTGCGCTCAACGGCCCTCACGGCGACCAGCCCACTGTGCGGCTGTTTTTCACCGACCTGGGCGAGCAGCTACTTATTGAAGTGGAAGATAACGGTGCCGGGGTGCTCGCCGAGCATGCGGAGTCGATTTTTGCCGAAGGATTTTCCACCAAAACCGGCAAGCATCGGGGCATAGGGCTGGCCCTGGTGGCGCGGCTGTGCCGCCAGCACGGGGGCGCAGTGACGCTGGAAGAGAGCGAACTGGGCGGCGCATGCTTTATTGCCGTGCTGGACCGCTCGCTATGCGCCGAGGCCGCCACCGAGCCTGCGCCCTGATAACGACACGAATAATGACGACGCTAATGAATAAGAGGAAACGCCATGTCTGCGACGCAATACGGCATTTTGGTCGTCGAAGACGATTTTCGCATTGCCGATATCCATCGCGCCTTCATCGAGCAGAGCGAAGGGTTTTACGTGGTCGGCATGGCGCGCAACGGCAGCGAAGCCAAGGCGCTAATGGCACAGCACGCCGCCGATATTCAGCTCATTTTGCTCGATGCCTACTTGCCCGACGTGGAGGGGCTCGAACTACTCTGGGCCATCCGACGGGATCATGTTCATGTGGACATCGTCATGGTCACCGCCGCCAAAGAGGTGGAAACCATCAGCGAAGCGCTGCGTGGCGGCGTGTTCGACTACCTGATCAAACCCATCGAAGCGACCCGCATGAACCAGATGCTGGCCCGCTTTCGCCGTGAGCGTGAGGCGCTGGCCAATCGCGCGGAAATGAGCCAGGACGAACTGGATCACGTGCTGTCCCGGATGACGCCCAGCGAGCCCACGCGCACGGCAAGCCGAACGCTGCCCAAAGGTATCGACCGCTTGACGCTGCGTCGGGTCGTAGACGCGCTGGCCTGCGAGTCCGATTCGCTCACGGCCATGCAGGTGGCGCGCATCATGGGGGCGAGCCGCTCGACGGCGCGTCGCTATTTGGAGTTTTTGGTCGCCGAGCAGGCCGTCAGTGCCGAGCTGGGTTATGGCGATGTAGGCCGTCCCGAGCGGCGCTATCGGCTATTGAGCGCCGCCAAAGGTTGGCTGGAAACGCTATGAGCATGTCTGCGTGAACAAAATGAACAAAACGCACAAAAAGAACAGTATGTCGTTAATGGCCATAAGCTTGTCGAGGAGGGTGGCACTCTTCTAACGTTCAGATCGTAACCACACAAAGCTAATCATCGAGTGCCAAGCGCTGCTGGTTAGCCGTGCTTTTGGTTCGTTCGGCGCACACAACAAACCGCGCCCACCAAAACACCGTTTGAACAATAACGCCTGAACAAAAACGTGGAGAACGCCAATGACTACGCTTTCCTTGAAGCGCATCGCCGTGCTGGCCCTGCCGATGGCGGCCCTGGCCATGACGACCGCTGCCCAAGCGCAGGAGTGGACGCCGAGCAAGTCCATCGAATTCATCGCCCCCGCCAACCCCGGCGGCGGTTGGGATACGCTGGTACGCACCATGTCCCGCGTGATTCAGCAGGAGTCTCTGGCAGACGAAAGCTTCGCGGCCATCAACGTACCTGGCGGCGGCGGTGCCGTGGCGTGGGCCCAGGTCGCCCGCGATAGCGGCAACCCCCACAAACTGTTTGCCACCAGCCCGCCAATGATTCTGGTGCCGCTGGCAGGCGCTTCCCGCTACGACCACACCGATTTTACGCCGATTGCGCGTATCAACACCGACTACTCCATCATCCTGGTCGCGGCGGACTCCGAGTACCAAACCCTCGATGACCTGTTCGAAGCACTCAAAGCCAACCCCGGCCTGAGCGTAGGCGGTGGCAGTGCGCCTGGCTCCATGGACCACATTTCAATGGCGGGCTTGGCCTCGGCGGCGGGAATGGAGCCCTCGGCAGTGAACTATATCCCGTTCTCCGGCGGTGGCGATGCCATGACCAACCTGATGGGCGGCCACATCGAAGCGGTGATCGGCGGTGCCGGTGAAGCCGTGGGCCAGCTTGGCGAAGGCAGCCAGCTGCGCGCGCTGGGCGTCTCTTCTGAAGAGCGTCTGGGCGGCGGTTTGGCCGACGTGCCCACCTACCAAGAGCAGGGCTACGACTACACCTTCGATATCTGGCGTGGCGTGATGGGCGCGCCGGAAATGCCGGAAGAAGCGGTGGAGTACTACGAAACGCTATTCGCTGAAATGCTCGAAACCGACGCATGGCGCGAAGCCAGCGACCAGCTGGGCTGGATCGATGCCTACCAGGATAGCGAAACGTTTGGTGCCTTCCTGGACGATCAGCAAGAGCAGTTCAGCAGCGTGCTGACCGATCTGGGCCTGCTGCGCCAGTAAGCGCCAGCGCCCGTTAGAGATTCCCCGGTGGCGCTACGCCGCTGGGATTTTCTGTCTGTTACCGCGAGGGCCAGCGCATCCGCGTTGGCTCCTTCGGAGAAATCCCAATGACCCGATTGAATACCAACCAGTGGCTAGCGCTTGTACTGGCGCTGGTGGCGGTTGCTTATTTAGCCATGGCTTGGCAAATCCCGACGTTCCCCTTACCGCGTCCGGTGGATTCCGACCTGTTCCCCAAAGTATTGGGCGTGTCTCTGCTGCTGCTGGCGGCGCTGCTGTTTTTTGAAAAGCCGAGCGCTATTGCCGGGGCCGACGAGATCGACCATGAGGCTACCAACGGCCCGCTGCTGTTCACCCCCTGGGCGCGTGTCATTGTGACCTCGTTAGCCATCGCCGCCTATGCGTTTTTGCTGGTGCCGCTGGGCTTTGTCTTGGCTTCCACGCTCTTAAGCGTTGGTTTAACCGCCTACTACGGCTATCGCCGCCACGGCGTCAACCTGGCGGCATCGCTGGGTGTGGTGCTGGCCCTTTACCTGACCATGACACGGGTAATGGATGTTTACCTACCCACCGGCGTACTGCCGTTCTAAGCAGGGCGTGCTGACGCACGCTTAGCGGGTTTTAACGCGAGACACTCCCATGGATGCCTTAAACAATCTGATGTATGGCTTTGGCATCGCGCTTGAGCCAATCAATATCGCTTACGTTTTCGCCGGTGTGTTTGCCGGTACCATTATCGGTATGCTGCCAGGCCTAGGGCCGATCAGCGCGCTGGCGCTGATGATTCCGATTACCTTTGCCATGGAGCCCTCCTCCGGTTTGATTCTGATGGCAGGGGTCTATTACGGCGCTATTTTCGGCGGCTCGACCTCATCCATTCTGCTCAACGCCCCCGGCGTGGCGGGCACGGTGGCAACCTCCTTTGACGGCTACCCGATGGCCAAGCAGGGCATGGCGGGTAAGGCACTGGCCATTGCGGCGTATGCCTCGTTTATCGGCGGTACGGTATCGGTGATCTTTTTGATGCTGGTGGCACCGCTGCTCTCCAAAGTGGCGGTAAGCTTTGGCCCTGCTGAGTACTTTGCACTGATGGTGCTGGGCTTAACGGCGGTGGTGTCACTGTCGGATAAATCCTTGGTAAAAGGCCTGATTGCGGCGGTAGTGGGTGTGATGATCTCGATTGTGGGGATCGACACGCAAACCGGTACTGAACGCTTTACCTTCAACTCGATTCAACTGCTCGACGGTATCGACTTTCTGGTAGTGGCGCTGGGCATCTTCGCCCTGGCGGAAGTGTTCTACATGCTGCTGCGTGGGGGCGGTGGCAAGGAAGCTCCGCGCAATACCATCGGCTCGCTGAAGCTGAGCCGTGGCGAAGTGAAGAAAATTGCTGGCCCGATTGGCCGCAGCTCCGTACTGGGCTTCTTTACCGGCGTATTGCCAGGGGCGGGCGCCACCATTGGCTCTTTCCTGGGCTATAGCATGGAGAAGCGCCTAGCGAAAGATGGCGACACCTTTGGCCAAGGCAACATCAAAGGCGTGGCCGCGCCGGAAGCGGCCAACAATGCTGCGTGTACCGGCTCTTTCGTGCCGCTTTTAACCCTAGGTGTACCGGGTTCCGGCACCACGGCGGTACTGCTGGGCGCGCTGCTGGTAATGGGCGTCACCCCTGGCCCGATGATGCTGGAGCAGCGCCCGGACGTGTTCTGGGGCGTGATTGCCAGTATGTATATCGGCAACATCTTCCTGCTGGTACTCAACCTGCCGCTGATCCCGCTGATCGCTAAAATCCTCGACCTGCCGCGCCCGCTGCTGCTGTCGATGATTCTGATCTTCTGCATGATCGGCGTTTACGGCATGAGCTTTAGCGTCTTCGACCTGCTGCTGCTACTGGGCTTTGGCCTGCTGGGCTTGGGCATGCGCCTGTTTGGCTTCCCCACTGCGCCGCTGATCCTTGCGCTGATTCTCGGCAACATCATGGAAGAGTCCATGCGCCGGGCGCTGCAGATCTCTGGTGGCGACTGGACCACCTTTATCGATAAGCCGATCTCGCTGGCGCTACTAGTCATCGCGGTGCTCTCCCTGGGCCTGCCGCTGCTGAAAAAGCGGCGTAGCAAGGCGGCTGCGGCAGCTAACTAAACGCCAACGCTTTACTCCTTGGCGCTCTAGGTCTCCTAGGGCGCTTTTTTATTGGCGGTGATAATACCCTCTTGTGGTGCAAGGCATCCTATTGGTGCATAACAAGCGTGCATGACGGCTTACTAATTGCGTCATATTTGTGCATGCGGCATAAAACAGTGTTTTTTGAAAACTGCTAAGTATTTGATTCTATTTTTATTAATAGTCTTTGCTTTAATCTGGCGCACCCCTTGCAGAATGAATAGCGACGTGTGAATAACGAGCCATGGCTCGCTACCCACGAGTGGACGCACCAAGTGCCCCCGTCGCATTAATAACGACAACGCTTGGTCGCGATACCCCAAACACGAGCCCTAACCATAAGGGGCGCAAGGAGGTTCAAGTGACCACACTGCAGCGCAAGACACACCCACGTACCCTTAGCCGTTTCGCCACTGCCCTGGTCACCGCCGCTGTGATGGGCGCCAGCGCGCAAGCGGTTGCCCAAGACGACGACCCCATCAAAGTCGGTATTCTGCACTCGCTCTCCGGCACCATGGCCATCAGTGAATCGACCCTGAAAGACACCGTGGAAATGCTCATCGAGCAGCAGAACGAAGCCGGTGGCCTGCTTGGCCGTCAGCTAGAAGCCGTGGTGGTTGACCCCGCGTCTAACTGGCCGCTGTTTGCCGAGCGCGCCCGCGAGCTGCTGGCCCAGGAAGAAGTGGATGTGATCTTCGGTAACTGGACCTCCGTCTCCCGTAAAGCGGTGCTGCCGGTGGTGGAAGAGCTGAATGGCCTGCTTTTCTACCCGGTGCAGTACGAAGGGGAAGAGTCTTCCGAGAACGTCTTCTACACCGGTGCCGCCCCCAATCAGCAGGCCATTCCTGCGGTGGAGTACCTGATCAACGAAGTCGGTATCGAACGCTTCGCGCTGATCGGCACCGACTACGTCTACCCGCGCACCACCAACCGCATCTTGGAAGCGTTCCTGAAAGATGAGCACGGGGTGGCCGAAGAAGACATCATGGTCAACTACACGCCGTTTGGTCATTCGGACTGGCAGAACATCGTCTCCGAAATCCGCCGCTTTGGCGAAGAGGGCAAGCCCACGGCGGTGGTCTCCACCATCAATGGCGATGCCAACGTGCCGTTCTACCGTGAGCTGGCCAACCAGGGGATCGATGCCGCCGACATTCCGGTGATTGCCTTCTCGGTGGGTGAGCAGGAGCTTTCCGGTATCGACACCGCGCCGCTAGTGGGCCACCTGGCCGCCTGGAACTACTTCATGAGCGTGGACACCGACGCCAACTACGACTTTATCGACGCCTGGATCGACTGGACGGGCGATGAAGAAGCGGTCACCAACGACCCCATGGAAGCGCACTACATCGGCTTCAACATGTGGGCCGAAGCGGTGCGTAAAGCGGGTACCACCGACGTGGATACGGTGAAAGACGCGATTATCGGCGTGACCGTGCCGAACCTCTCCGGCGGTTACTCGGCGATGATGCCTAACCACCACATCACCAAGCCGGTGTTGATCGGTGAAGTTCAGGATAACGGTCAGTTCGATATCGTCTGGCAAACGCCCTCTACCGTGGCCGGTGATGCGTGGTCGGATTACCTGCCGGGCTCCCGTGACCTGATCTCTGATTGGCGCAAGCCCATGGAGTGCGGCAACTTTAACGTTGTGAACGGTTCCTGTGGGGGCAGCACCGCAGCAGAAGAAGCCGAAGCAGCGCTCGCCGAGTAACTTTCGTCCCCTACTGTGCCAGCGCAATGGCGCAGTAGGGGAGCACGCTACCTCTCCCATTTGATCACCAAAGGAAGAACCCCATGAGGCGTTTTCTTTCCTTGGGGCTACTGTGCCTGATGCTGCTCGGCACCGCCGTGTCGGCGCAGGCACAAAGCAGCTCCTCGACTCCCGATGACCAAGCCGCACTCGCGCTGTTGACCGCGCTGGATGTGGACTCCTACCGCGATAAAGGCGAAGCCATTACCGCTATTCTACAAAGCGACGATGAGCGTGCCCGCGACTGGCTGCAGGCACTGCTGGATGGCCGCCTGCAGCGCACCGACGATGGCCGCTTCGTGCTGGTGCTGGATAATCGCGGCCGTGACTGGCCGGTGGCCGATGCGCTGACTAACGAGCCGCTGGGCGAAATGTCCCGCCGCGACCTGGACCGTATCGGCATCAACAATGCGCTGCGCAACCAACTGCGCAGCGCCATCGCCGTGGTCGACCTCTACTCCCCCAACGTGGAACGCCGCCGTACCTCCGCCGACCGTTTGCTGGGCGAAGTGGACGGCGAGCTGGCCGAAACGCTGGAACCGGTGATTGCTGACGCGGAAGATGAGTACGTTCGCACGCGCTTGGCCCAAGCGGTGGCGATTTATCGCGCCGAGCAGGGCGAGATGGCGGGTGTCGAGGCGCTCACCGGCAGCCTTCACCCGCGTGCTCGCGTGGCGTTAGGCCGTGCGGCTAATAGCGACGACCCTGTTGTTGCCGAGGCAGCAGCCACGGCGCTGGCCGGTATTGAACAGCAGCTCAAGATTAACCGGGGCCTGGAAACGCTCTACTTCGGCTTGAGCTTGGGCTCGGTGCTGGTGCTGGCAGCGATTGGCCTGGCGATTACCTTTGGCGTGATGGGCGTGATCAACATGGCCCACGGCGAGCTAATGATGTTAGGCGCCTACACCACCTGGATGATGCAGCAACTGCTGCCGGGCCAGCCCGGGTTGGCGCTGATTCTATCGATACCGGCGGGCTTTATGGTGGCCGCGCTGGTGGGCATTGCCATTGAGCGGGGCGTGATCCAGTTCCTCAAAGGCCGCCCGCTGGAAACCCTGCTGGCAACCTTCGGTATCAGCCTGATTCTGCAGCAGCTGGTGCGCACGGTGATCTCTCCACTCAACCGCACCGTGGTGACGCCGGAGTGGATGAGCGGCTCGCTGGTCATCAACGACGCGCTCTCGCTGACCCTCAACCGGATGTTCGTGCTGGGTTTTGCGCTGGTGGTGTTCGCTGCGCTGATGCTGATTATGCGCCGTACCCGCTTAGGGCTCGAAGTGCGCGCCGTGACCCAGAACCGCGCCATGGCACGCGCCATGGGCATCCGCGCCACCCGCGTGGATATCATGACCTTTGCGCTGGGTTCCGGCGTGGCGGGCTTGGCGGGCGTGGCGCTCTCCCAGCTCACCAACGTAGGCCCCAATCTCGGCCAGAACTACATCATCGACTCGTTCATGGTGGTGGTGTTCGGCGGCGTGGGTAACCTGTGGGGCACGCTGGTGGCGGGGCTCTCGCTGGGGGTGATCAACCAAGTGCTGGAACCCTGGGCGGGCGCGGTGCTGGCCAAGATTATCGTGCTGGTCTTCATCATTCTGTTTATTCAAAAACGCCCGCGTGGACTCTTCCCGCAGAAGGGCCGGGCTGCGGAGGGCTAACCCATGATGACGCAAGCAACATCCAGCCAGTTTTGGCTCACTCGCCCGTTTGGTGAGCGGGCCACTCAGACCTTCCTCGGCGTGCTGTTTGCCGCGCTGCTGCTGGTCACCGTGCTGCATTTGGCGGTGCCCCAGGGGCATCCGCTGCATGTGAACGCTTACACCGTTAACCTGTTCGGCAAGTACCTAAGCTACGCGCTGCTCGCGGTGGCGGTAGATTTAGTATGGGGCTACCTGGGCATCTTGAGCCTGGGCCACGGGGCGTTTTTCGCCATTGGCGGCTACGCCATGGGCATGTACCTGATGCGCCAAATCGGTGACCGTGGCACCTACGGTCACCCGGTCCTGCCGGACTTTATGGTGTTCCTCAACTGGGACAGCCTGCCCTGGTACTGGCACGGCTTCGATATGGCCTGGTTCGCCTTTGCCATGGTGCTACTGGCACCGGGGCTGCTGGCGCTGGTGTTCGGCTTCCTGGCGTTCCGTTCGCGGGTGACCGGGGTGTATCTGTCGATTATTACCCAGGCGCTGACGTTTGCCCTGATGCTAGCCTTCTTCCGCAACGAGATGGGTTTTGGCGGCAATAACGGCCTGACCGACTTCCGTGAGCTGCTGGGCTTTAACCTGCGTAGCGATGCCACGCGCTTGGGGCTGTTTATCGCCACCGGCGTAGCGCTGGCGCTGGGCTATATCCTCTGCCGGGCGATTGTGACCAGCAAGCTGGGCCGAGTATGTGTGGCAACCCGGGACGCCGAAGCGCGCACGCGCTTTATTGGCTACCGCGTCGAGCGCTTCCAGCTGTTTGTGTTTGTGGTCTCGGCCATGCTGGCGGGCCTTGCCGGGGCGCTTTATGTGCCGCAAGTAGGAATTATCAACCCCAGCGAGTTCTCGCCGCTGTTCTCGATTGAAATTGTATTGTGGGTGGCGCTGGGTGGCCGGGCCACGCTGTACGGCGCGGTGATCGGCGCTATTTTGGTCAACTACGCCAAAACCATCTTCACCGGCATTATGCCCGACGCCTGGTTGTTCGCTCTGGGCGCGCTATTCGTGCTGGTCACGGTGCTGCTGCCCAAAGGTGTAGCGGGGCTGTTAGGCCACCTAAAACGCCGCAAAGAGGATGATCACCCACCCAAGGAGGCCGCCGCATGAGCCTATTACAATCGCTAAAAGCGCGGGATCGGGTGTTTGATTTTATGGCCACCGAGGCCTCGCCGGTGGACGTGCGCCACGGCCCGATTCTGTATATGGAAGATGTCACCGTCAGCTTTGATGGCTTCAAGGCGATCAATAACCTGAACCTGACCATCGACGACGGCGAGCTGCGCTGCATTATCGGCCCCAACGGGGCCGGTAAAACCACCATGATGGATATCATTACCGGCAAAACCCGCCCCACCGAAGGCAGCGTGTGGTTCGGCAGCCGCCATAACCTGCTGCAGATGAACGAGCCGGAAATCGCTAGCCTCGGCATTGGCCGCAAGTTCCAGAAGCCCACGGTGTTCGAAGCGCTCAGCGTATTCGAGAACCTGGAGCTTGCCATGGCCGCCGACAAGCGCATCTTCCCCACGCTGACCGCCCGCATGACCGGGGAGATTAAAGACCGCATTGACGACGTGCTGGATACCATCGGCCTGACTGCGCTGCGCTTTCAGCCTGCCGGTATTCTCTCCCACGGCCAAAAACAGTGGCTGGAGATTGGCATGCTGCTGATGCAGCGCCCGCGCCTGCTGCTGGTGGATGAGCCGGTGGCCGGGATGACCGAGCAGGAGATGGAGCGCACCGCCGAGCTGCTCACCGGCCTTGCTGGCAAGCAGTCGGTGGTGGTGGTAGAGCACGACATGGGCTTTGTGCGCTCGATTGCGCGCAAAGTAACCGTGCTGCACCAGGGCAGCGTGCTGGCCGAAGGCAGCATGGATCAGGTCTCCAACGACCCCAAAGTGGTCGAGGTGTATCTAGGGTCGGATGAAGAGGAGAGCGCCTGATGCTGGCGATTGAAAAGCTCAACCAGTTCTACGGCGAGAGCCATACGCTGTGGGACTTAGACCTAGACGTGCCCGCCGGGCAGTGCACCTGCGTGATGGGCCGCAACGGGGTGGGTAAAACCACCCTGATGAAAGCCATCATGGGCGAAGTCGCAGTGAAAAGCGGTCAGTTGCGCTACCAGGGCGATGGCAGTGAGGTCGAGCTCACCAAAAAAGCCGTGGAAGCGCGCTCGCGCCTGGGCATCGGTTTTGTGCCCCAGGGGCGGCAGATCTTCCCGCTGCTGACGGTGGAGGAGAACCTGCGTACCGGGCTTGCTGCGCGAGGCGACGGGCTGAAAAAAATCCCCGAGCGTATCTACGAGCTGTTTCCGGTGCTCAAGGAGATGAAGCACCGCCGTGGCGGCGATTTGTCCGGTGGGCAACAGCAGCAGCTCGCCATTGGCCGCGCGCTGGTGATCGAACCGAAACTGCTGATTCTCGATGAGCCCGGCGAGGGCATTCAGCCCAATATCGTCGCCCAAATCGGCCAGGTGATTCGCCAACTGATCAAAGAGGACGGCCTGACGGTGCTGCTGGTAGAGCAGAAGCTACCCTTCGCCCGCAAATACGCCGACCGCTTCGTGATCATGGACCGCGGCCGCCCGGTGGCCAAAGGCGAGATCAGCGAACTCTCCAACGAGCTGATTAAGCAGCATTTGACGGTTTAAGTTATCCACAACCACTTTAACCTTTCTTTTCCTGTTGACAGAGCACACTCTAATAGCCCTCTCGTTTCATGTAGAAAAGAGGGGGCTTTTTGCTTAAAACCCTGCGCTGAGTAGGTTTTGGCGCTGCGTTTTATGTGTAATATGGCGGGTTTCAACAATAACCATCGGGTGGGATATGCGTTATAAAGACAAACATCAGCTCGCTGCCGAGTGGCAGTCACTCCTGGAGCGCACGCCTTTGGCGCTACGCCAAGCGGTGGAGACACTGGTGGAATCCCGCCGCGATATCTTTGCCGATCATTTCTATCAAGTGATGCTGGAAGACCCCCACGCGTCGCTGTTTCTCTCCAATGAGCAGGTGAAAAACCGGCTTCACCCCTCCATGCAGCGCTGGCTCAGCGCTATGTTTGCCGTCGAGCACGCCGATTTCGAATCCCTGGTCGAGCAGCAGGAAAAAGTCGGCCAGGTGCATGCGCGTATCGATATCCCGGTGAACTTGGTACTTAATGGCGCACGGCAGCTAAAGCAGGCGCTTTATGAGCACATTAACAGCACCTTTAGCGCTGAACTCTCTTCCGGTGATGCAGCGGTTTACGTGTCTGATCATATTGATATGGCCATGGAAATAATGAGCCATGCCTATTCAGTGGCGAATAATCGTAATACCCGTATGGAAGAAGCCTATAAGCTGTTCTCTTTAACCCAGAGCATCGGCGATGAGCGCGAGCGACAGCGCTCCGCACTGCTCGATTGGGAGAACGCACTGATGTTTGCCGTGGCTGCGCAGCAGGCAACGACGGCTTTACCCCGATTAGCCAGCTCCGAGTTTGGGCTTTGGTATCACCATAAAGCGTGCCACGCCTTTGAGGGCGCGCCGGAAATTACCACCATTTCACAGCATGTTCGTCGCGTGGACGAGGAGTGGCTCGCCCAGCTAGGCGACTCAGACAGCCAGCGTCGCCTGACTGCGTTGAGCAGCATTCGCGATGCGGCTCGCACGATCTTGATGCTGTTGGATGACGTTCTGGATCGCGCCTCGGGGCTCGAAGCAGGCCGCGATAGCCTGACGCGTCTGCTCAATCGCAAGTTCCTCTCGGTGGTGCTGAGCCGTGAAATAGAGATCGCCCGGCATTCGGAAAAGTGTTTTGCGCTGCTCATGGTGGATATTGATCACTTCAAATCAATTAATGACACCCATGGCCATGATGCTGGCGATAACGTACTGCAGCAGGTGGCCAGAATTCTTGACCGCTCGACCCGAGGTGGCGACTACGTGTTTCGTATGGGCGGTGAAGAGTTTCTGATTGTGCTGGTGGATACGGATCAAGACGGCAGCCGACTGTTTGCCGAACGGCTGCGCCACGCGGTGGCCAAAGAGCCGATGTTAGCCGCTGCCGATACGCTATTGAACGTCACGGTGAGCGTCGGGGTTACGCTTCATGATGGCCACCCAGACTACCAACGCTCGATGCAGCGCGCCGACCAAGCGCTGTACCAGGCGAAACGCAGTGGTCGCGACCGAGTGGTTGTCTGCTAGTAACGGATTGATTGGGGAGAGAATCATGTTTCCGCAGCGCATAATGCCGTCAAAGGTTGTGTGGCTACTAACGATGCTGTTAATAAGCGCACCGCTATCGGCCGCCCATCATGGTGGTGCCCGCCAGGAAGGTATGGCGGGGCAGGCATCCTCTATTGAGGTTGCCCACCCCTGGGCACGCGCCACTCCGCCGGGGGCCGGAGCGGGCGGTGGCTTTGTTACTCTCACCAATCACGGCGATGGCGATGACATGCTGCTGGGGGCGACCAGCCCGATCACCGAGCGTGTCGAGATTCATATTATGGAGATGGACGGCGATGTGATGCGCATGGTACCCCTGCCCGGTGGCATCGAGCTACCGGCGGGCGAGAGCGTGACGCTAGCGCCGGGCGGTTTACACTTGATGTTGATGGAACTGGGCTCACCCATCGTGGAGGGTGCACCCGTCTCTGTGACGCTGGAGTTCCAGCACGCCGAGCCGATGGAGATCGAACTTCAGGTGCTGCCAGTGGGTGCCTCTCCGGAAGGGAGCCACCATGAAGGTGGTCACCCTAAAGGTGCCCATGATCATGGGCACGCGGCGCACTAAGTCGGCCTACCGTCCTGTTAGCCTTGGCGAGCGGGGCGACGCTTCCACCATATCACGCCTGCGGCCACGCACATCACGATGATGGCGATGCATACCGCCAGCAGGAAGAGCTGATTGGTAAGCCCAAACTCCTGCCCCAAGTGAACGTTAATCCCAAACTCCAGCCAGCGGCCTAGCGGGCCATAGTCGGCGTAGCTCATATCGAGCAGCGGCTCACCACGCCGCCCCTGCCGTTGCGCGGCCACCAGAGATAAATGCCGGTGGCGACTAACAAAATCGACCAGCCCGCGGCAATCTCAATCAGCTTGCGCGGGGTTTGCCCGAAGAACTTGAAGCTATGCAGGTAGCGAACGGTCCACATCACCGTTCCCCGGTCATCCAGCGAACCAAGCACCTCAGCCGTATAGGGATTGACGTACACGGCCAGCCGTTCGCCGGTTAGGTGCAATGTGATGGCTATATGCACATATTTGGTGCATTGGAGGGCTGGGCAAGAGGGTTGAGGCTCAAAAAAAGATCTTTATGACGGTAAAAAAGCGCCTTCACCATTTTGGCGCATTCTTTGCATTTATAAGGCAATGATGAATCCACAAGGAAGCGACAGCGCCCCATGATGTTGAGCGAACTTGCCCCACCCGCTGCTGGTTCCGGCCACCGCTTTGACGCCGAGCGCCGCTGGGCCGCCTCGCTGGCCTTGCGCTTTGCCAACCGCGACGACGTGACAAGGCTAATTCAGGCGCGCCACCAAGGGCCGTTACGGGTACAGCGCCCCTTCTACCCGGAAGGCAGCCAGGAAGCGTGCCACGTTTACGTATTGCACCCGCCCGGCGGGCTCGTGAGCGGTGATGCGCTGACCATCCGCGCCCATATCGAGCGCGGTGCCCATGCGCTGCTCACTACGCCCGCTGCCAATAAGCTCTACAAAGCCGACAGCCAAGGCGTGGCCTGGACACAGCACACCGAGCTGACGGTAGAAGAGGGCGGCACCTTAGAGTGGCTACCCCAGGAAACCATCGCGTTTAACGGCTCAAAGGGTACTCAGGGCACCCATATTGCGCTGCAGGGTAATGCCCGCTGCCTAGGCTGGGAAGTGATGGCGCTCGGACGCCCGGCCAGCGATCTGCCCTATGTCACGGGGCGCATCGAACAGCACTTTCGCTTAACCCTGGATGGCAAGCCGCTGTGGCTTGAACGCCAGCCGCTGGACCCCGCACACCCACGCTTTGCGGGCCGCTGGGGGCAGGGCGGCGCCACGGTGCAGGCCACGCTCTGGGCGGTGGGTATTGACGATGCCGCTGTGGCTATTGAAGCACTGCGCGAAGCGCTGCCGGATAACCCCCGCTGGGCGGTAACCGTGCGCCACGGCGTACTGCTGATGCGCTATCTAGGCACATCCCGTAACGAAGCCTGGGCCCTGTGTGAACACGCCTGGCAGCTACTACGGCCGCGCTGGATCGGGCGCGAAGCGCATACGCCGCGCATTTGGCTAACTTAATTGGCAACACGCTGATAACGCTGGAGACACTCCATGGAACTGACCCCACGAGACAAAGACAAGCTGATGCTGTTTACCGCCGCCCAGCTTGCCGAGCGCCGCAAAGCGCGTGGTTTAAAACTGAACTACCCCGAAGCGGTAGCGCTGATCAGCTTTGAGATTATGGAAGGCGCGCGAGATGGCCGCAGCGTGGCGGATTTAATGAGCTACGGCCGCGAAATCCTCACCCGAGACGACGTGATGGAAGGCGTGGCGGAGATGGTCGATGAAGTACAGGTGGAAGCCACCTTCCCCGACGGCACCAAGCTGGTCACCGTTCACACGCCGATCAACTAATCATCCACCGTTAGGAGAGCGCCATGATTTCCGGCCCAATGATTCCAGGACAGTATCAGTTACAAGAGGGTGATATCGAGCTGTGCGCGGGTCGCGAGCGTATCACCGTGGAGGTGGCCAACACCGGCGACCGGCCCATTCAGCTTGGCTCCCACTACCACTTTGCCGAAGCCAACCCCGCGCTGGTGTTTGACCGCGATAAAACCCGTGGCTACCGCCTGGACGTCGCCGCCGGAACCGCCATCCGTTTCGAACCCGGCCAAACCCGCGAAGTCACGCTGATTCCGTTTGTCGGCAAGCGGGAAATCTACGGCTTCCGTGGCGATGTGATGGGGCCGCTCGATTAGCCAACGGATTAATAAAGAACAACCGACGGTAGGGCGGGCATCGGTTGGGTGACTGTCTGCGCCATGGATGGCGCAGTCAAGCTTACAGGGATGTATTCACAGCGTGTCACACAGACGATGGCCGCCCAGCACTGGACTCAACGCTTGAGGCAGAGGCAAATATGAAACCGGTAAACAAAATCAGTCGGCAAGCCTACGCCGATATGTACGGCCCCACCGTAGGCGACCGCGTGCGCCTGGGCGACACCGAGCTTTGGATTCAAGTCGAAAAAGACGCCACCCACTACGGTGAAGAAGTGAAGTTCGGCGGCGGCAAAGTTATCCGCGATGGCATGGGCCAAAGCCAGCGTCAGGATGCCTCGGTGATGGACACCGTGATCACCAACGCGCTGATTCTAGACTGGTGGGGCATCGTCAAAGCCGATGTAGGGCTGCAAAACGGCCGCATCGCCGCCATCGGCAAGGCAGGCAACCCCGACACCCAGCCCGATGTCGAGATCGTCATTGGCCCCGGTACCGAAGTGATCGCCGGTGAAGGCAAAATCCTCACCGCAGGCGGCATCGACGCCCACATTCACTTCATCTGCCCCCAGCAGGTGGAAGAAGCGCTGATGAGCGGTGTTACCACCATGCTGGGCGGCGGCACCGGCCCCGCCACGGGCTCCAACGCCACCACCTGCACCCCCGGCGAGTGGCACATTGGCAAGATGCTTCAAGCGGTGGACGACCTGCCCATGAACATCGGTCTGCTCGGCAAAGGCAACGCCAGCCTGCCAGAAGGGCTCGAAGCACAGCTGGAAGCGGGCGCGATGGGTCTCAAGCTGCATGAAGACTGGGGCACTACCCCCGCCTCGATTGATACCTGCCTGAGCGTGGCGGAAAAGTACGATGTGCAGATCGCCATCCACACCGATACGCTCAACGAATCCGGCTTCGTGGAAGACACCCTGGCGGCGTTTAAAGAGCGCGGCATTCACACCTACCACACCGAAGGCGCAGGCGGCGGCCACGCCCCGGATATCCTCACCGCCTGCTCCAAAGAGTACGTGCTGCCGTCCTCCACCAACCCCACGCGGCCCTACACGGTGAACACCATCGACGAGCATCTCGACATGCTCATGGTCTGCCACCACCTGGATCCCAATATTCCCGAAGACGTGGCCTTTGCCGATTCGCGTATTCGTCGCGAAACCATCGCCGCCGAGGATATTTTGCACGACCTGGGCGTGATCTCGATGATCGCCTCCGACTCCCAGGCCATGGGTCGCGTAGGTGAAGTCGTCTGCCGCACCTGGCAAACGGGGCACAAAATGAAGGTGCAGCGCGGCCTGTTGCCGGAAGATGAAGCGCTGGGGGCCGATAACCTGCGTGCTAAACGCTATATCGCCAAGTACACCATCAACCCCGCCATTACCCACGGCATTGCCCACGAAGTTGGCTCGATCGAAGTCGGTAAGCTGGCGGATTTGGTGCTGTGGAAGCCTGCTTTCTTTGGCGTCAAACCCGCGCTGATTCTGAAGGGCGGCATGATTGCCGGTGCGCCCATGGGCGACCCCAACGCCTCCATCCCCACGCCGCAGCCGGTGCATTATCGCCCCATGTTCGGCACCTTTGGCCGGGCGGCCAGCCAGGTAAGGCTCAACTTCGTCAGCCAGGCGGCCATCGATGCGGGCATCAAGGAGCGGCTGGGCCTGCAAAGTACGCTGTCGGCCTGCAAGAACGTGCGCGGCGTGCGCAAAAAGGATATGAAGCTCAACGACGCTTGCCCAGAACTCACCGTCGACCCGCAAACCTACGAAGTGCGCTGCGACGGCGAACTGCTCACCTGCGAACCCGCAACTGAACTTCCGCTGGCGCAGCTGTATCACTTGTTTTGATTGAGTTGTTGCCCGGGGCGCCGAGGGTAGGCCTACGAGAGGGCGCTGTAAATACCTCCCTGTACGCTACTTTTGCCATCCATGGCAAAAGACCCTCTCTACGGCCTACCCCCGGCTCAGCCTTCATGGATCGAGAAAGGATGAGAGCATCATGCTGAAATTAATTGAGCGTGCCTTCGGTACCCTTCGCCCGCTGAAGCGGCCTCCCACAGAGGTTGCTGGCTCCATGGCTTCAAGCTGGAGAGTGAGACACAGAATATGACGAACAACTCTTTCAACGGGACGGTAGTAATGTTGAAACTGATTGAACGCCTCGGCCCCATAGATGAGGGCACCGCCAGCGACACGCTGACACTGCCCTTTGAGCTACGCATTCGCGGCCGCTTAAAAGCTGAGAGCGACAGCGGCCAGCCTCTTGGGCTGTTTCTGGATCGCGGCCCCGTACTGCGCGATGGCGAAGGCCTAAAAGCCGAAAATGGCGAGATCGTGCGCATTTGCGCCGCCATTGAACCCGTGGTGACCGCGCGAGTGAGTACTGGCTTACCGCTGGCCCGGCTGGCTTACCACCTCGGCAACCGCCATGTGCAGCTCGCACTGGGTGAAGACGCGAAAGGCGGCTGGGTACGCTTCCCGCCCGACCACGTCCTCGAGGAGCTGGCCGAGCTGCTGGGTGCCACGCTTGAGCACCACAACGCCACCTTCGACCCCGAACCGGGCGCTTACAACCAAGTGGGCGGTGGGCATTCGCACAGCCATTCGCATAGTCATTCCCACGATCACGATCACGATCACGCGCATGAGCACCACCATGCCCACTGAACAGCCCTCCGACCTCGCCCTGCTAGGGCTGATGCAGCTCGTCAGCCCCGCACTGCCCATTGGGGCCTTCGCCTTTTCCCAAGGGCTGGAGAGCGCTTTTGAGTTGGGCTGGGTGAGTGATGAGCCAAGCCTATCTCATTGGCTATCCGGCGTGCTGGAAGATGGCATAAGCTGCTGTGAGCTGCCCGTGATCGAGCGGCTGTATCGCGCTTTCGAGGAGCAGGATGGCACTGCGGTGGCCGAGTGGGACGACTGGCTGGCCGCCACCCGTGAAACCGCTGAACTCGCCGCTGAAGACAGCCGCCTAGGTGCATCGCTGAAGCGGCTACTGGGCAGTCTCGACCTATTACCCAAACATGAAGGGCTGCCTAGTGAAGACTCACTCACGCCCTTGCTACCGGTGCAGGCAGGCTATGTGACCCTATTTGCCTGGGCGGCCTACCAGCGCGGCATCCCTGTGCGTCAAGCGCAGCTCGGCTTTGGCTGGGCGTGGCTGGAAAATCAACTCGCTGTGGCCTGTAAAGCGCTGCCGTTGGGCCACACTGCTGCCCAGCGCATTATCGAGCAGTTACGTGGCGAGCTGGTGAGTGCCGTTGAGAAGGCCCAGCGGCTAGACGATGACGAGCTTGGCCCTGCGCTGCCCGGTGTGGCGCTGGCCAGCGCCCTACACGAAACCCAATATTCCCGTTTGTTTAGAAGCTAACGAGCGTTGTTATTTAGGAGAAAACCATGACTCACTGTTTACGCGTTGGCGTGGGTGGCCCGGTTGGTTCAGGTAAAACCGCCCTGCTCAAGCAGCTCTGTACCGCGCTGCGCGACCACTATGACATTGCCGTTGTCACCAACGATATCTATACCCGCGAAGACGCCGATTTCCTGCTCAAGCACGATGCGCTGCCCGCCGACCGTATTCTCGGCGTAGAAACCGGCGGCTGCCCGCACACGGCGATTCGTGAAGATGCTTCGATGAACCTAGCGGCGATTGACGAGCTACACGCCCGTCATCCCAAGCTGGAACTGGTACTGGTCGAGTCTGGTGGCGATAACCTTTCCGCCACCTTTAGCCCCGAGCTTTCTGATCTGACGCTCTACGTGATCGACGTGTCGGCAGGCGACAAAATTCCCCGCAAAGGCGGCCCCGGCATCACCAAATCCGACCTGCTGATTATCAACAAAATCGACATTGCCGAGCAGGTTCACGCCTCACTGGAGGTGATGGAGCGCGACTCGAAAAAGATGCGCGGCGAGCGCCCGTTCGTGTTCACCAACCTCTACGATGGCGTGGGGCTTGAAGAGATCATCCGCTTCATTCTCGATAAAGGCATGCTGGACGAGCGTCGCCCAAGGGCCGCTGTAACACATTAAACGGAAGTGGGTATAGGTATAATTAGCAGATATAAAAAACTGCCCAGCTTTGATGGTATGAAAGGCTGGGCAGTTGCAGTTGTTTAGGTGAGATCCTGCCAAAACGGGCCATCCCTGGCCACCACATTTCTACAATGAACTGATAGGCTGTTGATATCCTTAACTCATGTTATGTAAAGGTGTTTTGTAGCTTGAATTTATTGTTCATAAAGCAAAAAATCATGAGAAGTGACTAAAGCTGACACACTTTTTGCCGATAACAAAGCACCGATTACAACGCATATCCCCCACTTGATGAGGATAGAACTCGAACATGATGGCTACTTCTGAGAAGAGAAGTCGTTGGGCCTTGGGTTTGCAGACCAAGGTGCTGATGCTGGTATTACTCCCCTTACTGTTGGTCACCGTTGTCTTGGTCTGCTTTGAAGCCTATAGCAACGCCAAGGACACCCGCGAAGCATTAGCGGAACAGCGTGAGTTGTTGATTGAAGGGCGTCGTGCCGCAGTGCGCGATATCGTGCAGATGGCAACAACGGCTATCGCCCCGATTTATGAAAACGCCGGTGCCAATGACCGTGAAGCTAAGGAGCGCGCTGCTGAAATGCTGCGCTCCATGCGCTTTGAAGGCGAAAACTATATTTTCGTATATGAGTACGATGGTACTAACATCGTACTGCCTCACTCTCCGGAGCGTGAAGGTCAAAACCTGAGAGACCTGCAAGCACCTGATGGCACCTATATCGTGCGGGATTTCATTCGAGTTGGCCAAGATGGCGGTGGTTTTTACGAATACCCGTGGGAATACCCCGGCACCAATGAGTCTAAGCCCAAGCACTCCTACATTGATCGTTTAGAAAAATGGGGCTGGATTGTAGGCGCTGGTGTGTATGTAACAGATGTTGATGAAGCAATGGCCGAGTTAGAGGCTGCTGCCGCTGCCGACCTACGAAATGCGATTATATCTGCGACGCTGCTAGGCGCTGCACTATTTGCAGCTATTGCTCTGCTGGCCTTTGGCTTTGTGCGTCGTATCGTCGGGCCGATAAAGCGCACCGCTGATGCGATGGGGGATATTGCGCAAGGTCGTGGTGACCTAACCCGTCGTCTTACCATAGAGAGCAACGATGAAGTGGGGAACCTCGCTGTCCAGTTCAACGCCTTTGCTGGCCGCATGCAGGATACCCTGCGCGACGTACGCCGCAGCACGGTCAGCGTTTATCACTCTGCTGGCGAAATCTCGCGTAGCTCCGAGGAGCTGTCTACTCGCACCGAGCAGGCGGCGGCCAATCTTCAAGAGACATCGGCCTCCATGGAGGAGATTACCTCCACCGTGAACCACAGTGCTGACAATGCCCAACAGGCCAACAAGCTGGTGCAGTCCACTGCGGAAGTGGCCCACCAGGGTGAAGAGGCCATGGGGCAGGTAGAAAACACGATGCGCGATATCAACGACTCGGCTACGCGCATCAGTGAAATCATCACCATGATTGATGCGATTGCCTTCCAGACCAACATTCTGGCGCTAAACGCCTCGGTGGAAGCTGCCCGTGCGGGTGAGCATGGCCGTGGTTTTGCGGTGGTTGCTCAAGAAGTACGCACCCTGGCCAGCCGCTCCAGTAATGCCTCTAAAGAGATCCGCGCGCTGATCGATACCTCCGTTCAGCACACCCACACTGGCGCCGAGCTGGTGCGTAACGCGGGTGCCACCATGCGCGAGATCGTTGAGAGCGTATCAAAAGTTACCGATGTGATCGGTGAAATCAGCGCCGGCGCCAAAGAGCAGAGCAGTGGTATTGGCCAGATCAACACCGCCGTAGCCGAAATGGATACCATGACCCAGCAGAACGCGGCCATGGTGCAAGAGTCCACCACGGCCGCTGCGGATATGCGCCGCCACGCTGAGCACCTTAATGAGCTAGTCAACTCCTTCGTATTAGGGGAAGACGACTCACAAAGCCAGACAACACCCCAGTTGAATGACCAGACGCGCCAAGCGCTGCCTGCCAGCCGGTCCGGGACCAGCCAAGAGCTCAAGCGCCCGGCACTCTCCTCTAAGCCTGCACCCACTAAAGCTGGTGGAGACGACTGGGAAGAGTTTTAAGCGTTACGTTTGCGAAGGTGGTTGATGACGCCCCCCTGGGTAATCAGTTCTCGCTGGCGGGGGCTGAGCCCATGATGCAGCGTCATCTCACCTTTACCGGGGATATGCGCCGTTAGCGTCTCCCCGCTTCCCAACTGCGCGTAGACATCCTCGATCACTATGCGGTCACCTTGCGCTAGCTGAGCGATGTCTTCCTCGCGGGTAAAGGTTAGCGGCAGCGCACCAAAGCAGATCAAATTTTGCCAGTGAATACGCGCAAAACTCTTCGCCACCACCACCTGCAGCCCTAAGTAACGCGGCACCAGCGCGGCATTTTCTCGGCTGGAGCCTTGCCCATAGTTGGCACCCCCAATAATCACGTGCCCGCCCTGAGTACGGGTGCTTTCTGCGCGCTCGGCATAATCTGGGTCGACCGCTTCAAACGTGAACGGTGCCGAAGCATACACGCTGCTCCAATACGGCAGCACCCGCTGCCCGGCAGGCATAATGTCATCGGTGGAGATGTTGTCGCCCGCCACCAGCAGCACGGGTACATCCAAACGATTAGGCAGAGGGCTAAGCTCTGGCAGGGCCGGGGTGTTCTCGGTTTTTTGCAGTGCTTTAAGCTTTGCCTCATGGGGTGGCAGCGGCGCATTAAACAGTGCGCGGTTTACTTCGATTTGGGCGGGCTCTTTGGGGCGCGGGTAGGGCATATCGAGAGTGCGCGGGTCGGTAATCACCCCCGCCAGCGCTGAAGCCGCCGCGGTTTCTGGGCTGCACAAAAACACGCTGTCTTCCCGCGTGCCGGAGCGCCCTGGGAAGTTGCGCGGCACGGTGCGCAGGCTATTAAGCCCCACCGCCGGGGCCTGGCCCATACCAATACAGCCATTGCAGCCTGCTTGGTGCAGGCGGGCACCGCTGGCGACTAAGTCGGCTAAATAACCCTGCTCAATCAGCGTGGTCAGTACTTGGCGGGAAGATGGGTTGATGTCCAGTGAGACCCCATCGGCCACCTGCTTGCCCCGCACGATTTCTGCCACCACGGCAAAGTCACGAAAGCCTGGGTTGCCTGACGAGCCGATGTAAGCCTGATGCAGCGGTTTGCCCGCTGCTTCCCGCACGGTGACGACGTTATCGGGGCTGGAAGGTAGCGCAATCATGGGCTCCAGCTTGCTGAGATCTAGCGTTTCGTTCAGGTCGTAGTGGCAGCCGGGTTCGGCGGCCAGCGCCACCCAGTCGGCTTCCCGGCCTCGGGAGGCTAAAAAGCGCCGGGTCTCTTCGTCACTGGGGAAGACCGTGGCCGTGGCCCCCATTTCGGTGCCCATGTTGGCGAGCACATGGCGGTCCATGGCGGACAGGTGCTTTAGCCCCGGCCCGTAATACTCGATGATGGTGTTTTTGCCACCCGCCACGCCGTGGCGTCGCAAAAGCTCCAGCACGATGTCTTTCGCCGAGACCCAATCGGGCAATTGGCCTTCCAGTTTGATGCCCCAAATTTTCGGCATCGTGACATACAGCGGTTCGCCTGCCATGGCCATGGCTACTTCGATGCCGCCCGCGCCAATCGCCAGCATCCCGAGTGCACCCGCCGCCGTGGTGTGGCTGTCGCAACCGACGATGGACTCGCCGGGCACACCGAAGCTTTCCATGTGCACCGGGTGGCTGATGCCGTTGCCGGGGCCGGAGTACCACACCCCAAAGCGCTCGCAGGCGCTCTTTAAAAACAGGTAGGTTTCGGCATTTAGGTTATCGGCCTGCACCAGGCCGTGGTCGATGTACTGCACGCTGGGCTCAGTATGTACCCGGTCAAGCCCCATGGCTTCTAGCTCTAGCATCACGAGAGTGCCTAACACATCTTGCAGCAGGGCTTGGTTAATGTGCAGGGCGATTTCACTGCCGGGGGTTAGCTCACCGCTAATTAAATGGCGCTGAATCAACTGCTGGGCAAGGTTTAACGGCTGAACAGAGGAGGAGTCGGACATTGTTTTTCACCAAATTGTCGTTGTTATCAATTATGCAGGGATGCAAGGAAGAAACGCGGTCAGGGAATGGGGTAACAGCGATCAGCACTGCCCGCTTTCACCACTTGCCCCGGCGTCTCATGGCCGATCAGCTCGGGCAGAGTGGCGGAAATATCCAGTAGAGCGGGCAAGTTCACGCCGGTGGCAACGCCCATCTGCTCGAACATATGCACTAAGTCTTCGGTGCATACATTTCCCGTGGCACCGGGGGCAAACGGGCAGCCGCCTAAGCCACCTAGCGAAGCATCAAACCGAGTAATGCCCGCTTGCCAAGCCGCTAGGGCATTTGCCAAGCCCATGCCTCGGGTATTGTGGAAGTGAAGCGTAAACGGCACGCCGGGAAAGCGTTCCAGCACTTGGCGGCACAGTGCCGCTACCTGGGCGGGGTTCGCCACGCCGGTGGTATCGCACAGCGTGATGCCTTCCACCCCCAGCGCCAGTTGCTGCTCAATAAGAGTGAACACGCGCGCCTCCGGTACCTGCCCTTCAAACGGGCAGCCAAAGGCGGTGGAGAGCGAGGCATTGATGAAGACACCGCTACCGCGCACCGCCTGAATAATGGCGGCAAACTGTGTCAGCGACTCCTCCGGCGTCATGCGAAGGTTTGCGCGGCCGTGGGCGTTGCTGGCCGACATCACCAGATTGATCTCATCCACGCCGCAGGCCAGCGCCCGCTCGGCACCTTTTAGGTTGGGTACCAGCACCGTGACGTCCACACCTTCGCGGCGCTGAATAGCATTCACCACATCGGCGGCGTCGCGCAGGTTGGGAATGGCTTTGGGAGAGACAAACGAGGTCGCTTCGATACGGGCAATGCCGGTGGCGGTTAACGCATCAATCAGCGCGATTTTCTGCTCGGTGGGGATAAAGCGCTCCTCGCTCTGAAAGCCATCGCGTGGTGCTACTTCGTTAATTTGTAACGTCGTCATGGGGTTCTCCACTTAAATAATGCCTGCCTGACGCAGCTTGTCCCGCGTGGCGGCATCAATGCCCAGCTCCTCGAGCACGTCATCGGTGTGCGCGCCCAGCTTTGGCCCGCCTTGCCCCAGCCTGCCGGGGGTGGCGCTCAGTTTAGGCAGCACGCCCGGCACTTTGAGCGGGCGGCCATCGGGGCGGGTAACGGTTTGAATCATCTCGCGGGCGAGGTAGTGGGGGTCGTTGGCAATATCGGCGGCGGTGTAGGGGTAACCTGCCGGTACGCGGGCATCATCTAAAGCGCTAAGAATATCGTCCCGGTGGCGGGTTTGGGTCCAGGCTTCGATGGCCGCGTCGATCTCACTGGCGTGTTGGCTGCGGCCATCGTTGTGGGCCATGGCGGGGTGGTTGGCTAAATCCTCCCGGCCAATCACGCCCATTAAGCGCTTGAAGATGCTATCGCCGTTACCGGCAATCAACACGTACTCGCCTTCGCGGGTGCGGTAAGCGTTTGAGGGCGTGATGCCCGGCAGCGCGCTGCCGCTTGGCTCGCGCACGTGGCCGGTGGCATCAAACTCCGGCAGTAGGCTCTCCATCATGGCGAATACGGATTCATACAGGGCGACATCGATCTCTTGCCCCAGGCCGCTGCGCTGACGCTCCTGCAGGGCCAACAGGGTGCCGATCACCGCGTAGAGCGCCGAGAGCGAGTCGCCGATGCTGACCCCCACCCGCACCGAAGGCTCACCGGGGTGGCCGGTCAAGTAGCGTAGCCCGCCCATGGCTTCACCAATGACCCCAAAGCCTGGCTTGTTGCGGTAGGGGCCGGTTTGGCCAAAACCGGATACGCGCACCATAATCAGTTTAGGATTGATCGTGGAGAGGGTCTCATACCCCAGCCCCCAACCTTCTAGCGTGCCCGGGCGAAAGTTTTCGACGATGACATCGGCCTCGGCGGCCAAGCGGCGCACCATCTCTTGCCCCTCTTCGCTGCGCAGATCCAGCGTGACCGAGCGCTTGGTACGGCTTTGCACATGCCACCACAGCGATGTGCCCTCTTCGAGAATACGCCATTTGCGAAGGGGGTCGCCGGTGCCGGGCGGCTCGATTTTGATCACGTCGGCGCCAAATTCGCCCAACAGTTTGGTGGCGAACGGCCCGGCGATGAGCTGGCCAAGCTCTACGACTTTAAGGCCATCGAGGGGAAGCTGGCGGGTGGTCATAATAAAAGCTCCTGGTAACGCTTAGCAGCCAAGCGCGTGCTGAAGTAGCGAGTCTTAATGTCTTGTTGTCGGTTAAGCATCTGTGAGCCTGCTGAGCATCACAATTAGGCAATCAGGAACCAGGCGTTCGCCAGCGACGAACCCTACAACCGGCGACCAATGCGGCCCATTTAATAACAACGTGGTAAACGTGATGCTGCGATTTGATTTTGTAACGCTGAAACTGTTTGTGGCGATTGCCGATGAAGGGCGTTTAACTGCCGCTGCCGAGCGTGAGCATTTGGCGCTGGCAGCGGTGAGCAAGCGGGTGAGCGATTTAGAAACACTGGTGGGCACCGAGCTTTTGTATCGGCGGCCGCGCGGCGTAGAGCTAACCCCAGCGGGCCGCGCTTTTTTGCACCATGCCCGGCGCATTCTGGAAGATGTGGCGCGGCTACAGGCGGAGCTCAGTGAGTATGGCGAAGGGGTTCGAGGGCATGTGCGCATTCACTCCAATACCTCGGCCATTATTGCGTTTTTGCCGCAAGATTTAAGCGCCTTTGCCATCGAGTACCCGCAAATCAAAATCGATTTGCAGGAGCGCACCAGCAGCGAAGCGATCACCGCTGTGCGCGATGGCGTGGCAGATATCGGCATCTTTGCCAGCCACGTTGCCGCCGATGATTTAGAAGTACGCCCCTACCGGCGCGACCAGTTGGTATTGGTCACGCCGCAAGATCACCCGCTGGCAGTGCATGACAAGCTCTATCTGCATCAGGCAGCCGAGTACGACTTTGTCGGTTTACAGCAGGATGCCTCGCTGCAATCCCTGCTTCACGAGCAGGCAAGCCAGGCGGGCCGAACCCTGCGCATGCGCATTCAAGTGCGCAGTTTCGACGCTATTTGTCGCATGATTCATTACGGTATGGGCATCGGTGTGCTGCCCCAGCGCACGCTGTACCGTGACCTTAACGACCTCAAACTACGCATGATTCCGCTCGCTGACGAGTGGGCCACCCGCGAACTGGTGATTGGTATGCGCCACTACGCGGCGCTGCCCGTGGTATCCCGCCACTTGGTCGACCACTTGCTAACCCCCTCAGGCCCAACAGGAGAGACCCCATGACAACAGGCATCGCCCACGAAATAAAAGCGCTCACCTTTGATGTGTTTGGCACGGTAGTAGACTGGCGCAGCAGCGTTATTCGCGAAGGCGAACAGCTGAACCAGGCTAAAGGGCTGAACGTCGATTGGGCAAGGTTTGCCGACGAGTGGCGGGCAGGCTATGCCCCTGCGATGAACCGTGTGCGCCAGGGGGAGCTGCCCTGGACCAAGCTGGATGACTTGCACCGCATGACCCTTGACCAGCTACTGATTGCCTTTGGTATTGCCGACCAGCTAGATGAGGATGAAAAAGCGCACCTGAACCGCGTGTGGCACCGCTTAACGCCCTGGTCAGACAGCGTGGAAGGCCTATTGCAGTTAAAACAGCGATTTATCTTAGCGACACTCTCCAATGGCAACGTCTCGCTGCTGGTGAATATGGCGCGCCACGCCGGGCTTCCCTGGGACTGCGTGCTCTCCTCAGAGCTTGCAGGACACTACAAGCGCGACCCGGAGGTGTACCACATGGCCGCCAATCTCCTCGGCCTAAAGCCGTCGCAAATATTGATGGTGGCCGCCCATCAAGATGATCTGCAGGCCGCTCACCGGGAAGGCATGCGCACCGCCTTTGTGAAGCGCCCGCTGGAGTTTGGGCCAGATGCCACGCCGGATTTAAGTATCGACCCCCGCTTTGATTTCGTTGCAGAAGACTTCCTCGACTTGGCGCGGCAGCTTTCTACCACGTGGATGATCTAGTGCTGGTGCTGCCCCGTGGGGCGATTCGTCAGTACGTGGATGGGCTCAATGTGAATGTGCTGTCGATACAAGACGACTGGGCGCGGCGTAAGTTGAGCATTTATGTCAAAGATTTAGACCGCCTTTCCATGGCGGCACGGGTGCTGGTGGAGCATTTTATTCAGGCCGCCAGCGATGCTTCTTCAGCGCGATAGCCTGGGGTAAACGACTCTGCTTTCGCGATTGGAGAAGGCAGGTTCATCAATGACCAATATACAGTGCTATGGTTTGGCGTTATCACTTTAGACACCGCTAAGCGAACTCCCCTTGCTTACTCGGTTATCGGGAGAGGTGCAGTTAGGGCCTCCCACAGCACACAACATCACAACATGCTTCCCGACGCGTTGAGGAAAAACAATGACTAAATTAACACTACGCCACTTGCTTCCCGCTTCAATTCTAGCTGTAAGCGCTCTCACTGCCGCCACTGCCCAGGCGCAAACCGCACTGAACATGGGTTCGGTGCCGACGGGCACGGGTTGGTTCTTTGGTATTTCTGAAGGCGCACGGGTGATCAGCGCCAACACGCCCTACGAAATTACCGTGCGGGAAACCGGCGGCACCCGCGAAAACGCCATACGCCTCACCAACGGTGAACTGGATCTGGCCTTCACCGAGGCGTTAGTGGGCTACGAACAGTACAACGGAGAAGGCCGCTTTGCCGATACGCCCAACCCCGATGTGCGCTTGGTGTACTGGATTGCGCCTTCGACTATGCACTGGGCCGTTCGTCAGGACAGTGGCCTCGAGACCTTCGAAGACCTCAACGGAGAGCGCTTCAACCCCAGCAGCATCGGCGGGGGTGGCGAGTACATCACCGAGCAGGTGTTCGGCATCCTAGGCATCGAGCCCGATTTCCAGCGCATGCGCGTCAACGATGCGGCGGAAGGGGTCACCGATGGTCGTTTAGTGGGCTTTAGCTATAACGGCGTACCGCCCATTCCGCTGTTCACCGAAGTGCACTCCTCGCGGCCGCTACAGCTGCTGTCACTAACCGATGAGCAAGTATCGACGGTGACCACTGAGCTGCCCTTCCTGTCGCCCACCATCGTGCCGGCCGACACCTACACCGGCATGAGTGAAGCGCAGTCGCTGGGCATTTACATGGGCATTGCGGCCACCACCGACCTAGACGCCGACACCGTGTATGAACTCACCAAAGCCTACTGGGAAAACCACGACCAAGTGGCCGCCTCCTTCAAACCCGCGGGCAGTGTCGACCCCCAAACCGTGATCGATACTGCGACTTTCCCGCTGCATGCCGGCGCGCTGCGCTACTACCAGGAATTAGGGCTGGAGATCCCCGCCGACATTATTCCGCCTGAAGCGCAGTAACCCGCCCGTGCGCCCCGCCGATGTGATCGGCGGGGTAGTTTGCTATTAGCCTGACGCGCTGCCTAGTCTCCCCTTGATAGGCGGCGCGGGAGTTCCCTCATGGAAACCGCAAAAGAGTCAGTTGTTGAAAAATACCAGGAGGATGCAGGCAAGCGGCAGCTTACCGGCTTCTGGTTTATGGTGGCCCGCACGGCAGCGGTGGCAATGGCCATTTTTCACCTCTATACCGCCGTCACTGGGCCGGTGAACACCCAAAATGCGGTGCATTTGCTGTTTGCACTGCCGTTGATTTTCCTTGCTTACCATTGCCGAGTGCGGGATACCCAGCGCATTCCGTGGTTCGATGTCATCCCGATTCTATTAAGCGTGGTGATCAGCACCTATTACGTTTATCACTTCGACCGCATCATTTATCAGTTGGGCTACTTAATGCCCACCACGCTAGACCTAGTGTTTGGCGTTAGCGCGATTCTACTGCTGCTGGAAGCCTGCCGCCGAGCGATTGGCTTAGCGTTTCCTATTCTGGTGCTGATTGCCCTGGCGTATGCGGCCTTTGGGCAGCACCTGCCCGGCGTTTGGGGGCACGGCGGTTTCCGTTGGGATGATCTCGTCGCTACCTTCTATTTAGGGCCGACCGGTATTTTCGGCAGCCTAATGCGTACCTCGTCTACCGTGATTGTAGTGTTTATCATGTTTGGCGCGCTGCTGGTGACCACTGGCGGTGGCGACACCTTTATGCGCCTCTCCAATGCCGCGACGGGCGGTATGGCGGGCGGCCCTGCTAAAGCCGCCACGCTGTGTAGCGCCATGTTTGGCAGCATTAGCGGCAGTACCGCCGCCAACGTTGCTACCACGGGCGTCTTTACCATTCCGTTGATGAAGAAAAACGGCTACAGCGCACGCTTTGCTGCGGCCACCGAGGCCTCTGCCTCAACCGGAGGGCAAATTCTGCCGCCCATTATGGGCGCCGCGGCGTTTGTCATGGCCGATGTTATCTCCACAAGTTACCTGGATATCATCAGCGCCGCGCTGATACCTGCGCTGCTGTTCTACCTTGCCATTTGGATGAGCGTTCACTTTGAAGCCAAACGCCTGGGGTTAAACCCGATCCCGAAAGACCAGCGCCCGACGCTGCGCGAGGGGCTCTTCAATGTCGAAACCCTGCTGCTGCCGCTGGTGGTGCTGATTACCATGCTGGTTCTGCGTTACACGCCGACCACTGCGGCGGTGGCTGCGTACTTTACCGCGATGGTGCTGTACTTGGTGTCGCCGCGCAGTCAAGGCACGCTCTGGGAGCGGGTGAAAACACTACCGGCAGCGCTTGAAGCAGGGGCAATGACCGCTGCGATGATTGCGGTGATTATCGGCAGCGTGGCGATAATCGCGGCGGTAATCAGTATCACGGGACTGGGCCTAAAAGTATCCTCGCTGATTCTGATGGTGAGCGGTGGTGATGTGATGGTCACGCTGCTACTGGCGATGGTGGTGGCGATTATTCTGGGAATGGGCTTACCTACTGTAGCGGCGTACATGCTGGCGGCATCGGTGGTGGCAGCGGCGTTTGTTGAGGCAGGTTTGCCCAGTCTTTCTGCCCACCTGTTTATTCTCTACTTTGCGATCCTTTCGGGAGTAACGCCTCCCGTGGCGCTGGCGGCCTATATTGGCGGCGCGATTGCGGGCTCCCACTGGTTCCGCACCGCACTGACGGCGACGAAAATTTCCTTGGGCGGCTTCCTGATTCCGTTTATGTTTGTCTATCATCCGCCGCTGCTCGGGCAGGGCACCAAGTTGGAAATCGCCATGGCGGTGGCCTCGGGCGTGCTGGGTATTATTGCCTTGGCGGCCTCTACGATAGGCTACTTTGCCCGCCCCTGTTCCTGGGTAGAGCGCGGCCTGCTGCTGTTTGCCGCGTTAATGCTGATTAACGGCCAAGCCATTACGGACGTGGTGGGCATTGCCGTGATCGCCGGGATCTTCGTCTGGCAGCGGTATTTCAGCCACGCTGCTAAAGGGGGCCGCCCTTTAGCGCGCTCACCGAGCAAGGAGCCGCTTTAATGCACATTGTCATCCCCGATGATTACCAGGATTGTGTTCGTGACTTAGACGCCTTCGCCAAGCTGGCGGGGCACCACGTCACGATTTACACCGACACCGTGAGCGATGAAGACGAGTTGGTTGAGCGCTTTCAAGACGCCGATGCACTGGTGCTGATTCGGGAGCGCACGCCGATCACCGCGTCTTTGCTGGCGCGGCTGCCCAAGCTCAAGCTGATCAGCCAAACCGGCGGCGGCGCGGCGCATGTGGACATGGCCGCCTGCCGCGAGCACGGCGTGGTGGTACTGGCAGGCACCGGCTCGCCCTATGCGGCGGCCGAGCTCACCTGGGGGCTGGTGCTCTCTGCCATGCGGCGCATTCCTGAAGAGGTGGAAAACCTCAAGGCAGGCCGCTGGCAGCGCACCCTGGGCACCGGCCTGAAAGGGCGCACGCTAGGCGTATTTGGCTATGGAAAAATAGGCCAGTTAGTGGCCCGCTACGGCCAAGCGTTTGAAATGAACGTACTGGTATGGGGCCGCGAAGGCACTCGCCAGCGGGCCGCTGCGGCAGGGCTTGAGGTCGCGGCCTCGCAAGAGGATTTCTTCCAGCGTAGCGACGTGCTGAGCCTGAACCTGCGCTTGAACCCGGAAACTCGCGGCATCGTGACGGCCGCGAATTTAGCCAGCATGAAGCCCACGGCGGTGCTGGTGAATACCAGCCGCGCGCCGTTAGTGGAGGCGGGCGCTTTGGAAGCCGCGTTGAAAGCGGGCCGCCCCGGCATGGCCGCTGTGGACGTGTTTGATGAAGAGCCAGTGATAGAGCATACACTGCTGGCGCTGCCCAACTTCCTGGCCACGCCGCACCTGGGTTATGTAGAGAAAGACAGCTACGAGCTCTACTTTGGCGATGCGTTTGAGAACGTGCTGGCATTTGATGCAGGCACGCCGGGGCGCAACTTAGCAGAATGAACGCTCCCTGCCAGCGATGGCAGGGAGCGTGACTGTCAGCCCGACCAGCCCAGCAGTATGGGCACGTAAACTACCAGTAGCAGCACGCCAATTAGCCCTAGCAGGTAGGGGATAATAGCGCGGGTAATACGCTCTAGCGGCAGTTGGGTGACGGACGACGCCACGTACAAGTTGATCGCCACGGGTGGGGTAATCATGCCAATCGATAGCCCCACCACAATGATCAGCCCGAAGTGGATCGGGTCGATGCCCAGCTGCAGCACCAGCGGCAGCAGTACCGGGGTGAGGATGATCAAGGCACTGGCCGTTTCGATGAACACTCCAGTGAGCAGAATGATTCCCACGATCAGTAGCATGATCACGTAAGGGTTGGTGGAGAGCGACAGCACCGCTTGGGCAATCGCGCCGGGCACCTGCCAGCTAGAGAGCGTCCAGCTCAGCACCGCTGACATGGCGATCACTAGCATGATCACCGCCGTGGTCATCGCCGAGCGAATCAACAGCTTGTACACCTGGGGCAGGGTCAAGTCGCGATACACGAAGAGCGACACCAGCAGGGCGTAGTTCACCGCCACCACGGCGGCTTCCGACGGCGTGAAAATTCCCGAAAAGATGCCCCCTAGAATGATCACCGGGGTCATCAAGCCCCAACTCGCGGCCTTGAACGTGTGCCACATGGTGGCCAGCGACAGCGGGGTCCCTTTCGGGTACTGGCGTTTGTACGCCTGGGTAATGGCGATGGCCATGAGGGCCACGCCCATCGCCAGCCCCGGCAAAAAGCCGTTCAAGAACAGTTCGGAAACCGACTGCTGGGCGATGACTGCGTAGATGATCATCGGCACCGACGGGGGTATCACCACGCCAATGGTACCGCTGGCGGCAATCAGGCTGGCCGCCGAGGCGGGGTCGTAGCCTTTGCGTTTGAGCTCCGGCACCAGGCTTGAGCCCACCGCCGCCGTGGTGGCCGCGCCGGAGCCGGAAATGGCCGCGAAGAACATGCCCGCCATCACCGAGACCACCGAGAGCCCGCCGCGCATAAAGCCCACCAGCGAATCGGCAAAGCCCACCAGACGCTCGCTCACCTTGCCCTGGGCCATTAAATCCCCGGCCAGAATGAACATCGGAATGGCCACCAGAGCAAAGGAGTTGATGCCCTGGAACATCTGCTGGGTGACCACCATCAGCGGCACGCCGGATTGATACAGCGCGTAGAGTGTACTGGCGCCAATCGCAAAGGCAATCGGCACGCCTAGCAGCATGAACAGAAAGAACAGCCCGAACAGCAGCAGGGTCATAACGACGCCTCCTGGGACGGGGGCATCTCGCCGTTCACCAGTAGCTCGACCATATCGACCAGCGCATACCACGCCATGATCGCCGCGCAGACGGGCATCACGGCGTAGACATAGGTCATCGAGAGTCGTAGCGAAGCGGATTTCTGGAAGCTCTGCACCTGCATATAGCGGTAGCCGATGACGATTAGCGTGATCATGAACGCCACCACAATCGCCAGCGCCGCGAGCCTGGCCAGCTTGCGCATCGGGAGGGGCAAGGCATCCACCGCGAAACTGACCGCGATATGTCGCCCGCGCTGAAATGCCAGCGTGCCCGCGAGAAAGGTGATCCACACCAGCAGAAACCGCGCGACCTCTTCGGTCCAGCCCACGGCACTGAAAAATACCCGTGACACGATTTGTAGTGTGATCACACCGATCAAAGCTGCCATGCCCGCAAACACCACGGGCTGGATGATGGCATCCAGCCCGCGTTCAATGCGTTGCAGCAGCGTCAAAAGAGGCTGTGCAAACGATATCACTGTTGCAGCGCCTCCTGGATACGCGGCAGGTAATCACCAAACTGCTCGCCGTACTTCTCATAAACCGGCGCAACGGCGGCTTGGAAGGCTTCCATATCGGGGGAGTCGTTGATTTCCATGCCCGCTTCGCGCAGTGCTGCAAGCTGTTCGGCTTCCATATCGGCGTTCACCTGACGCTCATGCTCGGCGGCTTCCTGGGCGGCCTGACGGATGACGTCCTGGGCGGCTTCAGGCAGCTGGTTCCAGGCAGGCATGCCCATCACGAAAATCGCCGGGGCGTAGGTGTGGCGTGACAGGGTCATGTAGTTCTGGGTTTCATCCAGCTTGAACGAGTGAATCACATTCACCGGGTTCTCCTGGCCGTCGATGGTGCCCTGCTGCATGGCGGTGAGCGCTTCGGTCCAGGCCATCGGGATGGCATTGGCCCCCAGCTCGCGGAAGGTGTCGGTGTATACCGGGTTTTCCATCACGCGAATGCGCAGGCCATCCAGGTCTTCCGGCGAGTTCACGGCGCGCTCGCTGTTGGTCAGGTTGCGGAAGCCGCGCTCGGCGTAGGCCAGGCCTTTCAGGTTCACGTCGGCCAGCTTGTCCAGCAGCTCCTGGCCAATGGGGCCATCCAGCACGCTATAGGCGGCTTCGGGAGTAGGGAACAGGAAGGGCAGTTCGAAGACCGCCATCTCTTCCACGAAGTTGGCCACCGGCCCGTTGGTGATCACGCCCATGTCCACGGTGCCGATCTGCATGCCTTCCAGCAGCGTGCGCTCATCGCCTAGCGAGGCGTTTGGGAAGATCTCGATATTCACCTTCCCATCGGTGCGTTCTTCCACCAGCTCTTCGAACTTGGTGGCGGCAATATGGAAGCCATCCTGCTCGTTCACCACGTGGGCTAAACGCAGAGTAACGGGGTCCATATCTGCAAAATCAGCGGCGTTCGAGGCGCTAACCAGCGCCAGTGAGATGCCCAGTGCCAGCGTACTACGTGCAAATGTTTCCATTTATTATGTTCCCAATATGACCAAGGGTGGTTAAGAGGTGCAAAAGTGCTCCCAGAGCATGCACCACCGCAGTGAAAACGGTCAATCACAAGTCGGCCTAAAACCGCCCCGCCGCTAGACACGGCCCGCCCACACGGGTACGATACGCACCCAAAGCGCCCGTAGCTCAGTTGGATAGAGTGTCGGCCTCCGAAGCCGAAGGTCGCAGGTTCAATTCCTGCCGGGCGCGCCAAATTGAAAAAATGGCCTGCGATTTCTCGCAGGCCATTTTTGTTTGGCTGGCTTCGCTTATGAGCGATTATTTAGATAATCCCATGCAGCCCTTGTAGCATGTGCCCCATGTAATGAAACCTAAGGCGCTACGTAATAGGCGCCGCAACAGTGTATTAGCTACCGATCCTCATGTAAGCGACCTTCCACATACTTGTGAAGGATACTGGCAACCAGTGTTTGATAGGGAATACCTTCGGCCAGCGCCTTCTTCTGGAGCCCCCTGAGATCCTTGGAAGAAAGCCTGATGTTGATACGGGCATCTTTTTTGAACATAGCGTCGGCGTACTGTTGATGCCGCGCTTTCCTATCCTTTACATCTGGTGCGCGCTGCATTTCATCTGCTTCAAAAGCATCCAGGATTTCCAGCTCTTCTTTATCCAACCTGCTCATTTCGGACCTCCCAAATAGGTTTTGGTCGCCTTCCGGCTCGGGATGATCGTTTTCAGAAAAACCTCATCCTCTGACTCCACGAAGGGTACGAGGTATGCATACTCCTCTATCTCAATCACATGGATTTGTTGACCCGGATACCGCTCCTGATTCGGATGCTCAAACGTATCTAGGATACCTCCGATCGAGATGTGAAAAACCACATCCTCAAACGAGATATCTCTTTCCACTCGGAGAAGTTTGTTCTTCTCTGGGTTCCATGTGATCGTTTTCATAGGTAGAGCGTAGCACGTTGTGTGCTCTTTGTACTCAATTCCTGGTGCCTCGTTAGGACTTTTTACCACTCAGTTGGGCCTTTATTGCCTCAACCTGTACCAAAAATGAGCGCGTTGATACGTCAATGGCCCTTGCTCGGCAATAAAGACTAATCGTGAAATCCATTAGTCGTAAGCCATACGTCGCACGGATGAGCAAGGAGACGAGGCGTTGGCAGTCTTCTCCCAAAAAGACGGGGAGTGCATAGCCCCTGAAAGCTCAATTCATCGTTTCTGTTATGTAGGGAGGGTGTGTGCTTGGGCGGTGCGGTTTGTCCGGGTATGCACATCAACCTGAGAGGTATTGGCGGCATTGCGCGTCCGTCGTGACACTGATTTGCACGTTATGTCTATTCCGATGCAGGTCATTGCCATGTCGCACTCCACTGGGGCCGTTGAGCCAGCGCTCTCTACTGAAGCCTCGGCTTTCAAGCCGATGTCTCTTGTTCTGGGCGTTCTAGTAAGTTTGGGAGTTTTCTTCCTTTTGCCCGAAACGCTGGCCTTCAATGCGCGTCTCGTCGCTGGCATTGCAATGCTGATGGCCACCTGGTGGATGACAGAGGCGATTCCCATTCCGGCGACATCGCTGCTTCCGCTCGTACTGTTCCCCTTTTTCGATATTGCGTCGGTCGGTGTGACCGCTGCGCCCTATGCCCACAGCATCGTCTTTCTCGTCTTGGGTGGCGTACTGCTGGGCTTGGCAACGCAGCGCTGGAATTTACATCGCCGCTTTGCGCTACTGACGGTGCTCACCGTGGGAACCAAGCCTGCGCAAATCGTCTTCGGTTTGATGTTCGCTAGCTGGTTCATCACCATGTGGGTGAGCAATACCGCCACCGCCGTCATTATGGTACCCATCGGCGGCTCGATCATCGCGCTGGTGGCGTCACTGGGTAACGGTGATGACACGCCCAAGTTCTCCGCCGCTGTTTTACTGGGGATTGCCTACGCCATCACCATCGGCTCCATGGCCACTCTGATTGGCCAGCCGCCGATGGCGCTAATGCGCGCCTACATGGCAGATACCCACGGGCTGAGTATCGGGTTTGGCCACTGGATGCTGGTGGGAGTGCCATTCTCATTCACCATGCTAGTGCTGGCTTGGTTCGTTTTGAACAAGCTGGTGTTCCGCTCGGAAGTCGAAAACATTCAGGGCGGTCGAGCGATGATCGCGTCGGAGCTCGAAAAGATGGGCCGCCTATCGCCTGAAGAGGCGCGCGTACTGATGGTGTTTGGCGGGGCCGTGTTCTGCTGGGTATGTTTACCCTTGATAGCGCGAATCTCGTCGGTGCAGAACGTCTTACCCTGGCTCTCCAATATCAACGACACCAGTGTGGCGATCCTCGCGGCGATTCTGATGTTCGTGATTCCCGCCTCTAAGGGAAAAGGGGCATTGCTGGATTGGTCGGCCACCCGCGACGTGCCCTGGGGAGTCCTGATTTTGTTTGGCGGTGGTTTGACGCTCTCAGCCCAGTTCACCGCCACGGGTTTGAGTGCCTGGGTGGGCGAAAGCGTGTCGGGTTTATCGGGGTTACCGCCGATCCTGATTCTCGCCATCACGGCTATCGTCATCATTCTATTGACCGAGCTCACTAGTAACACGGCAACGGCGGCGGCCTTCTTCCCGATCATGGGATCGATTGCCGTCGGCCTGGGTATCGAGCCTTTCCTAATGACCATCGTGGTGACCTTTGCCGTGAGCTGTGCCTTCATGCTGCCGGTCGCAACGCCTTCCAATGCCGTGGCGTTCGCCACGGGAGATCTGCCTATCCAAAGCATGATTCGAGCAGGTGTCTGGCTCAATGTCATCGGCCTGCTGGTGATCATGGTGGCGCTCTACACCATCGTACCGTTGGTCTTCGATGTCTCTTTCTAACCCGTGACGCTCAATGTCGTTGGTCGCCCTGCCGATTTGACGATTCCAGATAGACGGCATAATATGTTCGTTATGCAAATTAATGTTCGCAATAAGAACAAAGAGGCTCCCATGTCCCAGCCCTGTATTATCTGTGTCGCCATTACCGGCAGCCTGCCACGCAAAGAGAACAACCCAGCCGTACCGATTACGGTCGAGGAGCAGGTTGAGAGTACCCAGGCAGCGTTCGAAGCAGGGGCGACCATTGCCCACTGCCATGTGCGCAACGATGACCAAACCCCCTCATCTGACCCAGAAAAGTTTGGCCGTCTGATGGAAGGGCTCAAAAAGCACTGCCCGGGAATGATTATTCAGCTCTCCACCGGCGGGCGTTCCGGGGCAGGAGAAGCCCGGGGTGGGATGCTCCCGTTGAAGCCTGATATGGCCAGCCTCTCGGTGGGTTCCAATAACTTTCCCAACCGTGTCTACGAGAATCCGCCCCAACTGGTGGAGTGGCTGGCCGATGAGATGCTCAAGTACGGCGTCAAGCCAGAAATCGAAGCGTTCGACCTGTCGCATATCCACCAGGCAGTGAGTCTTTCCCAGCAAGGCAAGCTAAAGACGCCGCTCTATGTGCAGTTTGTCATGGGCGTGAAAAATGCGATGCCAGCGGACAAGCCCACCTTCGATTTCTACATCGAGACGCTCAAGCGGCTGGCGCCGGATGCGCAGTGGTGCGGTGCGGGCATTGGAGCCAACCAATACCTACTCAACGAGTGGTCGATTGCGGCTGGCGGCCATACGCGTACCGGGCTCGAAGATAACGTGCGCTTGGATAGTGACACCTTGGCGCCCTCCAACGCGGCCTTGGTCGAGCGCACCGTAGCCCTTTGCGAAAAGTATCAGCGCCCGGTGGCCACCTGGCAGCAAGCGCGTGAGATGCTCGGGTTATGACTATAAAAAACAAACACTTGATAAGCAGGAGTGACGAGATGGCGGATACCACGGTGGTCGGTGATGCACCTGACATCGACGAGATCAAACGAGTCGTGCAGCTATATGTCGATGGCTTTCGAGGCAATAGACAAAAGCTGGAGGAGGCGTTTCATCAGGAGGCGTGGATTTTTGCGCTGGACGCGGCGGGTGCCTTGGCAACCGATCTCATTAGCGACCGTTTTGAGCGATGGGCGAATAGCCAGCGGCAGGTCAAGAGCCGTTTCATTGCCATCACCCAGGCCGGAGAGGTCGCCAGCGTGCTACTAGGCTTCGATAATAGCGACAACCTTGAAGATTCTTGGGTCGATGTGATTGCGCTGATCAAAATCGATGGTAAATGGAAAATTACCAATAAGACGGCTGCGCACAGCAGCCGCGCATCCTGGGCCCAGCCGTAAACGCGCGGCAAAGGCATACCGACGGAATGAAACGGCAGGGCCTCGCACTGCCGTTTCGTTTTTAACGCTGCTACGTTAGATATGCCATTGCGCCTACGACCATGGCTTCGATACCTGTGCGCAGTGTTACGTCATTGCCTGGGAAGTAGTAGGGCGAATGAGGCATTTCTAGATGACGCATTTTCTGTGAGACGTTCGTTCCTGGGGTGTTTGCCCAGCGTTCTGCGGGGGTGGAGCCAATAAACCAGTACACGTATGGAATATCCTCGCCACCAAAACCGGCTGCTTTTGCATTCCCAAAAAACGGAAAATCCTCGCTGCCGTTAAGCCGTGGCATGTCATAAAGGTTGGCGTCACCGAAATGCTCTGCGTGGGCGCGACGTACATGCTCAACCGCTATCGCGTCGTTGTTCAAGGCGATGGTTTCATTGAGCACCTTTAATGTCGGGGGCTTGGGCGCTCTTCCCGCATCGCACTCCGCACGAACGATACGCTCGATCGACTCAACCACTTGGCTGTGTAATGCGTCATCAAAGCTGCGGATATTGATCTCAAGCTCTGCCGAGTGCGGAATGATGTTGGCCTGGGTGCCAGCGTGAAGCTTGCCAACCGTGACCACCACGGTCTCCTCCGGCGGAACCTCGCGAGCAACGACGGTCTGCAGGCGGGTGACCACATGGGCGGCAATGACCACGGGATCCACCGTTTGGGCGGGCATGGAGCCGTGGCCCCCGTTGCCGTGTATGGTAACGGCCAAATTGGTACAAGCGGCCATAGCGCTACCCGGACGGTGTCCAACGGTGCCTGCAAGAGCGGGCATATTGTGCTGGCCAAGAATAATGTCTGGGCGAGGGAAGCGCGTATAGAGACCGTCATCAAGCATTGCTTTTGCCCCGCCAAATATCTCCTCGGCGGGCTGACAAATCAGCATCAAGGTGCCGACCCATTGCTCCCTTAGTCCTGCCATGACGGCCGCGGTGCCGACGATGCAGCTGCTGTGTAGGTCATGTCCGCAGGCATGCATCAATGGCACTTCACTACCCGTTTCTGAGGTGGCCATTTCACAGCTGGCAAAATCTAGCCCCGTTTCTTCCTTGATGGGTAAGGCATCCATATCGCCGCGGAGCATGACGGCAGGGCCCTTGCCGTTGCGCAGCAATGCCACGACACCCGTACCGCCAACGTTGCGGCTCACCTCATAGCCAAAACTTTCCAAAGCGTCGGCGAGCCGTGCGCTGGTCTTATGTTCCTGAAAGGGCAGCTCGGGCGTTTGATGTAACTGGCGGTAGAGCGACTGAATATCGTCGAATGCTGCCTCTAGTTGAGAGGCGATGGCACTCTTTAAATCTAAGTGATCTGTCTGGATACTCATGCTGTTCTCCTGGCACTTCTTAAGTATGGGAAGGGGTGGGATCGGTAACAGTGGGCTTGGTGAACCACTGCCAAACCATCACGACAGCGACGTTGAGCAGCATCGCCCAGACGCCAGCGTGCCAGCCAAAAGGTGAGCTCCAGGCGAATTCCATCAACAGGTAGGCCACGCTGCCGAAAAGAGCACCCGCCATCACGCTGGCGCGGCGCAGCTGTGGCATGAACAGCGCGCCGATCACCATAGGGAATAGCTGGACAATCAACCCATAAGCGCCGAGTAGCAGCAGTACCAGGGATGAGGGGTTAGCCAGTGCAAACAGGTAAGCAATCAGCGACAGGCCGAGTACGCTCCAACGTGTTGCGCTGACGACCGCCTTCTCGTTGGCGTCTTTCATCATGGTGGGGCCGATCACATCGCGGACTAATACCACCGCCGCGGTATGCGCTAAGTTGGCGCCGGTCGACATAGCGGCGGCCAGCGCGCCAGAGAGCATTAAGCCGATAACCCAGGGCGAGAAGTTGGCCACGTCCATCACCATGCGCAGTAGCACCGTGTCGGAGCGCTCTAATGGTGTGTCAGCAAACACTAAGATGCCAGCAAAGCCAATAAACAGCAGCGGTACCAGTAGGTAGGCGTAGAGGGGGTAAAAGACGCTGACTTTGCGCAGCGTTTTGCCACTATCAGCCGAGTAGAACTTCATAAACAGATGCGGCCACATGGCGCCGCCGAACGCGCTGACCAATACCGCCGTGCTGAAGTAGCCCCAGTTCATGCCCGTTGCGCCTGGCATGGTGAGATACTCGGGCATCGTCAGTTGGATTTGGCTGAACATGTCGCCCACGCCGCCGTAGAGGCGTTCGGAGATGCTAAGACCCAGGAACCAAGCGATGGTTATCATCATGATGCCCTGAATGAGGTTGGTCCAACCGATGCCGTTTAGGCCACTACAGAAGACATAAGCAGCAACCACTAAGAAAGCCAGCAGCGCACCCAGCCAGAAGGGGATCACCCCATCCGTTGCTGCCTGAAACAGCAGGCCTGCACCGGCAATCTGGATGGTGAGGTAGGGCACCAGTGCTAACACGCCAATCACGCCGGCCAACATGCCCAGCGGTTTGCTTTGGTAGTAATCGGCAATCATATCGCCTTGGGTGAGGTAACCTCGCTCGCGACCTAGCTTGGCTACACGCGGCCCCATGGCCCAGATGGTGATGGGAACCAGGGAGAGGTAGGCGAGGATATAGAAGGCTGGCGCACCATGCTGATAGCTCCAGCCCGGAGCGCCCAGGAAGGCGAAGGCGGAGAAGATTTCAGCGCCAAGAATGAAGAACAGGATCACGACGCCCACGTGGCGACCGCCCGCGACATAACCTTCCAAGCTGGAGTTTTCCTGACCGCGAGCGCGAAGCCCCACCCATAGAATCAAGGCGAGATAGGTCAAAGTGATGCCGACAACAATGATCGAATCATTCATGGCGTCCACCTCCGTGGCGAACGGCAAAGGCGACCCACATGCCGATAAATAGAATCAGCATCCATAGGATGTACCAGAAAAATAGAAAGGGCAGTCCGAGCACGGTGGGTTCGATACGATTGGCGATCAGTGCGCCGGGCCAGATCATCGCCAGGGTGCACACCGCAAAATGCAACCCCGTTACAAGGTGATACTTGTTGTTCATAGCAGAGTCCTGCTCGCCATGGCGAGTCTTGTTATGAGTTGTTGCTTCACTATGAAACAAGAATAGAGATACCAAAAATATAGATTTTAGATGCTAGCCATATCATATGGGTATGTTAAGTAGTAGTTTGAAGAAGAAAAGTGACTGATTGGGGGGGGGGAGATAAAAACAATGGAATTTCGCCAGTTGGAGTACTTTATTGCCGTGGTAGAAACAGGCTCAATTTCCGCTGCTAGCCGGAAAGTGTATGTTGCGCAGCCAGCGCTGACTCGCCAGATGAGGTTGTTGGAAGAGGATGTAGGTACCCAGCTTCTATATCGCCATGCTCGGGGGATTCGGCCTACGGTTGCGGGGCAAGCACTTTATAGCGAAGCCACACGGATGCTAGACGAGCGCTCTGATATCAAAGCGCGACTACTGGCACTTGGTAGCGGTCAAACGGGCAAGCTCAGTCTAGGAGTCACCGTCACGCACTTATGGGTTCCCGGAGTAGCTAAGCTCATGGGCGGCTATCGTGGTCGCTTTCCTCATGTGGCGCTGGATGTCTTTCCGCTACTTTCCGGCCCACAGTTGGATAGGCTGCAACAGGGCACCCTTGATGTCGGTATTCTTTATCTTGATGATCATGCACAGTCAGATATCGAAGCACGTTTACTGCAGCACGACCACCTGATACTTGCCGTCCCCACTACCTCGACATGGGTGCAAGTGCCACCTAAAAAACTAGCAGAACTTGCCGATGCTGAATTTGTCTGGGGGTACCGCAGCATTTCACCAGTCTATTACGATCGGGTGGTGGCGCACTTTTCGCGGTTCAACTTTGAGCCTCGTGTGGTGCAGTATGGCGCTGATAATATTACGATTCTTAGCATGGTGGCGGCTGGGTTAGGGTTGGCAATCGTACCGGCCGCTAGCCGAAGTCACCCCATGCCCGGCATTCATTTTATTGAGCTGGATGAGCTAACCGCCTGCGATATGCCACTGTGGCTAGCGTGGCGAGCGGGTAATGTATCGCCGGTGCTCGATAATTTTATCCAAATGGCTACAGAGGGGTTTTAACAGGACCGACCTCTTTAAGGTAGATGCCGCTCTAGGTGGCTTACTCGGAAAACATGCTAAATATAACCCCCCGCAGCCAGCGGTTGCCGGGGTCTTGATGGAAACGGCGGTGCCAGAAGAGATTAATGGGAATCTCTGGAAAGGCCAGCGGGTGCTCGCGAACGGTGAGGCCAAATCGTTCGCACGTCGCTTCGGCCAATTTATTCGTAACCGTCACGACGAGATCGCTGCTGCCCACGATGTAGGGAATGGCAGCGAAATGCGGCAGCGTCAATCTCACCGGGCGCTGAATGCCCGCGTTGGCGAGCTGCTCCTCTACCACGCCATGACCGGTACCGCTCGCGACGATGACGGCATGATGGGCCGAACGAAACTCCTCGAGACCAAAATCGCCCGTGGCGAGTGGGTGGTTGTCACGCATCAGGCAAACATAGCGCTGCTCGAATAGCCGCTGTTGATAAAAGCCAGCGCCCAGCTGCGGTATCAGCCCAACGGCTAGATCGATCTGCCCCTCTTCCATCTCATACTTCAGCGCGTGATGGCTGCTGCGAGCGGTGTGGAGCGAGACGCCGGGAGCCACTTGTGATAAATGCTGCAGTAAACGGGGTAGGAAAACGATTTCCCCAATATCGGTCATGTTGAGGTGAAAGGTACGGCCACTAAGGGCTGGATTGAAATCGTTGTGTAGGTTCAGCGTGTCATTCACTCTCGCTAACGCGTCGGCAAACCCGGGATGAAGCTGGCTCGCGCGGGGCGTGGGCTGTAACCCTTGCGAGGTGCGTTCGAAGAGTTCGTCGTTCAATAGAAGACGTAAACGCTTCAAGGCATGGCTGACCGCAGGCTGGGTAATGCCCAGGCGTAGCGCGACACGCTGTGTGTTTTGCTCCTGGTAGAGCAGATCGAACACCACCAGCAAGTTGAGATCGATATCGGCAAGCTTGATCATCGCAATGGCCTCTGACGGGCATGCGACGATCGTCTACTTCTGTCGCGGAGTGCTAGCACAACTCTTTGTTTCATATCGTTATTAGCGCCGTTTATAGTTTAAATGAAGAGGGCTGTGTGGTGACCGTTGCCTCCTCCTAATAGCGTTATCAGTAGAGCGTGAGGCTCGACATGATAACGATACACCGTGAAAGGGAGTGAAGCATGCACGTCAAACATACCCAGCCAAAACGTCTCTCCATTGGCATTGTGGGGGGCGGGATCGGTGGCGTCGCCTTTGCCGTTGCGCTGTCGCGAGATAGCGGCCTTGATGTCCAGCTATTCGAAGCCGCTCCCCAGTTCTCCGAAATCGGCGCTGGGGTCTCCTTTGGCCCCAATGCGGTACGAGCCATTCAGCTGTTGGGGTTGGACGAGGCTTATCAGCGTATTGCCGACGACTCACCAGCCCCCTTCGAAGATGTGTGGTTCGAGTGGCGCCGAGGCAGTGATGATACCTACTTGACGGCCAGCCTAGCGCCGGGCGTTGGCCAATCCTCGGTACACCGTGCCGACTTCCTGGATGCGATCGTGGCCCATCTGCCGGAGGGCATCGCGCATTTCGGCAAACGCTGTGTCGCAGTGACGCAAGACGCCGCTAGCGCCACTGCCCACTTCGATGATGGCACGCACTTTACGGGGGATGTCATCATCGGCTTTGACGGCATCAAATCGGCGGTTCGCTCCCATGTATTACCGCCCGACCAGTTTGGCGATATTGCGCCCTTCTGGAGCGGTACTTACGCGTATCGTGGCATGATCCCCACCCACACCTTAGAGACAGTGCTCGAGGCTAATGGCAGCGAGAAACGTTTGGCATGGGTGCCGCAAATGTATCTCGGTAAAGATCGCCATATTTTGACGTTTCCGGTCAAACAGTCACAGCTCGTCAATGTCGTAGCCTTCATCACGGACCGCTCGGTTCCTCACCCGCGACTACCCGACGGGGAGGAGTGGGTTCAGGCCGTCAGCCAGCAGGAAATGTTACACGTCTTCGAAGGCTGGAGCCCGGCTTGCCAGGCTATTCTCGCATCCATCGCCGAACCAACGCGCTGGGCGCTGCATGAGTTGCCCGAGCTTCCCTTCTATCAGCGCGAGCGGGTCATGGTTGTCGGCGATGCCGCCCATGCGCTCGTGCCCCACCAAGGGGCGGGGGCCGGACAGGCGCTCGAAGATGCCTACGTGCTGGCGACGCTACTGACAGACGTCCGCTGCGATCATCGCCGTGTGAGCGACGTGTTGGCCGCTTTCGAGCACGTGCGCCATGCACGCACGTGTCGAGCGCAGCGTACTTCCCACGACGCCGGCGATGTCTATGAATATTCGGGAAAAGGCATTGGGGGCGATGAGAGCAAGCTCATCCACGATCTGGAAAATCGCTTCGACTGGCTGTGGACTCACGATCCACACGACGATGTCATTGCGGCTCGGCAGTATCTCGAAACCGTATCTCGAGACCGTCTCTAGAAACTCCGCTTGAGGCGAGTGCGCGTCGAGCAACACGCTTGGATCATTCTTTTGTCTTATGGCGCTCTCTATCACGGCGAAGTGATTGCGTGGCTCTTTAACACGCGGTTGCGTATCGATACGCGCTGTATTCGGCGTTAAGCGCCCCTGGCGAGGGCGCGTGTCGTTCAGCGGCTCTCGCGCTCGGGGTTATGGGGAAAAAGTGGCTGAATAGCCGAGCCTGTCATGCGCTTGTGATACCTCCTTGGTATGGACGCGCACTTAAACAATATTGGTTCCGGCTTGCACGGGCACGCAAACTGCTCGATAGCGAAATGATTGCCTGATGCCGGAGCTGCCATGTCAACTGTTATCCAACGAATAGAGACGCTGCTAGTCGATTTACCGACCATCCGTCCTCACAAACTCTCGATGACCACCATGGCCTGCCAGACCATGGTGATCATTCGTATGCATCACTCAGACGGTATCGAGGGGCTGGGCGAAGGCACGACCATCGGCGGCCTAGCTTATGGCCCGGAGAGTCCCGAGAGCATCAAGCGCAACATCGATACGTACTTGGCACCTCTGCTGATTGGCCAGCCTTCCCATAACGTTCACCACGCCCGCGCGCTGCTCAATCGGCACGCCCGCGGCAACATGATCGCTAAATCCGCATTGGAAATGGCGCTGCTCGATGCCCAAGGAAAGCGCCTGGGGCTGAGCGTGGCCGAGCTGCTGGGAGGCGTGCGTCAGGATCATATCCCCGTGCTATGGACGCTCGCGAGTGGCGATACCGCGAAAGATATCGATGAAGCCATGCTGCGTTTAGAGCAGCGTCGGCACTGCGACTTCAAATTGAAAATTGGCGCCAATCCCGTGGGCCAGGACGTCCGCCACGTAGCGGCCATCAAGGAGGCTTTGGGAGACCGGGCGAGCGTGCGCGTCGATGTCAATCAAGCGTGGGACGAATCCACCGCCGTTCGCGGTATTCAGGCGTTACAAGAGGCGGGCATCGAGTTGATCGAGCAGCCCATCGGTGCGCGTGAGCATGCGGGATTGGTGCGTTTGGCGAACCGCTTCAATGTGCCCATGCTCGCCGATGAGGCCGTCCAGGATGCGCGCGACGGCCTTGATTTGGTATGCAGCGGCTTCAGCGGAGCCTTTGCACTGAAACTCGCCAAGTCGGGCGGGATTTACGGCGCACTGGAGCTCGCGCATGTCGCCCAGGCGGCCGGCATCGGCCTGTATGGCGGCACTTTGCTGGAAGGCACGATCGGTACCGCCGCGTCGCTGCATACGTGGGCAACGCTACCGACCATGACCTGGGGAACGGAAATGTTCGGCCCGCTCTTGCTGCAAGACGATATCGTGGTGTCGCCTCTCGACTACAGCGAATTTGGGGTGGCCTTACCGCCTGGGCCAGGCCTGGGGATCACCTTGGATGAAGATAAGTTGGCGCACTACGCGCGCTAGCCAAAGCGCCGCACGCAAAGACCGCAAACGAAAAGGAGAGCCATCGATATGCTGTTTCAAGTCGAGATGACCGTCAAATTGCCGACCGATATGCCCGCCGAGCAGGCCGCGAATATCAAGGCAACCGAAAAAGCGTACTCCCAGGACCTGCAGCGCCAAGGCAAATGGCGCCACCTGTGGCGGGTGGCCGGTAGCTACTCGAACGTCAGTATCTTTGACGTGGAGGACAATGCCGAGCTTCAAGAGCTGGTCAGTAACCTGCCACTGTTCCCCTACATGGAGATCAGCGTCAAGCCGCTTTGCCGCCACCCCTCGTCCGTGCGCGACGACGACAGCTAATGCTCGGCGGAGCGCGCCAAGGTACTGACCCATAACATCTATAATAATGTAGCGAGCTATCTCATGACCGTAAAAATCTTCGACACGCCCGAGGTTCAAGACTTTCTCAACGCCGTGGCCGGCCTGGACCAGGCAGGCGGCAACGACCGCGCCAAGCAGATCGTGCATCGCCTGGTGGGCGACCTGTTCAAACTGATCGACGACTTCGATGTCACCGAAGAAGAGTATTGGGCCGCCGTGAACCTGCTCAACGCGCTGGGTAGCCAGACCCAGTTCGGCCTGCTCTCTCCGGGGCTAGGGTTCGACCACTTCCTCGACATGCGCCACGACGCCATCGACGCCGAAGCCAAGCGCACCGGTGGCACCCCGCGCACCATCGAAGGCCCGCTCTACGTGGCCGGTGCCCCGGAAGCTGACGGCTTCGCCCGGATGGACGACGGCAGCGACCCCGATGGCGAGACCATGTGGCTGACCGGCCAAGTGCGCGACGTGAACGGCCAGCCGATCCCCGGCGCCAAGGTCGAGATCTGGCACTGCAACTCCAAAGGCGGCTACTCGTTCTTCGACCCTTCCCAGGACGAGTACAACATGCGCCGCACGATCTATGCCGACCGCGACGGCCGCTACACCGCCCGCAGCATCGTCCCGTCGGGCTACGGCGTGCCCGAAGGCGCCCCCACGGACGTCGTGCTCAAATCGCTGGGCCGCCACGGCCAGCGTCCGGCGCACATTCACTACTTCGTCTCGGCCCCCGGCCATCAACACCTGACGACTCAGATCAACCTCGCCGGTGACCCCTACACCTTCGACGACTTCGCCTTTGCCACGCGCGAAGAGCTGGTGGTGCCCGCCGAGCGCATCGACGACCCCGCCGAGATCGCCCAGCGCGATCTGGACGGCCCCTTCGCCCATGTGGTGTTCGATGTCGAGTTAGCGCCCACCGACGCCGCCGAGCTGCAGGTACGCCACGCCCGCCCCCGCGCCAAGGAAGACGAGCAGGACCTGGCCAGCCAACTGGCCGGTACGGCCAAGGTATAACCCCCTGTTTAAGAGGCGGGCCTTCCCCTTGGCCCGCCTTGACGCCCTAACAGCGCGACATCCTAACGAGGAGAGCGATCATGACCACACAGCTTGATCAACTCGAAGCCCGCGTGCGCGGAGCGGTACAAGACGACCCGGATCACGGCATTTTCCGCTGCCACCGCAGCATGTTCACCGACCCCGCCTTTTTCGAGCTGGAGATGAAGCACATCTTCGAAGGCAACTGGGTCTTTCTGGCCCACGAGAGCCAAGTGGCCGAGCCGGGCGACTACTTCACCACCACCGTTGGTCGTCAGCCGATCGTCATCACCCGCGACAAGCAGGGCGAGCTGCACGGCCTGATCAACGCCTGCGCCCACCGCGGCGCCACCCTCTGCCGCCGCAAGCGCGGCAACAAAGGCACCTTCACCTGCCCGTTCCACGGTTGGACCTTCAAAAACGACGGCCAGCTGCTCAAAGCCAAAAACGAAAAGACTGGCGCCTACCCCGACCAGTTCAAGCAAGACGGCTCCCACAACCTCAAGCGCCTACCGCGCTTCGCGAACTACAAAGGCTTTTTGTTCGGCAGCCTCAGCGACGACGTGCTACCCCTCGAGCAGCACCTGGGCGAAACCACCAAGGTCATCGACAACATCGTCGACCAAGCCCCCGAGGGTCTGGAAGTGCTGCGTGGCACCTCCTCCTACACCTACACCGGCAACTGGAAACTGCAGGCCGAAAACGGCGCCGACGGCTATCACGTCAGCTCCGTGCACTGGAACTACGCCTCCACCATGGAGCGCCGCAACTACGACGCCGGTGGTACCAAGGCGGTGGACGCCGACGGCTGGTCGAAGAGTAAAGGCGGCTTCTACTCCTACGAAAACGGCCACATGATGCTCTGGACCCGGCTACTCAACCCCGAGGTGCGCCCGGTCTACCAAGAAAAAGAGTGGATCCAAGAGCAGCTAGGCGAGGCGCGTGCCGACGCCATCGTCAACCAGACGCGCAACCTCTGCCTCTACCCCAACGTCTACCTGATGGACCAGTTCTCCACACAGATCCGCGTGCTGCGGCCCATCGACGTCAACAAAACCGAAGTCACGATCTACTGCTTCGCCCCCAAAGGCGAGTCGGCCGAAAACCGTCGCGTACGTATCCGCCAATACGAAGACTTCTTCAACGTCTCCGGCATGGGCACCCCGGACGACCTCGAAGAGTTCCGCGCCTGCCAAGAAGGCTACAGCGGCGCGCTGGCCGAATGGAACGACCTCTCCCGCGGCGCCCAACAATGGATCGAAGGGGCCGATGAGAACGCCCAGGCCATCGACATGAAACCGCTGCTCAGCGGCGCCTCCCCCGAAGACGAAGGGCTCTACGTGCTGCACCACCAACACTGGGTCAGCGAAATGCTGCGCGCCATCGACAAAGAGCGTCGCCAGTTCATCGCCACGGCGACCGCCTAAACGTCCGATGCCAGAAGAGAGGAGAGAACGCCATGAGCATCAGCTATCACGACATCCAAGCCTTTTTATACCGCGAAGCGCGCCTGCTGGACGACCGCGAGTGGGACGACTGGCTCGCGCTGTACCACAAAGACGCCCTGTTCTGGATGCCCGCCTGGGACGACGACGACCAGCTCACCCGCGACCCGAACGGCGAGATCTCGTTGATCTACTACCCCAACCGCGAAGGGCTGGAAGATCGGGTCTACCGGATCAAGACCGAGCGCAGCGGGGCGAGCACGCCGGAGCCGCGGACCACGCACCAGGTGACCAACCTCGAAATCCTGTCGCAAGACGACCAGACGGCCGAGCTGCGGTTCAACTGGCACACGCTGAGCCACCGCTACAAGAAGACGGACAGTTTCTTCGGCACGAGCTTCTACACCCTGGACGTCTCGGGTGAGCGCCCGCTAATCACAAGAAAAGTCGTGCAGTTGAACAACGACTATATCCATCAAGTCATCGACGTGTATCACGTGTGACTCGATGGGAGAGGAGATTTCATCATGAGCTATACCATTGCCCTCAACTTCGAAGACGGCGTGACGCGTTTCATCGGCTGTAAAGAAGGGGAAACCGTTCTTGACGCGGCTTACCGCCAGAAAGTGAATCTTCCGATGGACTGTTCCGACGGCGTATGCGGCACCTGCAAAGGCCGCTGCGAGCAGGGCGAGTTCGATATGGGCGACGAGTATCTGGAGGAGGCGCTCTCTGATGAGGAAGCGGCCGAAGGCCAAGTGCTGACCTGCCAGATGGTGCCCTCTTCAGACTGCGTTATCCAAGTGCCCGTCGCGTCTACGATGTGTAAAACCCAGGTGGGCAAGGTCGAGGGAACGGTCGCTGCCGTCGAGCAGCTCTCCGAAGACAGCATCGAGCTGGTGGTCGAACTGGAGGAGGGTCAGGAGCTTGCCTTTTTGCCTGGCCAGTACATCCATATCGACGTGCCTGGCACGGAGCTGCATCGCTCTTACTCTTTTAGCTCTCAGCCAGGCAATCAGCGGGCCACGTTCCTGATTCGCAATATCCCCAATGGGGTGATGAGTGGCTATCTGACCGACCGTGCCGCCGTGGGTGACAAGCTTACACTGACAGGCCCGTTAGGCAGCTTTTACCTACGTGAAGTCACGCGCCCGATACTGATGCTGGCAGGCGGTACGGGGCTGGCACCCTTTTTGTCCATGCTAGCGCAGCTGGTCGAGAAGGGCTGTGACGCGCCCATCCACATGATTTACGGCGTCAATAAAGACGATCATCTGGTAAAAATCGACGCCTTGGAGGCGATCGCGGAGAAGCTGCCCAGCTTTAGCTACGCCACCGTGGTGGTGGATGAGGCCAGCGAGCACCCGCGAAAAGGGTATGTGACCCACCATATGGATGCCGCCGTGATGCATGACGGAGATGTGGATGTGTACTTGTGTGGGCCGCCTCCGATGGTCGACGCAGTGCTCAAGCATTTCGACACGGAAGGCATCGAACCGCAAAGCTTCCACTATGAAAAGTTTACGCCTAACCAGGCGGGAGCGTCAGCATGAGCGATCAACGTTTGGATAGGGCTCGATTTCAGGACCGAGTAATGATCGTCACCGGGGCCGCTCAAGGGATTGGGCGGCGGGTGGCCGAACGTGCGGCGATGGAAGGCGCACGCCTGGTGCTGGTAGACCGCTCTGACTATATCCACGAGGTCGTGGAAGACATCCGTCAGGGCAGTCGTGAGGTGGTGGCGGTACAAGCAGACCTGGAGACCTGGGCAGGTGCCGAGCAGGCGATGCAGTCGGCGGTCACCGCGTTTGGGCGTATCGATATTTTGATCAATAACGTGGGGGGCGCCATCAATTTCAAACCCTTCACGGAGTTTAGCGAAGCGCAAATTTCCGCAGAGATCACCCGCTCCCTGATGCCGACGCTATGGTGCTGCCGCGCGGCGCTGCCAACGATGGTGTCCCAGGGCGCGGGTGTGATCGTCAACGTCTCTTCCGTGGCGGCACGCGGGATTCATCGTATCCCTTACTCGGCGGCCAAGGGCGGTGTCAACGCACTCACTGAGTCGCTGGCTTTTGAGTACGCTGAGGCGGGCATTCGTGTCGTGGCGGCGGGCATTGGCGGCACCGAAGCGCCACCGCGCCGCATCTCTCGTGGAACGCCCGAGCCCAGTAATGACACCGAGCGCGCTTGGTTCCAAGCCCACATCGACCAGACCAAGCAAAGTTGTTTGATGAAGCGTTACGGCACGCTCGATGAGATGGCCGCCCCCATTCTGTTTCTGGCGTCCGATGAGGCGAGCTACATCACAGGGAGCGTTCTACCGGTCGGTGGGGGTGATCAAGGCTAAGTCGAACCGTTAGCCATCGTCGTAAACCCGTTGTCAAAATAACGCTAAATACTACAAAAACCCCTGGAGCACACCGTGAAACATATAGAAAAAGGCGTGAGCCTACGGCATGCGCCTCGCGATTTTCTACGTGACCTCAATGCTGACAATGCCAGTACAGGGTTAGTCGGCGGCATCTTAGGTCTCAGCGTTGGCGTCGTCCATATCAGTGCGGGCACGTCAGCAGGTCTCGACCCCTCCTTCATCATGATCTGGGTCATCAGCTATTTGATGATCAACGGTTTGTTTGGGCTGTTCATGCCCGCTTACTACCGTTTACCGCTGCCGATGGCAAACTCCATTCCAGGCGCGCTGATGTTTGCCGCGGTCATTCCGGTGATCGGGCTAGAAGCGGCCTTGGGCGCTGGTCTTATCGCTGGCATCATTACGCTGATAGCGGGCGTGACCGGTGTCATGGGTATCGTGATGCGGTTGATACCGATGCCGATCGTGATGGGCATGGTCGGCGGTATGCTGCTTAGCTTTGGGCTCAACATGGTCAAGCCACTGGAAAACGCGATGGTGCCAGCCGCGATCATGATGTTGGCTTTCTTTATCTCGGCGAGAGTCTTGCGCAAAATTCCCCCGCTCATCATCGCCATGGCGGCAGGGCTTACTTACCTGACAGTCACCGGAGTGGATCTTTCGGGAATCCAAGCGACCATCCGGTTTCCGGAGTTCATTCTGCCGACGTTCACTCTGGAGGCGTTTCTCACCTATGGGTTGCCGCTCGCGATCATCCTGGTCGGGATGGAGACGCCGGCAGGCGTGGGCTTGGTCAAAGGAATGGGCTATAAGGACGCGCCCGCGAACGCGATCACGGCCGTGGGTGGCATCGGAACCATCGTGTCATCGTTCTTCAATCTACACAGTACTTGCATCGCGGCACCCATGACCGGGGTATGCGCCTCACCGGAGGCCGGTGCCCATGACAAACGCTGGGTCGCAGCGGTCATTGCCGGGGCTATTTTCATCGTGGCGGCGCCTTTCTATGGTTATGTGGTCAGCCTGCTGGAAGCTACGCCTCGCTACTTCATCACCATCATCGCTGGCTTGGCGCTGATGCGTGTCATCACGTCCTCCATGACCATTGCGTTTGCGGGCAAGAAGCACGAAGTAGGAGCGCTGTTCGCCTTTTTAATTGCCGCTTCTGGTATTCAAATATTGGGAATCGGCGCAACGTTCTGGGCCCTGGTCCTTGGAGTGGTAGTATCGGCTATTTTTGAAACTAAAGATTTTGACGTCATGTTTACGCGTAGAGCGGCCCAGAAACATAGCGGATAGCAAGTTCTGCTTTCTTACTCTTTTGATGCGTTTGGCCCGTACATGCTTAGGCATGTGCGGGCTTTTTTCTATGGATGCCCGTTGAGACCTTTGTGCTTTGGTCGTATCCCACCCCGACTTTGGACAGAGTGTGTTGGCCGTTCCTAGCCCATCCTTCCCTGCGCGACGGGATATACTCGGTAATACGTTGAGAGGTGGGTTTGTTTGTTAGCTTGCTATCTTTTTGTTTGGATTTTTATTAAATAAAAACAAAGGGTTGTGCTTTTCGTGTGATGTCCTGTGTGCGACCGCACAAAAAACGAACGCTGCTTGAGATACCTTCGAAGTATGGGTGAGAACTCAAACGATATTGGTCTGTTAATGGGTGCTTGTTCGATATTGTCGTGAAGAGTACAGAGACACAGTGTCCTCATGTCCTAAGTAGATACTCAATCACTTCATCGACAAACGTCCATTCGGTGATTGGGAGATAAATAACGATAAAACTAACAATAGGTTTTAACCATGACCGTAAAGATCTTCGACACACCCGAGGTTCACGACTTTCTCAACGCCGTGGCCGGCCTGGACCAGGCAGGTGGCAATGACCGCGCCAAGCAGATCGTGCATCGCCTGGTAGGCGACCTGTTCAAACTGATCGACGACTTCGATGTCACCGAAGAAGAGTATTGGGCCGCCGTGAACCTGCTCAACGCGCTGGGTAGCCAGACCCAGTTCGGCCTGCTCTCTCCGGGGCTAGGGTTCGACCACTTCCTCGACATGCGCCACGACGCCATCGACGCCGAAGCCAAGCGCACCGGTGGCACCCCGCGCACCATCGAAGGCCCGCTCTACGTGGCCGGTGCCCCGGAAGCTGACGGCTTCGCCCGGATGGACGACGGCAGCGACCCCGATGGCGAGACCATGTGGCTGACCGGCCAAGTGCGCGACGTGAACGGCCAGCCGATCCCCGGCGCCAAGGTCGAGATCTGGCACTGCAACTCCAAAGGCGGCTACTCGTTCTTCGACCCTTCCCAGGACGAGTACAACATGCGCCGCACGATCTATGCCGACCGCGACGGCCGCTACACCGCCCGCAGCATCGTCCCGTCGGGCTACGGCGTGCCCGAAGGCGCCCCCACGGACGTCGTGCTCAAATCGCTGGGCCGCCACGGCCAGCGTCCGGCGCACATTCACTACTTCGTCTCGGCCCCCGGCCATCAACACCTGACGACTCAGATCAACCTCGCCGGTGACCCCTACACCTTCGACGACTTCGCCTTTGCCACGCGCGAAGAGCTGGTGGTGCCCGCCGAGCGCATCGACGACCCCGCCGAGATCGCCCAGCGCGATCTGGACGGCCCCTTCGCCCATGTGGTGTTCGATGTCGAGTTAGCGCCCACCGACGCCGCCGAGCTGCAGGTACGCCACGCCCGCCCCCGCGCCAAGGAAGACGAGCAGGACCTGGCCAGCCAACTGGCCGGTACGGCCAAGGTATAACCCCCTGTTTAAGAGGCGGGCCTTCCCCTTGGCCCGCCTTGACGCCCTAACAGCGCGACATCCTAACGAGGAGAGCGATCATGACCACACAGCTTGATCAACTCGAAGCCCGCGTGCGCGGAGCGGTACAAGACGACCCGGATCACGGCATTTTCCGCTGCCACCGCAGCATGTTCACCGACCCCGCCTTTTTCGAGCTGGAGATGAAGCACATCTTCGAAGGCAACTGGGTCTTTCTGGCCCACGAGAGCCAAGTGGCCGAGCCGGGCGACTACTTCACCACCACCGTTGGTCGTCAGCCGATCGTCATCACCCGCGACAAGCAGGGCGAGCTGCACGGCCTGATCAACGCCTGCGCCCACCGCGGCGCCACCCTCTGCCGCCGCAAGCGCGGCAACAAAGGCACCTTCACCTGCCCGTTCCACGGTTGGACCTTCAAAAACGACGGCCAGCTGCTCAAAGCCAAAAACGAAAAGACTGGCGCCTACCCCGACCAGTTCAAGCAAGACGGCTCCCACAACCTCAAGCGCCTACCGCGCTTCGCGAACTACAAAGGCTTTTTGTTCGGCAGCCTCAGCGACGACGTGCTACCCCTCGAGCAGCACCTGGGCGAAACCACCAAGGTCATCGACAACATCGTCGACCAAGCCCCCGAGGGTCTGGAAGTGCTGCGTGGCACCTCCTCCTACACCTACACCGGCAACTGGAAACTGCAGGCCGAAAACGGCGCCGACGGCTATCACGTCAGCTCCGTGCACTGGAACTACGCCTCCACCATGGAGCGCCGCAACTACGACGCCGGTGGTACCAAGGCGGTGGACGCCGACGGCTGGTCGAAGAGTAAAGGCGGCTTCTACTCCTACGAAAACGGCCACATGATGCTCTGGACCCGGCTACTCAACCCCGAGGTGCGCCCGGTCTACCAAGAAAAAGAGTGGATCCAAGAGCAGCTAGGCGAGGCGCGTGCCGACGCCATCGTCAACCAGACGCGCAACCTCTGCCTCTACCCCAACGTCTACCTGATGGACCAGTTCTCCACACAGATCCGCGTGCTGCGGCCCATCGACGTCAACAAAACCGAAGTCACGATCTACTGCTTCGCCCCCAAAGGCGAGTCGGCCGAAAACCGTCGCGTACGTATCCGCCAATACGAAGACTTCTTCAACGTCTCCGGCATGGGCACCCCGGACGACCTCGAAGAGTTCCGCGCCTGCCAAGAAGGCTACAGCGGCGCGCTGGCCGAATGGAACGACCTCTCCCGCGGCGCCCAACAATGGATCGAAGGGGCCGATGAGAACGCCCAGGCCATCGACATGAAACCGCTGCTCAGCGGCGCCTCCCCCGAAGACGAAGGGCTCTACGTGCTGCACCACCAACACTGGGTCAGCGAAATGCTGCGCGCCATCGACAAAGAGCGTCGCCAGTTCATCGCCACGGCGACCGCCTAAACGTCCGATGCCAGAAGAGAGGAGAGAACGCCATGAGCATCAGCTATCACGACATCCAAGCCTTTTTATACCGCGAAGCGCGCCTGCTGGACGACCGCGAGTGGGACGACTGGCTCGCGCTGTACCACAAAGACGCCCTGTTCTGGATGCCCGCCTGGGACGACGACGACCAGCTCACCCGCGACCCGAACGGCGAGGTCTCGTTGATCTACTACCCCAACCGCGAAGGGCTGGAAGACCGGGTCTACCGGATCAAGACCGAGCGCAGCGGGGCGAGCACGCCGGAGCCGCGCACCACGCACCAGGTGACCAACCTCGAAATCCTGTCGCAAGACGACCAGACGGTCGAGCTGCGGTTCAACTGGCACACGCTGAGCCACCGCTACAAGAAGACGGACAGCTTCTTCGGCACGAGCTTCTACACCCTGGACGTCTCGGGCGAGCGCCCGCTGATCACAAGAAAAGTCGTGCAGCTGAACAACGACTACATCCATCAAGTCATCGACGTGTATCACGTATAAGCCGCATCGATGAGACAGGGACGTCGCTGATCGTGTCTTCCATCAACGCGAAGCGCGATGGACATAACAATCTAAAACAACACAATCCTGGTGAATCCATAATGAAAAATTTCAAAAAGACCACTCTCGTTGCCGCTCTAGGTACCACTCTGACGCTGTCGGCCATGGGCCTCTCGGCGAATGAAGATCCTGTCAAGCTGGGTCTGATGCTGCCTTATTCAGGCACCTATACCGCGCTGGGCGAAGCCATCACCAACGGCTTGAAGCTGGCCATCGAGCAGGAGGGGGGACAGTTGGGCGGTCGCGACGTCGAGTACGTCGAGCTGGATTCCGAAGCCAATCCTTCCAAGGCCCCGCAAAACATGAGTCGTTTGGTCAACGGCGACAACGTGGATTTCGTGATAGGCCCGGTACACTCAGGCGTGGCGATGGGCATGCTGCGTGTGGCCAAACAAACCGGCGCCATCACGATCATTCCCAATGCGGGGCTTGGGGCGGCGACCAACGAGCTGTGCATGCCGAACGTGTTTCGCACCTCCTTTAGCATGTGGCAAGTCAGCTATCCCATGGGAAAAGTGGCCTACGAGCAGGGGCACAGAAACATCGTGACCATTACCTGGGACTACGCGGGTGGGAAAGAGGACCTAGCGGGCTTTGAAGAGGCCTTTACCGCGGAAGGTGGTGACATCGTTCAGCAGATTCTCGTGCCGTTTCCGAGCACCGAATTCCAGAGTTACCTGACGCAGATTGCCAGCCTTCAGCCGGATGCCGTGTACACCTTCTTCGCGGGGGGCGGTGGTGTCAGCTTCGTGAGGGATTACGTGGCGGCGGGGCTCAACGAGAGAATCCCGCTGCTGGGGTCCGGGTTCCTTACCGATGGTAATCTAGCCGCCCTGGGCGATGCGGGTGAAGGCGTCATGACCACGCTTCATTACGCAGAGACGCTAGAAAACGACGCGAACCGCTCGTTCGTGGCCGCCTATGAAGACGCCTACGGAGAAGCGCCGGATACGTACGCGGTGCAAGGCTACGATACCGGCATGATGCTAGCCCAGGCGCTCAATGTACTCGGTGGAGACACGTCAGACCGCGATCGACTAATCGATGTCTTGGCAAATGTTCAGCTAGCTAGTCCGCGCGGTCCGATGAGCTTCTCGGATTCCCACCACCCCATCCAGAATGTCTACCTCCGCGAGATTCGTGACGGCAAGCACGAGGTCGTCAGCATTGCTGCCGAGAATCTAGAAGTGCCCGACGACGCCTGTCAGATGTAACGACACTTCGTACAGCTTGGGAGCGGGGCAATCCCGCTTCCCCTTTTATGCTCGGAGGGGTCTTATGGATCTCGCATTTTTTGGTGTCCAGCTGCTCAATGGGCTCCAGTATGGGTTGCTGCTGTTTTTGATAGCCAGTGGGTTGACGCTGATTTTTGGGATCATGGGCATCATCAATTTGGCCCATGGTGCCATGTACATGATCGGTGCCTATTTGGTGTATGACCTGACCATGCGTTTCGGCAACTTCTGGTTGGCCATCTTGGTTGCGATCCCCATCGCTATCGCACTCGGCCTGGTCATCGAGCGGCTGTTTCTCGACACGCTCTACAAGCGCGACCATCTCTATCAAGTGCTGCTGACCTTTGGGTTGATTTTAGTGCTCAACGAAGCCCAGCGAATCATCTGGGGCGGCGACGTGCATCGCGTGCCGGTACCTGCGCCGTTCGACGCCAGTATCCAACTCACCGACAACCTGCAGTATTCGGTCTATCGGCTCTTCGTCATGGGCGTTTGTCTGGTGTTGGCTGGCGTCATCTATGGCGTCATTCGCCATACCCGTCTGGGCATCATCATCCGGGCCGGTGCCGTGAATCGCGATATGGTGGAGGGGCTCGGTATCAATGTCCGTACGCTCTTCACACTGATTTTTAGCGTGGGTGTGGCGCTCACCGCCTTTGCCGGCATGATTGCCGCGCCGCTCACGTCGATTGCCCCCGGCATGGGTGACAGTATTTTGATCACCTGCTTCGTGGTCGTGGTCATCGGGGGGATTGGCTCCATCAAGGGTGCCTTTTGGGGGGCCATCATCATCGGTATGGCCACGACCTTCGGCGCTGTGCTCATTCCCAGTCTCGCCAGCATGGTGATCTACCTGATCATGGCAGCGGTTCTTTTGGTGAAACCGCGCGGTCTTTTCGCGTGAGGAGAACAAGCAATGTTACATAGATATCCCAAGCGCGTTGCCTACCTCATGTTGGTACTGACGGCGCTAGTGGCAACCTTTCCGCTGTGGGGCGAGGCGGTCTTCGGCAATCAGGCCAATTTCATGCTGGAGAAGCTGACCTTGATGCTGATTCTCGCGCTGTTTGCCATGAGCCTCGATTTGCTCGTGGGCATCGTGGGTCTTGTCAGCCTGGGGCACGCGCTCTTTTTCGGGTTGGGCGCCTATACGCTTGCCCTCGCCAGCCCTGACTTTAGACCAGCCTCCATGTGGTGGATGCTGCCTCTGGTGATCGGCGTGTCGGCCTGCGTTGGGCTCATCGTCGGCCTCTTGGTCATTCGCACCAAAGGTATCTTCTTCATCATGACGACGCTGGCGTTCGGTCAGATGCTTTACTACTTCATTAGCACGTCTCAGTTCGCGGGGGGCACCGATGGTGTCTTCATCATGTTCCGCCCCAGCTTGGCCGTGGGCGATACCCTGCTAGTCGATTTGGATGACCCTTACAGTTTCTTCTATTTCTGCCTGGTAACGCTGTTGGCGGGGTACCTCTTTCTGCGCTGGCTGACCCGCTCCTACTTCGGTCAGGTGCTGGACGGCATTCATGATAACGAGCACCGCATGCAGGCCCTGGGCTATGCCACCAGTGGTTACAAACTGATCGCTTTCGTGATTGCCGGGGTGATGGCTTCGATTGCCGGCATGCTGGCGGCGATGCAGTACGGCTTCGCCAATCCGGCCCAGCTCGGCTGGCACACGTCCGGCGAGGTACTGATGATGCTGATTCTGGGCGGCATGGGCACCATCTTTGGCCCCATTCTAGGTGCCTTCGCGTATGAAATACTGCTGTTCGTCTATGAGCATGCCACGAGACATTGGCCCATTTTGATGGGGCTGACCATCATCGTGGCAGTGTTGGTGCTGCCGCGCGGTGTGGCAGGCCTGATGATCGCGCCTCCCAGGGCACGCAAACGCCGCACGACAGCCAATGACGCGCCAGAAAAGGCGACCGTCTCCGCCCAGCCCGTGACACAGAGTAAGGTGGACTAGCCATGAGTGATGACATCGTATTAGCCACCCAGGGCTTGACGCGTCGTTTTGGTGGCCTCGTTGCCGTCAATGACGTGGACTTTGATGTGAAAGCCCACGAAATACATGCCATTTTGGGCCCCAACGGCGCCGGCAAAAGCACCTTGATCAATTTGCTCTCCGGTGAGATCCCCCCGTCGGAAGGCCAGGTGCTCTATCGACAAAAAGCGATTCAAGGCAAAAGTGCTCGCCAAATTGCACGCTTGGGCATTGGGCGCAGCCATCAGAAAACCAATATTTTTCCACGCCTTAGCTGCTTGCAGAATTGTGAGCTAGCGGCACGCATCCATATGGGCGGCGTGTTGGGCAGCTGGCGTTCCCGTCACACGGCGCAGCAGGTGAGTGAGCGCGCCCAAGAGGTGCTGGAAACCTGTCAGCTGAACCACCGGGCGCACACGACCGCCTCGGACATGAGTTACGGCGAGCAGCGCCAGCTTCAGATCGCCATGGTGCTGGCTACGGCACCCTCCTTGATGCTGCTGGACGAACCGATGGCCGGCATGGGGCGTGAAGAGACGGCGCAGGTCACGGAGCTGCTCGCCAGTTTGACCGACCGCTACACCCTGGTGTTGATCGAGCACGATATGGATTCGGTTTTCCGCTTGGCCAATCGCATCACGGTCATGGTCGATGGCTGTGTTCTCGAAAGTGGCCCGACGGAGCAGATACGTACCAGCGACAAGGTGCGCGATGTCTACTTGGGACGACACGACGAAGGAGTAACCGCATGATCACAGACGCCACCGTGACTCCCCTGATCGAAGCCCGCGGGCTGCACGCCTACTATGGCGAAAGCCATGTGTTGCACGGCGTCGATGTAACCCTAATGCCTGGAGAGACGCTCAGTTTGTTAGGGCGTAACGGCATGGGAAAAACCACTACGTTGAAGTCGATCCTCGGTTTTGTGCCACCACGCCATGGGGACGTTTATATCAAGGGCGTATCGAACGCGAAACGACGTCCATGGCAGTTGATGCGCCAGGGAATCGGGTACGTACCCGAAGGGCGTGGCATCTTTCCCGGGATCAGCGTGCGTGAGCATCTCATCATGGCGGCGCGCCCCAATGAGCGGGGAGAGACCCCCTGGACCATGGAACGCGTGCTGGACACGTTTCCACGCCTGGGGCAACGCATTAACCATGATGGCGCGCTGCTGTCGGGCGGGGAGCAGCAGATGCTCTCGATAGGTCGAGCGCTGACGACGAACCCCGATCTGATGATCCTCGATGAGGCCACCGAAGGCTTGGCGCCGCTGATACGCGATGAAATCTGGAACATCATTCGCACTATCAAGGCCACGGGCATCTCGACGATCATCGTCGATAAAAACATCGATAATCTGCTGGAAGTGGCTGAGAAGCACTTGCTGTTAGTGAAAGGCGAAGTGAAGTACAGCGGTGATTCACAGGGGCTCAGAAATAACCCGGAACTGCTGGAAACGCACCTGGGCGTTGCGTAATGGAGGGCCTGGCCGAGCTCTCTTTGCCAGGCCAATACACAGGGTGGTGACCCTTAATCGCGTTGGGATACTGTGGGTATGCAATTACACAAAGACTGGTCGGTGTCTGCGATCACCGCAGGCTTCGTGGCCGTGCTGGTCTCGTACTCAGGACCACTGGCCATCTTTTTTCAGGCCGCTCAGAGCTCTGACATCTCGAGCACGATGATGACCTCCTGGGTCTGGGCCATCTCCATGGGGGCCGCCATCTCGGGGATTTTGCTGAGCATGTGGTTGAAGGTGCCGGTAGTGACCGCGTGGTCGGCGCCGGGAACCGCCCTGTTGGTGACGCTTTTTCCAGAGCTGTCGCTCAACGAAGCGGTGGGCGCTTACCTGACGGCCGCCATCCTGTTATTCGTGATTGGCATCACCGGATCGTTTGATCGCATCATCCAGCTGATTCCACCCGGCATTGCCAGCGCCATGATGGCCGGCATCTTGTTCCAATTTGGCGTCGGCATTTTCGAGTCGTTACGCAATGTGCCGACGTTGGCGATTGGCATGATGATCGCTTATCTGGTTTTCAAACGTCTGACGCCGCGCTACAGCTTGATTTGCCTATTGTTGGTCGGTGTCGTGTTGGCGGTTCTCTTGGAGGGCGCCAGCCTCGAGGGAGTCGGCGTTCAGTTGGCACAGCCGCAGTTCATCCAACCCGATTGGACATGGAACGCGACCTTGAGCTTGGCGATACCGCTGGTACTCGTCAGCCTGACGGGCCAGTTCCTACCGGGCATGGCGATATTGCGTACCTCGGGCTACACGACGCCTGCCAAGCCCATTGTCACGGTGGCCAGCGTCACGTCGCTGCTGACGGCCTTTTTTGGCGGCATCACGACGGTGATCGCGGCCATTACCGCCGCGATCTGCACCAGCAAAGAAGCGCATGAAGATCCGGACAAGCGCTACGTTGCCGGAGTCGCCAACGGTGTGTTCTATCTCGTGGGCGGTCTGTTTGCAGGCACCATAGTGGCGCTATTTACTTCGCTGCCGAATGCCTTCGTGGCGGTACTGGCGGGCCTGGCGTTGATGGGGGCGATTAGCAGCAACATCAGCGCGTTTGCCGCCGAAAAGAGCCACTTGGAAGCTTCGGTATTGACCTTCGTCGCCACGGCATCCGGGGTGAGCTTTTTGGGGCTTGGGTCGGCTTTCTGGGGCGTGGTCGTAGGGGGGCTGGCGTACAACCTACTGCACCGGCGCTTCGCGCCACTGAACAATGACACGCAATAACAACAAAGGCGGCTGACACCGTCACTGGAGAGGAATGATGAAGACGATCGTCGTGGCTATTGATGACAGTGAAGGAGCATTGACCTCCATCGAGTTTGGTCGACGCCTCGCGTCGCAGCTGGGCGTTGAGATGAAGGCCGTCTCCGTGGTGCTCGAACAAGCAGACGTCAGTTCACGTTCGGCGCTGCTAAAAGCACGCCTCAAGGCGCAACGTGTCGACGATATGGCGCTGGAAGTGATTGCTCATCACAGCGTCAAGGACTACCTGGGAGCGCTGGCCAATCGGGAGGAGGTGGGGGTATGCATGATGGCTCATGGACGTCGCCCGGTGCCGGAAATGCTGATCGGAAGCGTGACGGCTGGCGTGGTTCGGCGTTCTCGACGGCCCGTTTTTTTATGCGGACCACGTTATAGTGGTCGCGCTCACCAGCACGTCGATGTATTGGCGGTCTGTGTCGATGGGTCTGCACTCTCTGAAAAAATGCTGCCCCATGCGGCCGAGCTAGCCAAACGATTGGGCGCGCGCTTACAGCTGCTACAAGTACTCGATACCCCAACGTTCAACAAACCGACATCGTTGGCCCCCGCCGATGTCTCGGAGTCGGCGTATTTATCGGGGTTGGCGCGCCGCGTTGGAAAAGACCAAGCACTGGAGGTTGACTGGGAGGTGCTTCATGGCGACCCAGCGGCGTCTATCGTGAGCTACCTAGCAGATAGTCACCATACCATGCTGGCGATGACGACCCATGGCCGCAGCGGCCTTTCTCAGGTAGTGGCAGGCAGCGTCAGTCACGAGGTCGTCCATGAAGCGCCGTGCCCGGTCGTCGTGCTCCGTCCCTAGTGCGATCGATGCGTGTGAGGCTACGGATACCGTCCCGAGCGTCGGTTATCGACCAGCACATCCAAAATGGCATTGGCCGTTTGCATGACGTGAGATGGCTTTTCACCACGGCGACGGCTACAGATAACGGGGGAAATGATACTGCTATCCGCTAAATAGACATAGGTGATGCCATCTCGCTGCACACGCTTGACTTGTTCCGGTACGAGCGTGATGCCAATGCCAGAAGCGACGAGGCTGAGTGCCGTTTGCACCTCGTTCGCTTCTTGAAAGACCTGAACCTTCAAGCCTCGCCTACGAAAAATGCCAAGTACCATGTCGGCTAAGCTCGGGCGTGGTTTGGCGGGAAAGAGAATGAGGGGGTAGCGGGCAAGCTCTTCACAGCTGGGGGTCGTTCCTTCGAGCGGGTGGCCGCTGGGTAACGCCGCGATAATGGGCTCCTCGAAAAGAATGTCCTGCTCCACATCGGGGTCGTCGATTCTGATACGGCCAAACCCCATATCGATCCGCCCGGCTTTCAAAGCCTGAATTTGCTGCACCGTCGTCAGCTCCGCTAACGATAGCTCGACATTGTCCATTTGTCTTAAATCACGCACGAGCGTGGGCAACTGCCCATAGAAAACCGAAGGCACAAAGCCAATCCCAAATAGCTGACGTTTATGGCGCGCCATATGGCGAGTAGCCTCCACCGTAACATCGACTTTTTCTAATATTTGTATGGCGTGTTGTTGAAAGAAAATGCCTGATGGGGTGAGCTGTAGGCCTCGTGAACTGCGCTCGAACAGTTCCGTGCCTACCTCTTGCTCCAACTGCTTGATCTGACGAGAAAGCGGAGGTTGCGACATATGGAGCCGCTCTGCGGCAGACGTGAAGTTTAGCTCTTCGGCAACCACGCAGAAGTATCTAAGATGGCGTAGCTCCATTATACCTCCTGGGTATGGCTTTCTGTCCGAAAGATATTGGAGAAATGCCAATGGAAATGGCATTTTCTAGCTATAATTAATCTTTCTGGCAGAGCGCTCAAAATACCTAAAAAGTATAAGCTATCAGTTTTGCTGAAGGATATTTCTCATACTTTAGTCAATGTCGGAGATGTTATGTATACCAAGATTTTGGTGCCTATCGATGGTTCTGTACACTCACAGCATGCGCTGTCCGTGGCGTGCAAATTGTCAGAGCAAAACAGTACGAAGGTTTACGTGCTGCATATTCCTGAGGTGGTTGGTAACACTACCAAGCTGATCTGGGGTGTCGGCGCGCTTGCAAGTGATGCAACGTCCGAACACTTGGCGTCAGCGGGCGAGGCACTGCTTGAAGAAGCCGAAACGTTTGCTAAAGCGAAAGGCATCCGCAATATCGAGACAATGATCGAACAAGGCAGGCCTGTCGATATCATATTGGAAGTATCAAGGCGCGAAGGCGTCGACGTGATCGTGATGGGTAGTCGCGGACTCAGTGATTTAGGCGGTATGGTCGCGGGAAGCGTATCGCATAAGGTAGGGCACTTGGCACAATGTGGCGTTATTACAGTTAGTTGAGTTGTCCGTCTGGCGCCCAACGAACCCATGGGCCGATGTCAGGTATTCAGAGAACTTTTTTATTTACCTCAAAATATGACCCGCCTTGAGTACCACCATAGCGGACGCTGGGCTTCCATTAGCAGTCATCACTGATCCTCCTCACGCCAAGAGCGGTCGAACTCACGCGCCCAGCGCGCCATGAACGCTTGGCGGCGTTGGGGGTCGACGAAAGCCAGCACCGAGGCGTTGAGTGGAATGGGGTAGAGGCGGTCGCCGACTTGGTCGCGAAGGCGCTGTGCCGTATAGGGCCCTATGATGTCGGGACGGACGCTGAACAGCGGGGTTTGTGCTGCGAGCACCCGCTGGCCATCACGGCTGAGCAGAAAGTTCATGAAGGCTTGGGCGGCGCGAGGGTTGGGCGCATCACGGTGGATGAAGCCGGTGCGCATTACCACCAAGGCGTAATCCTGGGGAACCTGAACGATCACTTCGGGATGCTCTTGGGCCCACACCATGGCGTAGGAACCCAGCAGGTTATAGCCCAGCCAGTAGCGTCCTTCCGATAGCCCTTCGAGCATCGTTCGGGTATTGGGAGCGAGGTGCGCATCGTTTGCGCCAAGCGCGGTGACCAGGTCCCAAAATCGCTCGGTATAGCGCGCATCTTGCTGAAAGAGCGTGTAGCCGATCCCGCTCTCGGACGGCGAATAGGTGGTGACCCTGCCTTGCAACGTATCGCGCTGGGTCTCCAGTAGGCGCTGTAAATCCGCATGGGTGTGCGGCGGCAGCATATGGCGCGCTAGATCGAGCCGGTAGGCCATGACGATCGGCTCGAAGGTAAACCCAAACACCTCATTACGCCATTTCGCCCATTCGGGCCACGCGTTGGCCAGCTCGGAGTCCAGCCGTTGGGCGTAGCCTTGATTGATGCGGTTCATCTGCCAAGGCATGGCGGAGCTGATCACCACATCGGGCGGCGGGTCGGCCGCCACGACTAAGCGGTCCACTTCCAAGGTGCTCCTGTCACGGTAGCTCAGCTCGATGCCCGGGTGGGCCTGCTCGAAAGTGGCCAGCAGCGGTGCGACCACCTGCCGATCCAAGGCGGCTTCGACCACGAGTGGCGTGACGGCCAGGCTGGGCAAGGACGCGAGCGAGCCCCCTATCAGTAACGCCACTACCCATACACGCTGCATCACGCTAGCTCCTCTAACGGTTGAACTGACGGTTGAAAGTGCACCTCGATGCGTAGCCCTTGGGGGAGGCGCTCTTTGATCTCGAGCGTGGCCGCGTGGCGCTGTGCAATGTTATCCACAATGGCAAGGCCCAATCCCGAGCCGTGAGTATCCTGGCGTCCGCCGCGCTCGAAGGGTTGCCGCAGTCGATGGCGAACCTCGGCGTCCACCCCAGGGCCATTGTCGTCGATGTACAGCACGAGCCCATCGTCGTTGGCGTAAAGGCCTAGCGTGATTTCGCTGCCCGGCGGCGTATAGCGCAGCGCGTTATCGATGAGATTACCCAGCAGTTCGCGCAGCGCCCAGGCTTGCCCCTGCACGACCATCGGCTCACTAGGCAGCTCTGCGAGCCCAAGATCATGCTGAGCCGCCATGTCGCGCTGGGCCCACTCGAGCACGCTGTCGCGGAGCAGCGCCCCCAGGTCGAGCGGCTGACTCTCTTCTGCCTCCTCCATGTGACGAAGTCGCGCCAGGCTGAGCAGCTGTCCGGCTAGACGGCTGGTACGCTGGGCACCCTCGTGGACATCGACAAGCGCCTGATACCACACGTCGGGAGCATGACTCTGCAGCGCAAGTTCGCTGGTGCTTTGTAGGCCGGCCAGCGGCGTTTTGAGCTGATGGCTGGCGTCGGCCGTAAAGCGGAGTAAGTTGTCGCGACTCTTGCGCTGTCGGCTGAACAGAGTATCCAATGCCTCGACCATCTCGCGCAGCTCTTCCGGAACCTGCATATCGAGGGGGCGCATGTCGTCGGCCTGACGTTGGCGCAGACGATGGCGTAGCTGGCGCATGGGAGTTAGCGCCACGCGCATCGCCAGCAGCATCAAGAGAGCGGCCAGCAGCACCATGGCGACGAAACGGAGGATCGCGCGCTCGAAGAGTTCATGGGTCAAGACGCGTCGACCTTCGGTCGTATGACCGACCCATATCTGTACCGGGTCCTGAATGTCCCAGCCAGCCGAGTCGTATTCACGCCCATGCAGCCGCCACCGCGTGCCAGCCTGGGTCGTGTCCCGCCAAATCGGGGCGTCCGCTGCCGCGGCCTGATCGGCCTCGGGAATGACGATGTCGAGGTTATCCGAAATGCGTCGCCCATCGTGATCGAGCACGGTGTAGAAAACCCGCTCCTGATGGGCGGTGGCGAGAATCTGCAGCGCAGCGAGGGGAATGCTAACGACAGGGTCGCGGCCTTCCCACTGAATCGCATCGGCCACCGTCAGCGCGGCGGCGGCCAGCTGGCTATCGAAAGCGCGTTCGGCGGCACGCTGAGAGGCGCCATAGGCCTCCATCAAGAGCAGTGCCCCTAGCCCTGAGACCATGACCAGCAGCCAAATCGCCAAACGCGTCTTCAATGAACCTACGACCTGGGTCACGTTGGCGCTTCCTCGAGCCGATAGCCGAGGCCACGAAACGTACGGATGTGCAAACCGCTGCCCTGAAGGCGCTTACGTAACCGGCTAACGTACACCTCCAGTGCATTAGAGCCGACATCACCAAAGCTGAACACGCGACTTTCCAGCATCTCCCGTGGGGCAATACTGCCAGCGTGCAGCAAGAGGCCTTCGAGCAGGCGTCGCTCGCGGCGGGGCAGGGCAAGCGTGACCCCGTCGAGTGTGGCCGTGCCCGCCATTGGGTCGAGGCACAGCGGCCCTAGCATCAGACGATTATCGCTGCGCTGCTGGCTGCGGCGCAGCAGTGCGCGTACGCGCGCTTCGAGCTCCGCCAATGAAAACGGCTTGGCCAAGTAGTCGTCGGCGCCTAAATCGAGTCCCTTGACGCGATCTTCGATGCCATCTCTGGCCGTCAGGATCAGTACGGGGGTTTTGTCGCCACGCTCACGTAACTCGCTCAGCAGCTCGAGCCCGTTGCCATCGGGCAGGCCCAAGTCGAGCAGTAAGAGATCGAAGCGGTCATGGCGGAGCGCCGCGCGTGCATCCTTTAGCCGTGAGAAGGCGTCGACGCTATTGCCCAGCGGGGATAACGCGTTATCCAGCGAGCGGGCGATCATCGGATCGTCTTCGACGATGATTAGACGCATATGACTAAAGTCTCAGGAGGTGATCAAGTAAATGACAGGTTGATGAAAGGTTGCCTGCCTAACATGGCGCTGGTCATTCCAGTATGAACGGGTTCGGGCTTTCCTGCTCCCGCGTACCATAAAACAATAGGAGTTCGTCATGAAGCTCAACGCTACGCTACGCCACGCCTCTCGTCTCGCCCTGATGAGTAGTGCTCTGCTGATGGGCCAGGCACACGCTCAAGCCATCCCCGACGCGACCGAGTGTATCGCACCTGCCAAACCCGGCGGTGGCTACGATTTGACGTGTCGCTTGGCGGCGAACGGCCTGCAAGAGACGGCCTTGATCAGTCGTCCCATGATGGTGAGCTACATGCCCGGCGGTATCGGGGCGGTGGCGTATAACCATGTCAACGGCGTGCGCACGGATGACCCCGGTCTTATCGTGGCGGCCAGCACCGGTGCGGCGGTGAACCTGGCGCTGGGCAAGTTTGGCGAGTACGACGCCGATGAAGTGCGCTGGCTAGGGGCCTTGGGCGTTGATTACGGCGCGATCGTCGTCAGCGCCGATGCGCCCTGGCAGAACCTTGGCGACCTCATGGCGGACCTGAAAGAGAACCCGAACGAGATTGCTTTCGGTGCCGGTGGCACCGTGGGTAGCCAGGACTGGATGAAGGCAGCGCTGATTGCGAAATCCGGCGATATGTCGCCCAGAGACCTGCGCTACGTGGCCTTCGAGGGCGGTGGTGAGGCGCTGGCCGCCTTATTAGGTAACCATATTCAGGTGTTCACCGGTGACCTGTCCGAACTGAGGTCACAGCTCGAGGGCGGCACCATCCGCGTGTTGGCGGCGCTCTCCGAAGAGCGTATGGAAGGCCCCTATGCAGAGATTCCGACCGCTGCCGAACAGGGCTATGACGTGGAGTGGCCCATCTGGCGGGGTTACTACATGGGGCCAGAGGTCAGCGACGAAGCGTACCAGGCGTGGGTGGAGCGCATGCAGCAACTGGCGGAAGACCCGGTCTTCGCCGAGCTGCGTGAGGCGCGAGGTTTGTTCCCCATGGCGCGGTTCGGTGACGACTTCGATCGCTACGTCCAAGAACAGGTCGCTGAGTTCCAAGGTTTAGCTGCAGAAGTAGGTCTGACCCAATGAGAACCGCCGCCGACCGAATGCTGGGTATTGCGCTCATCGGTCTGGCGGCGTTCATCGCCGTCCAGGCCATGCAGCTAAAAACCACCTTTAGCTACGAACCCGTGGGTCCCAAGGCCTTTCCGATCGTGCTCGCCATCGTGTTGGCACTGCTCGCCTTGGTCATGGTCTTTAGACCGGGCCCGGATGGGGAATGGCCCCATAAAGCGCTGGCCCTTCGGCTACTCCTGGTACTGGCGCTGCTGTTGGCCTATGCCGTGCTGTTCACGCAGCTGGGATTCATCGTCTCATCGCTACTGGCGGTCACGGCGTTGGCAAAGCTATTCGGCGCCTCTTGGGTGAAAGCACTGATGACCGGTGTCCTCATGTCGGTGGTCGGTTATTTTTTGTTCACCACCGCTCTCGGGATCAGCCTGCCCACCGGCTACTGGTTCGCCTCCTTTCTTTAACGGGTTGCTACGATGTTCGATTTCCTTATCGAGGGGTTTGGCGTTGCGCTAACCCCGCTCAATCTAGGCTTGGCGTTGCTGGGTGCGCTGCTGGGCACGCTGTTTGGCGCCTTGCCAGGCATTGGCCCCATCAACGGCATCGCGATTCTCATGCCGCTTGCCTATACGCTAGGGTTACCCGCTGAGTCTTCATTGATCTTGCTGGCCGCGGTCTACACCGGCGCCGAATATGGCGGCCGCATGTCGAGTATTTTGCTCAATGTCCCGGGTGACGCTGGGGCGGTCATGACTACCTTGGATGGCTATCCGCTGGCGCAGCGAGGGCTGGCAGGCCCAGCGCTGGGGTTGTCCGCCGTGAGCTCCTTCATTGGTGCGACCATTGCCATTCTAGGGTTGACGCTCTTTGCGCCGCTGCTGGCCAAGGTGGCAGTGCTGTTTGGCCCGGCAGAGTTTTTTGCCCTCATGGTCTTCGCGTTTTCGTCCATGTCGGTGATGATGGGCAAAGACCCCATCAAAACCGCGATTGGCGCCGTCCTCGGCATTCTGATTGGCACCGTCGGCATTGACTCGGGCAGCGGTGTACTGCGTTATACCTTCGGTATGCCCGAGCTTTACGACGGGATCGATTTCGTCGTGATGATCATCGGCTTATTCGCCATTAGTGAAATTCTGCTGATGCTGGAACACTCGCAGCGCAAGGGCGACGACGGCGAGCTGCCGGTCCTGGGGCGCGTTTTCGTCCGTCTCAAAGAGGTGCTGTGGTGTAAAGGAGCCATCATCCGCTCGGGGTTGATCGGCTTCATCATCGGCGTACTGCCGGGCACCGGCGCGTCGGTGGCAGGGGCGGTCTCCTACACCACGGAAAAGCGCCTCTCCGATAAAGATAACACCTTCGGCACCGGCGACATGCGCGGGCTGGCAGCGCCGGAATCGGCCAACAATGCTGCGGCGGTAGGTTCGTTCGTACCCATGCTGACCTTGGGCATCCCGGGGTCGGGTACGACGGCGGTCCTGCTCGGTGCGCTGATGCTCTACAACATCACGCCGGGCCCGATGATGTTTATCGAACGTCCTGAAGTGGCCGGAGGGCTGATCGCGTCTCTGTACATTGGCAACATCGTCTTGCTGATGCTCAACCTGCCACTGGCCGGTGTCTTCGCTCGGGTGCTGACCATTCCGCGTTGGGTGCTCGTGCCCGCCATTGCCATTTTGGCGTTCGTTGGGGTGTATCAGCTTCACTCCGACCTCTTCGCCATCTATTTGATGCTGTTGATCGGCGTGTTTGGCTATCTGCTGCGTAAGCTGGGTTTCTCGTTGGCTCCCGTCATCCTGGGCTACGTGCTGGGCGGACTGATGGAGCAGAACCTGCGCCGTGCCCTCTCCATTAGCGGTGGCGACGTCGGGATCCTATGGCAATCGGGCATTTCCTTAGGGCTCTGGGTGGCCGCGGTGCTGCTACTGGTGCTGCCCTGGTGGATACCCAAACTGCTGGCCGCGCGTCAACCTAGCACCCGCTAACGCAGTGCTCGTTTGACAGCCTTTCTCGCCCTGGGCCGTGTCGCGGTGCCAGGGCGATCGTTATTACACATGCATAGACTGGCTCGGCAAGCACGCTACATGACGTGCCTAACTGTTTTTATTCCCCATGGCCTTCATCGAATTGACCGTTCGCGCGCAACCGCTAGGATGTTCGTCAATCGTTAGCACGCTTTGAGTGCACCACGCTCTGGATGAAGCCTCCATGACCCTACTCGACAAACGCGCCTTCTATCTCTTGGAGGTCAGCAGCTGCGGCGGTATTCGCGCGGCGGCGGAGCATTTGCATACCAACCCGTCGGTGGTGAGCCGGCAGATCCGCTCGTTGGAGCAGGCGCTGGGCATGGCACTGCTGGAGCGTCAGGGGCGGCATGTGATGCTCACGGAGGCGGGTCAGCTGGTGGTGGATGGCTTTTTGGCCCAGCGGCGGCTGAACTCTGAGCTGGGCGATACGCTGTCGCGGCTACGTAACTTGCAGGCCGGGAAGGTGGTGGTGTCGGTGGGCGATGGCTTTGTGGATAGCTTTATCAACCATGTGATGAAGCGGGTCTCTGAGCACTATCCGGACGTACTCATCGAGATCAAAACCGGCATTTACTATCCTCGCGAACCCCATGAGATGGTGGCCAGCGACGAGGTGGATATTGCCATTACCTATGGGCCGATCTCTGACCCACGTTTGGTGGTGCACTCTTTCGAGCGAGGGCCGCTGTGTGCGCTCGTGGCGCCTTCCCATGCGTTGGCAGGGCATGAGCGTGTGAGCGTGTCGGAACTGCTGCAGCATAAGCTAATTTTTCTGCCCGATGTGTCGGGCTCTCAGCAGTTTGTGAATGCGCTATTTGGCGCAGCGGGGCAGCCTGCCACACCGGCGTATCGCTGTAATTTGCACTCTGTCTCGCGGCGTATGGCGAGCGCGGGCATTGGGGTGTCGTTTATGACTGCGGCTGCTGCACGCAGCGAGATTGAGGCGGGGCTACTGAAAGCAATCCCGATTGATCACCCCATGGCGGCCAGCAGCCAGGGCAACTTGGTAAAGCGTGTCGGCAGAAGGCTCTCGCCCGCTGCCGACTATTTGTGGAAGTTGATGATGGCGATGCAGTAGCGCTAGTTCGCCATCATGTAAACACCCGGGCCGATGGGCCAACCCATCATCAGCCAGAACATCAGAAACGCCGACCACGCCAGCAAGAAGCCCATGGCAAGGGGCAGCATAGTGGCAATCAGCGTGCCCAGCCCCATGTCCGGTTTGTAGCGCTGCATATACACCAATGCTACCGAGAAGTAGGGGCTCATGGGCGAGATGATGTTGGTGCTGGAATCCCCAATACGGAACATCGCCAGCACGAAGGCAGGGTCGAAATCGATCATCATCAGCATGGGTACAAACACAGGAGCCATCAGCGCCCACTGAGCCGAGCCACTGGTCATAAAGACGTTCAGCACCGCGCTCATGGCAATAAACGCCCCAACCAGGGGAAGCCCGGTAAAGCCGGTGCTTTGCAGCACGTTCGAGCCTTCGATGGCGATAAACTGGCCAAGCTCCGACCAGCGGAAGTAGGCAATAAACTGCGAGATCGCGAAGAACAGCACCAGGGTAGGGGCGAGGTCGCTGGCCGATTCCGCCATGCGCTGGGGCACATCGCGGCTGCTGGTAATCTTGCCGGTGGTGATTCCGTACACCAACCCAATGGTGACGAAGTAGATAAACATCAGCGGCACGAGCGAGCGCAGAAACGGCGAAGGAATCAAACCGCCGTCTTCGTTGCGCAGCGGCGAGGCTTCGGGCACTACTGCCAGGAGCACCAGGGCAATATAGGCCAGCGTTGCCAATCCTACGCGCTTGAGGCCACGCTTTTCGGCTTCCGTCAGCGTTGGCGTGACGATCTCGGTTTTGAAATCTTTACCCATAGGGAGCGTGCGCTGTAGCCGTGGCTCTACCACTTTATCGACCAGCAGGGTGCCGACGGCGGCCAGTACAAAGACTGAGCAGGCCACAAAGTAGTAGTTATCTACGGGCGAGATGTAAGCGTCTGGGTCTACTAGGCGCGCGGCATCGGTCGTAATGCCTGCAAACAGCGCGTCGCCCACGGTGATGAATAGGCTGGCATCAAATCCAGCCCCGGCAGCTGCGTAAGCGGCGGCAGCCCCCGCCACCGGGTGCCTGCCCACCGAGTAGTACACCATGGCGGCCAACGGAATCAGGATGAGGTAGTTGGCATCGGAGGCGATACTGCCGCAAATACCGGCCATAAATACGCAGAACGTTAGCAGCGAGGGCGGTGCTTTGGCGACGCTCACCTGCATCAGCGTCGACATCAGGCCCACTTTATCGGCCAGCCCAATGCCGAACATCACCACCAGAATCAGCCCAAGCGGCGGGAAGTTGACGAAGTTACTGACCACGCTGGTCAGCATGAACTCGACGCCATCCGCGGAGAGCAGGCCGCGAACGGTCACTTCTGCCTCGGTTTGTGGGTTGATCGCCGAGACGCCTAGCGTGGCTAAAATAGCGGAAATAACCACCACCAGGGCGGCCAAAATAGTGAATAGGATAAACGGGTGCGGCAGCTTATTGCCTACCCGCTCGATGGAAGCGAGAACACCTTGCATGACAGTTTCCTTATAAGAAGCCTTGTTATTCAACGTTGTTATGCCACTTAACGTGGCGGCTAGCGCTGTTAGTCGCGCTTCAGTAGTGATGTGGCCAGCGCCACAAACATGCCGCCTGCGACGGGCAGAATGGCATCGTTAAAGTCGTAGCGTTCGTTATGCAGGTAGGCGCTGTCGCCGTTCCCCACAAAGAAGAAACACCCCGGTACTTCTTGCAGGTAAAACGCAAAATCCTCAGCGCCCATGGTGGGCATGTAGTCCAGCTGCTGAATATCGGCGCTGACGCCTTGTTCGGCGGCAATCGCCAACACACGCTCCGACCAAGCGGTATCGTTTACTAACGGAGGGATTTGGTGCTGATGCTCTAGCTGAAAACGCGCGCCGTGAGCGGAACACACCCCATTAACGACCTGTTCCAGCTTGCCGACCAATGCAGCGCGGGAGTTTTCCCGGTCGCTGCGAATATTCACCAGCAGCTCTGCTTGGCCTGGAATCACGTTGGCAGCGTCGCCTGCTTGAAAGGCCGCGACGGTAATCACGCCTGCTTCCAGCGGTGATTTATGGCGGCCCACCAGCCCTTGCAGCTGCTGAACGAGAGACGCGCCAACATAGATCGGATCGACTGCTAAATGCGGCATGGCTGCGTGGCCGGAGACGCCTTCAATGGTGATTTTGAAGGTGTCGTTACCGCCCATGGCGGAGCCTGGTTTGACGAACAGCTGCCCTTCGGGAAAGCCAGGGCGGTTGTGGTAGCCAAAAATCGCGTCTACCTGCGGGTTTTGGAGCACGCCCGCTTTGACCATCTTATCGGCCCCGTTTCCACCCTCTTCTCCTGGCTGAAACAGCAGTTTGATGTGGCCGCAGAGCTGATCGCGCTGGGCGATAATCGCTTCAGCGGCGAGCAGCAGCGTCGCTGTGTGTCCATCGTGGCCGCAGGCGTGCATCAGCCCTTCTCGTTGGGAGCGGTGCGCAAAGCTGTTGGCTTCTTTGATCGGCAGCGCATCCATATCGGCCCGGAACGCAATCACTGGGCCTTCTCGGCCGGTGTCCAGCTCGGCCAGTACGCCGGTAGTAGCAATGCCTTCGGTGACCTTATAGCCCAGTGACGTCAGCCGTTCGGCCACCCGTTTGGCCGTGTCAGTTTCCTCGAATTTGAGCTCTGGATGCTGGTGAAGCTGATGGCGCACGGCCACCGCGTCGTCAATTTGTGGCTGGGTGAAAAAGGGGGATGAATACATGTCCTGTCCTTGCCGTTGTCTGTGTCGTTGTGGGCATCGGTAACGCTAAGCGACTTGGCGGGCAGGAACGAGTGCCAAAAGAGATGTGTTTGTTGCTTTCAAGGCAACGATGTGCGCAGGGGAGGCGCTGATGAATGTCGGAGATGGGAATTCGAATAAAACGTAGTATTGGGTGTGATTAAGGAACCGCTGATGTAGTGAAAGTGCCATTATGAGCGTTTCAGCCGCTTAGAGACGAATTGATCAGCGGTCCCTTAAGCCCGCCTCATTCACGAGGGCTCTGATTGGGCAGTCTGAAGCTACGTGCCATCGGCATTGCTCGTAAGGACCCGTATTTCCGGCGTGAGCGCCTGCTTCGTAATGCCCGAACGCTACGTTTCTTTCGCCGATTTATAACCTCCAGGAATTAATCTCGACCTTCAAAGCAGCCGTGATCGCCGACCGCCCCCGCGGCCGCTCGACTTCTGGTGCTGTGGTGGTCTCGCAGGAGCGTCAGCTCAGTGCGGTCAGCTTTGGCAGCCCCTTAAGCAAGGTCGGCCACCACTTGTCGGCAGCGGCTCCGAGATGAACCGTGATTCGCCGAGCGTGCAGCCTCAGCG